>Ga0179593_1663782_pt1 | contig 17342 bp, 13 predicted proteins | sample CZODoug2_1_08_16_FD_185931 | JGI IMG/M metagenome (GOLD analysis project Ga0179593, IMG submission 185931) | Vadose zone soil fungal communities from Angelo Coast Range Reserve, California, USA - CZODoug2_1_08_16fungal (PacBio error correction) | ecosystem: Environmental > Terrestrial > Soil >... | reverse complement strand
AGCATAGAAGTCAACCCTCCCAGTCCCTTTTATGACCCCATTTTTTTTCGAAGTTTGATGAGCTGAGACTTCTTTCTTGCTGAATCGCATTGACTCGCAGTACCCAAATCCCTTGACGTTCTTTCTTCGTTTTTATGACAAAGACCCCTTCAGGCGAGTGTGCTTAGAGTAGTTTCTACCTTTCTTGACCAGTCTTTCCCTTTAAGACATAGACCCTGTGAGCGCAAAAACTGACCTACTCCTCCTCCCTTTCCCCCTTTATCCCTCGGGGGGCTTTCACCCCCCTAGGCTACTTTATTTGTGATTGTACAAACTCCGGGACAGCAGGCCAAGACTTCGGAAAAGAGCCGACCACGATATTTTTATTTTTTTTCCACCTCACGCTTCAGGTTGGGGATACCTTCCGACCATTAAGACTCCCCGCCTTCCCCCAGATAACCCCCTCACTAAGAATTTTCTAAGTGAACGAAGACCGGGCCTTTGGGAGACATGCCCGGACCAGGGAGCCTCGACCGGTTCCTGAGGACAAGCCCGCAATTTGTCCGTGTTGCGATATATGGTAAAGGAAGTCGGTTTAGTTCTCTCAGCGTTTGGTATCTCCCCGGCCTTGTTTTCACCCATTTTTGTTGATGGAAAACTCCTTCTCTAAATATTGCCCGCATGAATTCGAAGTGGCGTCCGTCTGTTCTTCCATTGTTATTCCTCCCCCTGATGATCGTGATAACTTCAGTTGTCGACCCCCCCCTAGTTCCAAAGCCCAAGTCCGAGGTTAACGGGATTGTCGTTTTAAGCGGCTCAGACTGGGTGGTGTACTAGCCTTTGGTTTGTAGTGCTCCTTTTGTTAACCTTGTCTTCACTACGACAAGGCTCCCGGTCCCTTTGAGTTCAATGCTTTTCGGTAGGTGTATACCCAGCTTTTCCCCTTACATGTCACTTTCAGTAGCCTTCTCCCATTTACGAGGTCCCCCCAAAGTCCCCCCCATCCTTTTCATCATTTTTCTACTTGTGTTTGTCCCTCACAAGCATGTCCGGGAATCCCTCCGTAACGTTTATTCGGGTGATCTACCGTCAGTCGTTTTCGTTGTTCCTTTTTTTGCTTTCTTTCCAAGCATTGAAGTAAGTACTTTTTTCTTTTTTCCTACGAATCACCGCGGGAGAGACAACCCGCCGGCAATTCCAGAGTCTTGCTGCCCCAACCCATTTCTTCCTTAAGGCTGACTTATGATTACCCGGGTACCCCTTTGGTGATCCCTGCGCCCTGGTCTCCGATTGAAGTACTTTGTGGATTCCCCTTCTGTTTTACGGCGCGTCCCTTTTGACCCGTAAAAAGTGCACGAGCGTCTGCTGTCCTTCGAAAATCTGATCTGTCCCTAGATTTCCCTGACCTGGATGCGCCCATCATTCGATGAGGATGTTCCCACTATCGAATGGCCCTTTTTCCTCGGCTGGCCGAATAGCTGATGTCACCTGATTTCGGAATGATCATGCATGCGTCTTTTTTTTCCTTTTTCCCCAAGGCGAAGTTTTTTCCAAGCGGAGCTTGACCATATTGTCACAGGGAGCTTCCAGTGAGGCGTCTCTTTTTGAATCCTGAGCTGAGTCCAACCTCCCCCCCTCTCCTCCTGCGTTTGGCACCACGTCTGACCCAGCGCCCGAGCAGCCTTTGGTTCTTCCGCACCGTTCTTCAGTCTCAACTGCCATTCACCCTTTCCGATTTCTCGCGCCCTTTTTCCTCATAGTTTTAACTTTTTTTCTCCAACTCCCTGGAACCTTCGTTAACCCCCCACCATCTCTATACCCCGGGCGGGTGAATCGCGGAGGACTGCTCCCCTTGAGAACCCGGTGGCGAGTCAACAACTTTTTTCTTTTTGACGCCGTGCTCCTCCTATGATCCACGTTTCCCTGCCCTGCTGGCGAAGCCGCTTAAGCCCTTAGCACCCTTTCGAGAATTTCCCCCCCACGTCAGTGAAGCCATCATCACCTCTTAGCGCATCCGATTCGGATCGCTTAGTCCAAGTTTCTGCTTCTTTAGTCAGAAGTTTCCTTTTACCGGAAGCTGTTTTCTCTCTTCCCAGCGACGACGCTTGTCCTCCTTTCAGACAGCCGCTTGCTCGTCTTCCTCCGCGGCGTCCCCTGGGATCGGCCCCCCCAAGGTTAACGTCGTACCCAAGTGTCTTCTTTGTTGAGGAGACTCCTTCCTTCCCTCCCTTGAACTCGGTTTTTTTCCCCCCTAGAGATAACCCCGTTTTAGCAGGCCCCCTGACCGGCGTTCTCAGGCTTATAAACTGTTTTTTTTGACCCCTGATCGATGGAACATTTCCCTTCAAAGCGTCCCCCGTCACAGCCGGCCCTTTTGATCCTGCCCTAGTAAGGTAGTCGGCTCTTCGACAGATCCGGTCCGCTTACATGATCTGACCTCCCGGTATTCGACATGCTTTGTGTCAATTGTTCCGTTTGTACGACTTTCGAGAAGCTGTGCTTCCCTTTTGTAATGAGGAGGATTCTGACCCGTTTCGTGGTAGTGACTGCCGTTTTTTCCTCCTTTTTTGAGCTCATCAAGTCTGGGTCGGAGACCAAGGGCTCGCCCGTTGCGTTCTCAGAGCGGCTTTGCCTTAAGGATTCCTCCTTTTTTTCACTGGTGTAACGCTCCATTCCCCTTTTCTACATCTCTTGGTTCCTTGGCAGAAAGTATGCTGATCTTGTGTCTGGGTCTTGAGATAGGTGCGCTGTCTCATCTTTTTTGCGGAACAGTGCCCACCCCTTTCCTCTTGCCCTTTTATGGAGTCGTCCAATTTTGTTTCCAACCTTTTAGCCGTGCGTTTTGCTCTGTTGATGGACTCCCCTCCTTTTTCTGCTCGACCGCAACTCTTTTTTGCAGATTTCTTCCGAATTCTTTGTTTTCAAGCATCAACCGCTTCCAGTTCAACGACGATTAGCTACGCATTGAGCAACCTCCCGAATGTGGTTTTTTTCATGACATAAGGATAAGACTTTCCTTTTGCCATTCAGGTTTTTTTTCCACATCAGGGCCATGCGTTGTGCACCGCGCCTTGGTCAGCCCCGTCTTCGGGCCTCCTCCTTTTCATATTGCTTTTAACAGGAGCAGCGGTTACCCCCCCCTTTCCCCTCCTTTAAAGGTCCGTACCCGTTTCGCAGTTTGGAGCCCCAGCTCGTTCAAGGGTACTGCATAATTCCGCAGGGCTACCCTTCAGCATCGGGGGTACTTCCCTTAGAAGTTTTTCGTCCGTCAGCCTCCCCCCAAAGGTGTTCGCAGTTTTTTTCTTATCGCCTGCGTTTTTTGGTTGATCGGCGTCCCTTCCTGGCCCCCTTTTCTCCAATTCGGGGCCCCCAATGTGAAAAGCTCCCCCAACTCAGCCCTCCACTTTCCCTTTGCACTTCGCTCCCCTATTTTTTCTTCGTCTTCGGCCAGGTCCTTGCCTCCCTACGAGGGAGACATTCCGCCCCCGATTGAAGGTAATTTGGTAACTGCAGGGGATTCTCTGGACTACTTCATTTTTCCTCAAGTCCCCGGCCGGTGCTGACCACGCCCTTTTTCAGAATCCACCGATTACCATGTCTTGTTCCTACAGGAATCTGGTCAGCAAGAGGTCCTTCCAAGTAAGATGAGACCCCCCCCCTCTGCTCGACGCTTCCAGACCATAAAACCTTCCCTTGTGGTCGGTTCGTCTTTCTTTCTTCCTCGAGGCGTGTCTTAACAAAGATCATCCGGTTTTGTCGTGCACCCACCCCAGGTCCCCCCCCTCCAGCCGCCTCCCCCTCTTTTGCCTTTGGTCCCGCGTGGACTGTTCCACTGTTCAGTCCCCCCCCCCAAGTGGTACGATTTTTGGAGGCCCACGGTCTACGGGTTCGACAACTCCCCGTTTTCCCCTGTCTGTACTTAAAGTCCCCGACGCGGGGTCGGTTTTCAGCGAAGGAACCTGGTCGCGTCTTCTTTACGGTTTTGTCCCGGCCCCTTTTTTTTAATCCGGCGAAGTGACTTCCCCTTCCTTTTTTTGACCCCAAGGCGCTTCAGCGCGTCGCCCCGCCGGTTTTCTTGAAGAGCCTCTTCCCGCAGAGGCCCAATCGACGCCTTTCGTTTTAGCAGTTTTGTAACGTCGTGCTTTTGAGGAAGGACCGGACAAGGCCTCGATCCCCATCCACCGAGTCTACCACAGAATGAACCGTCCTTTTTTTACTTCCCACCTTAAGACCCCCCACGCCGAGAGGCCGAGGCTTTCCTTTTCTACCGGTCGATTTGATGTACACCTTTTTTACGATGGCCCAGAGGGCCTACTAGCCCGATTTTGTTTTTTTTGTTTTGGGAGCATCCTTCTTCGGTCCGGGATAGACCTTCCCAGGCTTCGTAGGACTTTACGGCTCTCCCCCTCCTGTCGTGGCCAATGTATTGAACTTGCGACGGCCCTTTGGGTGCGCCTTCTCTTTCTTTTTTTATCGAGATGCCCTCCCCTCACGTCCTTAACAGGGCATTCTTCCGCCTGTTGCGATTTCATGGGGATCTCTTTGCTTCTTTTCGACAGTCTCCGAGCAGGTTTCTCAGTTTACTTCTGTTCAGGAACCGCCGAAGGCTTACTGACTGAGATGAGTTCGAGACCCCTCGAACCAGCGTCTTCCCCCCCCTGTCAAGCCTTAAAGGTACGGCGGGCAAGCGAAAACTGACTATCTCGGCAGGCCCTCCGTCTTCCTCCGGCTTATGTTTTAAGGTGGCCCACGAAGACGCAGTACACCCCCCCCCCCCCACATCTTTTTCCCACCCCACGACAGATCCACCCCCCAGCCACCCCCCCCCACCCCCCACCCCCCCCCCCGCCACACCCCGACCCCCAAACCCCACCCCCACCCGTCACACACACCCCCCTCCACCCACCAACACCCCTTTTCCCCCCCCCCCAAAGATAGAAAATCTCTTTTTCCCCTGTCTCATCCCATCCTTTTTTTTTGACAAGGGTGCGTCTTCTATCCGGCCTGCCCCTCAGGCTCTCCCATTTGTAAACCCCATAATGCCGAGGTCCGCCGTCACTGGTCCGGCCGGTCTTCCAGACCCCTGCTTGAGCCTGCCCGTGTGACCCCTTTTACGGTTCTGACCGCCGGCCCCTTTAGGCGGTTTTTCCACTCTCTAGGTACGACGCTTTCGTTTCCCTCCCTGTCGAGTAGTTCCTTCGTGTTGAAACCCGTGGTTGTTTTAAAATTTTTTTTCCCCCCCGCTTCCGCTCCTTCTTCCACCGACTTGACTGCATCGCCTTTCGTCGGCTGGGGTTGACCTTGAGCCCGTACACCAGTTATGTCCGTTTGATTTTTAACTCTTCTGAGATCTGCCCACCCCTACGACCCCCCGACCAGGTTTGGGCTGCTTTTTTTGGTAGAGACGTCAGAGAAGCGTCTGGGTTGGTTGACGTTATTGATTTGGGTCTTTTCTGAACTGGTCTAGGTTGCGGTAGTTTCCCACTTTTTCCCTGATAGGTCGCGGCGCTCCTGGAAGCACCCGGTTCCCCACCTCCTTCGTCCCTTGAAGTATTCCCGGGGACCCCGCCCCCACCGTCCTTCCTCTTGCGGATTTCGGCTGAGGCTTTAATTTCGCATGGAAGCTCGTTAGACGTTTTCTTTCGTCCTATTCAGGTTCCTTGATTTTTCTTTTTCGGGTCCGCCTTCTTGTGTCCCGCCCCAGATTTTAAGACCTCTCACCCTCTCCGGACTAAAAAACTCCGCCCCCTTTATTGATGCCACACCTTCAGCAGAGGCCCGGAGCCCGAACGTTTGCCCACCCTCGGTGTAGAAAGTGTGTTTTTTCTTATGACCTTGGAACGTGCTTTTCGTCCCAATGATGCGTTTACGGACACGGCTGGACCAACCCCCGTTTGCAATCTAGATCAGGGGACCCTAGTTTTTGCCCCCCCAGGCTGCCTGCTTCTGTTTCTCGGACTTTTGCGGTTGCGCGGCTTTCGCCGTGCTTGCGTTCCCCCAAACAAGCGTCTATGGGTGCGCCCTGCGTTTTCCACATCGTTTGTCCCCCTGGTGAGTTTTCTGATGTCACCCCCACTTGATTCAGATCTGCAAAGGCCCTCTTCCCTTAGTGAGGCCTCCTTTCGGCACTACACGTCTGCCCCCCACGACCCCCAGCTCGTCCGAATTCTTGGTGTCCCATACGCCGACATCCCGCAGCCTAGATCTTTTTTACGTGTGCACCCTTCCTATCCCTTACAGTTTTATTTCCAAAACCCTCTTGCACACCCGAGGATCCCCTAAGGTTAGGTTTGCCGACAGTCCCGAAACCTTGACCCAGTCCCTTCCCCCGCTGTACCCTTCTTTTCAAAATCGCATGGAGTTTTGCCCGTACAGATTTCGTTTGCCGTCTCAACCCTCGCTTGCCAACCGCCCCAGGCGTTTTAGAAGTGTCCCCGTTGCTTTTTATGAAGCCGTGCCCCTGTCCCGGATGCGCTCCAAGCAGGCATGCTCCCGGACTCGAAATCCCGCCCTGGAGTCATGAAGGCCTCAGCAGGAGCCTTTTCCAGGAAACACTTCCTCCAAAACATCATTTTCTCCCCCTTGAGGCCATGGCCTCGGAACAGATCTTGTACCGAAAGTCCATATAGTGAGTTGATAAGAAGGTCTTTACCTTTTTCCTTGTCCCTGACTTTCCCTTCCACTCTTTCTTGTAATTCCCGAAGGTCCCCCACCGATACAGCCGTTTTTAAGAAAGAATTTCGGCTTGCCGTACTAACCGAGGCCCACTTCTTACAATGGTGATATATTTTCATACCTTACCGTTTTTTTCCTCCTCGATAACTACCTGATCCCTATGTTGAGGAAGACCCGTCAACACGCGTTCCTTCTTGTTCCTGTCTCGAGTGTTTTGAAGACAAAGCTGTAGATTGTATACCACTATAGGCTCCCTGGTGTAAGGACTGACCTTTCTGAATTTCCCCCTTTCATTCCTCCATTTAGGATTATTTCGTCAGATCTCCGCTCCTGGCTCGCCGTCTGCGGTTACGTCCCCGGCTGTCTGGTCTACGCTTTTTGTAGGGTCCTTCTCGTTTTTTGAACTGGGTCTTTTCCCCTTCCTTGCCGGTTACGTTCACAGTGAAGACGATCTCTACGTGTGTCTTTCCTCATCAGCCGCTGGTTATGGCCTTGTGAGGCTTTACAGGAACTTTTCGGTGTCCGACGTCCTTTCCTCCTCTGTATTCGGACTCCAGCTATGGTGGGTGCGCGTTCCATGGGTGCTGTTATACCTTGCTCGGTTCTCTCCCCTTCTCGACAAGCTCTCTAATCTTTTTTTTCTTGTAGGTGAGCTGATAGTGCGTTTTTTTTTGTTTCCAAGGGTCTGATCGATGGCCTCTTTGAGTCCCCGGCCCTCGTGTGGGTCGCGTCGGGCTTCTGCGTTTTTGGTGGCTGCCGAGGCTCAGTCCTTCCTTCAACTCGTCGTGCTTCTTTGAGGTGACCACCCGTTCGCCAGTTTGTACCCCTTTTGATGGGTAGACGCAGCATGAGAACCAGTCCCGGCTTAAGGGAGGCCATTGCATCCTTTCCGCGGATCCCCACCGTCTTCACGATAGGGAGCGCCTTGCCAGTGGTTGTGTCCCTGCACATCTCCTTTTTGCAGCTTGATAGCCTCCCCCCCAGGCAGAAGGGGGTTTTTTTTTAGTCAGGGGACCTACCCCTTTGGGGCAGCCCAAAGACGTTCCCCTTTTTTTCTAGGAAGTACCGTCCCCCCCGGTCAAAACGAGTTTTCTCCACTGGTCAGCCTACTGGAAGCCGCCTCAGACCCCCGCAAGGTGGTGGCAGCATCTGATTTCGGTGTCGCTGTGATGTCGTCTTTATTTATCGGGGACCCCTCTGACCGACCCCGACATCAATTGCCACCGTTGAGAGCATCATACTTCTTTTCGATGGGCAAGGGCGTGTTCACTTCCGGCAGTTTTACATCCGCCGTGGCAGGTTGACGTTACCGCATTCAGTCTGCGAGGACTACTTCCACTCCTGGTAAGACGCGGCGGTGATACACCGCGCGACCTGAGGACGGCCCCACTTTTTTGTTCCCTTTCTGCCAGAGAAGTCCCCAAAAGTCCAGGCCCTTCACTCAGTCACCCCCCAGATCCTTCTTCGAACTACAGTAACTTGTACCGGTGGTAGGGTTCGTACGTTGGTTCCTTTTCACGACGGGTTATCTCTATACGGTGTAAGTCGCCAGGAAAAGGTGTTCCACCATTCCAGTCCTTTCAACGCGATTCTGATCTTTGTCCGTCAGTGATCGGTCCCTTCTGGGTGCAACACGTTTCTTTCACTCGGAGCGGCCTCTTACCTTCGGAACTCCCTCAACCTCGATTCTCTCTCCACCTGTGGCTTTTCCGCAAGGAACGTTTTCCCCCCAGTCGTCGACGGGTATTTCCCGGCCGGCTGTTTCGGTTGCCCCGACGGAGAACTCGTCTCGTTAAGTCTTTTCCTGCGTGAGGACGCTTTTTTTTTTTCCCAGAACTTCCCCCTTTTCCCCCCGTCCCCACGTCTGCGGACCCTCCGGCGCCTGTACTTCTATCTTTTCAGTCGGATGATCTCTGGGTGAAAAGGAAGATACAACGTACCCCGAAGTAGTAAAGCACGGACACTTTAACTAAGGTCGCAGCGCAAGAACGACTCTTTTGGGTTCGGAGTGCTCGTATTCAGGGTTGCCTTTGTAACCCCAGTCTCCTCTAAAGACGGGTCGCTAGCTCCCCGACGGGCATTCCCATTCTTTTCCGTGCCTCTAATCCCTTTTGTTTTCCACTAGATCGCCGTTGCTAGACCAAAGCGTGGAGCAATCTCGGCCGTGTCCCAGGAACTGCTTGTACGTTTTTTTTCGTGCGTAGATCTTTTTTCCTACTCCCGGGTTTTTTAGAGACTATACTCCAGAAACCAATTAATTAGTGCTTTTTCCGTGAGGCTTTCTTTTTTTTTATATCGGATTTCCGATTCCGGAATTGTCCGTTTGAATTTTCTTTCGCAGGAAACCCAGCCCCCCACTTTCTCTTGACCCCAAGTAGGGTTATTTAGTGAAATCTCACAAGATTCTTGACCACTTTCCTGCCTAGAAAGGTCTAGCAAACTAGCGCGTTGCGTGCCCGTTGGGCGGGGCGCTCCCCCGGGGGGGGGTTGGGGGGAGGCGGGGGGTGGGTGACGGGGGTTTGGAGCTTCGCCGAGTGTGGGGTTCGGGCGTGGTTTGCTCGGGCAACAAAACTAAAAAACACAGGGTGGGTTTGGTGGGGGGGGTGAAGGGGGGGTGGGGGGTTTGGGGGTTTGTGTTGTTGGGGTAGTCTTTGCATTGATTACTCCGGCTCGTGTGATGAGTGGGATTCGTGGCCCAGTTTCACACCGCCTTTTTTTTTCTCACCCGGAATCCCCAGCGTTTGCTCTCCTCCGGATTATCGTTATCCAGCTCTGACCTTTTCTTTGTCTTTTTTGTGTCTTACCCCCCGACGTTACGTTTGACCTCTTTTACGCCCCGAATGTCGGAGTGAACCATGGACCGCCCCCCGGAGCAGACACCCCAGGGACTCTCTCTTTTCCCAAGGACTTCCCTCCGCCCGGGGTTGGATAAATAGATTCATCTGCTTTCTTCGAGTCTGTTTTTCCCTTGGTCCTGGAAAAACTTTTTTTGAGTGAACAGGGTTCTCTTCCGCTCTTTCCAAAAGCGGACTTAATCTCAAGTTTTGCTTCGGTGGACTGTCTCCCTTCCACCCTGGATCTGATAAAGAAGCTTTTATCCTCCCGATCACCCCTAAGACCCCCCCGCCCCCCCCTGAGCTGCAGTTTAGGATGGTTCTTTAGTACTTGCTTCTTTTTGGGTGATCTTCACGTTTCTTCGGACCGGATTGAGTTTTTACCCCTCGGTCTTCACCGGACTGTCAGCAGATTCTGCGTTGTTCCCCCGGTTTGTTCTTTCGTCCTTCTTTCCCCTTTGCCTCTTCCTGCGCCATGCTTCATGTTTTCCCCCCCGTCGTTCCCCCCCGTCGTTGCGGATGTAGCCTTTTTTCAAGCAACGCCTTGGCCGACCTCCTATCTCCGTTTTTTTTCTTTAGGACCGGCGGCTATGGGTATTGTCTTGTTCTGGATTCCTTCTTAGCACTTGAAGCAGATGGCCCTTCCTTTTTGATTCCAGAGACCAGTTCCGAAACACCCCCTTTATACCTCCAGAGTATTCAATTTGAATGCTTTCTTCCCGCCGGATGCTGACCAGGGTAACTGTCCGAAATGCTGCTGGTGACTGGGAGCCCGGGCCCTCTTTGTTCCGCTTTGTAAGGGACTTTTTCCGGCGTACCGCTTCCCCGTTTGCTACCATCTGAACTTAGCCGGTTGACATTGGTGCTAAAATAACCAGTCACATTTTTCCCCCCAATCAGGAGGAAAGGTTGCCTTGGGCCGTGGATGCTCCACCTTCCTTTCCCGTAGGGCTCCGTTTTCATGACCTGTCTTTTTCACCCGTCGTAGATAACTTTTGCCCTTTTTTTTTGATTTGTAACCCACGGATCCCCAGTTTTAGCACCTTCGGTTTTCAGAGAAGTTCGTCATTGGGTACGATCATATCCCATCGCCCCAAACGGCCAGCTCCGAAGCGTGGTTCCCCTCTTCCCGGCAGGACTCCATTCCCGACTCGAGGCAGGCCCGTGGTTTTTTTTCTTTAACTTCCCCTCCCCCCATGCGGCAACCGAGCAGCATCCAGATCAGAGTCTACTTTCTCTCCTGGACGAAACCGAAGTAGCCCTTTCACTTCCCCCCACACCAATGTAGCCTTCGCACAGCTACGGCTTAATCCCTCTTTTTTTCGCTCAGGAAGGGAGAAAATTCCCCGTCTACCGAGCGGCTTGATTAAGCCTTTCTCCTTCCTCCACTTCCGACTGATGCAAGCCTTCCAGCGATCAAGTCCCCCCCCCCCCCGCACAGAGTAGTACTAGCCCAGACAACTCCAACACCCCCCTTTTCTCCACCTTCGCTACGCTCATCAGATGCGATCTTGAAAGGGATTGCGCCCTAATGTAATCTTCCACTTCTGGTCGAAGGATCTTCAGTCCCGGAAGTTTCAGGCGCGGTTTCGATCGTTAAAGCGGAAAGACATTGCACTGAAAGAAAGTCACGCGTTCAGACTGCCCCCCGCTTTCTCGGTCGTAATAAAAGAACCTTGTATCTTCTCTATCTAATATTTACTCATCTCTTTTTTTGAGACATTCCTTGTACGAATGAAGAGGACGAGGCACCCCTTCTCTCTCTTTTTTTTAGGAAAGCGACTCTTTTCTGCTTTCACATGTTTGTGGAATTCCCCCCAGATGCGGTACCCGTAGGATTCCTAGTCAGACTTTCACCGTTTCATATCCCCTAATAATACCCTTTCGGTTCTTATCTGAGAAGATTTTTTTTAAGCTCTACATTCCCTTCTCCGCAGAGGTTATTCCCCTGGTGATTCAGTTCGGGGTTTCCGTGTGTATTTTTCCTCTCTTTTTTCTGTGGGGCTGATCTTCTTAGGCACGCTTGTGCCGTGAAGGGAATTTTGATCGCTCGCCACGTTCATCAAAGATGTACGTCTGAACCTTTTCCTCTCCCGGTGCGAGTTATAAGGCCTCGTTGGTAAAGCTTCACAGGCATCGCGCATGGTTTACTCAAGGAGATGGTGGTACCCCCTTTTTTCCCGGGAGGTGGCCTTGAGTTTGCAACTTAGACCTCCTTTCTCCCTGTGGATTCCTGGGGATGTTGAGACTCCCTTGTCTCCGGGTGTCCAGTGGATCCAAGGGCTTGCGGAGCGGGAGTAATTTTTTTCCCAAACGCGTAGTCCGCTGATGTCCAGCGCTTGTCTCTGATCCACCCCATTCTTTTTTCTTAATTGTTTCCTATGTTAGCTACCCCGGTGAAGTACGTAGGGGGGGTTCCCCCCTCATACCACGAACCCCAGGTGAGCCCCGCAGCGATTGTGGATCTCAATTATGGAGTCACCATCGCCGCCACATGACCCCGCGAAGGGCCGTACAGTCGCGCGTTTACTCCTCGATGGCGAAGGCAGTGCAACCAGTAGTCCCTGGCGACCCCTCCGCACCCGCCTTTTTATTTGAAGACCCCGTCCCCGTCCCCTTATAAGAATTGGACTTTTCTGCCGCTTAGTAAGCCGGGTTAAGCAGCCTGGACAGCGCCCCGAGTTCTTGTTGCCCAAGAAGCGTTAAGTTTTTCGCAGACCCCCCCCTCTGCATGGAACCGTACTCCCCGGCCCAGTTCATCAGCCGTATTGGCTCCCCAATTTCCCCCAATGTGGGTCTAAAGATTCTTTCTTGTTGTTGTTTTCTTGTCCACTGTTATGGCCGTTTGCCTTCTTCAAGGCGGGGACACCTCCTGTCACTGACCCCCTTTCCCCCCTCCAATAAGCCGCGGTAGTAGCTCTCCGCAACGTAGACCTGCTGGGCCCTTCTTTCGCCCTTTTTTTTTTTTGTTGTTGAACCTCAGCTGGGTACATCCCGCCGTCTTCCCCTGTCTGGGTTTTTACATGCTGAAGAATTTCTCGGCCCCTGCGCCTGGACAGGCCGAGGCCGTGTCGCCACCCTCCCTTCCTTACGCATGGAACGCTTCGCCAAGGCTTATTTTTCCTTTCTCCTGAAAGCCTTTCCAGTCCCCGGATCAAGGACACGCTCTCCCACTCTTGCCTTTTCCTCCCCGCCAGAAAGGAAGCCAGTCGTCCTTGTTTAGTCTCTCCCCCCTCCTACTCAAGACTTCTTTTTTAAGGGAGTCCACTCCCCCACTTTTCCCCCCAGCCGGACAAAGGAGGATGATGAACTTGGTCACCGGTCAGTGTTTTAGCCAAGCGTCCCATTTCCCCCTTGCCCAACCAAAAGTGGGTCCCAATGACGATGAGCGGAAGTCATCCCGAGCGGAGGCTCCCCCCCCCACTGAAGTATCCTTCCCTCCGCAAGTCCCCCTGGGGCGGGTCCTTCGACGTCCGTCTTCTCGTCTAAAGGCCGGTTGCTCCGTCCGGGTTCCGTTCGGGAGGAAATAGTAGGCTTTGTGACAAGGTCGGGCCGCTCTTCTTTGCCCCGTTTTCTTTAAGAAGGAGACTCCCCCAGTCCCTTGCCCTATCTTTTTCAGCAGTTACTGATAGTTTCTCTTTTGTGACTTTTTTTTGTGCTGTTCATCTCACCGGTGGTGTTTCCAAGGAGCGAATACCCCATTCACTTATAACCCTTTCCCCCCCCGGCTCCGACCCCTGTATTTTCAAGTAAAGTTCCCATCAATCTCCCGAAAGAGATCGATGGTATTTCCGGTCGTACCGGTCCCCTTTGCTGACAAGTTCCCCCCCCTTTTTCAGACGGAGGTGTCAAGTAGCCTCTTCACGCGGGGAAGGCTCTCCTGGCCTTGAAGCACTAGCCCCGGCCATGTTTACTTTTTTCCAGTAGAAGCTCTCAAACACTGTCCTCATCGGCAAAGTATTCACAAGGATGGAGTGAGTCAGATATATACTTTTCTCCTCCCCGTTTTTGATCTCTCTCTTCACCAAAAAGAAGTACTTTCTTTTTTGCGTTTGTTGTGTCCCTACTTTAATCTATTTTTCCTCCCGATTTTTCCGGTCCTTTCCGCGGGTCCGGGACGTGGAGTTTGTGACCCAGTCCTTCTTTTTTTTCTGCCCTTTCTCTCTTACTTCCTGTTGCACCGAGTTTTATCATTGTTTCCCCCTACCTAGACGGTACAGTGACGCGACTCCGTAGCTTTGTCTTTGCGGATCTTACTTCTACTGGGGTGCTCTGGTGAAGGGGTAGGGTTAATGCTGATTCGCATTTTCAACCCCCATGGACATGCAGCACCATAACACTCCTTCAAAGCAGAGAAAATCTTCGGACCTGATTTGTCCCGCCGGGAAAGGTCCTCCGGCGGACCGCACGACTGCACCCCTCCCCTTCCCCCCAAGCAGACTAGTTCAATTCGTCGCCAGAACCCCCCCCCGTTCGGAGCCAGAACCAGGCCTTTTCTCCCTCAAGGTCCTTTTTTGGCGCGGAACCCCTCCTCCCAGTTTTTTTTTTTCCTCGACCCATTCTCTCCTTCGGGAGTTGACTCCCCTTCTTAGAATTTCTCGGCCGGTGTCCCCCCGGTTGTGCAGGAACCTGGTTTTATTTCCTTTTTCCTTTTCCCCACCGACTGATTGTCCGTTTCTGGTCTTGTGTCCCAATTGTCCTTCCTCCCCCTTATTGATCTCCCCCTTCCTTTGAGATCGCTTTTCCACAAACTCCAAAGGTTTTTTGTTTTTGTATGCCGCTTCTGAGAATTAGTATACTTGGTTTTTGAACCATTTCCCCTTTTTTTAGTAGGAACCATTTGCGAATAGGATGGCCGTTCTCACCGAAGAAAGCTAGTGTTCTGCTCAGCAGATGACGTACACAGTGAACTTGGACTGTTTTTTCCCCATTTTTTACGGAATTAACATTCCCAATTTAACGTTCCTCCTGCACTATTAAGGATGTTCAACCCCCTTACACAGTACAGGATATGTCTTCTAGCCCTGCTGGGGCTTAAGCCCCCTTTTTTGTAAGCCCTGAGGACCACTCGACTTTTTTAGGTGTCGTCTGGGAAAGGTGGGGGGTCCGTTTTTCCTGGGTCGGGTCCTTTCATCAGACTTGAAGACGCGTCCCTTACCCTCAGTACATAGTACGAACCCACAGGCCCTCCGGTTCTTGTCCACCACCTCCCTTTCTTCGGCCGGCCGGAATTTCTTGGTACCCACCTTGATGGAATTAGCCTTCTTTTTTCTCGACCCGGGAACTTGGCTGCAATTTTTTGCGCCTGTCCGCTTCCCTCAAATTGATTTACGGCGAACAGGAGTCCTGCTTCTCAACTTAGATTCCCGGATGATGAAAATAACCCGTTAGGCCCTTTCTGATGCTCCCCCCCTTCCATTCTGGCAGGTTTCCTTCTGGATGAATTTCTCCCTTACCGCTTTTGGTGGTGAATGGTTGATATGCAGTCTTTTCTTCCCCCCCTTTCCTTTTTCGGTACAACACGGCTAGATGATGTCCCCCAAAGCATCTTTAGTACTGCCTGCCCTAGTGCCAAAATTTTGCCTCCTCTTCGTCTTGGCCGACCCATATATTCACAGCGCAGCCCCCTTCCCCGCTCGAACGGAAGTTTTGACCCCTCTTTAGGCCGACTCTGCGACGATCGGCCCTCAATGCCTTTCATCAACGGATGATCAGCGCCAGCTCCAACAACCCCCCAGAGCACACCGAGTGATCAGAGCTTTTTTTTTTCCTCTTCCGAATATCCTTGTATCCTCTTTTCCCCAGCGCTGTTACCACATAGCATTTTGACTCCTCCTCTAAGCTTGTGCAGACGCCCCCATCTCCCTCTTGGACCCCATAGCCCACCTTCTGGTTGGCCGAGCAGTACACCAGCTGAGACCCTTTCCCTAGCACGATCTGGCCCCTCCCCCCCTTCCTTGCCAGACTGCGAAAGAAAGCCTCCCGCTTTCAGAACCAGCGTAGACGGTCATTCCAAAAGCCACCGCATACATTGGTAGTAGTACAGCTTCTTCGGCCCATAGAGCGGACCGAGTCTTTTCCTTCTTCCTAGACACTACTGTTTTTCAATAGTAGTGACGGCGGTAAACGCCTTCCTTCCAAGGGTTTTTGATCTTTCTTGACAAGCGACAGCCAAGCCCCCCTCCCCCTTTGTGCCCCCTTCAGGCGAGACGCCCCCCGGTCCCAGGAAGCTTGTACCACGAGGCAGTCTCATACTTCCAGAGGTCTCTACTTTTCCAACATAAGTGCTTTTTTTGAGGATCGCCCCTCCGTAACGCAAACTTTTTGGAGGACAGTGGTAGTTTTCTCCTTCGTGCTGGACCGGCGTACTCGCGCTGCACTTTTTCCTTTTTGCCCAGAGTCTGTCGATGGTTCCCATTTTTGCAACTTCCTAACCCCCTCAGGCCCGGTTTTCCTAATGAATATAGGGAAAGTCGGTCTTTTGCCCCTTCATCTGTGATCTCTAGCGTCGCCCTTCCTAAGACCTGATTGGGACTTTTTCTTTGGCGGTGTCCTCCTGCTCGAGACGATTTTCTGGGTTATCATCTTTTCTTAGCCTTTCCTTAAGACATCCTCGGACTGGACAATGAAACGGATCCCCTAACATTTTCCGGATTGAAACTTGCTCGCTTTGGATTACCGGCCTCGAGCGGTACGCTTTTTCCCCGCGCGGGTCGTCGGACTGCATCCCCTTTTTTCCCTCTCGTTACCATGACGGTGTCTCTCTCCCGGGTGTAGTACGGCGGATTCTTCTTTTTTTTATACGACCTAGTTGGCTTGGGCCTTCTCTCCCTTTTTTTTTCTCACGGGTAACTTGCTCCCCCCCAAGGGCCTCGTCTTCTTCTCTTTTTTGATTCCCTTCAGAGGTTCCACAACGTGGGTTGGTTCCCCTCGCTGGGAGACGTTCCTCTCCCAGACTTCTGCTTGACCTCGGTGCGATCGTCCCTCCCCGGGGGACAGCATCCTCAGTGGGTTCCGATTTTTGTCTTTGACGCAGGCAGGAGACCCCAAGGACTTTTTAATAGGCCCGGTCAGTTCGAAGCAGACCATAGGCAGCTCCTTCTAAACCTTGGCATTCCTATTTTCCCAAAGCAATTGTTCAGTTGTAGGGCAGCCTAATCTTGGCATTGAAAGAATCCTATGGTCCTGACTTCCTGCCGGGTGGTAAGAAGTTGACCTTCCCCAGTTTTTTTCCAGAAGGGTTCCGCAGACTTTTTTTTCATCATCCCCACAGTTACCAGCCTTTGTGCTCCTAGTGTCCCGGGTCATCCTTTTTATTTTTGCCGGCAGCAGCTCCCATTTCAGAGACGCTGCTTATCGCTGGTGTTCCTTTCCGCGGTGACGTCGTCGTTTTGTCGGTGGTCCGCCCCACTTAAAATCCCCACCTTTCCTAACCCCTGTAAGAGACGCTCCTCCCAGCAGTTCATCGAGTTTGCAAATTTTTTCGTGAAGCCAGTTTCCCCGACTCAGCCTGGACGGGTTAGTCCCGGTGCAATCTTTCCCTTTCCTACTATTGGTTCCTTCCTTGAGTGCCTGTTGATGGAACACCGGCCGTTTTCTCCCTGCTGAAAGCTCCCCCCCTTCGTATAAGAACAGGCCAGACGACTAACTTTCCGAAAGACTTTCAAGATCGTAACCCTCTTTTTCCTCCTCGTTCTACCCCAAAGAACGGCAAGCCGGTGGTTTTTTTTTTTTTGATTTCATCTCTCCCCCGCGTTACCCGTTAATCTTTTTCCTCTTCCCTCGGACCGTCGGGTGCCCTCCTCCCTGATATTCCCCACCCCTCGCCGCCTGTACTCGTATGCGTCTGCGTTC
>Ga0179593_1397468_pt1 | contig 17342 bp, 16 predicted proteins | sample CZODoug2_1_08_16_FD_185931 | JGI IMG/M metagenome (GOLD analysis project Ga0179593, IMG submission 185931) | Vadose zone soil fungal communities from Angelo Coast Range Reserve, California, USA - CZODoug2_1_08_16fungal (PacBio error correction) | ecosystem: Environmental > Terrestrial > Soil >... | reverse complement strand
CTAGGCCCCTATTTCTCCTCGAATCCCTTTCCTTCCCCTCTTTCTGTCACTCTCCTTGAACGATCGCCTTTTTCCCTCCTCCTTGTGCCCCCCCCCACTACGATTTGAAGGATACTACCTCCAAACTTTCTCCCCCGATGCCTCTGTACTTGATACTACTACTGGTCCCCCACCTCCCCCTAAGTGTGAATTCACCGCCCCAGGCTGGTTTTGTGATGAGCGTCCCCTCCTCCCCTCCTTAGGCAGGAATGAAATCCTCAATTCTTCCATGGGTCCTCCGTCCCTCTCACCCAGGTTCTCCTTCTTTTGTAATTTGACCCCCACATGTTCCCCACATTTCTCTCAACATTTTAGTGACTAAAAAAGAGTCAACCCCCGTCCCTGCTCAGCTATTTGGATCTTTTTTATGCCTCCTTTTTTAAGTGCGGCCGCGGTTATTCAACAGCCCCCCCCCCGTAGTCGGACATACTACTACTTACCCCTAGATTTGGTATTTTGCAGTTGCCGGCAAATGGAAGCTGAGGCCGTGCTTCCCTTCTCCTTTTCCATCGTCGCCCATCTCATGGTTTGTCCCCCTTTGTTTAACATGTTTCCGGAATTCCGTTCTTTCTCGTCTTCTAAGACTTCGCCACCCTCTTTGAACGCACAATGGAATGTGGCATTCCCCCCCGTATCCCACCGTCGTAAAGCAGAAACAAGTTCCTATCCCGTGTCTGACCCCTAGTTTAAGACCCGATTTCCCCCGGCCTGCCACCTGAATCTTTTCCTGAATACCTAATCGGTTCACGCGCCTTCCTCTTCCTCCCCCTGCGCGATGCGGATATGATCTAAGCTTCCGCGCCGTTAAGGATTCTGCGGGACCATTTTATTTAGTCCCCCTGATATTAATCTCTCCCTCTTTTTCCACCAGTGGGCGGACTAGAGTTCGACCCTTTCTCCCCTACGGATCGAAGTTTCCTATTCGTAGTTATAAGTCTGAGTTTTTTTTTCCCCCCCCCCCTAATTCTAACTCGGATTCCCTTTCAGTTCTATCCCTACATTACTGCGTATCTTTCAAGGACACTTTCCCATGGTGGACCTCCCCCCATCCACCAGAGTAGCCTGACAAGATTCCTCCCTCTCGAGATCTGACGGGTCGTATCTCCGATCCTAGGATTTTCCAGTCAGATATGGCTTCTGCCCTGAAACTTTTTAGGCCGTATCTATTGTTGAGAACGTTGATTTAGAGTTATTTTTCTCCCTTCAGATGCGCGGTGTCTCCCCCATGCACGCCCTAATCTTTTTCTCGAGTTCTTACTCTGCGCATCTTCCGCGCTTCCCCCCCCCCCTCTCGAGTCGTGGTTCCCGCCCCCTACGTTTCTTGAAGAGAAGTTCTAGTCTTCCTCCCTGCTTCTAGACGCTGTTCCGTCCCTTTCTTTAAGGCTCTTTTTAGTGAGACAGAACTGCCTTTTTTTAGAGCCCCCTCCTTGTTCCTCCGGGAAAAGGACTTCTGTCTAGTTCTCCAGAATTCCGTTTTCTCTCCTATCTTTTTGAACCAACTTCTTTTTTTCCAGATTTATATGTGATGGTTGTCCCGACTCCGCCACTCCCTGGCCTCTCCAGGGAGCGCCGATCCGGTCTTCTGTCGCGCCTAAACAGATAAGTCGATTCCTTTTCTTCCGATGCTTCGTACCGTAGACGGAAACAGAATTTTTAAGATTTTTTTACCCCTATTTTTCTGCCTTCATCCTTTTTTTCCTTCCAATTTACCCCAAGATTGCACAAAAAGTTTCCCCTACGAATCTCAGTGGAGGTTTGGGAGATGTCCGGTTCTTCATTTTTGCTCAGAGTGGAGTTCTCCTACGTAGAGTAGCTGCTTGTTTCCCTCCCCATCCTTTTTCATTCCCCCCGAAAATATCTATCTTTACCTCTCAGTTTGTTGAGATCTCTCTCTTTCACTTTTTCATGTCCATCCCCTTTCCCCTTCCGATTCTTCGGGAAGGCGGATCTCCCGGCTCCCCAGCTTAGAATTGCTGTCGCGGCATAGTTGGACCCTTTTTTTTACGCACTGATGGTAGAAAGAAGTTTTTGTACTTTTTTAGTCCACCTTGTTTTCCCATACCCCATTTAAAAATTTTCCCCCTCTTTGCCGTCCGATTCTCCTACCTCATCTGTAGCGCTAGGTCTCATTACTGTTGTTGGGTGAATCCTCTAGAGAAGAGAGAGGCCTCCTTTTTTTACTCCCTTCTCTTTTGCTTCTTCCGTGCGTCCTACCAAACCCCCCCCCCACCCTCTCTAATCCCAAGCTCTGTGCACCCACCTCTCGCGATTCAATTCCCCTTTTACCACTGGATGGGAATGCGCTTTCAAGTCTTGTTCTGAAAAGAAGTCTTGCGGTCTCTATGTCCAAAGCCGACGAATCTTATGTCCCCAGGAACTTCGCAATAGGGACCTTCACCTTTTCAATTCTAGAACCTCATCTCCTTGATTTTTCTTCCTTCGACACCCCCCCCCCCACCCACCGCACCCCCCCACCCCCCCCCCCCCCCCACACCCACACACGAAAGAGCTTTTTTCTCTTTCTATTTAAGGTTAATCAAGTATCCTCGCTCGCCTCCAATTTTCATACACTAGATATCGGCTCGGGCTTGAAATCTCAAAGAATGAAGGAGCAAAAAAAATATCATCTCACTGGCCTGCCTCTCTACGTCTGTCCCCTTCCCTACTATGAATAGCGAGTATCTTTTCGTCCCGGCCCCATATTCGCCATGCTTACTCGAGCCTTTCTCTATTTTTGAGCTTCAAAGGAGGCCCCCCATTTTTCCCTTACTTCCCGATTGAACGGCTTCCCTTGTACTCCTGGAACTTGAATGCTAGGAGCCAGTGTTAGGAGATTCTTCCTTCCGGATCCTTCTAATTTCAACCCTTCGGTCTCTGATTGTCCTCCTTGCGTTTTCGTTCTCATGCTGGGGCCTCGTTTTTTCCAACTTATATCCGCCAGGATGAGAGTGTTGCATCAGTATCCTTTCCCCATCCTCTAACCTTTCAACCTCATATCCCTCGGCCTTTCCTTTTCCCGAGTGACGAGGCGCGTTTTTTGCCTCTTTTACGATGGGAGTTTGCACCTATTGGAACTTTATCCCCCTAGTATTCCACCTTTTCCTTGGGCTTGTTCTCTGCCCCGGGTGTTTTCCTGACATTCCTCTGTTCCCGACGCGGTAGTGAGAGTATTTCTTTCCCCCACCCTGTGACTTGCCATTTATCTGCCGATTTTACTGTTCCATAAACAGCGTTAACCTGATTTCCGATGCTGTTTGGCCGCCGCGGGCCGTCCTTCGGAAGAAGATTGCTCGTAGTACTTTGCTTTCCAATTTTTGATTTTTCTTATAAATTAACAGACCGTCCACGGAGATTTCCAAATCCCCCGCCAAGCGTGAAAGAAGAGCGAACACTAGGTTACGATCTTACCTCCCATTTCTCCCCACTTCTTCTTCCCGTTATTCCAGCGACAGTCTCCTGATCGTGAGAGGCGACTTGAGCCTCCTCTGGAAGGCATCCCTCAGTTTAACGGGTTTTTTGCCTTCTTTTTTCCCCCCACACTTGATTATTTGGTCAATCCTCTGGTCACAACGCGTAAGGATCATCTACCTTCCATAACACTCCCACCGTGATCACTTTATCGCTTCATAGTTTTCGGTGGTGCCTATTCCCCCACCACTTCATCGTCACAAGGCCAGTAAGGGCACGGCTCTTCGACATCCCCGCGTGGAATCATTATTTCTGGCTTATTTTAATTCTTCCTATCTCTTTTCCCCCCTTACAATCTGTTGTTGTTGTTTATTCTTTTTTTAAACTTTTAGTCTGATCTCCGAACCTGGCCCGATGGCTCTCTCTAGCATTTTCCCCTGCGCGGCTGTTTTTCTGTCTCTTGGTTTTTTTTTCCGTCCCACTACGGACGTATTTTTTCATTCCCGCGCCAAGGGTGTAGTTGTACCCAACGTCATCTTTTCTTGCCTTCCGCTTTTCACAGCGTCGGACCTAGGCCCACCAGGGATCCATTTGGTTTGTTTTTTTGTCTTCGTAAATCTTTCCTCATGATTTCTCTTAAACTTCCATCTACGGTTTTCCCTTCACCTCCCACTATCCCTTTTTATTGTGCTCATGGCCTTGTACCAAGTCTGGACAACACTTTTTCTCTTTCCATTTTCTGTGAAACAACCCGAGTACCCTCTTTATTTGCATCATCTGTTAGCAGTGGTGGGATGCTATTTTCATTTTGATCTACCTCCAATTCAACTTATTACCGCTCCCACCCCTTCCTTTGGACTAAAGGATTCTTCGGCGCCCATTCAGTCGGTCGGTCATCCGTCCTTTTTCTTCTCCTATCACCTCGTTTAGGAACATCCCCTGTTTTCCTATAGGCTAAGTAGGTCGCATCCCCCTTTGAAGATAAGAAAGAAGTAGACCTCTCCTTCTGGTCTCCTCAACTCCTTCCTTTTCCCCCCTCCTACAGCCGAAAGACCCCCATTTGGTAAAGTAGTACTGACCCACTCAACCCCTCGTTGCCCCCTCCTCCGTTGTTTCTCCATATACGGCGTCACGAGTAGCTCCCGAACACATGAGCTTTTATGCTTCATCCCAGTAGAAGTATGTTTTATCTCTCCTAGAAGGTTCTCCTGTTAAACACTCTCCCCGATATTTCCTGCTAAATGTGATGCAAAAACCGCCCTCTAATAGATCCGTGTTCAATTTTGCCACTAGATCCAGATGGTTATCCTCTTCCTCCCTTCTTAATTCTTCTTTCACTACCCCTTCTTTCGATACGTGAAGTACCCCTCTAACCTGAGTAATGCCGAAGAAGGTACCTCTCATCCACTTCTTTCCTTTTGAAGGACATCATCCTCTCACTTCTCATGCAAACGCTACGCAATACGGCCCCCCTTCCCCCATATGAGGCCCGCCAGTTTAAAGAATCCTTCTTTTTATACCCTTGCTTCCTCATGGCCAGAGGGGCGGAAACCTTGGGCGTGTATAATGATGGGGCTGACGAAGGCTAGTGATTTTCTCTTTTGCTTTCTAACCTCCGAGGACTATTTTCTCCTGGAAGCAAGCTTCGTTATGAGGCGACTTCTTATCAGGAGACTGTACCCCATCTTTTCTCTTCGATTCTCCTCGACCCGACGGTCGAGATGGCCTGCTCTGAACCGAGCTTGAATTCATGAGGAAAGCTTATGTTTTAGATCCAGACATCAGAGATCCAAGAATCTTAGTTGCATTCCTTCTTCTCTTCCAGGCGAAGTAGCCAGTCATGTGCTCTCGCAGCAATCTCACGGGCTGTGAACACCTATCTTTCTCGCTTTTTCTAAGAAACTCTACCCCTTCCCGACTCCATGTAGACGGGAGCCGCGATTGTATACAACCCCCCCGCCACCTATCCCAGGCTCCTTTAATTATCTGAGACTTCTTCTTCTTCTGAATAGTATCCATTCCCTCTCTGTGGAACCGATGTTGAATATGGTTTTCCCGTCATGTGATGCCACCAAAGACGACGCTTGCTTCAAAGAAGGCCTCCGCTCCATGTTTTTTTTTCTTTTAGATCAGGGAGTAAGGATCCCTCCTTTTTTTTTGTTCCTCTTTCTGACTTAATCCCGATAGGTAGCTCTTTTTTCTCACATGGAAATCTGCTGACTCTCTCTCTTTTACTCCCTCGTCTTTTTCCCCTTTAGCCCGGATTCCGTTCTTCTCACAAGTCTTCCTCCCCTCTCTTCTGCGCTCTCCCCCCCTGCCCTTCTCCACGAGGCGATGATCGTCTCCTCGACCCCCCTGCTTCTGACTTTCTGGGAGCAAGGGGTCAACTGTGTTTCTTTTTTTTCGATGACTTCCAGAAAAGTATCTCCCACCAGTCTCCATCTTTTTCCTTATCAGAGGCGTAAGAAGTGCTTCCTAGCCCCGCCGTTGGTGAGGAGCGTCCCTCTAAAGCCCCCTTCGCTTAGAAAGGGATATATCCCTTCGTATTTCTTCTTCGCCCCACACACTGATATCAATCGCAACCCCGTTCCACTTGAAAGTCGGTGCTAATTGCTAAAGAAAATTCTTTTTTTCCATCCTTCCTTTTACGGGAAGTTTTTTTTTTTTCTTGACAACTCCCCCTATCTTTCTTCTCCTTCTTTTCTCTTTTTTTCACACATCACTCGAAGGAATCTCTTTTCCACGATTCTGACTTCGTTTGCCGATGCAATAAGGAGTTGGTAGTCCCCCCTTTTTTTGACTCCTCCCTTTCTTCGTGTGACGGTTTAAGAGAAGCCATTGCTCTCCGAGCGACACTTAGGTACGTCTCTGAATTCCTCCTTTTCTTTTATTCTTTAGATTAAAACACGCCCTTTTCCCGCTCCCCCCTCTCAGGAGCACTCCTAGTTGCAGTTTTTTCCCTAGTTCAAGTCCTCCTAGGCCTCCTTCCTATTCCTTTCCCCTTCGAAGTAACTTCTTCGTTTGCGGAGGGGTTTTCGTTTATATGTCCAGGATTTTAAGGTCCAAATTTCATAAGTGAATTGAGATTAACGGCGTTATCGCCCGGGTCAGGCGCCTACCTCCCTGTCCTTCTTTTCGCTTATTAGATGCCCGTTCAAGATGTTTCCGGCCTCATATCCCCTTGGAATCTTTGCCCGTCTAGGCCCTACCACATTTTGGGTCATCCCTATTTCCTACCTATTTCACCTCTCTATGGAAGAGAGTGGACACTCCTTCGAGTTCGACTTTTCTCCCCCCCTAGCCCAGCACCTCGCAGGGCGCGACGAGAGGTCGTACGTCGTACTGGGATCTTTTGAAAGAGAGTTTTGCCTCGGTTGTCCACTTCTTGCTTCCTTTTTCCTATTTGATCTTCCCTGAGGTGCTGCGCCTCTTCTTCTTGTTTTCCCTTTTCCTTCTCGTTACGTACTAGTCGTCTCGCTTCTGCCGTGGCATTTCTTTTCGGACCACCCGTTTACATGGTTAATTACTGAGGAAACCATGCTTTCTTTTTTTTCGTTCCCCGCATGCCCCTTATTAATGGTCCGGAGCCGTTTATCCGTAGTCGTAGTAGTCTTGTCAATTGGGGATGTTTCTTGGCTAATCCAGCCGGCCACTTCGAATATCCTTAACCCTTACCCCTTTCAGTCTGACCCTCTTCCTTAGCACTCTCTCCTTGTTTCCTTTTTCCGAAGCGAAACATGTTTACCTTTTTTCTCAGTCCTGTCAGATCGCTCTTCCAGGTATAGCAACCCGTCTTTTCAAGTGCTCTTTGCTTTTCCCCCCCTCTTTTCAGGTCCCCACATAGGAGAGGGAAGTTCAACCCCCCCTCTCCTTTGGCTCTTCACCTGACGCTTTAACCAAGCGTCACTACCCCCTTTGTTACTAACCACTCCCCACCGCCGCGTTTAGACGTAATAGTCCGTAGTGTTTTAGTTTTCCTCCTTCCCCTCGCCCCCAGGAAGAGCGAGGAATTCCGGCTCTTTCCCTTCCTTCTTTTTTGCGAGCACTTGGTCACTCCTTATCTCCTTCCTCTGGTTGTAGTCCGAAAAGGTGACCCCCCACTGCTCGCATTCTTCCCTTCCGATGCCTTCATGGAGCGTTCCCCTGCCTTCCCTTTTTTAGGTCGTGTCACCACACGAAGATTCTCTCTTCCCTTTGTACATATGACTGTGGTCTGATCCTTCGATTGGTGAAAATCCTTCAACTTTCCCCCCCCCCCCCTATCCTTTCTTTGGTTTTGAGAGTCCCTATTTTTTCTTTCCTGCCAACAAGATCACGTGACCATGGGCTTCCCTATACTGCGTCGGCTCAGAATTTCCAAGGATGTACACCTTTAGTGCTACCTCAATCCACCGCATTCCCCCCCTGTTTCTTCTCTTTTATCTTTCGTGTCGCAGGGTTTGATTCGTTCTCCTTTTGGTATTTGAGTTTATCCCTCCCGCCCTTCTTTCAGCTTCCAAACATACTACCCCTGTGATTCTCATTGCGCTTCGGAATGAATCGGCTCCTTCTTCATAATCTTTTCATCCTTTTCTTTCAACCCTTCAACCGGGCAGATAATGCTCTTCTCTTCAGGCAGGACCCCATCCCACTCATCTTCACTGCTCCCTTGATCCCCCTTTTCCGCCGCGGCGCTCAAACCCCGCTCCTAAGAACGGTAGAATCGTATGACGTTAAGAAAACCTGCTTTTCCAATAGTTGCCCATTCATTTCTACTCCTCTCTGAGTTTACACGTCCCTTGATCTTCTTCCCTCCCCCGTTTTTCTGAGGTCGCGAGGCGCCGACTTCGAAGGGGTTCCAAAGCGCCGGCCCTTTTACGGGCTATGTCCACTAGTTTCCATTTCCGCGGTCTTCAGAGACCCTTGAGACTCTCCCTCTTCCTCTGCCTTTCCTCCTCTGAGTCCGGCAGCGCATCCCCCCACGCGACTAACACATGCTCGGAAGTTCCTTTCCTCCTTTCCCCTTCTTGACCCTTTACTTGTCAATTACTGGACACTCTCCCCCCTTTGGTGTCTATGACGATCCCTAGCTTCTTTGCTTATCCCGCGAAATCTGGGCGAAGTTAAATCCCAGGATTCTCAATCCCGGCCTCTTTTCTCCTAGTGGCCGTAGCGGCGGGCCAGTGCCATGAGGTTTTTTTCGATGATTGTGGTGAGGCTCCTCTTTCTTTCTGTCTTCCTCCAAAGTCAGTATGCGTCTGCCTCCGCCTTCGTCTTATCTTGATACTTTTTTTCTGATTAAGGACCGACATCTCACCCCTTCCGTTTTTCCCCCCCCGACGAAACGCCGATAGGCTTCCGCTAGTCGAATAGTTAAGCGAGTATAGAGCTTCCCTCGGCCTCTGGATTTCTTCCCGATGAGGCGAACATCCCCTCCTCTCCCCCCTCTTCGTCTTCCTTCGTCTATGCTGCTTTGCAATTCTGCAAAGATTGGTTGTATTCTTCTGGAAGATCTGATTAAAGGTGTTGTCCCTTCTCCTTCATCTTTCCTTTATCGGTGGTGAGACGGTCCTCCGCAGTTCGCCTTTGAAGGCGCCTGTGTTTAGTAAGGCCTTCCCCCCCATACAAAATCCCCCGACCTATGGCGAGCCGAGCATCTCTTTCTTCGAGCCCGGCCCATATGTTGAAAAGTGTCGCTTTTTCATTGCTCGGTTTTTCCCTTTTCCCGACCAATTTTTTTTTCCACCCCCGTCACTTCTTCCTGATCCCTTGTCAGTGCATTGGAGGTTCTATTTCTGCCCTGGTTTTGATTTTTCTTCCTTTCTTTGCTACCTGAATTTCGTTTCCTTTATCCTTCCTTTCATTGACAGCCTGGAATCCCTTTCTCCTCATCCGGTTGTTGTGCTCTGAGATGCTCTGTTCTTAAAGTGATGGTCTCCCATCTTTTGAGATTTTAAGGAGCTCGACCCCCCCACCTTGCTCTGCTCCCCCCGTTCTTTTTCCCCGGCATCGCTCCCGACCAGCTGCTCGTGCTGCCGGTGGTGCATAAAAGTGAGTGCCGGCCTACATTTTCTCCCTCTTTGCTTTTTTCCTTTCTTTTACCCCCTCCCCCCCCCATCTTCCCCCCGCTCCCCCTTTTTTTTTTTTTTTTTTTTTTTTTTTTTTTTGTTTTTTTTTTTTTTTTTTTTTTTTTTTTTTTTTTTTTTTGTGTCCCCGCTTCCACTCGGTAAGGCTCCTATTTCTTCTCTGCTCCTCTAGGAAATTTTTTTTTCTCCCGTTCTTTCGGCTAGACGCGCCCAAGGGCTATCGCACTGGGATGGGGAGGTTTCCTCAAGATATTTAATCGCTTCTCTTTTCCCTCCCCGCCCCAAGTCGGAGGCGAACTTCCTATTGACTGAGACGCATACTGTCGTGTCGATTTAACAGACGATTTTCGCTGTTTTTTACTGCCTCGCCAACTACCTTTGGACATTCTATCCTGGTTTCCCCCCTCTCTAGACTTCTTTCCAGCGTCCATTTTTCGTTTAGTATGTGGCTGCCACCCCCATCTCCTCTGTCATGCTCGGTTTCTACGCTTATAATCAGCTTCCGGCCGTCCTTAGACGTGCAAACTCTCCGGCTTCGTAATCACCCGTCGCGTCAGCATCTGGCGCACCCCCCCCCCCTCCAGAAGTCCGACCACTGCCCTTGTTTCCTGCGCGTTCATAGTAGCCTTCCGCTTTCGATGAGGTGGGGAGCGGACCCTTTTTCGTCCTTTTTTAGCCTTTTAGCGCCGGTCGTTCTTCCGGGCCCTTCCTTTCTCCAGGCCAGGGTCAGCAGTTCTTTCCCTTGCCGGCAGGCCCCTGTCTTCGCCGACCCGGCTTTTTTCTTGATTTTCTTTGGCCTTGCTTCGCTACCCCTCGAATGGAACCTTCTTATTGTCTAAGTGGAGGGCCGCATGCCTGGGCATCACTCTTTTTTCAGATCCCGAGTCCCCCTCGTTGAGCGTAAGAACTATTCAATACTTTTTCCCCGTCACCTCCCCTTTTTCCTACCTCATAGCACGCATCGCGTTGGCGGCCGAGCGCGTGACCGCCGTTTCGTCGACGGACTGGATTTTTTGGCTCGGATTGAGAGGGGTCTTATTTCCCACGCTTCCCGTCTTGCGGCGTCAGGCGGTGTGGTCTGAGGTGCCAGTCCATGGTCGGTTCCTCGAGTTGCTTGATTATGAACGTTGGAAGTTTCAATTTCTCCCTCCTTCCCCCTTATTCCCCTTTTAAATTTTTTACCAGCGTCCATGCTTTTGGTCTTCGCTTTCCGGTAGTTTTCATGTTCACTTGTCCTCCTATGAGCATACGGTAGGAGTTAGTGGTCCGGTCTATGGTGATTGTGGGATTCAACGCCTCTTGATTTTTACGAAATCCTTCCCCACTCTCACAACTCCACAAAAACCAAAACCCTAAAACACCCCCCCCCCCCCCCTTTTACCCCCCCCCCCCCCCCAGCTTAAAGCAGATCCAATCCTTCTTTTCTTTCAGCGGGTGGATTCATTTCTCACTTTTTCACGTCATTGCCGTACGATCTTCTTTTTTTTTCTGGTTCCCTTAGTCGCCCACCCCCATTTCTCTTCTTTTCAGCCCTTCCTTCACACGGAGGGGAAGTAACCACTGATCTGGTGGCCGATTTTGACGCTTGTTTTTTTTTTTCCCTTCGCCTTTCTTCCCGTAGAATTTGGGAACCCCCCCACTTCTTCCCCCTTTTAGCCGCGTAGGGGGTGACGGACCTCCCACCCCAGGCCGCAGGGCCCGTCTCGTGAGCATACCGGCGGTGCCCATTCTTTTGCTTTTTTAATTGGTAAATATGATCCCTCTTTCCCTGTTCTGTTGTGGTCAAGGTGGGCAACTCGCACGACTCCATGTTCCTTCCCCATGTCTTAGCTCTTTCCCCCTTTGTAAAATGTTTTTTCTTTTTTCTCTTTCCTTTTCGTCACTCAGAAAGATGACGCCCAGATTCCCCGGTTGGTCTGTGTATAACCCGTCGCCCCTTGTATGAGACCTGACGCTTGTTGACCCCCCCCCCCTCTTGATTTTCAATAGGCCCAAACCCTTCGTCTGGTGGGTGATGGCTTCATTTATCCGAGTGGAATCTCTTCTCATTCCCCAAGATCACTTTTTCTCTCAATGTTGGATATAAGTCCAATGAACGCAGCCCAGTGCTTTCTGCTCTTTGTACAACCTTTTCGGCCACCATTTAGAGATTACCCTAAACACGCCACCGAGTCCTCGCCGTCTTTCCCATCCGTCTGAGTTTTTTTAGGATCTCGGGTCTCCGTGTCGGTTTAGTGTCTTTTAAAGAACAATCCCCTTATTCCCCTCCTACCCTAAGACTAGACTGTGCTTCTCATCGGCGTTGAGAAGGCACCTTGACCTAGTTTCTGGTCAGCAGAAGTCGTCGCCCTTCTTAATTCTTCTTTTTGACAGTTACACCCCCCTGGTCCTTGGCCTTGTCGTCGAGTCGAATCCCGGCCTTCTCATCTCGACGACCGCGTTTCCGTCACTTTCGGTTCCCCTCTCCTTACTGGGTATTCCCCCCCCCTTCCTTCCCCCTTCCCTCCCCCTTCAAAATTTCCGCTCGCCAGCCTAAGTCCCCTCAGGTTGCACTGAGTAACCACAACTTTCCTGGCACGCCTCCTTTCATCAGTAGAAGACCTCTTCCACGAGCCCTCGTCCTCCCGCTTCCCTAGGTCTAGTGGCTATTGTCTCGAATCGTTTCTCGTCTGCGCGCGTCTGACGGCGTAAACGCCAGGCTTCCTCTATTTTTCGTAACCCTGCGTTACTCAACAAAGATTATTCGAACGGTTGATCAGCTTCGCAACTCGACTTCCTTTTCTGCATTATCTTCGTTTTACAGGACAGCAGACGAACATTCTCTTCCCCCCCCACCGTTGAAGTTTCGGCGCCCCCCCTTTCTGACGAAGCCGGGACTGCTGACCATTTGTTTGACGTGCCCCCCTTTGTCCCTTCAAAGCTAGAAGACCCCGCCTTTCCCTTCTTCCCGCGACAAATCTGCTCCTATTTTTTCCTCTCGATTGCCTACTATTTTTTTTTTTTCCTGTCTCTTTGCCCGGTCCTTTAGGCGTTGTTCCTCTTGTGGTGCGGTCTCGTGCTTCGCGTTCTTGATTCCTTCTGCCCGAGATACCTTTTCCTTTCTCGTCCGTCTTTTTTCACTCTTGCTCTTCTCTTTGTCTAGTCGCCGCCTTAAACCACTAGAGGCTTTGGTTTTCCAAGTACGACCATCTCCGTCCTCTGACGAAAGTCGACATAGGTATATGATTTAATGCCCTCCGAGGTGTAAGGGCTGGATGAGAAATCCAGATATAGTAGTTGAAGCATTCCCACGGCCCTTTATGTGATGTGTTCCCCCCCCCCCATTCTCCTAAGGTGAGGAGAGTTATTTAGTTCCGTGGGAACGTTTGTGCTTGAACCGCTTGCCTTTAGATAGGTGTTCTCTCCTCCATGCCTCCGCGATTAGCCCTTTTGGTACGTTCGCCTTTTCCGAGTGTTTTCTTTTTTCTCCCCCCTTTCCGACCCACGGAGATCGATCGTGCAGATGCTTGTAGTTTCCATAGTAGCCGTCCACGTTTTTTTCCCCTCCCCCCCTTCGCTGTTTTCTTTTTTCTGCATTCAGAGCCTTACCCAAGGGAACGTCCCGCTTGATACTCAAGGCCTTTTATCCCCCCCTTTTCCTTTTCCCCCCCCCCTGGGTGCTGTTTCCTCTCCCCCCGGCAGAGATCATCGACATAGGGGTGGCGGACGAGCCGGGTGGAGTCTCTTCCTTCCCCCCGAAGTCTTTTGTTAAGGACCCCTACCTTTTCTTCCTTCCCTCTTTATTCTCAATAACTACTACTTGGTTGCTCTCTGGAGTCCAGTGGTGCCAACGCGCTACCGCCGCTCCGATGTCGGGGAATGGGCCTTTCCTTCCACTTGAGAGGAAGAAAAAAGCTCCCCAGATGATATTCCTTTCCCTCCCCTCAAGACTGAGAGGCTCGGGGTCATGTCAGAACATGTTCTGCCCTTTTCCCCCTGCAAAGACCCCCCTCCACCCCCATCGGATCCCGACCTTCCCTTTGCCGTCTAAGAGGTTTTCCTATCTTCCGCAGCCTCGGGAAATCGCGAGTCTTTTGGTTTTAGAGAATAGACGACGACTCCTCCCTTGCGCAGGCTGGTACATGCGATTTCGTCGGCCGGCTGGACGCCCCCCCTTTATTTCCCCGAACTCTTTTTGCCTTTTCCAAGTGAACCCTGGGCGTACTTCTCATCCCCTGCTTTTCGACCTCCGGGGTCCAAGCGATCTGTGTCGGAGACACCTTGACTATCTGCTCTCTGCGTGATGTTTCCCCGGACTCGCAGGAAAACGTCTCTTAAATTCTCGCGCCGAGGATAACTTCCTAGCAGTCTTTTCACTCAATTTTATCCCTTCCTTTGTGAGGGAGTGACCCAGAGCTGATGGTGTGTCGTCGGAAGATCCCCCCCCCCTCTTAAGGTTCCTCCTTCGCTTTTTTTAGTCCCCCCTGACGGAAATTTTTAGACGCCATCGATCCTTTTTATTTTTCCTCCCCACGCTTCGCCCCTCCTCCTCCCGGAGCACCCATTTATCGGCCCTCCGCAAGGGCCTTTCCTGGCCGACGCTTGGACCCTTCACTTTAGAATATTCTTTAATCGCGATGTTTTTCGCGCCTTCCATAGTTCGAGGTCTTGTCTCCCCTTCCCGAGTTTCGGTTTAAGTTAGATTGTCCGCTGACGGACAATGTCAGTCCGGATTGCCGTTCTTTTTTCAGTTTCCTTATTCACCCGGTCTCGACCGACGTCCATGTTAGGCTTCTTCTTTTTGGCTATCCCCTATCCCCGAGTCCATGCGATTTCTCTTTTGCGACGCTGGCGCCCCGTATCGTCTGCAGAAAGGCTGGGTCCATCACAGGTCGCGATTTCACGAGATCGGCCGTTTTCTTTAACCTCTTCCAAGATTAGGCGAAGCCCCCCCCCCCCCCCCCCCCCCCCCACCAAACCTCTCCCCATAGACCTCTAGGAAGTCACGCGCCCGTCTCGCAGTTAAGAGTTGTTTCCCTTTCCTTCCGGTTTCCTCCCTAGATGGGCTTTGAAGCTGTTGTATTACTAGTGACCACCTTTCCTTTCCTTTTTCTTCGTCAGAGGCGTCGAGCCGTGACCTTCCCCCTTAGTTGCCCTTCCCCTTTTTCTTTTTCCCCGACTGCTTGTCGAATTTCTTTAGGCGCCTTAACACACTGCTCCCTTCGGACACAGGTTAACTGGTTCCTACCTTTTTTGAACCGATGCTTGAAGATTGATTGCTTTTCGTCCGCTTCAGTTCGGTGCTATGAGACATCCGGTCTAGTTTTTCCGCGGTACAATTTGGCGGTAGGGATAACCCCTCCTCCAGTACCAAGCTAATCAACCACTTTTCCCTCTTCTCCCAGTCGGCGCGCTCCCTGGTGTTTTTCACGAATTATCCGTCCTGTTCCCAATGTGTCAGTCCGATTCCTGTTCTTATCTCTCCTCTTGCGCGGGCTGAGAGCACCAGCTCTCCTGCATCTCCGGCTCTCGTTGAGAGGGACGCTCATCCCCACCCCCCTACTCCTGGTTTTGCAGTACAATGGACTTTTCCCCTGCGTCCCAGGGTCAGACCACTAGTATATAATACCGTGGAGCGGGTAGTAGCCATTGTGTATGGGTTTAGGCCCCCTCCCCCTTTTTGCTCCCGGCCAGATCCTTTTTCCTTGCGCCTTCCCCCTTTTTCCCGTTCCCTTCATTATTCGTGCAGCATTTCCAAATTCTCTCTCTTTTCTCCCCTAATAAGTTGTTGTGTTTGCTTTCTCTTCCTCCCCCAGTTTTTCCACCAATTACATCCTGAATGGACCGGGCTCGAAGCAGGGCGTGAATGAGAGGACCGGTTTGAGTTCCTTTTTTGACGCAGTCCAGACTGATGACGGATAATAAAGCTGACACGTTTTCCTTCTTCCCCCCTCCTACCCACCCCACCCCATTTTATGCCCCAACTTCTCCCCTTTCACCCATGAAGCTGGGTCCCTCTGGTGAAGCGGCCACCAGCTTACCCATAGGGCTTGTGTTTCCTAGTACCCCTTTTCGTTCAGACTTTCTTTTGAGCTCCCTAATCCGGAGCGCCTTTGGGCTTCTCTCCCTTGCACGATCGACAGGAATGGTTCATGACTTGACACCCCCCTTCCTTTTTTCCCCCCAGCCCTGTTCTCCCTCCCCCTCGTGACAAGCCACCCGTCACCAGCTCTTTAGCCGCTTCATTCGTTTAGCTGTTGGCGTAGGGGTTCGTTCCTTCCCTCTTTTCAACATTTTACCGCTGGCCACTCCTACTAATACACGACCGGTTCTCTCTTCTTTTCTTTTTCCCCACATGACTCGGCTCTCTTTCGTCGCCCTCATCTTTTTAATTTTTCAACATACCATCGGTGTCCTAATGGATCAGTTTTTTCGCACATTTGTCCGCCTCGGCAGAATTACCCTTTTTCGGAACCGAGCCCTGGAATGGATCATCCTCATGTTTTAATCCCCACCCACCGACTAAGAGATTCACCCGACCGTGAAACTCTCGTTGGGCACGAGTCAGACCCCCCCGTCCCTCGTTTCACTTTTCACGCTTTCGTCCGTCCCCTCTCCCCTTTGCTTTCACTGCCTCCGTCCTCGGCCCCCGTCGCTTCTGGGCTGATTCATCTAACAGAGGTCCCTTTTCCTTAGGTCTGCCCAGTTTTTTCAGCCTAGGTCTTTTTCCCTTTTTTTTCCTTTAATCTGCCCCCTCGTGCTGTCCCCAGATGGCGTCTTCACCTTCCCTGCCAGGCCGACACATTACCCAAATCCTGTCCCTCCCGTTAGAATTATAGTCGGTTCTTTTTAGCCATCCGGAAGACCGCAACCCTATGACTTCGCCCTTCGTTTTATTTTAGACAGACCCCTTTCTTTCCGAAGCAGTTGAAATCCCCAGGAACATTGTGGCCGGTCACGGAACGCTTCCCTTCTTCCCCAAGACAAGAACGAGATCCCTCAGCACGCATTTTTCCCCTCTCAGGAGACCTTACCGCTTCCTCGCTTTCGAATAGGACCTGAAGGCCCTTCGGGAAAGGAACTTCTTTTCTCAGATGCTTGTTTTTTTGATTGTTGTTCTTTTACTTTTTGCCCTTTTCCACCAAAGCCCCTTTTCCACGTGTTCCCTGGTCTTCCGCCGACTTCGGCTCGCGTTGATACTTGATATCTGTCTCCTTGTTACCCACTCACCCTCTGGTCGCCACTACTTACCTCCGGATATTTCTTCCCTCCCTCCCGTTGATCGTTTCCCAGAGATTATTAGAGTCCCTTTATACGCGGAGGCCTGTTTCAGGCGAACGCCCCGCCGAGAGCGCCTATTTTTTTTTTTCTGCCTGCAGACCCCTTCTTCTTGCCCTTTCGCCAAATCCATGAGGGCGTTGCCGCCGAGGTTTTGCCTTTTTTTTTTACGTGTGCAGAGCTTTCCCGATGAGCCCCCCTTGTTGTTGTCCCCAGGCCACCCCCTTCCTCCCGTCTTCCCCATGGAGAAGTGTCTTTCGTTTTGGAGTAGAGTCGTTTTTTTTTCCCCCCAGGCCTTTTTCTACAGGCGACGCGGACATTGCTCGTACGCCTCGTAGCCGTTCCCCCCGACCTGGAGTGTTCCCCCCCCCCCCCCCCCCCCGATTTGTTTGATGTCGATCGGTCTCCTCAATGTTCTTTACCCACCAGGACGCCCTTTTTTGCTCCATGGTTGAGAATGTCGTTTGTCCCTCTGCTTCCCGGACGGGTGGGCTTCCCCTCTTTCCCTTTTTTTTTTTTTATAAATTCCTTGTTTTCTTTCCCGTCTAAGCGTATTAAGGGACCAGTCCTTGG
>Ga0179593_1401324_pt1 | contig 17343 bp, 20 predicted proteins | sample CZODoug2_1_08_16_FD_185931 | JGI IMG/M metagenome (GOLD analysis project Ga0179593, IMG submission 185931) | Vadose zone soil fungal communities from Angelo Coast Range Reserve, California, USA - CZODoug2_1_08_16fungal (PacBio error correction) | ecosystem: Environmental > Terrestrial > Soil >... | reverse complement strand
CTTCTTTTTTTTTTACAAGTTCACGCCAAAGTATCTTTGTCCTCTACCCACAGGATTTTGAAACCGTTTCCCTTTTGGCAGGGGACCCCTCTTTTTAGATCTCCCCCCCCTTACTTGTACCCGGGGGTACACCTTTTTTTGCTTGCAAAAAAGCTGCGTCCCTTTGTTTTTTTCATCTGACCTCTTTTCTTTTTCCCCCCTCGATTTGTTTATTTTTTTCCCCAATTTCGGTCCATTTGAACCACAACCATACCCCCCCCTTGACCACAATTTTTCGCTGCTTCCTTTTTGTTAGCGAGTCCCAGTTGTGCCCCCCCCCTTGACCACTTTCCAACTTTTAGGTTACGTCCCCCGATTTGCACTTTTTTTCTTTCTGGTTCCCAAATGGTCACCTTTTTTTGAACACGAAAATCTACTCATTGGTTGTAAGTCTAACCCATTTTCCCCCCCCGGGGCCTTGGTTCGCTCCGGAAAACTTTACCTCCTTCCCCCTACTGCAGTTTGTTCAATTACCCCCCTGGTCCTTTATTCGAAGTTCGTTCTACTTTTCTCCATTTTTCTTTTTTCTTTTCGTACGACCCCGCCTCCCGCCCCTCTGGCACGTTCCTTCTTTTGCATTTTGGAGGGTCCCCGCCTCCCTCGAATGCATTCAACCCCTTTTCCTGCGCTATTTGACCGGCTGGCCCTTTGAGCCCCTTCTCCCCGCGTTTTCCAAGGGACATATGTTTTCACTTTTTTTTCTTTTTCCCCCCACTCGCCCAGGTTTGCCCGGAGACTCCCCTGTAGAGAACCTTTTTGTTGAGCCACTCCTCTCCAATGGCGAAAGTTCGGTCTTTCCGACCTTCCCCCCCAGGCGCCCAGACCCCCACATTAGTAGGGGTCCCCATTTTCTCTTTGACTTGACCTCTCCCCCCAAAAAAACAGTGCACAATGTTATTTCCCTGTTCCATCTCCCTCCGTGGTTTCCCCCCCGAGGGCCCCCCCTTCTTGGGGTGGGGTTACTGGTTTTTTGGCCCCCCCCCTGCTCTTTTTGCCCCCCCTTGCATTTCAAAGGTTTCTTTTCAACCAGTAGCAAATTTCGAGTCGTAACTCCCCCCCCATCTGTGATGATCCTTTTTCCTTTTGCAAGGCAGTGTTTGGTTCCCCCGATAGTTTTTCAATGTTAATTTTTTTCCCCCCCCTTTTCCCTTTTCGTTTTTGGATGGACCCCCTTTTTTCCCAGCCCTAAGTCCTCAATGTTGTTGTCCTTGGTTTAATCCCATTTTTTTTCCCCCCTGCCAATCTTTTGCTTCTTGTCCCCCCTCCCTCAGTTATCGATGCCGTCCTTCGTAGACCCACTAAGTTTTTCTCCTCCCCGGATACAAAAGTTTCTTTCGACGCTCGAAAACCGCACTTCTCGTGGTCTTTCTTCGTTCCGGTTTTTCTGAACCACGTTTCGAATAACCAGGCCTTCCAATTCCGATGAGGGAGGTAATTCCCGACCTTCTTTTCCCCCAGGACGTTGCTGCTGACGGGGGTTTCTACTCTTCTCCCTTTACCATTTTAGGCCCTTTTTTCCCCCCGGGTGAGGGGGTTCTTCCCTTCCCCCAATCAATCGGGAGCGCAAGCTTCCTGGCTTTTTTCTTTTTTTTTCGGTCCTAAAGGCCTATTTTCTGTTTCCCCCCCCTTAATCTTGCCTTGGGATTTTTTTGCTGCGGGTGAATCACGTTCTTGAATTTAGGTTCCCCGCCCCGCAAGGCCCCTCGGATTCATTGTTTTACCCAACGCTTACACGCACCCTTGACCTTTGCCTCCCGTTCATTTTCGGACACTCCGTCCCCCCCCTTTCCTCTCCGGTCCGCCTATTTTTGGTTTTGCTACCCTTTTTTTCTTCCAGGGTGGAGGTTGTCCCCCAGCGTTTCTTTCGTTTTTTCAGTTAACGACACTCCCTGTCTGGGCCGGCTGTTGCCGGTCTCCCCTCTTCCTGAATCATAAACGCGTCCATCCCTTCCCCCAGATTGAGGCCAATCACGTCCTCCCCTTTCCTTTCCACGCAAAAAGAGGACCCCTTCTTACTTTTCGTCCCCAGACGCCGGCCTTTTTTTTTCCCCCCCCCCCCCCCCTTTTTTGGCTTCGTTCAAAACCTACATTTTTGCCGGCAGGTCTTCTTAGACCGACTTCTTATCCCCTCACGCCGGCCACCAGCTTCCAAAATACGCGGACACCTCCTTGTGTTCCCCCAGTTCCCCCTCCCCTTTGTAACAACGCAGCCTGTCCTCGGTTCCGCCCCGGGTATTTTTTACAACCCAAAAATTCATGTGCCCGCTCTCCGCCCCCTTTCCCGAAACGCTTCAAACTGTTCCGTTTTTACCCCTTGAAGCTTTCTCTCTTATTTTGCATGACAGAATGATCTTTTTTCGTTAGGTTTGGTCCTTCCTCCCTTTGTGCACCCACCCCAAGCTCCTTTAACCCCTGGGGCCATGATTTCCCCAAAATTTCCCCGTCTTTCCTTTCTCTCCCCCGATGGATAATGTGCGCCCACTTTATCTTTCCGATTGTTTTGACTTGTCTCCCCAATCGGGACTTGCCGTCCCTCTCTTCCATTACTTGAACATTCTGACCTCCTCTCCGAGGAATGATTTCATAAACAAACCCCCTTTGTTTCCCTGTTCCATTCAGTCCATTACTTCACGTTTGTCAAAGGCGACCCCTGCATGATTTAACCTCTCGTTCGGGGACCACGCACGTCGCCCCCTTTCGTGTCCTAGCTCCTTTTTTCTTGCGCCCACTCCTCCCCCAAACCAGTCATGCTTTAGGTCAGTTGAACTTAATTAGAAGGCTTCAGTCCCCCCCTTTTCGCTCCGCTCCCAAAGATATTAGTCTTCATTTTTTTTTTCCCTTCTGACAGGCGCCACCCCCCTTTTGGTTTCTCCCTTTTTTCCCCCCGGCGAGGCAGTTTCTTGATTCAGTGTCCCAAATAGGTATAAGATGAATTTCTTCCCTCCTTCCTCTTGTTTTGTTGTTTTTTCCAGGCTTCCGACGTGAGGGCCCTCCAGTTTTTCGTTTTTTCCAGGGGACATCTTTTTTCTCCACCTCCACCCCTGTGTCAGCTTTGGAACTGACCTTCCAATTCCCTTGACGCTCCACCGACTAGTTCTCCCTTCATTTAAACGGACCGGCCCCCCTCAACTGTGTTTTTTTTCAATTGCGTCCGCCTCCCTCCTCCCTCCCAACGTGGTCTATTTCCCTGCTTCGTGGTTCGCCCCGTTGACCTTTTTGTCCCTTCCATGATTGACTTGACGTCTTTTTCGGCCTAAGGCAAGTTTTCTGTCCTTTCAATCGCAATCCCGGATCGTATTTCGGCCTTTTGATTTGACTTGGCGGAGGTGAATTAGACCCTCTTTCCCCCTAATGCGTTTCCAAAACCCCCTAGAATAAGAGCTTTTCGCTGCCCCCTCACTTAGAGGGTCACTCCTCCCCCTTCAGTCTCCCTTTGGATTTTGGAAAATCCTTGTCCAACATTTTTTCCCCTTTCTGTAGAGTGGTTTGCCACTTTTTCGGCTTTGTTTGTGCGCCAGGCTTTCTCCCTTCGGTTCGAAAGATAAGTTCCCCTTTTTTACCCAGCCCCCTTGGGTGGAAGGCCCTTTTCCGGCTTTTTCTTTTTCTGTACCAGAAGTTTCACATGCTTTTTTTTTTTTCGCGTGGACCAGTTTTTCTTTTGGACTTGCGCCCATGCGTTTTTTTTTCGGAGTTTTGCCGGCCGTAGTCCTTCCTTTTTTTACTTTCCGTGTTCCCTCCCCTGAACTTTCAGGGATCTTCATCCCCCCCCTCCTGACTGCCACCTTGTTCTCGTTCAGCCTGGTTTTTTTTTTCACCCCCCGCCAATTGGCCGTTACTTCTGAAAGCGTTTTCCTTCCTCCCTTTTTTGTCTGAATAAATAGATGCGGCGTCTTTCTTCCTCCTTCGATTCGGCTGGTCCGCCGGCACTGACCCCCCCCCCTCCGTTTACCCTTCAGTCACTAAAACAACGGTCGTTTTTCCCCCCAGTTTTTGCATCCTTTTTCTTTCCCTTCTTTGCTTGGCGATCTTGAAAACCGTTATTTCCTGTGAAGTAGGCCCCCCCCCATTTTTTCTTTCTTTTTCACAACTGCCGCGATTCTCGCGGTTTAGGGACCTTCCATTTTTTTCACTTTCATTTGATTCAAACCGCCGTGACCCCCACACGTCCTCTCGATTGCCGCGGCCCTCGATCCTTGATTCCCCCTTCAGGATTGCCGCTCGTCTGGGTTGGGGTTTTTGGGGGGCCCCCTTTGGTCCCCCCCCTGAACACAGATCGATGACCGTGTCTTTGTCCCCTGCCCGGCAGCACCTTTACGTTTTTTTTTTTTTTTGATCCGCCTCGTATACTTTTGGCATTTTTTTTTTTCAGCCTGGACTTTCCCGTTTTTTTTCCCCTTTCCCCCCCAAACTGGCCGATTTCTTTAGTCTGCCGTGAACGTTCTCTTGTTTTTTGGATAGCTGTACCGTGTTACTTTTTCTGTTTCCACTTCCCCTTTAGCGTGCCTCCTCCTCCCTGGCACCGCCAAAGACAGCGTGTTCGGTCCCCTCCCGATTCCCTCAGTTTTCCCCCTGGGAACTGTGCTGCTCCCCTTTTGGCTTTTTTTTTCAACGTTACCATAAACGTGCCCCCTTTCCACCGATGCATTCCCCCCCCCAATCTTTCTGTTGCTTCAAACCGCCAACACCTTTTTTACCCCGCAACAGGTCCCCCCCCCTCCCCCCTTCCATTGTTTAAACTGCATTTTTCCACCTTCCCCCCCAGAAACTTGTCAGCTTTTTTTCATTTTTTTTGCCCAAACTAAGCTCGGTGGTCACGCATTCAACCAATGTCTTTTCCTCTTGGTCCCCGCCCCCTTTTGATTTTGACAACCGGACCACTTTTTGCCCGGGTTTTGGTGTCAATCTTTTTTTTCCTTTTCGCCTTTATCCAACGTCCTTCCTTCTCCTTTTTGGTCAGTACGCTGGATGATTCTTGTTTGAATTTCTTTTCGCCGGTTGGCGGCGTGAACTGCCTCCCTCGCGCACCCGTCAGCACCCCCTTCTCCTTTTATTCGTTTTTAACCTCCCATTTCCCTTTGGCACCCCTTTTTCTCCCCTTTTTTTCTTAAGGGCAGTTATCCTTGCTGTGCACTTTTTCACCCTTTTTTTTTTACTTTCCGTAGGCTGCACTAATCCCTCACGATGCCTTGTTTGTATTAGGTCTGTTCCTCTTTTCCGCTCCGAATCATTCATTGACCCCCCCCTTTTTCGTGCACGGCACCCTTTTTAGGCGGGTCCGTGCTTAAACTGCATTTAAATTGGGATTCGTTGTTCCGTTATAGACCATTTTCTTTTTTGCCCTTTTTTCCAGTTGCACAACATATTTCTTTTTTTACCCCCCCTTTCATGTTGAAGCACATGTCCGAACCCCCCCTCCACCCGTCTCGACGCTCAAATGCCCACTTGATCCGTTTTGTTTGATACGGCCCCCCCACCTTCTTGGTATATATCTGGACATGGTGGGTTTTTCACTTTTGCCTTCTTCGTTTTCATGGCCTTTTTGGGCTTCCTTCCGTCAAAAGAAAACCTTTTTCCCCTTTTTGACAAAACCCACAAAAGTTTTTGCATGTTCCTTTGTCAAGTCCCCTGTTCTTTTTTTCCTTTTGTCAAACCCCTACCGGTGGAGTATCTTGTTACGCTTCATCGATTCGGAGTTTCCTTTTAGCTGCCCATCGATAACTGGAGTCCCCTCCCTCTCTATACCCCCTACATTAAGTTGTTTTTTCTTCTCGTCTCGGCCCAAGTGCTGAAAATGATCGTGGTGGCAATCTCTCGGGAACGTTTAGAGTATTCGGTTCACCCCCCTTATTTCCGATCGATTATTAAATTCTGTGCCGGACCAAATCGGTTGTTTTCTATCCAAAACACAGCTTCGTAATTTTTTTTTTACACTCGCTGATCCCATTTTTTTCCTCGTCTGTGGGCCTCCATCGCCCCCTGGTTCTCTGAAAAAAATCCTTTCCCTGTTTTCCTTTTTTGGCTCGTCCTTTTGAAACCGGAAATCTTACCTGTTCCCCCTTTAGTCCGTCGTATTTTGCACCCTTTGCCTATGCCTTTTTACCTTTCTCTCAAACCTCCCTTAAACCTAAAATTGCAAGATATTTGCCCTCCCCCTTCCCCCCCCCCTGTTTTCCAGTGAGGGAAAACTGTGACTTCCACATCTTTTCTGTCCTCGAAGACCTCCCCATTTTTTTCTTTTCAATGTACTCCCGCCGGCTTCGCTTGTTTTTCGTTGTTCCCCTGGAACCCTTTTATCCATTTCTTCTGTTTTTTTCCACAAATCTCTCCCCCTAAACTCCGCACGTGTCACTCCCCCCTACTCTGTTTGCGGTCCGCTCATTGGTCATCAGGACGGATAAATTTTTTATTCTGCGTCCCCCCGCCGATGAAGTTCCCCACCCCCCCCTTCAAGCGGTTTTTTCCCCCCCCCTTCCCTTTCCCTCCCCCGTGTGGTAAAAAAAACGCTTCCCATGACCATGTCTCCCTATGAAACCCCGCGTGGTTTGCTTCTGTTCCAGTTTTTTTTTCGAACGACATTCGGTTTCCCCGTCTTTCCACGAGACTTTGCCAAGATCCCGGCCGGTTTCCCGGTGAATTTCTTTAAATCTGTACCCTTAAAGCTTTTTTCGATGGGAAAACCCCCCCCGGAACAGCTTGGCTTCCTCGGTCGCCTTTTTTTTTCCACCCTGGAGGACCAACTGGTTGCCCCTGTCTCAAACCACCCGGGTCTTTTTTTCCATTCGCATCATTTTTTTTCGGGTCCTTTCCAAAACCATTGGCCCTTAACCCCCCCCTTTGTGTGGTTTTCCTTGTTTGTCCCCCTGTTTTTTTCCCAACGAGTCGTTTTCTGTTTGTCCCCCTTAGTTGATAGTCCGTTGATGTCCTTGTGAGCCTTGACTTTTTTTTACCCCAGCCCTAATGGTCCTTTGACGTTTTGACAGAACCCCCCAACTTTCCCTATTGATTATTGCCGCGGCTTTATGCCTCGTAGCTGAAGAGAACCTAGGTTTTAGGACATCCACGGATACACAATTCCTCTTGAGGAGTACTCCGTCCCCCCTTAAATGTTTAATAGTGGGGTTTCGCCCCTTCCACTTCCCTGTTTTTTCGTTTCCCCATGGTTTGCGAATACAATTTGACCTCCTCTTCCCCTAGAGGGAGGTTCTTCCCCGAGGAAAAGATGGTTTTTTTCTGCCTCTTGGATCGATTAGGTCCTTGCCCTCAGCCTCTGGGTTTCTTGGGTTTTTTTTAGGTCACCCCCTTCTTCTTCCCGCAACTACTGAAGGAAGGTTCCTGTTCCCCCCCCCCCCCCCTGACCAAACGTCCTATTGCCGCCGTTTCCAATCCGACTTCCTGGTTCTTGGGCTTTTGGGTCTCGGTTGTTCCCCCCCGTTTTTTTTTTTGCCCATTTTTTATTTGAAGGTTCCCCCCTTTACCTACCCCGGTGAAACCTCCTCCCCCCTTTTTTTTTTTTCCCCTGCACTTTTTTTTCACGGTGAGGGACCCTCCTCCTTCATCGTCGGTCTCCCCTCCTTCCCCCTGTTCCCGATTCCGACGGGGGCGTTTCTACTTCCAGTGGAGCAAACCTTTTTTTGCTTGCTTGGAAACCCCTTTATTTTCTGTAAACTACAGTCCCCCCTCGCCGTAAGTTCCGGGGACCGTCGCTCGTTCTTCCTTTCTTTCCCCCCTTTTTTTAACGCGGCCCGTTTTTTTTTCGACCCCCCCCCTCCCTGTCTTGACATCGTTAGGCACAGCGGCCTATTTTTTTTTTGGTGCTCCTCCCCGTTTTTTCAGTTTTTGATTGCTACAATTTTGGCCCTTTCTCTACGAACCCATTTAGCTTTCTTCCAAAGGTAGTAGTACGGCCCCCCCTCCCCTTCAGTTTGAAGGAAATTTTTGCCCCTTTTTTTTTTGGCCCCCACCCGCGCCCCTATATCCCCAGATCGTTTCTCCCCCATTTTTCGTCCGCCTTGATGAAGTCCCACGGTAGGCCCACCTTTTTTGGCCCCCCCTTTACATACAGGGGGGCGCAGTCCTCCTTTTTCTTCCCCACTACGTACCCCGGCGCAGGCAACTTTCATTGTGCCGTCCAGGAGCTGGCTTCCCCCCACTTCCCCCGCACCCTCGCTTGGGGCCACCTGCCCCCTGGGATCTTTTTCCCCATGTGTGATTGATTTTCCTGTTTTCGAGGTCCTTCGCCCGTGATATATTCCTTCCTCTTCTCCGCGTGCTTTTTTTTGAGATTCCCTTTTTTTTTAGATTTTATTGGGCCCAACCCCCAACTTTTCCTGATGTGCTTCTTTGACTCCTCACCTCCTTTTCAAACCCCTTGCAACAGGGCGCTCCCCGAGCTTCCCTTTTTTTGCGGCATTACAACCCATTAGTGGTGCATGAGTGCTTCCTGTGTTGCTCCCCTCCCTGCCCCCCCCCAAAAAGTGCTCTTTCCCGCTGTCCCCGGGGGACCAAGCCTTCGCCTCCCCCCTTTCCTCCCTTTATCGAGTCTTCGGCCGCAATTTTTCCCGGCCAGTTGGACGGTCCCCTTTTGTTCCCGAGCTCAGCCAGGTACTTGTTTTTCTTTTTCCGTCGAAACCGATTCTTCGTTGATTGCGGTCCCTTCCTTGTGTCGTGAGGAGACGTCCCTTCCTTTTCCGCGTTCCCTCTTTCCCCAGTCTTTATCTGGCCTTTAATTTTTTGAATATATACTTCCTTCCTTTTTTTCTACCCTCCTTTGTTGTTGTTTTTTCCCGTGTTTCATTCCCGGATATTCGGACGTTCTGCCCTTGCCTCCCCTCCTTGTCTTTTTTTTTAGACGGGTCGATTAACCATGTTGCTTGAGGGCCCCAGGCCCAACCCCACCCAACACCCCCCCCCTCCTTCCGGAAACGGCTCACCGATTGTCCCCCCTTTTCCCTCCAGACATTCTTTCCACCACGGACCGTACTTCCCTCCCTTTTTCACACTTGCGCGAAAGGCGTTCCTCCAGTCCCCCTGCTAGGTCGCGGTTTTTTTTTTCCCTGTCCACGGGAAACACTTCTCCTTTTCCTCTTCAACCGGTCTCCCACTGGTCGGCCCGTACAAATTTTTTTCCCCCAGTATGGCCAAAAGCCCGGCATCCTCTTGCAAGGAATTGGCGCGGTTTTTTTCTTTAGTGCCAAGATGTTAATTTTTTTTCCTTGTTTGCGACAGCACCCATCCCTATTTTTGAAGATTTCAGCTTTCACCAGATCCATCATCGAGTTCCCCTTCTTCCGGTCCCCTCTGAAAAGTGGTATAGTTTTTTAGCTCTTGACCTTTTTTTGTTTACGGATTTTTCCTTGACGGTTTTTCGACGGCCGTCTTTTTTTTACCCGTTTTACCCGACAACCCTCTTTTTAGTACGTTTCAAGTGGAGGACGTTTCCCCCTTTTTCGTTTACCCGCGTATCGAATCAGTTTTGCCTTTACCCCCGGCGAAAAGCTTCCGTTTTTTTTTTTTTTCCCCCTTTGCCTGGACAAGGCTTGCTATGCGTTTTTTAAGTATAGTTTTTTTCTTAGTCGTTCGTCGACCCCCGTTCCCTCCGTTTGTCCGCGTTTGGACGGCTTTCCCCTTTGCCGTCTTTACCTACATGTTTGCTTTTCCCATTGTTTGCGGCCGAGCCGGCGTCTCGTTTACCCCCCCTGCCATTTCCTTTTTTGCTTTTTTTCCGGCTACTGGCGCGGATTGGGCCTCATTCTCTTTTCTTTCTGATGCCTGGCCCCCTCTTTTATTGACCCTAATTTTTTTTTGTCTTTGTTTGAAATGGAAGTCCGTTCCTTTTCCCTTCCCCTTATCAAGCCCCGGCTTTTCTTTTTTTACAGTTTGTCCATTTGATCTTTCGTTTCCGCCCTTTTCCCTTCATGATTTCCCCTTGGTCGAGGTTTTCAAGTTGGCCCAAATTTTTCCCTTTTTTCTTCGAACCTTGCCGATGTCGAGTTCAGTTTGATTTTTTCAAAACACTTCCAAATTCCAACGATTGATCCCCCCCCCCCCCTTGAAGAAAAGGTGTACCCTTTGGGATTTTGGAACTGCCTTGCACCTCTACACTGTTCATCCTCCCTACCGGCCTGCGCTTTTTATGATTTGTTGTACTTTCCCCCCCCCAACCTTTGAAAAAAAGATAGATTACCTGTTCCTTAACGCCTTAAACACTTCCCCAGGTCCCCCCTTTGTCGCGGAGGTCTATTCACGTTGGCATACTTGCGGTGCAGTTCTCCTTTTTTTTTCGTCCCCTTCCCCCAACTGTTCTGAACGTAGTCCCCACACGATGTCCCTTTGTCCCTTATGATTATAGAATTGTTCCCCTTACCTGTTCATCGTGGATGTTCTTCAATCTTTCGTTTTTTCTGAGCTCTCCTTACCAAAGCGCGTGTTTCCCCCAGATGGCAGGGTTTTATTGCCATGGGCTTACCTGTTGCAGTTCTCCCTTTTTTTTTTCCCGGGGGTACCCCCAACCGTCCCTTTTGTTTGAACGAGCTATTCCAATTGCTTTTTAACAGGCCAACCCCTCCCCACCTTTGTCAACACAGACCATCGCATGTCCCCCCCCTTTTTTTTTTTTTGATTTCCATGGTTGATTTGCCCCCCCGACGGGAGATTGCTTCATTTTTCCCAAATAGGGTCCACTGGTTTGGTTACGCAGTAACCCCCCCCCCCTTTTTGCTGTGGTTGAGCACCCGGTCGTCTTTGCCCCCCCCTCTCTCAAGCTGTTTCTTTTTTTTTTATCTGTCAAGTTCATTTTCTCCCCCTTTTTTTTTTGCCTTGGAGTCGCGTGCTTTTCTGTTCCTTCGGTGTCCCGAAGTGAACGCGCTCCCCCCCCTTCTTTTTCAAAGTCGCACAAAAGGTCCCTTGTTGCTTTGTTCCCCAAACGGCCATTCCTAGTCCCTTTGTTTTCCTCTTTTTTTTTTTATCAATTTTTGCTCACTGGCCCTGTCCTCCCGGTTTGTTGAAGCGCAGGCTAACCCTTTTCTTTGCTGCACTACTGATTTCGCAACCTTCCCGCATTGTTTGCGTGTCGGATGTCCTTTTTTTTGATTTTTTCTTTTGTAGACCCTCTCCCTTCCCCAAACTTCGGCCAAGCCATCTTTGGAGGCCGCGGTCTCCATTTTTCCCAGCAACTGCATGAGGTATTCGAGTCTGCGTTTTTTCCCTTTCCTCTCAGAACACATGTTTTTCGTCCCCCCCTAGGAGACACCTCTCTTTCCTTTTTTTTTCTTTTCCAAATGGGCCTTTTTTCCCCCCATTGAACCCGCAAATTCTCTTCCCCTTGCGGGTTTTGGGTGGGTCACTCTTACGTACTGTCCCACTGGTACAGGGTTCTTCCCCCTGCAAAACCCGTTTTTCCCCTTTTTTTTTCCGTCGTCTCCCCCCGTTTTTTTTTTCCCCCGTCTCTTCTTTGGTTTTTTTCCCGATCCTCCCGCTGGAAACCCTGCACCCTGCGACTTTGAACCCCCCACCACAGTTTTCCCCATTTTTTTTACAGGCCCCTGGCCGTCTTTGTGGCCCCTGACCTTTACGTATCCTTTTCAGAAGGTTCCTTTTGCCGACTCCTTACTCGTTTCATTCGATTTTGTCTTCCAACCCATCCTTGGCGGATGGGGTCCGATTCCCCCTTCCCCCTCCACTTTGTTTTGCCAGACGATCGTTGTCTCACAGCGATGTTGGCCATCTTCCCCCCACTGATTTCCCTATCGAGTCGGATTTCCCCCCCCCGTTCTAGATACATCCTTTCTTTTCCGGCCCCACATCTGGTCTCCCGTTAACAAGCTGGCTGCACCTTTGTTTTTTCCTCCGCTTTTTTCGTGTTATGTTTCCCCCGAGTCCTGTCCCCCCCCCACCATGACCAAAGACCCCTTTTCTTGAACACCTTTTGTCCACCATGTTCGCGTTCTGTCTCGTCTCAAATATGAAACCCCCCCCCCCTTACCTTTCACCCACCCCATGGCCCAACTTTTTCTTTACTCTATTTCAAAGTTGTGATTCGCGTCCAATTTTCCACCCCTTCCATGGCCCCAAAAGAACGGCAATTTTTTTCTCCCTTCCCCATTGACCCTTTTTGGGTCGATGACAAACGCCTCCAGAAATCCCTCATTTTTTTCCTTTTCTGGCTCGACCTGCTCGGCATTTGTCGTTCACGGACACGTTTTTTTCCCCGTTGACTTCCTTTCGCCTGTTTTAACTTCCCCTAAACATCCGCCCTCTTGCTGACCCCCTTCATTTCGGGCGGTTACTTCCTAGTCAGTTCTCCCGGCCATTCCCTTTGAATTCCCCCCCCTCTTTTAGGTTTTTTGAACCCCTTGGCCCTTTGGACCCCGGCGCAGTTCGTCCCCCAGGGGAAAACCTTCGACCACGGCCGTTTGAAAAACTGGTCCACTTTGGCGACCTTTGTGCTCGTTTTTTTTCCTCCCAACCCCTTCCTTGAGCGAGTTCGTGCCCCCCCTGGGCAGAAAGCATCTTCGTCTTTCTCAATCCCCCGCGTTGCCCGCCATGATCCCGCCCTTTTTCGGGGTAAAAAAACAAGCCCCCCTTACCCAACATTGACCCAACAAACAAAAGGCCCCCCTTCTTTTCCCTTGGCCCCCCCCGATCATCCTTGTGTGCTCCCCATCTTTTTAACCCTGGGTAATGCGGCCCCCAAACACCCGTTCCTTCCTATTTTCCCCAAATTTGCCCCTCTCCTTTTATGTTTATGGGGTGCTCAAACATTTAGCATGCACTAAACGTAAACATTCATGTCCCTTTTTTTTGATGTCCAGTATTATTTGTGGCGGTTTTGCCTTTCCTTTGGCAATTTTTCCATCGTTGTCACGTTTGAGTATTTGGGTTTGCCCCTAGCCCTTCACTCAGGAGTGTAACCGTGTCCCCCTCCATTTTCACCTGCATATTTGCCCTCACCTTTTATTTTTCCCTTGTCGCGTCAAATACATGTTCTCTTTTTGGAGTGGTCCCCCCTTCTCACATAGTATTTTATCAGGCCTTTTTCTCCGTTACCCAAGGCCTTAGTGTAGTCACGTTGTAATTTGTCAGAATACAAGGTCCCCACCCTCCCTATTCCTTTTTGATTCTGTTTAATCGAAGTTTTTAGGGCTCACTCCGTTCTTCGGTATTGATCGTCATCCATTTATACTTGGGTTTAGGATGGTGGTTTCCCTGTGGTTGGGGGGGTAAAACCTTCTACCTTCAAAAAAAACCCACAACTCTCAAACGCCTTCTTGCTTTTTTTCTGCCCCACAACCTTCATGGTTTATGACCGGCCCATCTTATATGGACTGTTGCTTTTCTTTTCTGTCGTTTTTTGGCCTAAAGTGTTTCAGTTTTCCCTTGGTGTACACGTTTGAACTCGTGGACCCCTTGGTGTCCCTTTTTTATGCTCTATTGAAATGGGCCCCCCCTGACTTCCGTCCGTGCCGTTACACAAAGATCTCCCCCGTTTTTACCCTCCGTCATCAAAGTGGAGCCCCAACCTGGGTCCCTGTGAGAACGTTATTGCTCCATCCTTTTTCCCCCCTTCAAGTGCAGTAAGTTTCCGGCTCCACACTTCCCGCCCTTTAGATTCTCCCCCATAAATCTCCCCCCCTCGATCCCCAACCTGATGGAGGTACAAACTTGAAACTTAGTATTATCTTCCTCAAGGCGTGCCCTATGTATCGGGTTCTTCCCCTGCCCCCCTCCCCCGGCCGTCAGGCTCTTTTTCCCTTTTTCTGAAGAAAAGGTACCCCCACCTTCTCCTCCAAAGGGTCGTTTGTTTTTTCAAACCCCTGTTAGATCTTTTTCTGACCGAATGCGCCGGTGCCCAACTCGAAAAATTAACTTCTCCCCCCCTTTCTAGTTGGCTGCCCCCCCTTTTTGTGCCAACACCTGTACCCCCCCCTTTCGGCTTTTTCAAGTCTTCCTTCCTACTGGCACCTCGATACCCCCATGAAGCGTGAGACCCGGCCACCCTTAAGGCCGCAGGGACCTCTCCCCCCCTCTTTTTTGACCCCCCCCTCCCCCCTAAGGCGCAGGCTGTGGTCCCCCCTTTTTGAAGCACTCGCCGATTTGTGCCCCACCCCCCCCCACATTCATCTGAAACCTGGGCAATTCACCCTTCCCGGTTTCGCGTACATTCCTTTGAATAGTCTTTCCCTTTGGTGGTTTTGAAATAAATGGTGGTCCCGAAAAGAGGATTGATTTTTTTGTGCTCCTCACCCCTTTTTACTTTGCAATTCTCCATAACACCTACGAGACACAATTTTTCCACAGGTCGGTAAGGGTCCGCATTCCTTCCTTTTTCCCCCCTTGGCCTTGATTATTTTTTCCTTTAGACTTTTCATGCGCAAACTCCACAGTCCTTATTTTGCAAGTCCGCTGACTGTCTTCCACGCAGCGACCCCCCCTTCGTTACCCCCCCCCACTCGTCTTAAGGTTTTTTTTCGAGCGCTTAGGCGTTGAGGCGACCCCCCTCCCCCGGTGCCGGGTCCCGTTTGAAACCTCCCCCCCTCCCTATTCCGGACTTCCTGGTGGAGGTTCCAGAAGATCCCTTTCTGTTTTTTTGGCGGTTTTGGCCTCAACCCGGGTTCTGTTGGATCTTTCCTTATCCTTTTTCTGTCTTGCTGTAGTTTCCCAAAAACGTTGATTTTAATCCTTAGTGCCCCCCACGTTTTTGTTGTTTTGATGCTAGGAGATGCACTTTCTATTCCCGACGTATTGTTTCCTGCCCTCTTCCCTACCGGACTTCGTCGCCGGACTCCCCCCGTTCCCCCCCTTTTTGGCGCTGGGTCCCCCCCCCTCACCCCCTTCCAGCCATATTCGAAGGTCTCACACGTAAAGTCTGTTAGCCTCGATCCAACGGTACCCCCTTCCATTTTGGTTTTTTCCAAATTCTCCGGACCTCCTCCCGTTCCCAACGGGTGCGCTGAGGTCGGCTGTGGTTCCTTTCGCCGGGACAATTCATTGATTTCCACAAAGGAACTGCTCTTTGCTTTTTCACTTCCCCACGTTGTCTCGACTCTTTTTTTTTTTTTTAAGGTGTCCAGTGATCGTTCCCTTTGTGGACAAATTGGGATTGTGGATTTCGTGACAATTCATAATTTTTTTGTTGCGCAGAAACCCCCCAATCTGAAATCCGATGAGTTAGGACAGTTATACGAGGTGTTCCCCCAAATTATCATTCTGGCCGTTTACCCGCGAAACCGTTTCATTTTTTCCCCCCCACCCCCATGGCCCCATTTTTTCAATCTTTGCCCTTTTCGTTTTGGTGGTGCACCCCCTGCCCCCCTTCGGAGGATGTTGGAGAACTTGTTTCCCTTCGAATAGGGGTTTTCAAAGGATACCTGTCAATTAGGGCCGTTCCTTCGTGTAGAAGTTCCGTTCCCCTTCTTCCCCGCTTTCCCGTTAAGTTACACTCTTGTCACCCCGCGCGTGTTGACCCCCCTTTTTTTTGAACAGCCTTTTTTCCTGCCTGCGTCCTGTTCTTTCGTCGTTTTTTTTCTTCTCGCCCTCCCTTTCCTTCAGGGTGCCCTCATCCTCCCCTTGGATCCCCACTTACCTGTTTCCGTACTTCTTTTTCCTGGCAGAGTCTGAGGCCCGGGGGCTTGCTAAAATCTTAGTGGAGGGAGCTCCTTCTTTTTCCCCCGCTTCATGGTCCTCCTCCTATTTTTTTAAGACTTTTTTTTTCGCTTTATGCCCGTTTCCCTTTTGACGCAGCTGTTGCCGGAAAATGACAGGTGGCGGTACTGACGAGTCTCCCCCCCACTCGTTCTCCGTCCCCCCTTTTTCCTTCCCCCTTTCTTCTTTCCCCCTGGTTTCCGCCGGCTGACTCTTGTCACGGTTTTTCGGTCTTTTTGGTCAATTATTCAAGTTTTACCCCTTTTCCCCGGTTGAGAGACCATTCCCGCGGGTAATCTGTTACCGTTTTTTTCTGGTCCCTTTACAATTCCACTTCCCTTGAATCCCCCACCTCCCCCCTGATGGGATTTTTGCCCCGTAGTCCTATCCTGCGACAATTAATCTTGCTTCCGATGTTTTCCCCCGGACCCCCAAACAAAAATCGTGACATTCCGTGCTACCGACCGGAAGAAATTTTCTTTCCTTTAGAAATAGGAACATTGGACGTTCTCTCCTGAAGTATCCCTCCCCCTTATTTCCCTTCCAGTTCGCGGTTAGAGAACGACGACTTTGATCCTTTTCTTTCTCCAGAAAACCTTGTTTTTAGACGTACATCTAAAGCCGCGTGAGCCCCAGAAGCTTTCATTTTTTTGTTTCAATTTCCCCTTGTCAACAATCATTTACTCTTTTCGCTTCAACCAAATACGCCCGCGACAGTTTCCCACTCTCCCAAAGATCTTATCGCTGCACTTTTACCCCCCTCGCTTTTTTCAACCTGCCACGGACTCTTTACGGGTGGTTTTGAACGAAATTTTCCCTCCACACCTTTTACGGAGATGCTCTTGAACCCCCCCCCCCTATAGAGTGGTGTGGTTCCGCTAACCAAGTCTTTCCTTGGTCGACACCTTCCCCGACGCCCTCTTTTGTAGTTTGTGTTCCTCTGTAAAGTCCCCTTTTTCCGGATCATTTCGTCTCGCTGGATTCTGGAAGTTCTTTTTTTTTTTCCGGTGGAGCGTGACTCCCTCTAGTCTCACGCTTAACAGGGCCGATGGTAGCGTTTTAAAACTGTTTTAATTTTGTTCCCTTGTACGACGGAGCGGTGTGTCAGGTCCTCCTACTTTCTTCTTCCTATCAAATTTTTTAATGCCGTCGGCTTCCCCCCCTACTTTAGAGTTCCCTCCCCTCGAAGCATTGTGTTTCGGGGAGGCCTATTTTTCGTTCCCCTTCAGACCCTCCCTTTGCTCAAACCGTTCTGCGTCTTCTTAGAGGTCTCTTCCCGCAAAAGCCTTAGGCTCCTCGGGCTGCCTCCCCTTCCCGTTACCACGGCAAGGAATTTTTTTTACACCTGGACCTCTTTTTTCCAATGTTTCCTAAAACCTCAACACTTCAAATCGTCCTCAAGTGCCTTGGTCAGTGCTGTCTTCTTTCTCCCCCCCTTTTATAGACGAAATGGTGGTAAATCACTTACCTTGGGTTCTGGCGATGGAGGCCCTCATATGCCTCCCCCCTCCAGAGTGAACCCCCCCCCATTTTTCCTCAGATTGTGCCGACTACCCGACGTATTTTTCCCTTTGGCAATAACTAAGTATCACGTAAGAAGTTTCACTCTGATAAGGTTTTTTCATCGCTTTGAGCTCCCACCCCCTCTTTTCGCTGGGTCCCCCG
>Ga0179593_1384677_pt1 | contig 17343 bp, 15 predicted proteins | sample CZODoug2_1_08_16_FD_185931 | JGI IMG/M metagenome (GOLD analysis project Ga0179593, IMG submission 185931) | Vadose zone soil fungal communities from Angelo Coast Range Reserve, California, USA - CZODoug2_1_08_16fungal (PacBio error correction) | ecosystem: Environmental > Terrestrial > Soil >... | reverse complement strand
CTGTTTGCGCCCAAACCGCGCGCCCCCCTTTCGGCCCCCCATATAGATTTTTCCTTTTGGTGCAGGATCTAAGGCCTGAGCCCTCCGTGGAAAGATCGGCCTTGTTTCTTTCCTGGGGGAGTGTTTGCCGAACCCGCAGTAATTTGTGACATCCTGCTTTTTTTCCAATTGCTCTTCGTAATCCCCCAGAACTAGTCGGCGTGGTCCCTCCTGCGGTTTTCCCCCCCACTTTGTTCGCGGTTTCGAGAAAAGAACCGTTCTTGATGTTTGGGCTTGCTATTTGCTCCGCAGGTTCAAAGTTAAAACAAAAACCCCCACCAGAGTCCGGAGATCTCCCCTGAGTCCTCAGGCGATCTCACTGGCGATTTACCCCTTCTCCAAGAATGTGTGATGGAGGAGATTTGGCTTTCTTTTTCTTTTCTCATCTCACCCTCCACACCACCCCCCATAGAATCCTTCTGCCGGTTTATAACCACAAAATGGTTTTTTTTGATGATGATCTTGTACCCCATTTTTCCTCGAATTTGAAGATTCTCTTTCTCCCTGACCATGTAGTGGAATTGTTTTTCTTCACTTCAATTTTTCAAACCCCCCCTTGCCTTTTTACCTGACCTATATCAGGATTCTCAAGTTTGTGAGGCCTTCCTCGGTTTCCCGTCCCTGATTTCTACACTCTGTTCCTGTAGCTGGTCTCTTTTCTTCTGTCAAATTATTTCTTTTCCATATCAAACTTCACACTATTGCCAGAGTTTTGGAACCGTTGGTTGAGGTAGGCCAAAGCTTCCGTGAATAATTTACTATGGGCTGTGATTCTATCCGCCTCCGTTTCTTTTTTCCTATCCCTATGCGTTGTCCCTTGTCCCCCCTATTTATTGAGTTTGGTTCTCTCCCCCGGTACGGAGCTCTGGAGTAGGTCTGATTTCGGCTGTCTACCTTTTGCCCCTTCTCTTGATCGAAATTTTTTTCAGTTATTAGTTTGTTCTTCCCGTGACCCCCCCCCCAGCTAATAAATGCTTGGAGCGGGATTCCTTCGTCATTACTTTCCATTTTTTTTTTTTTTCAGATCTTTTCCGCCCCCCCCGGTATCCATTTTAAGGATCCATGGCTAGGAGCGTCCCCCACCCCCCACCTTCCGCGAACAGTAGAGGAGGAGAATCGCCGGCGTGTCTCTACTAAGTTGTGGCGTCGGCCTGTGCCGCTAGTTTCTTTCCTCCTTTTTCGACTACCCCCTTGCTCCCCTTCCCCTGCTCTGACTAGAGAGTTCCCGCTTCTTGAGTCTCCCCGCTTTTTTTAGGATGGACCTCCTCCACTGAAAATCTTCCCTTCATCTCTCTTTCCCCCCCCACTGGGCCCCGTCTTTTTACAACACAACGTTTGTTCTCCACGTCCGAGACCATAGCCTCTTTTTTCGGCGTCGGAATTGCGGCCCTCATCTTCCCCTACACTTACATCGGAGTGATTTTATGATCCCTCTAGCTGCCCATCCTCCTCCTCTAACGTCCCACCGCGAGATTATCATTTCGGTCCAAAGGAAATAGACCGAAGTCAAGTCAACGCCCCTCACTATCTAGATTTTTCCCTCTTTTAGTTCCCTCACCTACTACCAAGCTATCATTCAGCGCTGAGGATCCCACGGGTCCACCAATCTTGTTAAAGGTGGCCCTCCCCGTCATCGTACCCCGCTGTTGTTCCTTTTTTTTGCCCACTCACCTCTCTCTCTCGTCCCCCCGGTTGTCTTACAGTCCTACGAGACCCTGCTGATCCACTCTAACTTTTTTTCCGACCTTTCACAGGAAGAGATCGATGAACCGACTTAATTCGAGCCCCCCATAGGCGGGCTCTGCTTCGCCTTCTCCCTCTCCTTCCGTTGCCGATATTGGACCTTTTTTTGTGGAGTTCGTTTAATCTCTTTTTCGTGTGGTTTTTGCTGAATTCTCCCCACCCGCTTCACCAAATGAAAGGAGTTCTGCAGCACTCCTTAACGCTCTCCTTCCTTTCGTTCGTCCTCTGTTTTTGGATTACGTAAGGTTTTCTTATGAGCTTGGATGTGCCATTCTTGCTTTGTTGAAACGTGGTCTTTCAGTTTTCTTTTAAGAAGGTTCCCACCAAGTGTACTGCTCTATTCGAGGTTCATGTTTTTGATTATCCTGCCCCCCCCATCTGATTCGCGGACACTTTCAACTCCCTCCTGGTTATCCCCTTTCTACTCCATCTCGTTTTTCTCATGGTTGAGGTGTTTTTGAACACTAACGATTTCCACCACTGCTATTCTGTTTTTTTATTTGGCCTTTTCGGTTTTGCTACCGTGAATTCTATTTTCAACCATCGTTTTTGTACATCTTCTCTTCTTTCTCTTCGTGCTTCCTATCGGAGTTTATCATGTTGGACCATCAGTTCCCAGATATATGAGAAGAGTGCTGACGCTGGGCCCGAGGAGTCTCGGATATAGAGGGTCTCGATTGCTCCACGCTTTTTGTTTTTGTGCCGTCCGTAATGGAAGTCCTCGACTTTTGCCTGGTCTTTTTCTCTTATTTAAGTGAGCCCGGTTGGGCCATTCTCTCGATGGTCCCTCTCTCGAGTTTCATGAAGAGATCGGCCCCGGAAATCGACCCCCCGCTGTTCGCTTCCTTCGTTGCAGCGTTACCTCCGCCACCCGGTATGGAGCCCCCCGTTATTTCGACTCAACCGGCTTGCCTTCGACGCCGTGTGCCCGGATGGTCGCCCTCCAGCTCATGGATCCCCGAAACTTTTTTTAACCGTTTTTCCCTTCCCCTCTTTCTGCCTCAACCCCCCACCTTCTCTATCCTTGGGATTGAATGAAGAAACTCCTATCTTTTCCCATTTACTTTACCATCCGTTCCCAATGGCCAGGAAGCCTTCCCTTTCTCATTCGAAACTCCTTTCCCTCCTCCCCTCCATCGTCAATTACTCCCTTTTTCCCATTACCCTTGGTGGCCAGGGAGAGATAAACCTCCTCCGCGCGTATCTGACGTCCACCCCAGTTTTTCTTGTCGTACGCCCCGGGAATGCTGTTTCCCCCTGACCCCTCCCTCCCCACCTTTGCACCGTCGCAGTTTTCAATGTTCCCCACTGACCTCCTCAGAACAACAGCCTCCCCGAAGGATAATTAGGTCCGGTCGGTCACTTTTCGTTTGTCGTCTCCCCACTTGATGACCCGCTCTCTTTCCCAGGCCTGACGACCTCGTTTCTCCAGTGTCCTCCAGTACCACCCTTCCCACTCCTCTTTCTGGGGACGATTTACCTTATGACGCGTTTCCCAGAATCGAGATATCACCACCCCCCTTGTTTTTTTTTTTTTGTGAAATTCGACCCCCCTGGCCTTTCTCTTTTTTTGTTCTCCGGTGATCGTCTCCACCCTTTCCCAGCAGTCAGCGCCGCCCAATGATTCATCGTTTTTCGCGAGTAACCCTAGCTTGACTTTTCGCCTCAGGTTTATCCCGTACTCTGCTTCACTTCTTCGTCCCCTTTCCAACCAACTTCCAGAGCACCCCCCCACTCCAACTGATTCGGCCGGAATGCGACCCCCTTGTCCTCCCTATGTCAGACGAAGATATTTGGTCCCGTCTGCTTCCCGACCTTCTTTTTCGCCGCCGTGTTCCCCCGCCTCGGTGGTTTTCCTTCCCGTTGCCACACAGCCGTCCCCCTACAAACGATCTTGCCCGTGTTTTTTTCGGCCGTAGATCGCGGAATATGCTCGGATAGATGGGGCCCTGTCATGTGCGCGGTATTGTTCTTTGGATCAATCCCCCGTTAATCTATTTTCTCCTCCGGTTTGTGTGTCTTGATAGATTTCTTTTTTCTGGCGACGGTGACTACACCCAAATACCAGAGCCTTGGGCCACCCCCCCCCTTATTTTCACTCTCCTCTTGATTCCGGCCACACCGCTTTGCGATAGGAACATTTTGTGTTTACGTTTTGCGACCCACGCCTCACCCCTCTTTTTTTTCGCGATGGCGCCAATGCCTCCCGGCCTCTTCAAGTCATAGCAACGACTATCGCGGCTTTCCACGGAGTTTGTTCGCAATGGGGTTCTCTTTCAACTTCCTTGCTGCTGCTGTGCCGCTCTTGCTGATGTGATTGTTTTCCTTTCCTTCTCTGCTGATCTTCACTGAGCTCCGGAGCGTCCTCTCACGTCGTATTTTTCACCAATCGCGAACAAGAATGGATCTTGGCCTTCCGCTGGTTTGATTTTCTCTGTCTCCCCCGCTCCCCACAAAAATCTCGGTGCTTGGTTTCGAATTTTTTCCTCCCCCCCCCCCCTTGGTGTTTGTGGTTATCTCGCTTATTTGTGCCCATTGCGTTCATATGATTCGTTCTACTCTTTCGCCCGTAACCCTCAGAGTGGGAATCTAAGTACCTTCCACTTCTTCCGCTTCGTCAGGCCTGAGATCTAATCCTCAGTGTTTCGTGAATGATTACGAAACTTCCCTCTGCAGACGATGTCTCCCCTCGGGGTCTTTCTCTTGATGGTGTTTTATGATGGTCCATCCTTTTCCTCCAGCACACCCCCCATCACTCTTCGGCTTTTTTTTGAGAGTTTTCTTTCCGTTCGAAACACAGCATTAGGACGGTCGATCCCTTTTCCTTTTTTTTTCTACCTCGATAGGATTTGGAATGGTCTTAGCCCTCTTTCCCCTTTGACCGGCACTCGCTTCTTCATCTTGTCGGCCGGATTTCTGAGATCTCCCCTTGGTATTCCCCTTTTTCCCCCTTCTTATATGATTGGTCTGGTTGCAAGTGGTGTGTTGTTCCCTCGAAATGCGCTTCCGGTTCCCTTTTTTTCTGCTACTTTTGTTGAAGAAGGATATTCGTCACCCACCCCCGGTATCACTTTTCCGTTGTTAATGCTCTTCTTTTAGGGAAACCATTTTCCTTCCTCAATTTTTCGCGTCCCCCCTCTACATGCTCTTCGAAAATGACAGGGTTCTGAGCCCAAAAGCTGTGGCGCACCTTCGTTTTCTTGCTTTTTAGATTTTCTCCCAGAAGTGTAAGAGACCTCGCCTTTTTCTCTTGGTGCGCATTTTGCCCGCTGGTCGTCCGAGCCGTGCCAACTCCCCAGAGAGATATGGAACAGCCTCAATTCCCCCCCCCGCGTTTATCCATCCCCTTTCATTCCAATGGTAGTGGGTTTCACCAAAACCCCCCGCTTGCTCACTTTTTTAGCCCACCTCGGAGCTGGTTACAGATCTCTTTTCCATCTCCTCGGTCAGATCTTCTTTCACCTTACATCGTGGTTTCGTTAAGACCGTCCCCCTTCTAGCCCTGAATTCCTGCCCTTTTAGGAGTCACCCCCCGCTAGCCTTGACCCCTCTCCTCCTTCCAGCCGCCAGGCCCCCAAGTCCCCATCGACGTTTTTAGTCAGGCATCATTTTTCTAGCATGGTGAAAAGAGTTCGTGGTCCCCTCCCCTCCTACCTGATCCTATTCGTTGTTTTTATCACAAGTCCCCGATCCCCCCGTTGCTCACTTTTGTCCCCCGGTAATGACCCCCTCTTTTTTCCCCCTAGAAAACTTCGCCTTCATCAGATCCCTGAACTTCTTTTTTCCCGTGGCCGACGACCACCTACTCGCCCCTCCCCGTTTTCTACCCGAATCCTCATGCCAATACGCGTCGGCAGGCATCCCCTGAAGCATCCACCCCCCTAGGTTGTCCATTTTTCTTCTTCTGAGCGAGGCAGGACGTGCTGCCTCTTCCCCTTTCTGTCTTGTTGGGTCTGCTTCGTTATTTTAATACCTCTTTCCAGTTTTTTGAGCGATTCTACCTTTCTTTCCCCTTCTCAACCCCCCCCCTAAGACCCGAAGTTTTAGGTATAAATCGGTCATCGATTTTTGTATTCTCTCCTACATATGTTTTGATGCGCCTTCCGTCTTAATCCCCTCAGCGGCTTTTTTCATCTGCTTCTTCTTTTTAGCACATTTTTTCGAGACGGGTTTAGTGACGGCGTCTGACAACCGTTCAGTCGATCTCCTTCGCGGCGCAGTGGGGCCGCCCTGCCCAATGCTGTGTACTCTTCTGTCGGGCACCATTTACCCCGACGCCTGTTTATCTGATCATCATCGCGCTCGGCTTGCTGTGCGACCCCTCCCCCCTTTCCCTCTATCGAAATTCGTGATTTTGGGTCCCAGGGGGTCTTTTGCTTTTAGTAGCTGTTGCCTCATTTGCCTCTCCTCCCTGTTTTAATCTCATCCCCTCTTCGGTGTGGTTGTCACGCGCTACTTTCGGCTTTTTGTTTTTTCCCTCACCATCCTTCCCGTAAAGTCTGATATAAGTTATGAGGTCGAACTTCGACTGCCACTGAGCGCCGAGGTCAGTAGTGAAGAAAGTTTGGTGTATCCACGCCATTGCCCCTGTGAGTGGGGGGGTAAAACCGCGATTCCCTTGATTTTTTCGATTTTCTTTTCAGTGCCTCCGGCTGTCCACCCCCCGTCTTTGCGTTCATCTTCTTGACTGGTAATTCGCGCCCTCTCGCCCCGACTCGTACCCTGGCTTTTTTTTTTTTTGACACGTCCCCTTCCATTTCAGTTAGCCTCCCTCACACCTTATTGTCCGCGACACAGCCCTTTTCCCGCCGCACGCAGGCTCTGCGCGGCGCCTTCCGAGCTTCCGGACCGTTTTTTCTTCCGCCCGCCTATCGTCCTTTAGGAAAGTGGGACTTCGAAACCTCTATGCTCCCACCAAATGATTAGGTCTGTCAGGGTCCCTCCTGTGATCCGAAACCCCTTCTTTCCTCTCATATGAGTATTACTAAAGCCTCATGGCAACCTGCGCCCGTCTTTGCTCAAGTAGTGCCCCCCCCTTGCTCAGTCCTTTTAAAATACTGTCAGTTCAAATCACCTTCCCTATTAGCCCCCCTCTTCCGCATATGGTTGCCTGTCCGTCGCTAGGGACTTTCGATAAATACTCTCGAGCGAGTAGACGCCCCCTCCTCGCCAGTGTCTTTTTCTTCCCACTCCGGCAGGTTTGGTGATTTTCCCCCATTTTGCACCACCCACCCCCTCTTTGTGTTCTTTTGATGTTTTCGAACCTCCATACTTGCTCCCCGAAGGACGTAAAAACTTAGCAAGAATTTTTCCGAGTGTCGTGCCGATTTTTTCGCCAGCGGTTTTCTTCCGTGACCAACCCTGAATCCCGCCTCTCGTCAGTTCCGACAGCGTTGCTGATTTCCTTTTTTAGAAAAAATTACCCTCCCCCCTTCTTTTCGGCGAATCTATCCCCCCCCCTACTTTTTCGAGTGACCAGAATCAGCGATATCACCACAAAAACCACCCTTTTTTTTGTTATTCTTAGAACAAATCAGTTGAATGGTGGGTTGGGCCGGTGATCCCCCCTATAACACGCCAGCAGACCCAAGACCGATGATAATTTTCCTCCCGCGGTGTGCCCCCATCTCGTGAGATAGATACTCTCAAAGATATAAGGACCCTGTCCTCCCCAATGAGCAGTCCCACCCCACATAACTTCGGGGACTCCAGCGAAAACGGACCTCCGAGTGGCCGCTCATTCCCGGAGAACCCTTACGCAGACGATGTCCGCGACTCTTCTTTTCTTTTTTAGAGAAGGGATTTGCCGGACATCTCGTTCAGGAACCTCGTCGTTTTCCCCTTCCCCGGTGTTTCGCACCTCAGTACACCCCCCGGACGATCTTGTTTTTTTTTTTTGTTCGTTGCTCCTTTATCTTTCTCTTTTGCTGACTTGAAAGAGATGGTGCCGCCCGCCTCCCGGTTTTCTTTTTTGTTTCGGCTCTGTATGCCCCCCAGAGGTTCCCTCCCTTTCTCTCTCCTTTTGTGTTGAGTATCTCTTACTTGTGGCTTCGGAAAACCTCCCAATCCCCGGGTGCGGCACTCCCTCTCTCCTGCTCTGGTATCGTTTAAAGAGAAAGCGACCCGCTTTCAATATCTGCCTTGATGGGACCTTCGTTTTTTTTCCCCCTCGTCCACCTTGCTTTCCTGACCCTTCGGGCCCCCAATGCTACTATCAGAATCGCAATCCTGATCGTCGGTTTTTCATAGGCTGGTCGCAATGGTTCGCGGCCTCCCCTGAATTGTTGATGCTGGCTCCCGTGCGTTTTCTTTTCCGGCCGGTTCGAACTTTGTCTTTTGAGTTTCCCTTCTCTCCCTCAGAGTCATTAACGGCTTTTTTCCCTAGTTATTGCCACGAATGGTCATTTTTTTGTGGTCTTCCTGGCAGTTTTCCTGATACGTTTTTTTTTTTGCCCCTCCCAACCCCCCCCTTTTTTTGTTCTCATCCCCCCCCCCCCCCCATTTTGTGTTGATCTCGATTTTTTTGATGTTAACAGGCGTCATCGACCGAAGATATCTCCGAAAAGAGTGCGTTTTTGAAGTTTTTTTTTCCCCACTTCACAAGCTGTCAGTCAGGCTCCGATCTTCTTTTTTTTCCATCAGTGGGGTTCGTGGTTTCTCGCTGCTCGACGTCGCCGACACTCCGTCATTGAATTCTTTTTCTTTTTTTTTCTTTACATTATTTTCTCCCAGCTACCACTCACACGCGTCTTGCTTTTGGTTGGCGGCCCTCATTAACGGATGGTCCTGACCCCCGCTGACGCTGCTTTTCGTCTACTCGTTTTGTTGTTTTTTTTTTCATATGTCCCTTCGTCCCCTCTTCTTTTTCGCGTCTCCCCTCGGTAAGCCATTCGGAGCTTCGATTTAGCGTTATCTACTTGCCTTCCTTTTATCTCCCCCCCCCCCCCCCCCTTCGGCCATTAGTGACGGATGGCGTTACTCCATAACTTCTCCCTCGAGCTGATGATTTTCTCTTTCGCTTATCTTTTGTTTGCATGCTCTTTTTTTTCTTTTAAACGTCTCACTTTCTGTTTCTTCATAGGCTGCGAGACGAAAGGTCCTCTTTCCGGATTCCTGGTCTCCTCCTCCCGGCATGCGCGCTAAGTTTTTCGGCCCTTCCCGGGTGCTGCTTTTTCTTTCGTGTCCGTGAACCTCTTGCTACCTTCTTTTCCGGTTGCTCTAGCGCGGAAGAGGACCTTCTAGAGTGAGAGAAAACTTGCCCAGAGCTAGGTCTGGCCCTTCCTTTTATTACATACCCCGACACCGAAATTATAATTCCCCCCGTTCCCTGTCGTGGGTCACCCCACCCCGCTTTGGTCACCCTGATCTTTCCCCCTAGCCTCTCTTTTGCCGTCGAGTCTGACCCGCAGATACGGGTCCTCCGATTGTCCTACTATAGACCAACATCCCTGTTCTCGCCGATTAATATGCCCCCCCTTCTGAAACATGACCTTCCTCATCGGCAAATGCCCCCCATTCAGCCTCCTATAAGGCCAACGGCCCATACACAGAACCTCGATTTTCTCTTGTGCAAATCGGTTGTGTTCAGCACCGCCTTATAGAAGCTTCCCTCCTGATGTGGCTGAACTATACCGGTTGTCCGCTCCCTTCATTTACCCTTTTGCAGGGATCTCTGCGCCCTACTCGATTCTTCCGGCCGGTTTGCTACTCCCTTGTCCTCAAGATCGCCCCATTTCCAGTTTATCCCTTGCCTTTTTTGACCCCTTTTTTTCGCGGAAGGCCTGACCCTGAATGCGCAGCCAAAAATAGGCGTCCGATTCTTGCCCTGAGATAGATGGTCCTTCTGGTGGTTCTCTCGTCGGTTTTTGGAGATGTGTTAGTATAGTTTTCTTTTTTTCCTCATCCTCTTTTGTTGTGTTCTTTCTTACGCTTGATTTACCTCCCAGAATCAAAAACAATCAAGCAGTTAGGAAGCACTCCGTTTCCCCTCTTCATGCTCCCTTCTTGCTTCCATTTTTTTTGGCAGAGTAAGGGTCGTAACTAAGAGACTGATGTTCTTTTATTGTAGTTTACCCGTCTTTGTCGTTCTTTTTGGACAGTCGCACCAGCCCCAGAGACTGACTTCTGCGGTCGTGGCCTTGTTTTAGAGACTCCTTCCCAAAGCTGCATGATGATTTGGACAACACCTTGTTTCGCGCTGTCCTAGTGAAGTTGATCCTTCATCGCGGATGCTTCTCCTTTTGTCTTATTGTTTTGACCATACACTATTTTTCCACCTGCTATTTCCTCCCATTAGTGGCAGTGATATTATTCTTAGTCCTTTTTCCTTTGTCGTTTCTTTCTATTACCTTTGGGTGCTTCTTTTCCTCGTCATCGTCCTCTACTTTTTAGGTCCTCTTTTCTTTTTCTTCATGTCCAATCCCCCGCATTCTGCTTTAGAAAGGGGATTCTCCTTTCCCCTCGCGTCTCGACCCTCTTGTTACCGTTACTTTACGCTTTTTTTCCTCACGACCGCCCCCCCCTTTTCCTGAAGTGATTGTTCGTCTTTCCCTCCTGTTTGGTTGAATCCTTCTCTTTGCGTTTTTTTATAATAGGTATTCTTTCTCGCCTCTCTGTGACCCCCGCGCGAGGTTCCCCCCCTCCGATGGCGGACCCTTCTGTGTTCAAATATCAAGCATCCCCGGTCATTCCGCGTCCCAGCGTTTAGTTTTCATGGGGCGCCTTCATCCCGTTCTTTTTGACCCGTTGGTTTTCCTGTGCCTGAGTTTCTATTATAGAGAACCCTTGGTCTACCGTTTCCGCCCCCGATCTCAACAAAAAAATGGAGCGGGAGGACGAAATCGAAGAAAAGTCTTCCTATCTCGGTCACTTCCGACTCCTCTCACTTGCAAACAGTCCCTCCTTCTCAAGAGCCTTCCGGATTCCCCCTTTCGAAAATTCTGCCGACTCTCCCCCTGAAATCGGCCCCTAAAGATTTATATCCCTTTTCCCCTCCATCGGTGTTTCCCGAGATACCCACAAAGAAATCCGACGAGGAGCCCACAGCCGCGTCAGCTTCCTGTGATCGACATGACTGGCCTTTTTTTTCCCCGTCCCCTCCGCACCCCTTCCCCCCTGCCCCTCGGGGAGGTCTTGGAAAAGACATCATTGACCAGCCCTACCAAAGGACCAATCAGGATCCCTTTAGTGACCTTAGCCCTCGTCTTTTTTATTTTCCCCAGTCTTTTCCACCTTTTATTCCTTCCCTGGCTATCTCCCTTTTGGAGAGAGGAGAGTTCTTTTGAGTAGTTCCCCCCCCCCCCCCTGTCTTTTTCTTTTTCCCCGGTCATTCTGCGATGTCCTGTTAAAGACCGCCGCTTTCCACCACCCCCCCCCCCCCCCCCACCGGTGGAGAAATTAGAATACCCTTGAAGGGCTTTTCTGGTTTTGGTTGGAGCCCCAGTCTCCCTCTCAAGCAGCCGAGCTCACCTGACAATTTGCCGAGAGGTTACACCATTCTCCAGTGGAGCTCGATAGTTCGCAAGGTGTACCCCGCTCTCCGGACCTTTCCCCCTCAAATGATTTTTCTATCCCACTGAGGGGGCCCCCAGTCCCAGGAATTCCGTGTGGAGGGCTTCCGAATAACCTTAAACCCTTGCTCAGCGAGATGTCCCCCTCCGACTCTTCTCTTTGTCCCCCGTTGCGAGGAGGCATTCCTCCCCACTCGGTCAGGTCCCCGAGGTCCTGGTTGTACGGATTTTGCCCCCTCCCCCTCCGCGTAAACACCCCAAAGGTGGCTTCCGCGGTGGGCCGGTTTCTGCCGTACTCTTTGTGCGTGCAGCCCCCGCGCGCCTTTAGGAGGGTGTTTCTTTGAGCAGCCCAAGGTCCCCCCTTTTCCTTTTCCTTCTCCTTGTTGTTGTTCTATCTTCTGACTTGTGAGTACGATTGAAAAAATACCCCCCGGCGGTTGTCGGCACCATCTATGATTCCCGTCCCAGGATCTACTTCTTTAACGGTTAACCCCTGACCTTCTGTGTGCCGGCGTTTGCTGACCCCTGCAGTTTTCGCTGCTCCGTGTCTCCCCACTTGTCGCGTCTTTTTTTCAATCGCCAGACGATCGTCGTGCATCGGTGTCGAAATTTTTTCGAGTCGCCCCCTCGTTCCTTCCGTTGCTTGTTTTCGCTCTTGGCTTTCTTTATGCCGGCCGCAGTTAAGGCGTCGTGGAGTTTCCCCCCTTCTCTTGAGGAGAGGCAGATGGGTTACCCCCCCCCCTCGAACGAATGGATCATGTTCGTTCGTGGTGATGTGGTCTATTGTTATTCCCCTTCTCCCCATCGCCTTCCCCCCTGTGTTTTTCCCCTCAACCCCACATTTGTTTTTGTTTTTTTGTGTCCGCTTTTTTCTTTGGGAAGGCGCCTTCATTCTCCGCTTCTTCACGCCTGCGCTTCGGGGAAGTGTTCTACTGTCTTTCAAGGCCTGAACGAGATTTGTCGGATTTCTCCAGTGGTCGGAGCTACTCAATCCGCTTCGACCTTCCGTACCCTCGAATGAATTGTTTTCTGTTTTTTTTTTCTGGTCCTTCTTTTTTCCAGCATCCCCCAACAGCGGGTTTTTGACGGTGTGTGTCCTGGCCTTTCTCCCTTCATTCTTCTTTCCTCACCGACGTGAAGCTGTGTGCTTTCTCGCTCGGCTGATGGGTGTTGTTCCCTCCCTAACCCGTTTTCGGCAGCGTCTTCCGTAAGGCAGCTTTCTGCTATTCGGCTGTTCTTTTCCGGACTACACTGCGGTTTCTTCTTATTGTCTCCCCTTTTGTTGCACCCGTGACTCGGCTGGTATTACAGGGAACTAATAAATGCGCTTCGCTTCTTGCCCCCCCCTTCTCCCGCTTTTCCTTTTTTTTGCCTTCTGCTTGGTCTTGCCGTATCCTTTTCCCGGATCCGTCTCGCGTGAGGAAGAACAAGGTTGCGAGCAGATTTTTCCCAGTGCTCCGGTGGGTCGCAATTCCTCCGGTTTTTCGCCTTCCCCCTCCCATCCTTGGAATGAACGGGTTTCTGCTTGATTTTCTTGTCTGCCGACGGTCCTATTGCCCGCTTTTTTCTTTTCGGGTGACATTCGTTACTAGCCTCTTACGTCTATGCAGGGCTGGCCCATTTTCCCCTCCGCAATAAAATCGCCCTCCCGGCCATTTCCTGTCCTTCCACCTTGCCTGTCTTTCACCCCCGTACTTTCCCTGAGACCCTCGAGAGGTCCCTCGCCGTTCTCGGGCTTTCGGCCCGCCCTCTTCTCAGTCCCCCCTTTCTTTTATCTATTCAGAGAAAGCGATATTTTTTCCCTCCCTATATTTCCCTACAGCGATCCGGTCCCCCCTCTGATCCTTTCAGCCAGCCGACCCATTCCTGCCCTCCGTAATTCCCTTTTCCCCCGGCCCCCATAACGCTTCGATAGCATGGGTCCCAACAAGTTTCTTTTCGCCCCGCCTACATGTCGTCTTTTCCGGTGTTTTATTCCCTCCCCCCGGGCGCGTTTCATGGTGTCCTTTTTCACTTCATTACCCCATGGTGCAGTCTATCGACAATGAGACGAAAAGATCTCGGCCCCGGTGCTACCGTCCCCCCTACCTCCCCCGTGTCGAACAAGCATATTTAACACACTAGGCTCGTCCCGTTTAAAGACCTTAGGAAGACCCCCCACCACCTAGTCTGCTTGCCCGACTTCTACTGTACGTGCCTTCCTGAGACTGACCCCGGTAGGAGGTTTTCGGTTTGGTGGTTGGGGGGGGGGGGTTTGGGGGGAGGGAGTAGTAATCTTTCTTTGAATCATTCAGAAGTCGAGTTTTTTTTTTTTGGACGATTCTACCGTGTCCCTATTCCCCCCCCACCTCCGTGACGCACTTTTAGGCAGCACGTCCCCTTGCGCTTAGCTTACTGACCTTCCTCTTTCGTCTTTTCACCCCTTTTTTTTGGCTGAGTTAAGGTTTCCATTCCGGCGATAGGTGCAGAGTCTGCTTGTTCGAAGTGGCTGTTCGTCTCTGTCAGCCGTCTTAGCAACCCTTGTCCGAGACCTCCTTTAGGCAGAAGTGGGACCCCATTTCTCCTCCCAGCTGTTACTCTGAAGGCCGCGGACCCCAAAATGACCTCCGCTGGGTGTTCTCGGACGTTGTCGCTGACTTCGAGTGACTTGCTTTCTCCATTTTTGTTTTTCGTGACCCACTATTTTCCCCCAACTTTGCTAGATAAATTTTTTTTGGCCGCTTCCCCCCCTTGGATTACCTGATTGAATTCTGATTTTCGGATCTTGTCTTTATCGCGCTATCATGTCTCCTCTTTTTTCTTTTCTCCACCATAGCCGCCCGCTGTTCTGCGCCGCAAGCGCTGTCTCCCCCTTTTACCTCTCGGGGTCTCCGTGTCCGTTGCCTCGTTGGTTTTTGAGCAAGACTCCATGTTAAGGCCTATTCGCTGGACTTTCGATTACAGTGCGGCTGTCGGCCAAGATCTAGACTTCTCTGCTCGATGGTCTCTTCCCGCTTTCTTCCGCCAACAGAATCGCCGTCGCAAGTTCCTGACGCCAGCAGTGCCCCAGTCCCGGGTACTGGCGCGCCACAGTTTTTTTAGGCGGAGGATCTCCTAGGTCACTGTTCATGTGGGCCCCGCTCTTTTGCCGAGGAAGGGTTATCCTGCAATAATAAGATCGCATTTAACTTCAAGGTTTCAGGTTGAAATCTGACTCCCCCAAATGAAGCGATATTTCGAAACCTCCCCCTTTAGCATGCATTATGCTTCACTTTCCACCCTACCCCCCCGATCACAACCGCCTCCCCCCTCCCCTTGGAATCGCAAAGTTTTCCGGGACATCATTTTTTTTTCACAAAGTCATTCCCCGCTCTATTCCCCGCTTCGGGGGCCCCCATCCTTTTTCGGTCCGGTTAGTTCCCTCAGTCTCTCCCCCTTTCAATCGCTCGTTTATCCCCCCAGCAGCCTGTCGGGATAGGAACAATCCCTTTCCTGCTCCCGCCCAAGCCCACCTTCAAACCCCCTGTTCGAGTTGACGAGCGGAAAAGAACCGTATCCCCTAGAACCACGAGCCCTGCTTGATCATTCCTATGAAACTACCAAGAGCGGTCTAGAACCCCTTGCTGGACCCCCCCTTCTTTCCTAGTTTCAGCCGCCTCTGATTGTCCGACGTCAACCCCCCCCTTACCACTCGCTATTTTCGGCTACGTCGAATTATGACGCCTACCCCTATAAGAGAGTCTCCCACCCCCCCAACACCCCCCCCCCCCCCCTGGGGGTTTTCTCAAAACAACAAGCAAACGGAGGGCGATTTTTTGAAGACCTTTTGATACAGAGAAACCCGAAATAGTCACCCCAGCGCCGTCCCCTCCATTTTTAGCTGGACCCTCATTTCCCTTCTGGCTCGAGCTCCGGTCGAGAGACGGTATCTGAGTAACAGGAGGGCAACTCACATAACTCACATCTCCGACCCCCTCCCTTTCCCATTCAGAGTTTTGGGAGAGCACGGCTCTAACCGCGAAGCGCCCTTCTCTCTTGGAGAGTCTGACTGCGCGCCCTTGGGCGCCAGTCGCTTTTTTTCAGGCCCTTTGCTGGTGACTGTTTGTCGGCAAGGCCGCACCTCCACCAATTGCCCGCTTGTCCCGGGCTCGGCGCGCTCTGATTCGCGTTCCCCTTGTGACGATCGGATGTCGAAAATGAGCTGTATTGGCTGTTTTGTTCCCGGATCCCCCCTTCCCCTTTCTTTTTTTAATCCGTTTTGAGTTCGCGTGCGTCCTTGTGCTGGCTTGGCGACCACCCCCGCTTTCCCACCTCTCCTGACTCGTATCACCTTTTGCTTTCCCTCCCCCCTTTTCCCGCCAACGCGGGCAAGCTTGGACCCCACCCCGTGTGATGGTGGACGGCGTCGTCCCCCCGCCGTTCATTCATGTACCAGAGGCGACCAATGCAGTTTCCCCTCCTCCTCATTTCCCCGCGTCTCGGACTGTTTTTTCCTTTGTCGCAATTGTGGTTTCTGCCTTATTCGGATCATCCATCACGTTGTGCTGCTGGCTCTCTTTAGATGTGATTTGCTTCAATCCGTTGAGCCAGTGTCCTGTGATCTGATTGATCTTCGATGGTTTCACTAGCGCAACAGGGGCCATGGATCATGCGGGCTTTTGTTCTTTTTTCTGTTTCATAACGGATAAACCCCCCAGCCCTTCGGTTGCTTGTCCCCTTGCCTTCCCCCCCATGGTGGTGGTTCTTTCTTCGCTGACTGTAACCTTGGTTTTCGACCTATCGTTCGCCGACAAGGCTTCTTGTAAGTTTTTTTACTTCCCGTCACGGTCTGGTCAGCGGAACGGACGTCATCAAGGTGCGGAAGCCTCCCCCGCCCTCTTCGGATTCGCCTTTTTTGACCAATGCCCTTCTTGGTCTCGTTTTTTTTATCTGTATACCATTCCTTTCTTTTCCCGATAAACGAACAAGACCTGCTCCGGTGTTTTTTTTTTTTTTCGGCCCTCTTCCCAGACGTCCGCTGCCTGTGACTCCTCTCGTTGCTTCTTTTTGTGCTTTCGCCATCTGACCTTGGACGTCCCCTATGTATTGGCCGCGCTATACTGTCAGCGTTATGAGACTCTGTCCCCTTCTTTCTTGACTTCTTCCTTTGCCCTATTTTCGCCGGTTCGTGATGGGCCCGTGCACCTCACGGCCTAGAGCGGTGATTGTTCTTCCACCTCTATCTTTTGTTTTTCTCCCTACTTTTAGGAAAAACCCGCGTAACTTTTCTTGCTTAGGTCTTTCCCTTCCCCCCCATTTCGCTCGGCGCGGCCCTATTGACCGTGGCTCCGGATTTCGCTTCCTACCCCTTGTGCGGGTTTTGCTCGCTGTCTTTCGACGTTGACTCAGTTGACTCGGCTGGCGAGATAGTGCTGCGGATGCCCTTCTCTTAGTATAACACCGCAGGTTCGGTCCCCGTGACTCCGCATTCCCTCCGACCCCCAGGTGCCCTCCCTTCCTTACATTTTCCCTTCTGTGCCACAACCCAACGGGCATTCCTTTCTTCCCCTGGATTGCGACGCTCCGTTGTCCTGCAGAGTCGTTCTCCCCTCCCTCTCCACTTGACGTCGATTTTTCGAGACCCCGCTGCTCGCTGCCAACTCCTGACCTCGTTCTTCCTTGACCTCAGAGCGTCCTCTGCCTTTTCGCGGCCGCTCTTCCCCAACCTTACGACGAAGAATGCACCGGGTGCCCCTCCCGCCTTTTCTCGATTGGGGTCAGTAACATGGCATTACCTTAGACAAGTTTCTATTCCCCTCCCCCCTATGAGGAAGTGCCCTATCCCCCATGCCTTCGTTCCGTCTCTTTATCGTACACAGCTTGTCAGGTCTAATCGCCCACTTCTCAGTTCCGAATTTTTCTCACCTTCTTTCCGACGACCCCCCCCTTTAGAACAGGTTTGAAAAAGAAGATTCTCTCATCCTCTCCCTTCCTTCAAGTTCCTGAGATACAGCAACTATGAAGAGAAGAGGCTTGCTTGACGAGGAAGTGCTGTGTACTGATGACTTTCCTTTTCGTTGAGTGGATGAGGTCA
>Ga0179593_1676806_pt1 | contig 17347 bp, 25 predicted proteins | sample CZODoug2_1_08_16_FD_185931 | JGI IMG/M metagenome (GOLD analysis project Ga0179593, IMG submission 185931) | Vadose zone soil fungal communities from Angelo Coast Range Reserve, California, USA - CZODoug2_1_08_16fungal (PacBio error correction) | ecosystem: Environmental > Terrestrial > Soil >... | reverse complement strand
TTCCTCTCGTTCCTTTTTTTCTGTGATTCTCCTTTCATTTTTTGGGCAGATCCCGCCCCGGATAATCAAAGGTTCTCCCTGGTTCTGGTAGGCTTTTAAACTGATCCTGGAGTTTTTTTTTTCATAGCCCCTTTCCCCCTTTCCGGTGAAGCCCCACTGTGAAAAGTTTCCAACCCTTGGACTCTCCCTTTGTCAGTTTCCCCTCTTCGAATGACGGGCTTCTATTTTCCCTGGCTCTCCTCTGGCCCTCTTCTTTGATATTTTCTTCTTTTGAAGGACAGGGCCGTAAAATTCTCCAGGACAGGGGCCGCGTTGTCCTTTTTTTGAGGGTGGCCCTCCCTTTTTCCTCTTCCTCGGCTTTCCTTTCCTTTAGTCCTCCGTTTCATTTTCCCCTTTTAGCAGTTTTTGCCTTCAAGTATTTCTGCCCTTTTCGCCGACCAGGGACTCCAGAAAATGGGTACTTCTTTCTTTCCGAAGGCTTGCTGCAGAGTCTCCTCTCCCGCAGTCTCTTCCCACCCCGCTGCTTTCCTTACGGAAAATCCCCCCCTCTGTGTTGCGCATTCCCTTCTCCTTGATTGTTTTCGTTTGGTTGGTGTTTTTTTTGGGGGGGGCCTCCACTCAGGTTCTTTTGCGGCGGCGAACCTTCTTTTTTTGCTTTTTTTTTTCCTTCTTTTCCCCAGGCAGGATTTCTTTCTTTTGCGGAACCCAAGCTCGTTTTTTTTCAGTTTAGTTGTATACTTTCCTCTCACCAGGTCGTCCTCCGTCCTCCTTCCTCAAGGAGGGGGTAGTCTGGCCCCTTTTTTTACCTATTTGGGTATCCCTGTAAATTCTTTTTTTTCCATTTTCTTTACTGGAGGTGATTCTTTTTTTCGGAGCCCTTCCCCTCCGAGTAAGAACTTTTGTCTGATTTAGGGAGGGCGTTCTTGCCGTCCCTGGCTTTACCTATCTTTTTTCTTGGTTCCCTCTCCTCTTCCCGTGATTTTTTCAACTTCCACCTCCGGGGATGGACTTAATTGCCAGAGAACGATCGAACTTTCCGCCAGTGACCCCCCCTTGCAAAGATACCCCCTCTCTCGGAAAAGATTTTTCCTTCCCCAAATTTCCCTTTTCTCCTTTTTTTAAAACCGGACTAGGCTGAGCTTCTCGTGGCGGGCGGCTCCCCCCCAGTTTTTTGAGCACGGCCCCCGCACTTCCCTTCCCTTCTCAAAAAACTCTTTTTTTTTTCAGTCCTGCCCTCCCCCCTGCGCCTTTCCCTTTTCTTGAATGCCCTTCCCTTAAATTCTCATCCGGGTTGCGAAAGAGCAAAGCTTCAGGCAAGTTGGTTCCCTTTTTTTAAAAAACACTTTTTTTTACCCCTTTTGGTTCCTTTTCCCCCAAATTTTCTTTTTCCCCAAATCGACTTGTTGTGAGAAGAGAGGCCTTCCACGTTGCTTTTACTTCCAGGTTTTCTGCGATAGCCCTTTTCCCCGCAAGACCTCCATTCACCTTCTTGTACTTCTTTTGTTTCCAGTTGGGAAGTGATGTTCCCTTGTGAAGAGGCCGTTCCTGGGTTCGTGAAACGGTTTTTTGGGGTTTTCCCGTTTTGTGTTTTCTTTTTTTTTTTCTTTCTAGACCCCACCCCTACGGGTAATTTTTTACATTCCTCTTTAGGAGTGTTACTGATGGATTTTTGGGAGGGTTTTCGGAATTTTTCCTCGTGAGACTTTTCCCCTCTACTAATAATCCTCGTTTTTGGTTTTATCGAGAAAAAGCTAGACTTTCTCATTTTCTCCTCCGGTCACCTTCTCTTTCGAACAGCCCACCCGAACCCCCCCCGGCTTCCCCTTACGACCCCCTCCCTCTGCCATAAGAGGGCTGTTTTTCCCCCCCGTAACCGCCCAGTTTTTTCGCCGGCGATTTTCCTGGCCTCCCCCTCTTGAGCCCTTTTGACCATTTTTTCCTTCAACCGGGCCAGCCCCGTCATTGCAGAATGGCCACCCTCCACGAACTGTTTTTGGTGCTTTCTTGCTTATGCTCCGCATTTTTCCCCTTGTCCCAACGCCCCGCCCTAGGCGGACCCTAAGTTTTCGGCTTTTTTTCCTTCCGGTTTTCCAACCCTTGATTTTCTGTAATCTACAACCACCGCCCGCCCACAGTTCGGGGATTTCCCAATGTTTTGTTTCCTTTTGAAATTTTCGAACTTTTGGGTTTTTCCCAAAATGATCCTCTCTGGCATTTCGGTCGGATTCCTCTCAGAAACAACCGGAAACCCTTCAGTCCTTGTTGAATTTTTTAAACCCTTCCTTTTTTAGGCGTTCCTTGTTCCTTCGAGCTGTTGGTTTCAGAACCGAAAACAATCTCGTTTTTCTTCTCTTCTTTTGCACCCTTGCTTCCCTCCTGGAAATCGAGTCCTCCCTCTTTTCGTAAGCCGAAGAAACTTCTGGCCCGGTGCCAGTGTTTTTTCTTTTCTTTTTAAGAGATTTTTTTTTTGTTGGACCTTTTCCCCCCCTCCCCTGGAGTATTTTGAGCCGGTTGGGAACCGCGAACTCTTCCCCCTGTTTCCTTTCAAGACCCTCAATTTCCCCCCCTGGCCTTTTTGTAACCCCCCCCTCCCCCCCTCCTGAAATCGTCTCCTCCTCCGCAAGCACACAAGTTTCTCCCCCTTTCGGGGTTTTTCTTGTTTCTCCTTTTGTTGCAAACCCCCTCCCCAGGTCTGTCGGCAAGTCGAATTTTCCCCGAAATTTGTTTTGCTTAAAGCCTTTACACCCTCACGCTTGACACCTTTTTTCCTCTGTGGGATGGTCCGAACTGGATTAAAGAAGGTCTCTTTTTTTGACGGGCACATTTTCTTCTTTCGCCAGAACGTTTTCTTGTTTCCTCAAAAAAGTTTTTTTTTTTCACGAACCTTCCCCACCACCAGGAGAGATTTTTCGTTTTACTTACCAAGGAATAGCTTTCTCACACCCTTCTTGTACATTCTTCCCCACGCTTTCTTCTCTCTTCTTGGAATGCTAAGATTCGATTTTTCTCGGAAGGCAAGTTGCGGGAATTCCCCTCCAGCTTTTTGTTCGTTTTCCTTTCCCCCCTTTATTAGGACTTTAAGGCATCCTTGAGAGGAGATTTACGGCAACTTTTTTTTTCCACCCCTGTTTCCCGAAGCTCCCTTTTTTAATTCTTTTTTCCGGGAGCCCTCCCACCCTCGTCACTTTCCCGGAAAGCACCTTACCCCTCCCGTATTTCGGGTACCAGATTAAGGGCTGGACCTCTTCTGGCATTAATTTCCCGCCGATGTGATTCTTTCTTAAGTGCCGTTTTTTTTAAAGCTTTCCCTCCTTAAACGCTCCCTTTCGCCGTTTCATCCGCCCTCTTACTCCACCGTCCCACCTTTCCCCGGCCGGCATTCCTTTTAAAAACTTTCCCCCCCTTGGGATCCCCTCCGCCCCTACCGTCTATGGAGCTTCTGCTCTCGCTACAAACAAACCAAAACACCTTCATTTGGGAGGTTTGCCTCTTTCCAGGCTTCCTCTCGTTTTTTGATTTGACTTTCCGTTTGCAAAAAGGACCTCAGTCCCCCCAGCGGGCGGGCGTTTCCTTTTTTTTGTTCTTAGTCCCCCCCCTTTACTGCCCTCTTCTTCCCCTCTCCGACGTGCATAGACCCTTATTTCCCCCTCCTGTTTTCTTTGAATGTTACCCTTTTTCTGCGAGTCACGAACGGCATTCTAAGCAAGTGTAGATTGTTTTTCTGGCAACAACCTTTTTTTTTTTTTATTCTCCTCTTTGTGATTTTCTTTTTTTTCCATGGGGACCCTCACTGGCCTTCCCCCTTGGTTTCATAGGATTATGCTCATTGAAGTAGAGGGAACGGGTTCTTCCGTGATGAGACTGTTCTTTTTCCCCTTCTGGGTTTTTTTCTTTTGGAGGCCAGTTTCTTTAAAAGAGCCAGCTCCTCTGCTCTTTGTCGTGAGTCGAAGCTTTTCCGTGGATTATGTGATCGATTCATTCCTTTAATTTAGGTTCCCCGGATGTCCCCCTTTTCTCCTTCCCAACCAATCCCGTGTGGATGGGGCGTCGCTTCTTGGAAAGTTCGCAATAGTGCGGTAGGGGATTCGGCCAACCGTCTATCCCAATTAAACCTATTCTTCTCCTCCCCCGGGTTTTTTTGATAGGACGATGGCTTTGTTATATGTGTTTTTAACATGTTTGGAGGAGGAAGGGAATAACTCTTTTTTTGGGGATCTGAGTGCTTTTTGTGAGGAGCCTCTCCGGAGTCCCCTTTCTGAGTTACTTCTTCTTTGATTTCTCAAGGGAAGTTTTGAAAGGTGTCTCTTTTTGACTTCCCTTTCGATTTTTTGGTGGATTTTTTCCTGTCATGCTAGCCATTTCAGGTAGATTTCTTGTTTTTTCCTCCAAAGCGGAAAACAGGAAGAACCTTTTTTCTTTTTGCGGAGTTTTTGGGGCCTTGGAACTTTCACGAATTTCCTTCGGAGTCCCCCCCCCTTCTGACGAAACTCTTTGGAAACAGCCGCAGTTCCCTAATGCGGCTTTCTTGGAAAGGGATTTTTTTGGGACCTTTTTTTCACTCCTTCCGCCCTCAGTTTTCCTTCTGTCCCGAAAGGGGGACCGCATAGTGAATATTTTCCTGTTTTTGAGCATCGCGGGGCCTCTTTCGGGTTTCTTTTAGACGCCTATGGCAGATTTTCCCAGGTGGTTTCGGAGTACAACTTTCCTTTGGGTTCAAAGTCGTTTTTAGGAGTTTTCTTGAACGTCCCTTTTTCCTTTCTCGGATCTTTTCCCTTTCAGTCCCCCCCGGAACCTGTTTGCCTTTTTAGGAGCTTATTGTTCCGTAATTGGAGGCTCGTTGTGGGCAGTGGACCCAGCTCTCTTTCTTTCAACGGCTTTTCTTTAGGATGAGGAAAACTTTTTTTCCCCGCTCGTTTTCCGAGTAACCACACACATTTCCCCCCCAATCTTTTTTTTGTCTATCCTTTTCTCTCCAGATTTTTTCTTGGCCTCGTTGGTATGAACTTCGTTTTCGAAGCCGCGCCCCCTTTCCTTTCTTCTTTTTCTTTTTTCGACCCCCTTTTTTTTGGCACGAACCGGGTGGCCCGGTCACCCCCCAGGTTCCTCTTCGCCTTCCCCCCCCTCGCTTCCCCCCTTTCCAGTTTTTTCCTGGAATTTCCCCCACTCCGCCCCGGGCCGATGTTTTTTTTCCGGTCCCAGCCCTTCCCGCTTCCCTGGCAGGAGGTCAACCCCCCACGAAAGCCAGGTTGTTTTCTTTTCGTGGGTTTCCGTCAGAACCTTTTCTATCGTTTTTGGTAGAGTCCCTTTTAGGGATGGTAGCAGTCCCGGAGACTCATTCCACCTATTTTTCAGAGGCTTGACCTTGTCTGATCTAGACACTGACCCCCTTTATAACCCCCCCCTTATTCTCCCGGTGACTTTTGCCTTCCTCATGGGACGCTTTTGAAATAAACCCTTTTTGAGGTTTTTCCAAGGTTTTTTTTTTTGCACACCCTTTTCAGGGGAGTGTTCCTGACGTCTGGCTCTGGGATTTTGTACCCTTCTCCCTGGAGTTTCCTTTGGATTCGGAGGTTCATTAGGGGCTCCGGAAAGGAGAGCTATTTTACCACCTTTTTGTGGTGCTAGATCCTCCCCAGTACGGTTAGAAGTCCGCCTTAAAGAAACGTTGATTTCGCTCCCACACGGCACCTTTCTTCCCCCCCCCGGGCCCGGAAAGACCAAGCGGCCCACCTTCCAAACTCGGTGTATCTGCTCTCCCAAGATCAAAAATGGATTGGGGGTTTCCCCCCCCTTTTTCCTCCCGGGAAAATGGGTCCCCGAGAGTAAATTTTTTGTTTCCAAACGCTTAAATTTACAAGGAACTCTTTCCCTTATTTTCTTTTTTTTGCTATGGCCCGGGATGATCCAAATCCCTTTTACCTTTTCTTTGGCCTTTCGGTCTCCCTTTTGGGAATCTCGTCTCACAGAGAGCGTCACGGTCAAGGGAGCAAACACCCAAAAACCCTTTGGTCCGTGGGTCGCCGTTGTTCAATGCAAAACTTTCCCCTGCCCTCCCTGCTGTGCTTTTTTTGCCACTTTGCCGACGTTCTTTAGGGCCCCTTTTTTTCACCTTGAACCGGTGGCGCAGGGAAACTAGCGTGTATTGGTTTCTTTTCTTTTCTGAGTGTTTTGTCCTTTTAGTGGTACCCTTGATGTTCTCCCCTAAAAAGATTCTTTTCTCCCCTATTCTTTGGGGGGCTCAGGGATAGCTTTTCAGGCTTTTACGGATCATATGGCCGAAAGCCTTTCGAGGAGGTAGCGAAGAAAAGGATTATTTCTAGTTTTTGGGATGGGTTTTGTCGCTTTTTTTTTTTATTCTGTTACAATTTTCAGGTTTTCCTTCCGCCGTTCTCAAGAGTCTTCAAGGGAAACTTTTTCGAAAAACCGCACTTTGGACCAACCCTAGCACCTTTTTCCCCTTCCGCTCCCCCCCAGGTCCCCCAATTTTTCTTTGGGTTTCAGGGCGTGGCTCCATGATAGGAACCGGCTCCTTTCACCAGTTCCGTCAATTCGCCTTTCCCACTTCCCCCGGGTCATACCCTTTCCAACTCTTTTACCTTGTCAACTGGCCGTCTTGTGGAAGATCCGCTTTTCACAAAATTACCGCGGATTGAGCCGGTTTTTTCTGCGAGGTTGCTCCCTCTCTCCCTTTGGCGTTTTCTTTTTTCTTTTCTTTTGAATGAAACGCGGGGTTATGAGGAGTTGCTTTTTTCCCAACCTAACGGCGTATCCTCCCTCCCCCCTTTTCAGGCGAGGGATTTCCCTTATGGTCCCCTTCCCCATACAACCCTTCGGTTTTGGTTTCTTTTTGGTCTTGCTTTCTTTTGGTTCCGAGATTTCCCCCCCTGTTAGTCCCCCTTTTTTTCTCAAAGACACGATTAGACTTTTAAAGCCGGCCGACTCTGATCTTGCGAAAGTGCTCTGCCCAACCTTTTCACGTCCTTTTTGAGAATCCACCTTCCCAAAATACCTAAAAACATCCCACCAAGTACGGGCCCTGTCTGGGTTACTTTCCGTTTTTTGCTCCTCCCCTTCCCCATTTTTCCATTTTCGATTCCCCTCAGTACTCCCCCTTTTCAAGAATCCCTAGTTTTTCTCGAGGGGATACACCGAACACCCTCCGGGCGGAGGAACCGACCCTTCTTTCGTGGTAAAGTTCATTCCCTTCTTTTCAAAAACCCCCGGGTTTTTATGCGATCTTCCTCCCCAAGGACCCCCCTTTCCCATGTTAAGGCTGGGTTTTTGTGAGGTATACCCCGCCCTTGGTCGGTTTCAGTCCATCTCTCATTTCAAGATTTTTTTCACAGACCCTGCACACTTTTTTAAATATTCTCTTTCCCCCCCCCAAACCCTTCCTGCGCGCTCCCCAAGAAGAAGATGCAGGCGGTTCTCTTCTATCGGATTTTTTCCCCTTTTTTTTCTGCAACCCCATTTTGAATTTTTTTCCCCCCCCTGGTTTCCGTTCTTCCTTTTTTTTTTGCGAATAAGCCCGAACGAACCTTTTCTTGAAGGCAACAGTAAGCGGCCTCTTTGGCGTAATTCTCTCTATTTGCTCATTTTTGAGGTCAGATGCCCCCCTTTTTCTCAAAGACGAAGCTGTTATTGGCCTGAGGACCCTTTTTTTTTTTCTCCCTTGAACCCCCTGTGGTGCCTACCTCTCTCTCACTGAAGGTGAGCGATGGAGAGAAGGCGCGGTCGTGCTGAGCACTAGCAATTCTCTTCTTTTGACGAAGATTTTTTATCGTCCTTTCCCTTTGGAATCTTCCTCCCCCGAGAATGGGACGGAACTTTACTGGGGGGCCTATATTTCCCACGCCTTTTTTTCCAAAGTTGTTTTTTTTTTTTGGACCCCTTCCCTGTCGTGGCCCCTTTCGGGTGGGTTTTTTTTTTTTTTTTTTTCCCCCCCTTTGGGCCCTAGTTGGGGTTATTGTGAAGGCAGTCTCTCGATTTTTTTCAAATAATACCTTGAGGAGGTTCTTTCCCCTCCTTTTCCTTTTAGGGGTGTTAAGCCCCTGACGGAGCGAGAGGATTTCTGGTACTTTTGCTCTTTCGGCCCTTCTTATCGCGCTCTTTTTCAATTTCCGGTTTTTTCCGTTTAGTATTGCCGTGTTCCCTGAAAATCCCCCTTCGTTGGCTTCATGATCTTTGGTCGTTCCCCCGGTACGGAAGAGATATCCACGTATCGTTCTTTTACGAAGCCCCGAAAAAGGAAGCCGGGGAGATTCTTGAGTCCAGCTTTTTCCTCTTGCTTCTGGGCCGTCCTTCCTCTTTTCTACTTTTGCTGAGGTTGACCTTTCCCTTCAAGAGTAGTTGTTGGCTCCCCCCCCCCCCAGAGATGAATAGTGGGAGCCTCCCGTTTGGCCATTTTGGTCTTCGGGCGCCACAGTAAAGTCTCTGAAACTGGAAGTTCCCCCCTTTTCTCCTTTTTTCTTTTTTTTCCCCCAGGGGCTTCCAGGACGGGGACCTCTTTCGGCGATCCCGATCTTTTTTTTTTGTGTTCTTCCCCTCGTTCCGAGCCCCTGGGTATTTTCTTTTCAGGAACATTGCGTTGTAACAGTAAATGTCGTGGCGTATTTTCTTAGACCTAATGTCTTCTTCGGTCTCACCTTTCATCCCCCTTTTCATTGTGCTTCTGAGACTGATTTCAAAGGTTTTCCATTTCGCCCGGGTGGGAATACCACATTTATTGAGTCCTTTTTAATAAGCCGGGGACCAGGGCAAGGGCCACGTCTTTCTCCCTCGCCCACCCACTTCCCCAAATTTCCCCCTCCCCCCTGTTCGTTGCAAAACCCTCTTCTTTCATTTGTTTCTGACCCTTGAACCTGGAAGAGTACACCCTAGGAAGAGCGGCGTCTCTCGGGACCCCATGCCATTTTTTTCGTCGTTCCCCGATCAAAAACTCCTGGTGAACGGCCTCCACAAGCGTTTTCCAGGCCACCTGTTCTTTTCCCCTTAAGCTGTTCGTTGGCTAACTTAGAAAAGCATTTCCATTAGGAAGGAAATTTATCCAGGTCAACCTTCACAAAAAGACAATTCCCAACCTCTGGTTTACCTTTTGATTCCCTCCCACTTGTGGAATAGATCCTAAGGGTTAGAAAGCCCCGGCCACTATTTTCCTACTTCCTTCTTTCCGCTTTTCTACCAATCTCCTAACACATTTCCCAACAACGTACATTACTGTGACGGGGCCAGGTTTCCGAATTTCCTTTTTACTTCTTTTTGTGGGCCGGGGTTTAATCACTTTGCATGGAAGGGGCGTTTTTGACAGGTGGGCTGCTTTGTCCCCACCCGAGTTTCATTTTTGCCTTCCCTAGTGGTTTCTCCGTTTAGCCGGTTTGGCGCGTGGGGGGTCACTGACAGTTGAAGTGTCTCCGGTCCGTCATTTCGATTCCTCCGTAATCCTTTTTTGGATCTTTCTTTCCGTTCGTAGGCGGGTTAGAAGGAACCCAACTTTTTTCTCAAACTCAAACTCCCCTGGAAAGTCCCGGCGCCCCAGCCCGGCCGGGGGTAACCCCCCTAAGCCCCGGGGGCTTTTCTCGGGACCATTTCCTTTTTCCCCCCCCTGTTGGAACATTTTTGGTCCCACCTTCTTCCTGCCAGCCCGTCACACTCTCCCCAACTTAACTTAAAAGAAAAATCTGCCTTTTTTCCGCTCTTTTTCTTTTATCCAAACCCGAGGATTTTTTTTCTTCGGCGGCTTTCCCTTTCTTCGAGGAAAACCCATCTTCTCCTGTAAAGGCGAGTTTTTCTTCGGACCCCACCGGGGATTTTTTCCCCCCCTCCGTTCCGGTCCCCCCCGTGACTGCTCTTAGGGCGGCGTTCGCTAGATTTGTTTTTGGTGCGTTTCTTTCAAGCCCTTTCTCCCTTCAAACGGGCGAATTTGCGTGGAGGGAGGTTTGCCTTGTTTTTAGTGTTTTTTTGTAGTTTCCTGAACTCCCCCTCTCTTCGAGATTCGTTGTTTCTAACCGCGGTTTCATGGTCCCAGCGGAATCCCCTTGGCATGGCTTGTTTCTCTGGTAAAAACAACTTTTTTTTTTTTGTGTTTCCCCCTTTCTGTTTTTTTCGTGCCCTTCAGAACGGGGGGGCTTTTTTCGGAAGGAATACAAGGTCCCGGGCCCTTGCTTTTTGGCCCGTTTTTTCCTTTACTTAATTTTTACCCTGACCCCCCCTTCTTTTGGTTAAAAGCAATGGACGTTCCCGAGTGAACCCCCTGGTTACCAGGTCATCTTTGTCAAAGGTCGGACAAAGGCAAATTCGCGCCCGGAAGAAAGGCCTTTGGCATCTAGGAGTATTTTTCTACACTCTTTGCTCTTCAGATTTTCGCGAACCCCCCAACTGGAACCGACGAGACCGAAGAGGGGAACCTTTCTTTCTGCTAAGTTCTTTTAGAGAATCCTGAACTCTTTTTTTTTTTCTTACCTTCTTGGGAAAACCTTCTTCCTCCCCGAGGTTAAATCGATTTTCTAGGAAAAAACCCCCTTTTCAGGAGTTCTATTCATCCCGGCCTCTTATCACGACTTAGTCTAGGAAAACGGGGGTCCACCCGGATACGCTTCCCCCCCCCCCCCCCAAAAACACCCTTCTTGGTCCGCCCCCTTGGACCACTATCAGACCCCCCCCCGTGAGAGGAAACTCTATTTCGCTCGTTTTTCAGTTGCCCCCCCCCAGCTATTGGGGTCTTATTTTTATGAATTACTGACGTCGCACACCTCCTAACTAAAGCCGTTAACCAGGAACATTGTTAAGCCTCTTTTTTGGTCCCTTTATCTAATACTCTTCTTCCAAGATCTTCTGCCGTCCCCCTCACCTTGCATTGTGGTTTTCCAGATTACCTCTCTCTTTTTCTGAGTACCCCCGGACCCAACGGTTCGTTCTTTCAAGCAAAGAGGGGGTAAAGGTTTGGCACTTCCACCTCTGCGGCTAATAACCCTTGGGACGTATGTCTCCCACTGGCCCCCTTCCCCTTGTGACGGTTATACCCCTCTCTGCGATCTTATTCTCGTTCAAATGCGGGGGAGGCAGACCTCAGTGACCCGTATTACCTCCCTTAATAAGATGGCGTCAGTAGGATCTGTACGTTTTTTTCTTTGCAGATGCTGATTGCGCGGGCCTTCTCACCGGCGATCCGACTTTTTCGTTCCCAAAAGTTCTGCACCCCCCCTTTCCGGCTTGTCCGGTGGTTTTCCCTTTTTTGGTCCGCGTCCGTTCTCCTGAAGCATCCAGCCCAGAGACTTCTTGGAGCACAGACGCGGGCCCATTTTTTTTTTTTCCCCCCGCCTCCAATTTTTGTGTTTAAATTTAGTAGCAATGAGAGCTAAGAACCCCCCTTAAATTTTTCCCTCTCTTTTTCTCCTCCAGAGGATTCTCGGCTTCTTTGAGACTCGACTTGCACCCCTCAATGCAAAAACGGAAGTGGCATTCTTTCAGGACCCCCCCGATGGTCTGGATAGCCCCCTTGGTCCGAAGTTTGCGCAGTGTCTTCAGGGAGGTGTCCTTTGCTTCCTAAAGTGCTTCAACTTTGCATATCCTCTTTCCCCGGCAGGAAGCTATTTTAAAGAGAGACGATAAATCTACGTCTTTATGCTTCCCCCCTTTCCTGATCCCCGCGTTCGACCTCATCTTCTTTGGATACACTTTTCTTCCTTTGTTCCGGGTTTTGATCCCAGATCGTGACACCCTTCTTTTACATCTTTTCTTCTTTTTTCTCGAATTGGTGGCTCTCAGGCCCCTCCTTTTCTTCAGATGGATATTGCGGGGTCCTAAGAATCATTTTGGAAATAGAAGGACTCTGACAGCGCCCCCCGCCCGCCATACCCTCTGTGCGCTTTCTGGTAGTGGACGGGCGCCACTTTTGAAGGAGCCTTCCTTTTGAAGTTGAATGGAGGCCGATTTCCCTTCGTTTTTCCCCCTGTCCCGATACCTTTCGGATGTTTCTACTTTCCCCCCAGGACTCCCCGTTTCCTTCCAAAAGTTTTTTTTTGTGGAGGGGACGGAATCGTTTTGGCAGACTGCTCTTGGGCTCTTTCTGCCTCCTGTTCCTCTTTTAGTTTCACCCCTTAGGTTGGACGCAAACTATTCATAAAGAGAGGTGTTTTTGCCCCCCCCCCCCGACCCGTTTGTACGAGTTTTCCCCGGTTTGCCTGCCGAAATACCATCCACCTCTTTTTTTTCCCGCAGACCATCCGATCCCTATTGGCTGGCGAAAAGCTCGCGTCTTGGGGGAGGGTCCCGAGCGCCCCAACCCGTATTTTTGTTAGACGAACCAGCGTACCCGTCGGAGGAAAGTTCCAGGAGGGATTCTGCGCAAATTTTTTTTTTTTTGGGGTTCAAATGTCAATTTTTCGGGCCTTTTTTGTTGGGTAAGCCGTTCGTGGAGCATTTTGGTGGGAGGGGCAAGCCCAACGTCTTTTTTTGTGATGCTCCTGGCGGGACTTTCATGGCGGTTGTTGAGGTTCTCCACCATCTCAGCCCCGTCTTTGGGGGGGGGGTTCCTCCCCCCCCTTGGCCCCAAAAACCTTGTCCTTTTTTTCAATTTTTTTTACACCCAAAAAAACAACAAAATTCCCCTGGAGGAGACGCGAACAGTTTCTTTTTCATTCCAGTAGAGGAATTAGATGACCCCTGCGTCTTTGAGGCTTTTTTTTTTTTTATGACATATCGCTTTTTTTCTGGTCCTCCATGTCCACAGGTAGAGAAGGGTGGCCCATTCGGCGAGAGCATCAAGGGGTAGGGGCTTTTTTGGGCAAAACCTTTTTTTCATCAAGTTACATCAGGCCATCCCCTTCCCAGAGGGTTTTTTCTTTCCCATCCCCGGCCATGGCCTTTAAGGTTGCCCCCCCCGGGGGCCAGGAGCGGATCCAGGTGAAGAGAATGCCGCGTCCCTTGCATGTTTTGTCGGCTCTCGCTTTCCCCCTTCCTCCCTAATTTGTCTACCTTTTTTGTCCCATATCAGGCAAACCCTGGGGGGGTTTTTGTTTTTTGGGGAGGGGGGGGTTTTTTTTTTTTTTCCCACTTTCCTTGGGTCCCTGCCTCCTCCTTGTTTTTGATTGCGGCGGGTTTCTCAATGGAAATAGTTTTTTATTAGAAACCTTCTTGGGAACAAAATCCCTAGGGGGTTCCGGTGGACATTCCGCCCGACTTAGGTACCCTTTCAATGGTTGGGAGGCCTCTTGTCTTGTCTTTTTTTTCTGTAGTCCACACAAAGGGGCTACTGTTTTTGTTTTCCCTTTTATGCCTCCTTTTCTGTTGGGGGTTTGTATGGTAGGCAGGTTGTCTTTTCTTGATGTTTCCTTTTGCTTCCGAGGCCTTTTCATACTTGGTTTTTTATACTTCTTTGTGGTTGGTGAGAAAAGCCTTCTGAACGTCCGGTTAAAATCCCGCCCTTACCCCCACTTCCAAACCCGGTTCCCCCCGGCTACCATCTCAAAGAGGGTTCCCCCGGCCGACTTGTTTTTCCCCTCCCCTTCAAGGAAATTAGGCATCTCCAAAGGTTTTCAAACATGGGCATTTGCCCACTACCTCGGTGAGGAAACAGGTTCAACCTTTACGGCAAGACTTCAACCCCCCCCCCACTGTTTTTTTTAATGTGGACCCCCAAAAGGAAAAGTATGTTTCTTCAATGTTAGGTTGAATTTTAATGCTCCTTTCCTGCAACCGCGTTTTTTTTTCTGATGGGGAGTCTCCTTCCAGGGCCTCTTTTCGTAGGAAAACCTTTCAATGGTAAAGCTAGTTTTAAGTGGACCACCCCACTGAAAAAAAAGTTTCGGGGTTCGGACCCCGGTGCCACTGGCTTTTTTCCCTTTAAGGTGCCTGTGTTTTCCCTTTTGCGACCTTCTCTGAACGGGCGGAGTATCCGCCCATGGGAGAAAATTGGAAAAAGGGGCGTCCTCCTGGGGTTTCGGTTTGGGGAGATTTTTCTTTCTTTGACTGGTTTTTTGGGGTTCTCTCCAAACCGATTTCCGGTGCTCGGGGGAGGTGGGTCTCGACTCCACCGAGAAGTTTTCTTTTGGGAGTCCATTTCCTTTTTGTTTTTTTTTGCCCTCGTTTTTTTTCCTCTTTTTTTCCTGCTGACCTGTTTCCGTCTTCTGGCTATTTGAGCGGTTCTTTTGACATAATACACGGTTCTACCCCTACGGTGATTCCTCACTTGTGCCCCACAAGGCTTTTTTTTGACGGCCCCCTTCCTTCCTACGCCCTCCCACCCCCTTTCCTTTTTTGGCGGTTTTTGTCCCCTGTTTCTTTCAAAAAAAAGCCTGTAGTTTCCTTTTTTTCTTCCAGCTTAATCCGCCCATGGGCTTTTTCTCTTGCTCTCCTTTTGGGAAAAAAATTTTCTCTTTTCGATCCCGCGGGAGAGAAAAAAAAAAACCCTTGTAAAGAGAAAAGCTGCCCCCTTTTTCCAGGTTGGGCCGGGTTTCTGGAGTCCCTTTTGGGGCCTCCGAAATCCCCCGGGTCTTGTCTGCCGCATTACGCCCCCCCCGAAAACCGTAAAAGCCCCTTAATCGATTGTTGAGACCCCCCCCTTTTCCAAGGAGTTCGTTCAAACCTTTTCTCTTAGGGAAGCAATACCTGCTGCGGCCCCCTAGGGGCTTTCAAAGAAGGCGTCCCCCTGGACCCGCCTCCCTTTTCTTTCCTGTTTTCGCCCTGTTTCGACGGAAGGTTTTTCCCGATGAGGAATAAGTGACCTTTTCCAGACTCTTTCACCTCTTGTTTTTTTTTTCAAGGTTTTTGCCTTCCCCAAGTTCCCAATCTTTTTTTGAGAACACCTTGGTACGCCCCGTCATCCCCAGAGAAAAGGTTTCTCTGGAGTCCGATTGTCTGCAGGTCCCCTTTAGCTAGAGATTGCCAACATTCTCTTACGGTACATCCTTTGAATAGAAACTCCGACAGATCCTTCATTTTTTTCCCAAGTAAATCTTTTCAAACTTTTTTGAAAAAACTTGTCCTGGGTGGGGGCTGGTCCGGGCAGAACCCCCCTTCCAACTTTATTTCTTCTAGCCCCCCCCCTAATTTCTTCGTGCCCCCTCTCCCACACCTTCTTCTTCTTCTCATCCTTTAAAACCCCGGGCCGCTTGGTCCCTTCGGTAGGAAGGAAGATCCACCGAATTCCCTCTCGGCTTCATATTCTTTTCCACAACCCTTTGCGGGACCTTTCCCGCTGCGCGGCCTTGGAAAAGGTTGGAGATCCGAACCCCTATGTATGAAAACATAGGGTGGTCCCCCTGTTGTGACCCCGTTGGTTTTTCCGGGTCACTTTTAATCAGACCTCTATTCCCCCTGGGGCCACAGTAAGCCTTTTTCTGTCAAATTCTCTTCTTTTCTTCTTCCCCCCTCAGTTTTTTGTTTTTTTCCTATGTCCTCTTGCTGTGGTGAGATTGCTCATCGCCACCTCTGGAAACCGGACTGTCTCCTCTTTAGCACCCAGGTCCGTCAGAGAGAGGCTGCTGTGAGTCCGCAAGCAGCCCTTTTTTCGGAAACCGAGTTTGGCCGGTTTTTTCGCGATTTCTTCTGGAACCTCTCTCTTTCTCCCAGGGAGCGGGACGTATACAACTTGGAAGGTCTGGTAGGGACGGGCCCCCCCGAATAACCATGACTCCAGGGGGCTGAATTGCCGTCTTATATTTTTTCTTTTCCGGGGTTTCTTTGTGGCAACCGTTCCTCCCTCCCCTTCTGGGTATGCGCACGGTGGTCCTTTTTTTCATCGTCGATGGGGACGGGTTCTTCTTCTGGTAACATGGAGATTTCGTTTCTTTTGACGGCTCAGTTTTTTCTTTAGACCCCTCTTTTCCTTTAAGTTCGCCGGATTTCACCCCTGGGAACAGGGCCGAGGTGTGAGTTTAGTGAACGGGCGACACCTCCAGGTGGCGAGCTTCCCTTGGTTCACGTGAATTTCCTTGCAGGGCGTGGTAGGGATAGTTTCCTTTTCCTTTCTGAAGTAGTTCTGAAGGCGCCCAGGCCCGCCTCAAGGAAAGATTACCGTCTGTTTGGCCCAAATCCTTTTTCTTTCGACGAAGGTTTTTTTTGACCAACGCTTTTTCTTTTGGGACGAAAAAACACTTTCCTTTCCAATACGAGGTGCGTCTCCTCTTGGAGTTACCGTAACCTTTTTTCATGGCTCTTTCCCGCCATGCAGCCCGGCTTTTTCCTTCCTTGGAACTCCGAATACCCCCGGCCCCCCTCTAAAATCTTGGCTGGCGCCCTTTTGAGAAGAACAGGAAGAGGCCCCCGTTCGGGGGAGGGCAAAGCCTTCCTGCCCTTTTTTTTTCAGCCCCCCTCCTTGCCAGTAACCTTTTTTTTTTTCTCACAGCGACATACTTTTCCCAATTCCGTAGGCGTCGTACTTCGAGGTGGACAAGGACGGCTTCTTTAGAAGAGTCGGACATCTTGTCCACTGGTTCTTCGTTAAAGAGTCTTTCCAGTCATTTTTTACTGGGTGGGTCTTTTTTTTCCAAAAGCGTCTTGAACGTGATGATGTTCGGCGCATTCCTTGCAACCCCCCGCCAATATGAGGGGATATCATTTTTTTTCCCATCCAGTCACCCAAGGCCCCCCTTCCTGGGGCCAGATTCTTCTGAGGCTTTAATTCCTCACAGATCGCTGGTTGGCCTAGCTGGAATCCCACAAAAACTCGCCTTGGCTACCCCCGACCCTCTTCCGGCCGGAAATTCGTTTGGGCTGGGCGTCAACCCAGGATCGAATTTTTCAGGCAACGGGAACTCCTTAAAGACAACGCACCCCCCACGCCCTCGGTTCTCTTTCCAACCTTTTCTTTTCTGTTCTCCCCCCTTTGCTCCTCTTTTAACTCCGGCCCGGGAGGGGACATCTTTTTTAGCGAAGGCTCTCGAAGGTTATGACATTGGCGCGAAATTTTTCATTTCCTGGGGACGTTGGCCCGCTTCCTACTTTCCCCCCGCCACAACCTTTTCCGCCACTACCGCACAGCGGTTTCCACCTCAGAGCGGGCCCCCGTTTTTTTCAGTGAGGGATAAAAGTCCCCCCCCCCATGAGGTAAGACAGCTTCCTGGTGTTCGCTTACACTCTTCTCCCAAAATTTCCTTCCTTTGTAATTTTTTTTTCGAGGCAGGTTTCGTTTTTAGTTTTGGAAGATCCTTTTCAGAGAATGTGACTAACCTTTTTTGCTCGCTTTGTCTTCCTTTCCCCAAACCAAGGCCTCCTTTGAGTGCCCCTTTTTCCCGGGAAGATGGGAGTCTTTGGGATAGGGGTGATTAGAAGGCCCTTTGAGTGCTTTGCCCCCCGTTCCTTAACTGGTCTTCCGAAGGGGGGCGGACCCCTGCCCCCCAGCCCGCCGCCA
>Ga0179593_1370493_pt1 | contig 17347 bp, 21 predicted proteins | sample CZODoug2_1_08_16_FD_185931 | JGI IMG/M metagenome (GOLD analysis project Ga0179593, IMG submission 185931) | Vadose zone soil fungal communities from Angelo Coast Range Reserve, California, USA - CZODoug2_1_08_16fungal (PacBio error correction) | ecosystem: Environmental > Terrestrial > Soil >... | reverse complement strand
AGGACCCTATGTGCTGCCTCGACGTTGCGCTGCACCTTTTCTCGGCTTTTTTTCTCTTTTCGCTTGCCGCTGTGCGATCTTCCTCCCCCCTCTTTCTCGTCGACATCGCGGGAAGGGGTTCGTTTCAATTGATGGACCCCGATCATTGCCATCGGATGGTGAGAGCACTCTCTCGTTTGCTCCACTTTTTTGCCCTTTTCATCAGTTGGCGCTGCCTCGCGGTCGTTTGTCTGCGTCTTGACTTCGATGCTGAGTTTTTTTCTTAGTCGGCCCTTTCGTGCGTGCTTTTTCCTCAAAGCTGGCGTTAAGGTGGCGGCTTTTCAATAACCCATTCTCTTTTGACTTTTGTGGAATCTGGTGTGTTCTCCGTTTTTTCCGTGTCTCCGGCAGATCAACTTTCCCTTATTTTTTGGCGGGGTGGAGATTGGTTTGTCCTCAGATTGGCTGTGAGTGCTTTCCTTTGTAGCGCCCGGGGTTTTTGGACACACTTGCCTGGGAAACGAGTACCTAACTCCTGCCCGACTATTTCGACGTCCTTGCTCTTCCTTTTTATGCCCGGTGAGGGCCTGTTCTTTGATGCCTTCTGAAGTCGCCTTTTCCACCCTCCCTTTTCGGCTTATATGTTTATTGCTCCCTTCAGCTGTGCAGGAGATCTCTAATATACCCCATTCGTATTTTTTGATACGGATAGCATTGCCCCGCTGACCATGCTCACACACCCAACAGTTTGCGGCTTGAGTGGTTTTTCTCCACACTGACCCCTTATGCCGGAGCAAGCACTGGCGTGCTCCTTCTTGAAGTTCTTATTATTTTACCCTTTTCCCCCAGACCACTTCTTGCCAATCTGATCGGGGGAATCTGTTAAAGTCCGTCGGGTACTCATTTCCTGCCCGGTGCGGCGGCTGAGTCTATGCGAATGAGCCGCAGTCAGTTCCTTTCCCAAGACACGTCGTTTATGTCCCGTCCTGGTCCCCCTCAGGTTTTTATCTGGGATGGCCGGTCGGGGACGACGAGAGTGTGGTCTAGGCTCTTCGATCCTCCCCGGTCTCGGTTATGCTGGATAGATTGGATCCAGCGTTACTAATCTTTTCTCCCGAACGATCCTCCCCCCCCCGTAATTTTTTTTCCTTAAGCTTTAGGTCCGACAAAGGTCGAGTGTGTATACATATTGAGGCAGCTATTCAGCCATTTATTTTCCAGATTGGTCCTAGTTTTCTATATTGCTTGTTTTGCTTTGTTGTTCCTCCGCTCACCTGGTAGTCGCTTTTTCACCCCCTCCCCCTGTTCCCTAAGTTTTTTTTTTTTGTTTTTGGGCGTGAGACGTACCTTAGGTTGGGTTTTTCTTATGTTTGAGAGGCGTCTTCCTACTTATTTTTGACAACTTACGCGGCGGAACGTTTCTTGAGTCCCCGCTGGGCTTTCCCTCTGCGGTTTCCTCTGGATCATTTCTTGTCGCCCTATTCTGGACCCCCTGTGTTACTCCTGTGCTAGTAGTCCTGATTGTTTTTTACTTCTCTTCTGTGTCTTCTTTTTTTTTTGGGGTTTTTCATTTTCTTTTTACGTGAGGATTCCGGCTGTTTCTCCTCTTCCGGATCTCCCCCTTGCCGTATTTGTTAGCTTCTCTTTGCTTCCCGGGGTTGGTTTTAGGTGGTTTTTAGCTGGCTTTCTCTTTTTTTCTTCTCTCCCTGTTCTCCGCCAAGTTTTTCTGGAAGTTTGGAACCGTTGAGTTCGGATTCCTGGTGTCGCTCTTGCTGGGATTCACCTGGACCTCTTTTGACAGAACGCCCTTTTCCCTTTTGACGAGGGTGGGTGGTGCCGCGTGTGGAGGAGCTGAAATTCATCCCCCCCCTGCACCCCCAGCCGTGAATTTAAGTTGTTTTGGTTTTTCCTTTTTTCTTTTTGGCCATGAAGGTTAACATCAGTAAAGGTGTACGCGACCCGCTAACTTGCTCTCCCCCATCGCCAATTTTTTTTCAGTGTTTCCAGTATTCAACGTACGGGTCAGCGTATAGCATTGACCCCGTAGTTACCCCTGCCTCCTTTCTTTCTGGCCTGTTTTTTCTAGTTTCCCCCTTCTTCTTCTGATGGAACTCTGCCTTTTAAGGTGGGAAGGGATTCTGCTCCGGCCATACGGGGAGGAAGGCCTGATGACTTTGGGTTCCGGATTGACATTGCAGTTTAGATAATCCATATCTGACCGTTGTTTCGCCGTTTTTTGCGGCATAACTCCCTTCCTTCTTAGTTCATTCTGTTTGCTGGGGAGCGATGGGCGAGAGTGCGAGGATGTAGTCTTTCGGAGTCGTGAGTCTTCGCCCTTCTCTGATCCTGCATCCGCGCTGATTTGTCTTTGATTTTTTCGTTCAACGGCTCTGATCTCCCCTCGTGAAACGTCGACTCCCCCGCCGGGTCTTTCTGAGATGGAGCTCTGCGTTTCGAAGTTTATGAAGGGGAGATGAGCGCGGTCGCTTGGAGTTTCTTTCCCCTCTTAGGTTTCCTCCGGGAAACCTTCTGGTTGCATTGTTGCCGTCCTAAATTTTGCGTTTTTTGTGGCTCCCCCCCTTTCTTCCTTCCCCCTGCATGAGGTGAATACTTCAAAAGGTCGTTCTAGTCCTTTTCTCTTTCATGGCTTTTCCTGGCGCGAACTGCGTGTGGTTGTGGGTCAGGTTTTCCTTCTTCAGTGTAGTTGGACGAGGTTTTTTTCTGCTTTCTGGCCAACGATGATTTCTCTCAGTTCGTTGTTGGCCTGGCGTTCCCTGTTCTGCAGGGTCTTAGTCTCATTTACAGTGCCAGTTTTTTTCTGCCTCTCTATCCCTTTTTTCCCCTTCTCGTTGTGTTCTCTCTTCTTTGCACATCCCCCTTCACCACTGTTTCAATTAAACGCGGATCCGACAACCTCTACCCACCGCGCGCTCAACCCCCGCATCGTTTGGACAGCTTTTCTTCAACGCTTCAACCTCACTTTCCCCCTTTTGCGCACGCACCATCCAACTACTCCAGCGCCTGGAATTTTCACTACAGTCGGCAATGAGAAGACTTAAAGTCTCATTCTCCCCGGCCTAAGTAGTTTTTGCGTTCTGCAACTATTCCCCTCTTGCCCGCCTCAACTGAGCTCCCCCCCAAAGCAAAAGTAGGAGGCCCTCCCACTTTCTTCCGCCTTAGAATTTCCAAAGGAATCTTTGCGAAGCTCTCCCCCACTCGCATCCCTCTTGCTCACGTCTTCGCCCTTTTATAGGTCAGATCATGGGTTCAGGCTGAATCGCTTTTTTTTTCCACTTAGTCCCCGCGTTCGTTGCAATCGAAACCATTCTTCCGCTCCCGTCCTCCTTTTCTCCATCGTTCAACTTACTAATCCCCTCTCCTCCCTCCACGCAGCCCAAATCCTCCTTTCTTCCCCGAAACCATCTTTTGACGATTTTCCTCTCTTCCCTACGCGACCTCCCAACTTTTTGCACTCTGTTATAGCTGACAACGCGTATCCCATGACCTTTTCCCGCTCCAGTCATCTCGCTCTTATGCGTTCCCCCTCCGAGGCCATAAGTACCATCTTTCTTCCTAGTTCTCACAGTCTGAATCCCCTACGTGACCCCCGAGACCTTCCCCCCTCTGCCATTTGACCTGTCGGTTTGACCACTCTCTTCCCTCCGACCGTCGGCTCTCTTCTTCCCCCCTCTTACTGCCCCGTAAGTGCGAAGATTGGACCTCCTGACCTCAATCTGAAATTTATAGCCCCCCTCGTGAGTCCTCATTTTGACATAATGATGTTCACGCTCTTAGATGTTGACACCTCTTGTTTTCCCCCAGTGCCCCATCCACCACCCCAACAAGCGGCCCTCCCCAGGGCCGCCTCTTTCTCTACAGTATCCTCCCCCCCCGCGTACGACACCGAGCACAAACAAACCCCCTTCATCAGACTTTTTTCACACCATTTTTGTACTCCTTCCACATTTGAACTCTTGGCCACGATCCCGAACCCCCTTTCCCCTGCCCTATCCCCTCAACCTCCTCTCTTCCCGGGTAGTCAGGTTGAAAGAGGTAAAAATATGCCCGCTCAGACTCTGCCCCCCCCCCTTCACCCCCCACCCCCCGGTAAACCCTTTTAATAACTCTTGATGCGCTCCGCCCTTTGCTACAGCCTCTTTTCTTGAACGATCGCCCCTTTCCCCCCCGCCGACAGCAACAGGATGACCCCAATTGAAGTCCTTCCAACGAACCGGCGACCCTCCCCATTCCCTCCCTAGCCACCAGCGAATTCATTTCCCCCCCCCACATTTTTTCCTCCCCATCTTTCTCCTTGGCCCCTCCGCTCATTCTCTGTGTCTTAGAAGACTTTTAAACGCACGTCGACAACTTACCCCTCTCCTGGTTTTCCCTCCTTGGCAAGCAACAACTCCTCTTTTGGACTTAATTTTCCCCAGCACTTCTTTGTCGCGCTATGAACCCTTCCCTAAAAAATCCAATCAGATACCCCCATGGGCCACTTCCAATCTGGCCCCCACCTTTCCCTTTTCGGTGCTGATTTCTTGATTTCCCCGCCCATCTCCCTTTCCTTGCTGCCCTGGTGCCTTTCAGCGAGTCTCCTTTTCGGCCTCGGAAGAGTATTCCCCTTTTAGCTTTTTTCGAAGAATATTGCCCCAGCAAACTCTTGACGACTTCGGTAATCTCCCGTCTCGCACGCGTACCCCCTATTCGTTAGTCCATTATTGCACGAGTCTCCTGCCAACCCCCCCCCTGTTGCCCCCCTGCATCTTCAAATCGTCGTTGCGTTCAGACAGCTTTTTGATAGGCCTCATCCCCCCTTGTCCCCCTGAGCCCTCCCACCCGGCCCCTTGAACAGAGGATACCATTTATCTTGCAGCTGTCTTGGTTCCGTCTGGTACCTTCCTACATGTACGGTCCTAGCTCTCCAACGTTTTTCCTTTCCTTCCAGAAGTGGTCTTCCACCCCTCCTCCGAAATTTTGTTCCTCATTCGCGATCGGTTCTCTCACTTCTATCTCCCAGCCACCTGAATTGGGAATTCTTCTTCTCCTCTCCCTGCTTAGTAAGAAATATCCAGGCTTTGAAAGTCCTTGTTGTTCCTCTTTCGGCTGCACCGGACCGCCTCGTGACAGCATAGAAAGAAAGCCCATTCCTTCACGCTCCTTCTTATGCCCATTTCGCCCTCCCCTTCTTTCATATTGAGTAATAGTTTAATTTTCTATCGGTGTGCCAAAACCAGTGATCAAGAAAGTCATCGTTTTTTTTCCCCTCCCCTGTCGTATCTCTGCGTCAACTCATCTCCAACGCCCCCACCCCACTTTCTTCTCAATTGATCTCTTCCCCCCCCCGGGGGGCCCCCATTCACCTCGCCGCCAACAGCTTCAACCCTGCGAATCTAACCAAAGCTGTTCTTTTCTTTCTTTTAGCTCACAGTACGAAGACGTTCACACCGCCCTCGTCTCCCCACACGGTTCGATACTCCGGCAGAGCCTTAAGCACGACTCCCCCCCCCCCCACTCTAGGTCCCCAGACTTAATCGCTCTGAATTACGTCGGGGTTTTTTTCCCCAACGCTCCTCGAGTCAACGTCTTTTCGTTTGTCCATTCTCCTCCACCCTTTTTCTTTTTCATGGGTCCCAGGATGACGCCCCCTCCCCCGGATTCCTGCAGATACGGTGTCTCCGGCATCGGACTCGGCAACTAACCACATCCTGTTTCATTTCCCCCAGAGCTCGCCAGGACCTTCTCTCGTTGCTTACATCTAATCTCTATCTTTTCCCCCCTTGTTTTTCTCCTAGTCTGCGCTCCGTGCACCCGATCCTTTCTTCCCGAGACGCTTTCTATGACCCTTGTCTGTCGGTTTCCTATCGTACGAGGCCGATTCTCGGACTCTTTTATCAATAGTTAAGGTGGATTTGACCATATGCCCAAAACAGACTGGCTCGGGCAGGTTTCACTTAGAGTCCCCCTGCCTCCCAGTGAAGTGAATCTCGGATTTTCTTTTTCCCTCGCGTTTGGGGTTTTGGTTTTTTCTTCAAGGCTCTGACGATGACCTTTTTTTTGGTCTCTCGTTTCTGTTTTTGAGACCGGTGCGTTACGGGGCCCTGGAACCCTTCCGTCCGCCCTTTTTTGTTTTTTTCTCTCGGATGGTGGAGCTTGTTGTTCCTCCTTTTATGCTGTATCCGGCGATAATTTGGAATCGTGTGGGCTTTGGTTCTATGTTCGCATCCGATACCTCCGTTTTGCCGGGAGGTGTGGAATTTTTCGCGCCACTGTGTTTTTTTTTTTTCGACACCCTCTCTGGTAATTGACCCCCGCGTCTCTTGGACGACCGGCCCCGATTTATTCCGGAAGTGATTTGACGTGGTCTCCCCCTTTTTTTTATTGTTGTTTTTCGCTTCTTGCTTTAGGCATGCTGGGATTTTCCTTTTCACCCCCCCACAGCTTTCTGCCCCTATTTTCCTTTGTGCTGTCGACTCTTCGAGGATACCTCTAAGAACTCCCAATTCTTCTTTTGTAATGGATCTTTTTTCCCCTTAGACCTATTTTCGTCCCGCTCCCCCCGTCTGTCTGGTAAGGAGTGGGGTTTTTTCTACCCCCACTCTTTGCGATCCCTGTGGTGGTCATCTTGAGGCTCATTATTCTTAGTAAAAGTCCCTGAAATCCCCCTGGATTTAGCTCCCTTTTTCCCTCTGTTCCCAGCCGTGGCTTGCTACGTTAAGGGTGAAAGTTTGCCTTGGAGAGCCCGGCGCCTCTCCGCGTTGCGCTTTCAAAGGACGTCGTTGTCACCTTCTGGTTGGTCAAGAAGGTGTTGAGCTTGGACTTGATGGCGGAGTCCCTCGCTTTTATTTATCGTTTGCGAGGCTTTCGCTTTGATGATAGTATGAGGCTTTCTCTTTCCCGTGTCCTTTTCCCTTCTTCCAGACGGTCGTAATACGCGATACGACATCAGAAACCTGATCTCTCCTTCTCTCTCAATTTCGATTGCGGATCCACCTGTATTGCAACGCAATTGAGGGGTTCTTTTTTGGAAGTAGCCAGTGCCTCGTGATTTTCTTTTTTCTTTATCGCCTGTTCATCTTTGCCTGTCGCGAGGGGCCGGTACGACGCTGGTGATTTTTTTGGGCGTGACTGCTTTTGAACCACTTTTTTATGTTTGAGACTCGAGCAGCTTCTTCCTCACAACTGACCATGTTCTTCCCTTTGCCTTTGCGAAAGACTTCTTCTCATTCTGGCGGGTTTTTCTATTGGAGGAATTAGTTCTCTTTTTTTCTTCCTGCACCTTGGTGATCCTGGCTGCAGTGCCTTGAGCTATTGTTGTTCCCTTTGATCCCTTCTTGTGTGGTCAGATCTTTCTAGTTTCAATTTTTATGCTTACGATGCGAACTGAGGGCCTGATCCGCACGACACTTTGTTTTTCTTGTTCCCGTTTTTGAGGATTTGGTTTGGTTTTTTTCCTCTGGTCTTTATCTGGCTCTGTTCAGATTGCTCTCTGAGAATGCCAAGAAGTGGCTAAGGAGAATTTTTGTGAAGGATCTTGTTTTTGCGTTCGGTCCTTAGCTATCTTTAGCTTTCACCTCTCCTGGGTTACTCCTCACTTTTTTTTCCATTTTATCTCTTTTTGTTGTCTCTCGCGGTGGAGGTTTAAAGATGCCTGAGTACAGATCCTTGCTTCCCTTCCCTGTTTTGGCGTTGGGTGGGGCTCGTGTTTCGTTGCAAATGTACTGTTTTCCGTCTACCCTTCTTGTCTTGACCTCCTTAGTTAACCCCTCTGGCCAATCCTCCGACTCTACCTCAATTGTTTAAGTTTCCTTCTCCTAGGGTCCTTTGACTTTTGAGTCATGATTGAGTATAAGGTTGTCCATTGGTTCCGCCGTTCTGGAGTCCGGGGCCTTAGTGGTCCTTTGTGGCTTAGCGTTGATTTCGGTCCTCTTTGCGTCCCTTGGGCAGGGATTTCCCGAAGTGTGGAAGGTCAATAGGGCTTAATTTTTTTTGGACCTCTTTCTTGCTTCTCCGTTCACCGATCCCATAAATTTTGTTTGGCGCTGCCATTTCAAGTCGCTGCCCATTATTCTCCACTGAGTTTGTTTTTTCGCATAATGGGCGAGCCTGGGTTTTCGGATACCCGGTTTTCCCTCTTTCCCTTCCAGATGCGTTGACTTCTTCGAGATTGATGTTCTTTTCGCGGTTTCTTTTCCGCCATGCTCGAGCTCGCCGCTCGAACACGTTCTTTGCAGGGGCATGCAGATGGATTATATGCCGACGGCTCTTTGACGTTTTTTTCTCTCCTCCTTCTTTTTTGCTTTCCTTGGTCAGGATGTCTTACTTTGTGTCCAAAAGCTATTTATTTCTCACTTTCCCCCGTTTTTGTGTTTCTCCTTTATTCGTCCGGGCGACTGATTTTACTTCCCCAACTTTCCTTCAGAGGTTACCCTGATGGCTTGTCTCCTTTTTTGCACCCCGGAGGTTTTTCTTCCTTTCTTTCCTTTAGTCCGTTGCTGTCTCCCTGTGGTTTGGGTTGTCGCAGTGAGGGGGGCTTGGGGTTTTTCTCTTTCTTTTCCCCCGATTCTTGTTCGCTGCCTTTGAGGTAGCGGTTCTTTTTCAGTTCTGTTATTAGATGCATGGTGTTTTGGATTTGCAAGTAATCTTTTTCCTTTTTTTTTTTTGAGATTCGATCGCTTGGCCCCACCCCATCCTCTACATGCTTTTCATTGCACCCCTCATTTTCCCGCCTCCATACCCGCCTCTCTGAAAAGAATCGTTGGCACATTCCTCTCCATAAAATAGTACTCCCTTCCTACCTAGCCCCACCCCCTCCCCGATTTCTCCAGCCCGCTCTTAAGGACCGTTCGAACATGCTCTTACGTTCCCAATCTCCTCCCATCGCCTCCTGAGACCCTGTTCTGCACAATGATTTTCCTGGCGCACCAACCCCCGCCCAATTAGGGTTTTTTTGAGGCTTTCCCCTCTCTCCCCTCTTCTTCCGTTTCCCCCCTTCTCCTCTTCCTGAAAGAAGTCGTCAATTTCCCCTTTCCCCTCTCCACCTTCCGAGTCTCAGAAGACTTCGTCCATGTTGAAAAGTTGGCCAAGTTCAGCGGTGGCTCTTCTCCCTCATTGCACTCCCTCCCCCGTCGAACTAATTCTCGCCTTCCGCTCTGTGCCTCTTTTCCGGTCCCTAGGACACCCCCCTACGCTTAAATCCTAAACGTCGCATTCTTTCCCATTTCTTTCCCCTCCTTCTTTTGATCAGACTGGCATAGCCCCCCCCCCCTTATGCCCCCCCCCCGCCCCCCCCCCCACTCCCCCTTCGAAAACGTATGGTAGAATCAACTTGGAAATATGGACTCCCTCCAGCTGAACTCCCGCCTTCCCAAGAGCTTCCCGTCACGTTTCCCCGGAGCTTACCTTTTTTTTCCCCCATTTCGTGCATCCGCTCCTACGTACCTTTCCTGAAACCTCCCTTCTGTACCCTTCTTCCAAGTTCCGCCGTACCGTAGCCTCAGACTCTTCCAATACTATGTCCAAGTAAAGTTACTGGGCCTGATTCCTCCCTGAACGAGTTTCAAAGTTAGCTTCTCTCGTTTTTCCCCCGCGTTTCCCCATGTGCGTCAACTCCCCTTCTTCTCTCTTTTTTTTTTTTTAACCCCGGAATTTCCCCACACACTTGCCCCTTTGAGCAAACCCATCGCCAGATTACCTGGGCAGCCTTGGATCGAGATCATCAGCGTTCTTCCCCCCCAACCCCACCCACCTCGCTCAAGAACAACAAGTAGGTCCACGTTACCTTCTGCCACGAGCTACACCTTGGTCTCACTTTCCTCCACATCCGTCACCCCCCCTTGAGAATTCGGCAACCCCTTTTCCGGGATATTTAAGCGCCGTTCTCCCTTTCCGTCCCGCTCCAGCGTCTCCCGAAACAAAAAACTCCGCCCCCGGGACCTCTTCTCCCCATCCCATCCTTCTTCTACCCGGCATTTATCTCCATCCTTGGGAAACGCCAGCCTGCTTTTCCCACCGACTATTCCTCACTTTTTTCCCCCTTATGCCCCCCCTCAGCGCAACTCACGACTTGGAGAGGAAGCCCATTTCCCTTTCCCTCACTTCTCTACCTCTGAATTAAAGGTATCCCCTAATGAGACCCCCTGTAGCATTCCTCTTCCTTCGCAGGATCGTCGTCCCCCGACTCTCTTCTCCTCCTTCTGACCAAACCTTCCTCCCACTCAGCCCCCTTTTTATAGAATGGAACCGCCCCCCCCAGACCTTAGTAACCGCCTTTCAGATTCTTTTGTCTTCCGATTTTAAAGTGCAGATAAAAATCCCTCCTCTCTTCCATTGCTCCCTTCCCCTCCCCCCCAATTGTTGGTTCTGTCAAATATGGATCCTACTATTGAGGCCTGACCAGCCTGTCCCTTTCTCTATGAATCGTTATTATCATTGTAGGGAGTAAAAGGTTCCCTCTTTTCCTCCTCGCCTTAACCCTTGCAGTAAGAGGGAGCCAGCTCGCACTCGTACCCATCGCTCTTTTCTCCTTCTCCCAGCCAACACTTCTTTCATGAGATCTCAGACTTTCTTCCCCTGCTCCTTCTGCTCTCGCTGGCTCGTTCGCCATAAGGTAAGCTGGTAGTCACGAAAGGAATTTCAAAGAGTTTCACCTTTTCTATGGCGCATTGCGTCTGGGCCGACTTCCCCCTAATACCCGTACCTGCGCTCATTTTTCAGCCAATGTATTATAAGCTTTTGGTTTATTTATCCCCCCCCCCCTCCTCGCCCATCTGGTTCGCGTACTCCCGGTTTTCGGAAAACTTGCTCTTTCTAAACGAAAGTCCTTTTGCTTCCCTTTCTTCCGCTCCCGCTTCCGTGTCCCCATCATTTTTCACTTTTGGCAGTTTTTTTTCCTGCCCGGGTCAAGCTAAAAGCTCCCCGCCATCAAAGTCCCCGATTTCTAAAGATCAGTCTCTCCCCTTTTCTTTTTCTTCCATTTAGGATTACCTTTTTCATCCCTCATTGCACCCCCCTTTGCTGATCCAGCCCAGTTCCAGCATGAAGGTCTTTTTTCTGTTTTATCTTATGCGTAAAAATCCCCTAGACAACACGCCCCCCACCCCCTCTTTTCCTTTCTGTCCTTTATGTCCGAGATCTCCACAACTCCTTCACACCTTTCCTGATCTCCAACCCCCGCCTTTAGGCATTTTTCTCTTCCCCCCCGTCACGTCCCCCCGCCTGTTTTCCTCCCCACATTCATCCTTCCCCCTTCTCTAATTTCCATTCCTCAGCACACAACCGCGAGTTCCCCCCGTTTACTGCAATCCGATACACATTTTCCCTTCCTTTGGCAAACGCCCTTCCCTTTGCCCTCTTTGGCCATTAATACACGTCTTAATCGGTTTCCCCTCGTCTTCCCTCCCTTTCGCGATTTTCGCGTCCGTGTTCGACTTTTGGGCACTCGTATCGGCAAGCGGAATCTCCCCCCCAAACCCCGTTCATCTCCAGCGTCTCGGTCACATCCTTTTGTTTCTCATCTCTCTTTTTTCTTTTTTGTTTTGATATAGATGAGATCCCCTCTCTCATTCTTTTTTTTGATCTACTTGGCTCGTCGTTGGGCTTTCGTCTTCGAGGCAGAGGTCCGTCTCCCTTTTTCGCTCGCATAGGGACGGGGCGTTCATCCTATTGATCCCCTCCCCACCGTGGGCGGGTATGGTCCTCGCTGCCCATCCTGAGCGATGGTTTCCCCCCCCATTTTTGCCTTGACTATTAAGTCTGTGGTTTCGGCGCGGTACACTCGCTTGTGTGATGTTTTCTTGTATCTGCCGAGTTGATCCGTTCTTTTTTTCCCTTGCGAACGGCGGGCGTTTACGTTGGTCCTAAACGGAAGAGCATTTTTCTGTTTTTTCCTCTTGTTTTTATGACCTCTGGTGGTCCGACTTATATTGCAGATCAATTTTCTTCCAGCTTGTTTTGGAGGGTTTTCTTGGTCGTTGACGACCTAGTACTTGTGTCTTCGTGCTTCAACTGCTTGGATGCAAGGGGGTTTTGGCGACCACTATCTTCCTTCTTTACAACTGTTTCTTCCTCCCTATGCGAAGTCCCGACGATTGATGAGGCTTTGAGCTTTTGAGCTGGAGTCTTTTTTTTTTCTCTGCTTTTTCCCTAGTTGAAGTGACCTTTGCCGTCCCTGAATCCCCCCTTTTCAGTCCGAGTATCTTTGTTTAATCTGCTCTCGGAGTATCTAAGACTTTTAACAATTCTGTTTCTGGATCTTTATCTTTTCGCGCCCATCTACCTCGACAAGATTTTCTCCTTTTTTGGGATTTCCCCTTTGACCCCCCCCTTCTGCCTGTATCCTCCCCGTGCCTGGATGAGTTTTCGACAGTTAGGTTTTTTATTTCCTTACGGCCAAGACACCACTTTCCCAAGCGCCCCCTTTTTGAGCTTTGTTCCCGCCGTGGCTTCCCTGCAAGTTGCTTACTGATAGGAGCTCGCCCCCAGGCGTTCTTCGGCTCTTTCTTTCCCACTTCGATTTTACGCTGACATGTTTGAACCTTCCTTGGTTTTTTTTGGCTAAGGGGAGGAGTGGATGACGCTGCGATTTTTTTTCGCTTTCTTCTTTTTCGCCTGCTGCTTCTGTATTTAGTCTTTTCACTTATATATTTGGCCCGTTTTATCCCTCTCTGCTATCACAGTTCCCTTGGTTTTTGTTTTTTTTTTTCTTTGTTGGTTCTGTTTTTCTTCTTTTTTTTTGTTTTTTTTTTTTTTTTTCTTTTTTTTTTTTTTTTTTTTTTCTTTTTTTTTTTTTTTATCGTCAGATTTCGTTCCTTGTACTCAAGCTTATTTTCCCCTATCCGCGCTTCCATTTTTTTCTGGCTCCTTTCTAGTTGCTTATCCATCTTGAGGACGCGCCTCAAATTGATTTCTTTCGATGGCTTCTCCCCCAGTTGCTATTGACTTATTTTTTTATCTCACTTTGTCTGACTCATAAAGGGCGGCGCTGGGACATAAGGTTAAGGAAGCTTTTTTTGTGTTTGTTTCCTTTGCTAGCTTTTTTTTAGATTGGGCGGATTTTACTGGCTCCCAAGTTATCTTCCCTCTCCTTTGTCGGACCGTGGGCCTTGGCGACTTTGATTTGCTGGCGGGGGGGATTCCTGGTCTTTTTCGGTCGCTACTCTTGATTCTTTTTTGAAGACTGTCTCGCCATTCCTGAGGTGGCATTGCACTTGTTTTTTTTTTTTCTCTGTGCTTTTACGTCTTTTTTCCCGATTCTTTTCTGCTGATGAATGGTACGTGAAGAGAGGGCGGATTCCTGCAGCCGATTTTCGTGGCCTTTCTGTTTTCGTAGTTTTTTTATTTCTTCTTTTGAGCGGGACGCGCGTCTTCTGCTCTCCTCCGGTCCTCTTGCTCCTTTCATTTTTGGTTTTACTGATATTGATTTTTTCCTTGGTCCAGTTCTGAATTTCTTTTGTGTCCTTTTTTCCCGTTAATGTTTTTACATATTCAGAGGGTGGGGTTTTTCCGGTGGCGTTTGAACGTTTGTACGCTACAGATGCTTCCTCGGATGAGATTTTGGTTTTGCTGATTTGTGCATGGTTGGGCTTTCTTTCAGTCGACGTGGTCGGACCTGTAGTCACTTTCCTTCCTCCATCCCTTTCACTCTTTTCCTTGTCTTCCTGTTAGGAAAGTAGGAGTTCTTCTGTGACAGTTGGATATGCCCGGTCCTTCTACTTTTCTCGTCTTTGCAAGTACGTGAATCTTTGGTTTCCTGTTTCCGGCGTATTTGATGCGATTCCTTATGTTTTCTTTTGACCGTGCTCTTTTGGCATGTTTTTTGCCGAAGCCCCGTGGCTTTTTTTGCCCTTCTTTTTTTCTGCGGTACTTTCCTGGACTATTTTTATTGCTTTCTCATGAGATTTTCCCCCCCTCCATCGCTGATTTTTTTTTTCCCGGGAGATGCTAACTCCCTCTTCCCTTTCTTCCTGCTTTTGTTGTTCTAGACTCGACGGGGGGTATGCTAGGACCTTTTTTCATTCTTCCTGGTCGTTGGCGGGCAGTCCGTTCTCGTCTTTCATGTGCTTGAGTTTGCTCTTTTCGCTTTGCTAAAGAGGAATGACCGCCCGCGGAGCTTTTTCCTTTTTTTCCTCCTGTTGCTCTCTTTTTTCCCTTCCTTCCTGGTCTTGGGAGAAGCCCGTCTTCTCTTGGCTTTCCCCTGTATGGTCCTATCCTCTCCGTTTGCAAAGTGAAATGCGGCGCTATTTCCGCATGGGCGTTGGTTTGGGCCCCCTTTCGGGTTCGTTTTACTGGCTGCTCTTCTTTTGCCTCCCTCGACCAAAAGGTATACTTCCGATCTCTGCGACTTTTCGCTTCCGTCGCGGCGCAGGGCTCGACCGTTTTGTAGGCCGGTTTAGAGAGTGGCTGGGTAGTGTCATTTTTTCGTTTGGCTGGTTCCCTCGTGTTTGATGGATTCTTCTTCCCAACGATGCTGTGTTCTCTTAGAGTTTAGGAGGGTCTTTCGGTCTTTCCTGCATTTTTATCTCGGGGGGCTTTTTTTATTTTGCAAGATCTTTTCAATCCCTCGTGGTTTTTTTTGATAGGTAGCTTTTTCCACACATCCCCCCCTTCCAATGTCAACAAGGGCTATGGAAAACAAACGCATACATAATAGCTTTGAACCCCGATCGTTTTCCAGCAGCTCATCTCCCCCCCCTTTTGTCCTCTCCTTCTCCTCACCGCCCCGACCAAGCTCGCACCGTCGAGGAAATGAAGAGCGCCCCGCTCTCTTGCACTATTCAATACCTCCCCCCCCGGCCCGCAGATGAATTTTTCTCGTATGCCTCTGATGAAGGACCCCCTTCCCAACGCCCCAAACTGCCCAAGATGCTGTCCCAGAAACCCCCCTCCCCGACTTCTCTTTTCACAAGTATTATTGTCTGACCGCAGCTGCTCCACTGCTAGCAGCTTTCGCCCAACGGAATAGAGGATCTCCAGACATACCGACATTTCATTGTTTCACGTCCCTCCTTGTTTCCTCCTCGGTCCTCTTTCTCGATTTCGCCCTTCTTCCCGTCTAACCAATCGCACCTAAAGCGAGACTCAGATCCATAGTGGCCCGGCTCCCTTCCACTCCTCCCTTCCTCTTGTGCCGTATTTCACACCGCAAACGAATACCCATTCTCGGTTTTGCCCTTTGCCCCCACCCCTCAGCTTGGACGAAGAATTTCGCTTCTGCCCCCCTCTACCCGCGAAACCCGACCGTGGTTGCCAGCGGGAAGAAGGTCACCTTCTTTCTCCAGTCACCTCCCCTTCCTGCCCCTCCGATGGCCGTCCATTCCCCTCTCGGCAAGCTCCCTTGGCCCCTTTTGGTCCAGTTGCCTACCGCAAAAAGCGTACAACCACCTTCCCCTCCTGCCCATTACCTTCCGGTTAATTTCCTCCGACTTTCTTATCCCTCCTGCTCAAACCGAATGGTCCCCCGTGGAAGTTACCTTTGAAGCACTTAACCGAAAGGAAATTCTTCTTTCTTTTTTCCCTTGTGATCTCGGTTTCCCCCAGCTTTTTGTTAAACAGGACTTTTGCCCCATTTCCATCCCAAAACAAAAGAGCCATCGTTAAATTGGGCCCTTTTTTGGGCTTTCCCTCTTCCCTGCCGCGTGCCGCACACCGCGCCCCCCACCCCGCTCAGATGGAAAACCTTTGTGATTCAACTGTCTTTCTGATACATGCCCCATCGACTCACCCCGGAACGAACCGCAATATTTTTCTTTAGCACTCCTCTTCCCGGCTCAGCATTAGTCTTCGGCCCATGCTTCCGTTTTTTCAAAAACACCTCGAACACAACGGGGAAAACTTTTTTCCGCCCCAGCATCGGCTGATGATCCGGCCTTGGCATCCTTCACTCCGCGTGAAGACTGGTCCTCCACTGACCCCCCTCCTCAGCCCGGATGACCCCCAGCATGCGCCTCAAGAAGTTTAACAAGGTGATAATCCCTTAGAACCGGAGCCCTTCCCCCAGTTCACCTCCTCTTAATCAGTAGGCGCCAGCACCTCGTCCGCAGTTCCTTCGGCATAGAATGAACTTTACTTCCTGCTTAAACCATAAGAAAAATCGACCATCTTTCCTCTCCGTTACTTTCCCACCCCCCCGCGTCTTCCCCTCATGGCAGATTAAACCGGTGCGCTATTTCCTTTCCTCCATTTAAAACCCCCCCCAATTCAGTATTTTCCCATTATTAGTGGAAAACAAATCAATGGGGAGATTGAATATCTGGTCTTTCCCCTCCCTCAGGTTCCCCCTTGTCCTGATTTGCTTATCTTTCGGACCTTTAAGCGTAGTACAGGTCTTTCTCCCTCTTCTAAAACAAAAGGCAGAAGTTGCCCGCAGAGGAATATCAATCTCCTTCTGCGCTTTCCCCCTTTGAGTCTTTTCCCCTCCTTTCTCCCTTTCAACCTTCTCCGGCTTTCCCAAATCGAGTGTTCTTCCGGCAATAGTGATTTGCTGTTTGCGCAGGCAAGGTGAGACTTCCGTATTCCTCCCCTGGCTTTCCCCTTTCTCGGGCATCTTGTCTCTTTTATTTGGTTTTACTGTGCTTTCTCAATCCCGTTCAACTGTCCTGCTCCGCCTTTCTGGCAGTTTTTATACTCTCTGCCCGCAAGACTTTTTCCACGTTTCGCACTTTTTGTCAGTATCACCTCCCCTCATTTTGTATCATTCTTTTTTCTCTTCTTCCCTGCCCCCCTTTCGCACCACTCCTTATCTCACAAGTTGTCAGGCAGTGAGGTCCGCCAAGGTCCTCTCGTCCCCATCTCCTCCCTCCCCCCCCTTTTCCTCCCTCCTTCCCTTAGCCTCGTAGTTTTCCTATGTGTCTTCTTCCAGTCTGTTGGTCTCCCACCTTCGAAAGCAGGTCCACTCCGTAACAGCAGTTCCTTCTCTTCTTCGTAATTCCCCCCCTTCTCCAGCCCCCCCCTCGCTTTTCCCCACTTCTCGTAAATTTAATACTTTCAACAGTTTCCCCATCACGCTGCTCTCCACCAAGCTCTTTCTTGCCGGTGTTCGGAGAGAATTCGCCGTCTGAAAAAACAAGCAAGTCCGCCCCTTTCCGATCCCAATTCAGTCCCGCCTCCCCCTCGTTCTTGTCGCCTGCGCTCTCCTTCTCCCTGGGCCGCATTGGCCACCCAACCCTACATACGCAGAGTATCGTGTGAAAAGAAAGACCCCCCTGTGCTGTGTCACTCTTTGGTCTCCTGGTCTTTTTCACCTCCGTCCCTTTGATTTCTTTTGCCGATACGGTGTCCTACCCGCCTTCTCTTTCAAGGATCCAACCCCCCCTCCCTGTTTTGTTTCCTCTACAGTTTTGCCCCTCACATTTTCACCCTTGGTGCGTGA
>Ga0179593_1261927_pt1 | contig 17347 bp, 26 predicted proteins | sample CZODoug2_1_08_16_FD_185931 | JGI IMG/M metagenome (GOLD analysis project Ga0179593, IMG submission 185931) | Vadose zone soil fungal communities from Angelo Coast Range Reserve, California, USA - CZODoug2_1_08_16fungal (PacBio error correction) | ecosystem: Environmental > Terrestrial > Soil >... | reverse complement strand
ACGGTTTCCTGGGACTCCCCTATTCTCGATTTTCCGTTGACCCAGGTTGTTTTTTGCTCCCATACCACCTTCCATGAGCCCATTTTGGTCCTCCGGCGAGCCTTACCTTTTTTCTTGTCCCCCCGTTTGGAATGTTTTAATTTGCTTCACCCCAACCCCAATTCTCCCGCGGTGCCACCATATTTGGGTCTTGTGGCTAGTTTCCTAGCATTACTCTGTCCTTTCAGCTTCCCCAATTTAGTCATGATAATCTCCGTTTGGGGCCACCCCTGACTTGGCCCCGCTTTCGTCTATCCTTTCAACAACGGATTTGCGTCCCTGAACCCAACGCGTAACTAAAATCAATGGACGAAAACACAAACGTGTCATTCCGCATGTCTCGCGCCCCCCCCGTGGGTCCTAGTGATCCGATTGGACGGATTAGTCGGACGGAGCCAGTCGTTTGGTCTTCGGCTCTTTCCCAGATTCCGGCTACACCCTCCCCGACTTCCTGTTCGTTTTGCCACAACAGATTGGGTAGGCAAACCAGGGCTGCCCGGGTGAAGTGCAAAAGCGGATTCCCTCTTCCCTCTCTTACCCCGTCTGTAGTAGGAGTGCCCCCGCGTCACTTTCTGTTTCTTCCGGTTCTGGAAATGAAATGCTCTTTGTGCCGCCCCTTTGGGCTCTTCGAACTCCCGGCTTTTTTCAGGGTCATCACATTTGTTTTTTGTGCGGCCCTTTACAAGGCTTTTGTTTGGGCTTTTTTTTTTCAACTCTTCCCGGTTTGCTACCAGTTTTCACTGCCCAGGCGAAAAACTACGACCCTTTTTTTAACCTCCTTACCGTTGTTTGGTTCGTCTCACTGCAAATTTTCTTTGCGGCCTGGTTATTTTTTTCCCCTTTTCGTTTGGCCAAAACCTGATCGTTCTGACGTTCTGGGTTCTTTCTCCGGTCCCGCGGGTCGTTTTTGATCTTTGTCCCCCCCCCCCCGCCCCGGCCCCCCGTCCAACTCACCACACGAATTCTCCTTCTCCAGGGATTCTGACCGGTGTACTGCCCCCAAGTGCTTTCCCCCAACCAATTTTTCAGCGTGTCAGAAGTTTGTTGCCCGCCCAAGTTTTCTGCCGCTGGGGAAATGACCCTACTTCGGGCTTTCGTCTCTCCTGGGCAACTGGTCCCCTTTTTTTCTTGGTGTGACCCCCCTGGTCTTTACCTTGCCCCGCTATTACCCGCCGCCATCCGTTCCCCTTTTTTTTTTTCCCCCCCGTTTTTCGGCTGTGTTCGTGCAGTCGTGCCCGCCAGATTCGTTTGTAAGTTGTTTCACTTTGACCTCTCTCATCGGTCCACACGTTGTTATGGTCATGAGGTCCGGATTTTCCCCCAACCTTCATCTCCGCTCCCCAGGCGCCTTCCCCATGGACCGTTTTGATTTCCACAAGTGTCACACACAAAAAAAACGTGTGCCCAAAAACTTTTTCGGCTCACTCCCCCTTCTGTTCGGGACTCCGCTTTTTTTCCACAAGTGCTGGTTCCTTCTGCTTGCGTGGTTTTTTTCCACCTTCGTGACTACCAGTCCTGTTTCCAACGTATTTGCGGATGGTTGCGGCCTTTCGTCACCCCCTTTTACCCGGCACCATTCCTACGGGTTCTGTCTGCCCGTTTTGAACAAGCTCCTTGGGAAGGCACTACGACCCGACACGATATCTTTTCCTCCCTTTCCGCCCATCGTCCTACCTGATCCTTGCCGCCCTTTTCCCCAAAAAAAACCCTGTAGCCCATTTTTAGACCCTGTTTTTAGCCTACCCGAGTGGCGTCCTTTTGAGGTGTGGTCGGATATTTGCATTAGTGTTTTGTTGGTTGTCGATTGCCGACGGGCTTCTTGACCGCCCGGGCCCACTATACGTTTGTTTTCCGGGTGCGCTTTGACCTCGTTTTGCGTCCCACCGCCACCCCCATTTCCCCCCCCAACTCCCAAAAACCTCCCTCTGGGTCACTTTCTTTTATGCCGTAGTGGGGTTTAAAGTGGTTTTTGCTCTTCCCCTCCACCGTTCTCCTCTGGTCAGGGCTTTCTCCTTCCACAAGTGGTTTTTCTCCTTCTTTTTTTTCGCTTTTTTCGGGCCTTCTTACCGCATAGTCCGATTTGGTGTTGATTCTAGCCTCATGCAGTCCAACATGTTAGATGGCCGTCAACCGCATCCTATTCTGGTCCCCCCTGGCGCCAGGTCCCCGGCCCCCTGCGTACCTTTTTAAACCCCCTTCCCCGGTTTTTTTCTATTCTCCCACGGGTCTCTTGGGTTTCGAACCCGCCCCCGCACCTGTTTTACCAGAGCGTTTAATTCTTCAAGCGTACCGGTGGTCAAAGGTTGCCGTCCGTTGGCCCCGATCATGTTCAATCAAACGCCTGGCTGCTGTTTACCCGGTAACGGTGTTTCGTGGTACGACGGTTTGCCTCTGGATCTCGATGGCTAACTAGCGGTTAGTGCACGAGGCTCTTCTCTGTGCATGCTTTCTTACTATTAGCTCTTTAATCCCTCATCCAGTCCCATCTTTGTTGGTTCGTGAGGGAGATTCTACCTCCAAAGCAGGCCGTTGCAGTCTCGGCCGCTTCCGCTTCGTCTCTCCATCGAGATTTTCCTCTTTGCCCGGGTACCACTGTACCCCCCCCGTTTTGCAGCAGGCCATGTCTTGTCCAATCTTTTTTAAAATCGTTCCTTCCCACGTACGTTATTGCAATCTTCTCCACTCCTTGTAACCCAGTTGCGTTTTTTTTACCCGGCAGGGCCTGCACCTTTCCCGCCCTGTTTTGAGCCCCCCGTTGCCCTTTTAACTGCCTTCCCGATAGGTTCCCAGGGCCTCCTGTGTTCGGGTGAGGGCATCGTGAAAACATTGGTTCTGCTTTCCCCCCCTCGTTCCCCTCATATCAATTCCCTACTTGTAGAATTCACGAACACGCGCCTTTTTTTCCCCGGATACACGCCGTTCAATTCGAGAACCGGTGCCGTTCGCGGCCAACCCCCTTTGTCCCACTCCTTCCCCATGGTTCCGCCCAGCCTTTCCTCAGTTGTGCTTGGTTACTGGTTGAGGACCCGTTTTGCAAACCCGGCTCTCGCGAAGTTGCAGGCGTATAGGTACCCTGGCCGCGACGCGTCCTTTCCCCCCCTTCCTACAGCCGGCCCCTTCGGTCCCCCCAAACTCTATTCCCCACAGCAAAGCGTGATTTTAGGCTGTCAAGAGTTTCTGTCCCCCCTGAAGACGTGTTGTTGCAGAGTCGGCATTTTTCTGGTAGTCCCTATGGGTGGGCATGGATTGAGTCTATCGTTTTTCGAGGGTCGTATCCCGAGAGAGCGTGTGTCTCCGTTTCCCGTGGAGCCGCAGGCGATTGTGATGCCTTTTTTTTTCGGTCAGCCCTTTTCCTGCCATCTCCCACTTTTGTGACGTTGGCCGTCGTTTTTTGGTCAACCCCACACTTGGTTTTTTACAACAAAACCCGCCAGCCTTTTAAGGTCCCCGCCTGTTTGGGTTGGGTCATGCGCCTTTTTCCCTCGATTGAGGCTTTGAGTCCTTTTTGTTGTTTTTAGCACCTTTTTTTTTTTGGTTTTACCATTCATTTTTTCCCTTTCCCCCCTTTTCCTGGCCCCGTCCGTACCTCTTCCTGTATGTCCCACAGTGTTGACCATACAACTTTTTGTACGATGGAGCAAAGATGTCCAGTTGGTCCCACCGAAACTTCTCCCTCACCTTTGAACCCTGTGTCCCAGTGGACCGCATGTTGTTTTTTCCTGGCCGACAACGTTAAACCCCCGGAAAACCGGCTAGGCGGCTGTTAATAGCGGGTGGTCACATCGTTTCATCCCCCGGTTTCCACCTGCCCATTTTTCCCCCCGGCATTGCCATGTGAGGGATTGACCCGATCCCCAGTAGTTTTCTTTATGAAAGCACCCCCCCCCGTAGGGGCTGCCCCTGCCCATTCGTTCTGGTGCTGTACCTTTTTTTTTCAGGCGTGCATTTGGCCTGGTCAGCTTCCGCGGAGGTGCAATGGTTTTTTTCTTTGAAGAGGGGTTTTTTGTCCCCCCACAGATTCACGTCCCCTGTACGTGAACGGCTCGATCCCCCTGCCCTCCCCCCTTATGTCACGCTCCGGTTTCCACGAGGCCCACCCCTTTTTCGTTATTGTCCCAAAATGTTCAGGCTTCCTCCAAAAGTTTTTGCTTCTTACCAAACTGTTTTCCTTTCTTTTTAGGCTGGCAGTTGACCATGTGACGTTTGGGTTTATCCCGTTTTGGAAAACCGCCCAACCCCCTCCTTTCCCAGCCGCCTTCTTATGGTTTTGCTGTCTTTAGGGTTCTTTCGAATATTTCCCTTCCGTCATGGTTCCATTTTCCGACCCCCGGCCCCCCCAGGTCAAATTATTTTGTTCGCCCTTCAGAATGACGTCAGGTGTACAGTTCGGCGGAGTGGTGCTTTCTCCCGCCTCGTCGCCCCCCAACGTTATCAGGTGTGGCACTTCCGCACCCAAAGTACTTGTTTGTCCTTTAACCCCCGAGTCTGGTCGGTTTCCGCTGTGGTCTTTGAACTCGCCCTCCGCCATCGGTATCTCCTCCTTTTCTCCGAGGGTCCCTTTTGGGCCGTTTTCCCTTCAGGCGTTTGTCCTTCGTTTGCCTTTCCATTGGATTTACCCTGTGCATTCTTGGGTATCCCTGGCCTTAATTTCCCCCCCCCGGTTAATCTTCTCTGGGCGATCGGTGCAAGTGGCTGTCCGGAGATATCTTATTTTTTTTGTACACTTGTCTGCGATGCTCCTTTGAGGAGATTCCTCGACCTTCTCCTCACAATCTTTTTTGCGCGGAGACTTGTGTTGTGCACCTTTGCCCCCGATTTAACAACAGTTTCCTTTTTTTGGCCATGACGTAGTTCCTGCGTTCGGGACCACTGGGCAGCATTCAATTTTCCCTTTTTTTATCTGCATTGTTTTTGCCTTCGCTGAATGGCGAGTCGTCCAAGGTAGTGGGTTTTTGGTTCAAGCCCTGTAGCCTCGCTAAACCTCTTCTCAGGGCTCGTTTGGACCTTGCAAGGTCCTTCGCGACCCGGATTGGGTGGGAAGTTCACGGCTTTCCAAATTCATGGCCTGGTCTTCCCACATCCCCTTTCAGGCACCCTGTTGTGGGTCCCCTGACTTTTTTAGACGTTCTCTAAACGGTCACTCCTTCAGATAGCCAGGCCAGACCTTCCCTGTCCTTGTGTCCAGCCATTACCAGCGAACCCCGGTTCGCCCTATGGAGCGTTGATGGCGAGATGTCATACTTCCACCGTGTGGTCCCCGTGAGGGTTCTGCTGTTCCCCAAAGGAGGAACTTTTCCACCAACTTTGCTCTTTTTTCCGTTCTGCCACGTGTTTGCGACCCAAAGGTTGGTTAGACGATCCTTTTACATGGCGGAGGGTTAAGGTATGCTTCCCCCATTGGCCACTCTAGCCCCCGTAGGTTCTTTTCTCGTCACCGTTGTTGGGCACAATTTCTTCTGGACGGGTCCGTTTCCCCGTGGGCGCCGACGACCCCCACGAAGAGTTTTTTTTCCTAGTACCGATGGGCCCCTCGTTACGGTAGTCCGCGGGGGCGTGTGTTGAAAGCTTTTTTTCCCCCGTTTTTCATAGTCCGTCAATGTCCGCAAAAACGCGGGGTGTTCTTACGCGAAGACCCCCCAGTCATGTCCCCTGCGAAGTCAGTTACGACCGGCGGACAAGACCAACTGGTCGTTTGTCCTCCCCCCGGGCCAATTGGCTTTTCAACGCCATCGTTTCCTCTGTCTTTCAGTTGTCCCCCCTGAGGGAAGTTGCTTAGTTTCGATGATACGCAGGCTCCTTGGTGGGGTAGTTCTTTTTTCATCCTACTTCTGCTCATAGCGTCCCTCCGGCCGAAATATTTTGGATTAGCGGCTTCGGACCTTTTTTCGGTATTGTAGCCGATGGACCCGTCATGTGTTTGCGCGCACAGTTTTTTAGGGTTGAAGTTCCAATCTTTTTAGTTCTCTCCCCAAGACCTCCGTTTCGATTCTTGCCTCCTGTTACAAGCACTAACCCGGAGTCCCTATGGCCGCCCTCACCTGAATTTTCCCGGGGCTGACGTCGTACAATTCCGGACTTTCCTCCCGGCCACCGACTTATCACCGTCCGGGCGTTAGGCATCTTTCCCTGAAGGGGCTCTTCTAATTGGCAACCGGATCTCCCGCGCCCATCCGAGCGATTTCCTGTCAGTCCCCCCCCCCCCCCCCCCCCCCCCCCAGTGCTTACCCCCCTTTGACCAGGAGTTTCATATCACTGAGGACTGATATAACAACCACTCTGTGCCTTTGCGAGCAGCGCTCAGTGGTCTGTGGTGGCCCAGCCCCCCCCTTGAGAATTTCTTCTGAGACCGTTCCTTCTTGAAGATTCTATTTTTGTCTTCTGGCCCCCCTTTGGTTTTTCCTCGCCGAGAGACACTCGCCTTTTCCTGCGAGTTTTTTTTCATGGAACCGTGAGTTCACCATATCCGAGAACAGATCCTGGCTCGTGCGGACCTGGCGGGCCGTCTCCTCCTCAACTGAACTCGGCATCGTCCAGAGCTTCGAAAGCCCTTTTTTTCGTTGTCCATGGCGCTTTTTTGACAGCAAGATCGGTCCGTGCAGAAAATCGTCCTTCCCCCGCCTTACCAAGACGCCTGATGGTTTGTCTGCTTGTTTCCAGAGGAACTGGTGTATGAACGTGGTTGGTTCTTTGTTCCAATCCCCCTGCATTCTAGCCGCCTTCTCTAATTTTAACTTCCCTGAGGATCCTACTTGGGACGGGGATATATCTCTTATTTTACTACTCCCCCCCCTTTTGTTTTTTGTTTCTGGATGATCTCTTCCTTCACATTATCCCCCTCTTTTTTCCCTCAGCGGTAGGATGATGCCTGTGCGGCGTCCGGCTTTTGGTGCATTACAAAGCCCCACCCCCCAAAAGTTGGCACCCCTCGTCATTACCGTTTCTATGGACTTTTTTTCCTTTTCGAGGTGACGTCTTGTCAGGGAGAATGAAGATTTTGCGGGTCACGGTTGGTTGCCCTTTTCCCGGAGGCTTTTAGCGCCTTTTCCCCCCCCTGGTTGTTGCGTCGCCCCCCCAAAGTGTTCGAATTTCGGTCACCAAGGGCGGCTTGACGCATTCCCCGAGTTCGTTATACGGCTCGGAAGACGCTCCCCTCACGCGCACTATCTCTTTCCTACGTCTATTTCCTTAAGGAGGTCATACTACTACCATGGCACTGTTGGGCGCCCCTTTCGCTACCGTCGATGGCCCCCAATTCGTTCATACATCACCCCCACAATCGCCTAGTTCCCTGGAAGGGCCGTTCTATAACGAGCCAACTCAGTTTTCAGTGTTGAGTCCCCTTTTTTTTTTGTCAGCCCTTCGGCGCTTTTTTTTTCTGGGCCCCTGTTCCCCAATGGTTTAATATCCTTTCTCAGATCTTCGATGCCCGGCAAAGCCCCTTCCCCTTCACATTCACAACCGTTCGCTGGTTTTTTTTTTTCTTTTCGGGGCTGCTCCTTCGTTTCCGCTGAACCTTGCCCCCGGAGGTGTCCCGCTTGTGCTAAGTCACCGACGGTTTTCTTGCTATTCGGGGTTTTACTGAATGTCTTGGACAGTTATTTCCGCGTGCCGCCGCCCCTTCCTTTTTGGAGTCGGCCCCCCCTTGGCAATTCTTTGCCAGGGTTTATTCTTTTTGACAACCTTGCCTCGTTGCTTGGCTTCTTGTATGGCCTTTGGGCCGCCCGTCCCGCATTATGGTCCCTTCACCTGCACACAACCCTGGTTTGTTGACGCCCCTTCCGTCTCGCTTTCAAGAAAAGATTTCCCTGGAGCCGCCCCTGAAACCCCAACCTCTCTTTGTCTGACTTGAGTCGGTCGCCCTTCTGGTGCTTGCACGTACTTTCCCGCCGCCAACTTTTTAGCCATGGGTTCTTTTAACATTCGCAAACCACGAAGTCCCCCAAGCCGGTGGTTGGAGCCTGGCGGCCCAGCGACACCCGGATTTGTTTGGTGAGCCTTTCCTTGACGTAAATACCCTTTTCTGGGCGACGAGTACTAATTATTTTTTTCTGGGACCACGATTGTTGCAACTTTTCTTCGGTTCCCCTCGTGCCCCCCCCGCTTTTTGCCTTTTGGACATTCACCCCAAGTACTAAATTGTGCCCCTGGAGTTCCTTTTTTCCACCCCCTTTCCCTTCGGTTGGCCTAACCCGTTCAACCGTCGTTTGTTTTGATTTTCCAGGTTCCCCACAACGATCTTTGTCCGTCGAAGTACTTACCCCCTCTTCTCCCCCTGAAATTGTCCCCCACGCAACTTTGTAGTAGCCCCCCAACTTGTACTCTCCTTTCGTTTAACTGTGAATCATTTCCTTTTTACACCTTCCGCCCTCGTTTTTCCCTCCCGCGTCACCCCCCCCCTTTGGGGGCAGTCTGTCCGGATTGAAAAAGAATTTTTTACTTTCTCTCCCACCCTCGGGAAGCGCTGTGCCAAAAAAATTTGGTTTTGTACAGTCTGTCACCCTCCGCGCCTCATGATTGCGTCGACATGTTCGGAGGTGTGGTTATCGTTATAGCCGCTAGCTTCTGTGGTGAGGGAACATGGTGAAGTACTGGATGGAAAGATTCTGACGTGATGTGTACCGGCGGCCAGGTCGAGAGACCAGCGGCTTCCCATTCCAAGTTTGGCTTAAGTTGGGCGTGGGGGATTTGGGGGATTTTTGCCCGCTTCCCCTTTTGGCTCTCTGGGGGCCCCTGAATTTGGGAGCTTTTCTTCCCCCAACCAAATTTGACCCCCCGTCTCCTCGGGTAACGTTGCCCCGGTCGTGCTGGCCTTAGAATTTCGGTTGTTATCAGCCTTGGTACCGGCCCCCTTCTTTTTCACTACGTGGCCTTTTACTCGCTGCTTTGATTCACGACCCACTTCTTCAATTTTCACATTATGAGTCCCAATTTTTCCCCCTTCGGTTTAGGTGTTTTCCTACGTAATGTCCCTGGACTGTTTTTAATTCTGTCTTTTTCCCCCCCATTCTTCCTCGGCCCCCCCCCGCTTTTTTTTTCGGCTCTTCCAGTGCTACCTTTCCTGAGTACCAAGTCTTTTTTCCCAACCATTTCTGATTCCCCCGCGATCTCCGGCACCGTCCCCCCTTCCGATTTTCAGGATTTCGGCCTTTTACCCCGGGCTTCTTATTCTACCCAATAATTGCCCCCCGTTCCCATCCCCCCATCTTGGTTACCTCCATTCCCTGCATACGCCGGAGCTTGCTCGTTATGCGTGGTGAAACTATTATCGATGGAGGAGGAGATACCTTTTCGTTCGGCGAGGGTCCCCTCCCCTTCCCTAACCCCTGCCGAATCCTTTCAGGAACCCCACCTTGTTGGGTCAGGATTCCCCCTTTGATCCCCTGTGTTCGACGTTTGAGAGGGCTTCCAAGTCTTTCCGTCCTGCTTGACCCGGCTTTTTTGTCATTTCTGATGGTGGGCGGCCCCCCCCTCGACTGACACTGTTTTTTTGTTCTTTTTCCTGTTTTGAAATGATCCTTACGGCGTCCATTTATTTTGCCACTCCCGCGAACGTCCCTCCACGAGAACCCCCCCCCTTTTTTCATCCGGCGGCTGTTCCAGGAGTTTTTTCTTTTTTTCCCGATCTTTGCCGGGTTCTCCGTTCCCAATTTCTTTTGCCGACAACCCAACAGAAACTTTGTTTTTTTTTTTTCCCCGGAGGAACAGTTTTTTTTCTGTTTACCTGCATTTTCTGGCTTGCATGTTTTTTCCCACTCGTGGAAAACCTGTTTGTTTAGAGTTATCTTTTCTTTTTTGGCTTTCTCGTTTAAAGTCCTGCGTTGATCTGTTTCCCCGGCGCCCGAACGAACACTCCACCTGCCCCCCAGATTTAATCCCGGACCCCCTGGTTCTGTCCCCCCCTTCATGAACTTCCAAAAGATTCAGTCTTTCCTTTGCCGGGCGGCTTCCTAAGTGTTTTTTCTGCCAGAAATGCCCCTACTTCGTCGCGTATTTTTACTTTTCCACTGCCTTTTCTTTCTACGGGGACCTTTTCATTCCCACCCGTTTATTCCCGCCGCCTATCCGGTTCGGTTCCCCTTGTTAAGGCGTGTTTTTCTTCGTCGGGCCCCTCCCCCCGATTTTCCACTTCGGTTCTATCTCGTTTTTTGTTTTCACTGCTCCCCTCTTTTTCATGTCACGTGTTTTCTGTCCTTTTTTTCTTTCAACTGATCCCACCGTTCAGCTCCTTCCATTTTGACTGGGGTCTAGTTATTTTTCCCCTTTGTTCCAAACCAAACGGTGTCGAAAAGGTCTCAAACCCCCCCAACACGTTTTCCTTTTCACGCGGTCACTCCGCTTTCCCACCCCTTTTGGCTTCTTGCCTGGAGGTTTGGTGTTTCAACCGGAGTTGCCCTCCACGGTCCCCGGCAAAGTCTTTGGCTGGCTGTGGGCGACTTGTTCCCCCCCCTGGCCACCCCCCCATATCTGTTTGGATTGACTGCCCAAGCTCCCATTTCTAGAGAAAGGTATCCCGTCCCCCTCACCCAGAATCTCATCCATGCCCTGCCATCGGGAATTCCACGCATCCGGCCCTTTCTCACAAACCCCCTTCGAAATGTCGACCTTTTGGGCAGATCTTCCAGCGGTCCTTTTGGTCCTTCCGAATTTTTTTTGCCGATTTTTGGAGTTGTCGTTTCTTACGTTCTCGTCGTCGTTTTTCCTGGGTACCCCTAGACTTTTTTCCGTTTTTGCATTTCTGCAAGCGGTTTTTTTGCGTTCCCCCCCCACCCACCCTTTTACCAAGCACAACACCTTCCTCGTTTTCCTGTTGGCTTTGTTTTTCCTTGCCCGAGGTGGACCTTTTTTGATCTAACGCACCTTGCTCGCTGCAGCGGTTTCTCCTTCCCCCCCCAGGGTCGGTCCGTTTTTCCGTGAATTTCCCGTTCATTCTCTGATATCGTTGTTTTGGCATCCGACCTTTTTGATGCCTCCACCCTCCGCGCTTTTTGCCTATGGCATGAACGGTGCAGTCCTGGCGGTTTTCTCCCACCCCCGGCTCCCACCTTTTTCTCGTTTTCCTGAAACCGCACAGTTGGTGTTAACCACTGAGGCTTGTTCCCGTAAACGTTATTTCTGAGCGTTGTCAAGGCGAGGTTTTTTGACGATCTGGATAAGAAGGGGACCCCCCCACACCCCGCTCCCCCTCCACCCCAAGTCTGCTCCCCCCTACCCCTCGACGCAGTCACCCTTGTGTCCAGGAGTTGGTCCTTAGGCTGGCAACTCCGCACTGGAGATCTCTCCTGACGGTCTCGTACGTCCTAGTACCTACCGTGCGCCTCCCCGGTACTTACCCAAATTGAATTCTCTCACCGTTGTAATGTTCCGACTCTGTTTACTCAGTGCTAGGATTTCGAGTTAACAAGTTAGGCCAGTAGGGGGCGAGTATCGGACCGCTCGAAGAGAGGAGGGGGATGAGAAGCAGATCGGGGGGGAGAGGAGGGGGGAACACCAGGGGGGGGCAGAAATACTCGAGAGCAAAGAAGGAGAAAAATAAAAGATAGAAGAGGAGAAGAACGACGCTAGGAAGGGAGGGGGAAGAGAGGCGGGTGACTCCGTACACCTACTCATTGTCACCTCCGCACTTTTACGGACCTATTTTTTTGTATTTTTTCTTTCCTCGCCTTTTCCCCTTTTCATTGATCTCCATTTCTCATTTACGCCTTTCTTAGTCTTGCTTCTCTTTCCTTCCTCGTCCCACTTTCTCGGCTCTCGGCTACATTTTTTTCCGCTAGATTCTGCCCCCCCCGCCCCCTCCCACATACTCCCGCGCCGTCCCCGCGCTGTTATACCCATCTTCTCCGTGTGTCGACGTTCCCTGCAGATTTCCCCTTCCACTTCCCTCTCCTTCTGGGATGGCTTCGTTACTTTCGTCTCGTTCTGCCAAGCGGAGTAACCTCTCACCGACCGCTGTTTCTTCTTCCTCCGCTATTTCCTGTTGACCTGCTTCCTGGATTCGAATACATGCTCTGGAGCTCCATTTTGTTCGCTTTCTCTTACTTATTCCTTTTCTTCTTTTATCGCATAGTTGACTCTCTACTCCCTGATCCTTACTTTCTAGTCCACTTCTCACTTTCCTATTTGCTGTCCACTTGCGGTATCCCTTTTCGTTGGTTGGTACTTCTCTCTTTCCGGATGGTTCTGCCCTGCAGGCCTGCAGTTTCCCCGCTACTACGCGATTTGACGATCCCGCTCGCCTCTTCGATCTACTCCCTCCTCCTTTTCCAACAACTCTGCCTTCACCTCCCTGGGTTAGGTATTGTCCCGCCGTATCAGGGCTGTGCCCCCCCCCCTCTCTCATCTTCCATTTCTTTCTTTCCATACTCTCCCCGGCCCCCCGTTTTGTCGCCCCTCGTTTTTTCTATTTGCCCTCCCTACTTCTCCTTCCCTTTCTCCTTATATATCTCTCACCCTCTCCCCTCCTCTTGCCTTTATGCTACTGTTTTCAGTCCAGATCTGTCATAGATCTTCGGCCCGCCCCTCCCCTTACTCTCTGCTCTTCCTCTCGTTCTTTCCTCCTCGACCTGCATTTACGGACTCATCTTCTCCCCAACTCCTGCCCTCTTCTTGTCCCTCCGCCGCCAGCCCACTTATGCATATGTTCTCCCCTTTCCCTCTCCCCGCTGTTTTCCCTGTTCCTCTGACCCTTCTTTTCACCCCTTGCTCTACATCTCCTCTCCTTTTTCCCCCTCCCCTCCTTCCCTGCTTCTTTCTCCCCCTCCCTGTATGGCAACGGACTCCAGTTCCAACTCTCCCTCCCTTGTCTCAGCTAATTTGCCCATCGAATGTACTCACACCCCCGAGCACTGAGAGTCGGGAACCTGCCTTTTGACTCAGTCCCGCCCCCTGTTTCCCCTTCATCATCTGCGCTCTTCTTATATCTTCCGCCTTCCTTTCTCAAGGCCTTGCTTGTACTGCCCCCTCTTCTGTTCCTCTTTTTCTTCCTTCCCTGCTTTCTCCCTTTCTTGTTCCCTCTCCCTCTCACTGTTTATTGCCTTTTGTCTCTGCCCTCCTTTTTTCCCCCCCCGTTTTTTCCATTTTTTCTTCTTTCTGCATTATTTAGGGATTTGTCTTCCCCTTTCTTTCAATTCTTGAGGTGGCTGGCCATCCCTTTCGATCCTTCCATCGATATCCTCCCCCCAATGGAAGGCTGAGACGCCTCCGCTTCTTCAGTTTATACTCAATCGAGATCCTTTGCCCCCCCGTTTCCCGGTTTGACACAGTCTTGCAGCAGGTTCCATTCTTGCCCATACTTTTCCCCCTCGTCCTTTTTACCCGTACCGACTGCATGTCCTTTCCTTTTTCCCCAGTTGTCGTTTTCCGACCCGTCAGTTGCTCATTTTTTTTTGTTGTTTTTTTTTTTGATGCAAATTCGTGCACAGTTTTAAGGTCATTAATGGATGCCTTTTTTTCCTCGCGGCTTTTGCGGGCCTTTAACTGTTTCCCGGTATGCCATCTTCCTCTTCCTTCCCCTTTCGAATGTGCGTCGAAATCACAGACCCACCTGTCCCCCTGGTTTTTCTTGGATAAAAGCGTGCCCGCGGCAATTTTTTTTTTGGCCCGTTTGCCCACTCGGCATGGAAGACCCCGCCTTCCCTCGCAGGTGTGTTTGGGTTATTTTGTTTCTGGCCTCAACCCGCTTCATGCTCCCCTTCGGTCGTATAGTTGTACCTTTCGGGGCGGAAGCGTACTCGTTTACAGGACCCCATAGTTCCCTCGCCCTTTTGCCCACCCGTCACCTTTTTCGTAGTCTTCCCCGTCGTGCCTTCCTCCCTGGTGTTGAGATCGCCTGGTATTTCTTTAAACGATTTTTTTTTTCTGCATGTTTTTTTCTTGTCCTTCTCTTTTTTTAGGTTAGGATTATTTCGCGGTGCCGCTTTTTGTCCCCCTCTGGTTCCAGTCAGGCTTCTGTTGTCTTTGTGACTTTTCCCTTTTCTTTCAAGTGCCCCCCTCCTTTCAAGATTTTTTTTTTTTCGTACTGGGTCATTCAACTCTTTGAACCCCCCGCCCCTGTCCTCATTCCTCCTGTGTAATCTACTTCCCGCGTGATGATGGTTTGAGTGTTTTGATAAACTTTGGTTCCTGTTTTTCATTCCCCCTTCCCCCCTTTTCATGTCGTTCTGTGTCCCCTTTTTTGAGCAGTTACATCACTTTCCTCCAACACGTTTGTTTCTTGGCTTAAAAATTTAACCTTGCCAAGGAATTTGACCACTTTTTTGGCGGGAGATTTTTTTGGCCCCCCGCCTCACCCCCGGTTTCCCCCAGCCTTGTTTTTCTTGACCCTTCTTACTCCCTGCTTTTCCTTTCCTTGCGGGAGTGCCCCCATCGTCATCCGTTCAAGCCACACCTGCAGTTGGCCAGGCAGACTGTTGACCCGACTGGTACTTTGCAATTCTGCTTGAAACACCTTCTTGTTCTTCCGCCTTCTTTCTTTCCTTTTTCTTTGTCCTGCCTGGTTCAGATTTCATTCTGGAGGGATTTTTTTTTGCCTTGTGTGTATGGGTTTTTCGGTTTTTTTTTTTTTCCCCACCCACGATCCCCTCTGACGGGTTCCTTCCCTGGCGCCTCTCCCAAGTCCCCCTCCCCCATAGACTCTTTTTTTCCTGGTTGCCACCCCGAGGAAACCAGGGACCCCCCCTTGCAACCTCCGGTGCCACCGGTTTTTCGTTAAACCCCTTTCTCTGGTTGTTTTGGCCCTGCCCCCTTCTCATTTTTTCATCCGGGGTTGGGAACAACAACCTTCCACAATCCTTCATTCTTGCTTAATGGGTTCTTCTGATTTCCGTGTTTTTTTTTTGTTCGTCCTTTTTGACGGCTGTCACTGTTTTCCTTTTCCCCGCCCCGACCTCCAGTAAATTTTCTGCCCGTTTTGCGTCCCCTTTTTTCTCCTTGGACTCAGGCGGTACGTCGCGTGTTCTGGCTTCCGTTGCTCGTTCACCATCCTGTTGCCCAAATCCTTTCCCCCCAACGCGTGGTGTCCGGCCGGGCTTTTTCCTGCTTTCGCGGTCTCCCTTTGAATCGCTCTCCCATCCTGTTTCTCTTCGATCCAGACGTTGGCCTTCCAGGGCGGATTGCGGTCTTAAGTTCTTTAAATGGTGCAGTTTTTCTTTTGTTGTATCTCCTCGCCCCCTTCCATCTTATCTTCTTTCTTCCCCTTTGGTGCCCTTCTCTATTTTTTCCCCCGATCGCCTCTTTCGGAGATTTGGCTTTTTTTTTTTTTGATATTCTAGGCCTCAAAGAATTTTTTTTACCTTTTTTTTAGGACCTTTTGAAGCCCTCGACCCACCCAGTTTCCCTGTCCCTTTGGACTTTTCTTTTCTCCCCTGGCGGGCGTTGGACACCCAACCACTTTGTACATACTTTTCGTTTTCTGTCCCATTTTTTTCTGGCTCTCTTGCCCCAGCTATGTTTCCCCATTTCCGTCGTACAAGTCCCCTTCGCCCTCGATAACAGTCCCTGTTAAGGTTTTTTCTGTGGCGTCCGTCCGTATGAGGCTTGTGGTGTTTCCCCATTAGGTGTTTCCCACTTCATGTTCCCCTGTTGTCCTCCCCCCCCCCAGCCCCCGCTTCCCGCACTGTTGAAGATGTTTTCATTTTCGAAGTAGCTCCATTTTTTTTTTCCGTGCGGGGTTTTTGTTTTCCCGAATATTTTCCATCCCTTCTTCCTTTGGTGCAAGCCATTCCCAGCTCCCTTTTTTTTCGGCCGAGAGGCATTGGTGAGACCGTGTTCATCCATCCCATTTGTTCTCCTCCCCTGCGATTTGGCGGTTTTTTTTGCCCACAAAACCTTTTTTTCGCTGGCCACTTTCTCCCAAACTGTTTTTCGCGTCTTCCCTTGGGCGGCTGGGTACGTTTTTTTTTTTTTTTTTTTTTTCTCCCTGGCACCCGAAGGTTTGACTTTTTGCGCCCTCTCCCCAGTTGCGTCTTCCCTTTTTCCGTTCGCCTCCCTTTTTTTTTCCCCCCTTGTGCCCCGTCCTTTTGACGTACCCAAGACCTGTTTCGCCGATTTTTTAAACCGGAAGGCAGTTCCTGTCTTCTACCGGGCGCTGTTTGTTTTGCCAACTTTTTTCCAGTTTTCCTTTCCAGTGCAACGGCGGGTTGACCCGCTCTTCCCCCCCCCCCCTTGTCTATTGACCGTCGGCCCCCCCCTATGACGTCCCTTTTCCCGCCACTGGGTCGTTACTCCCGTTCCCAAATTTTTTTTTTGCTCCCCTTCCCCCGGTTCGCGGGCTCCATCGTCAATTTGTTTTTTTGACGGTCTTTTGAGCTCTCCTCATTCTTACAAGTTTTCTTTAACCGATATCTTTTTTCCGGACTTTCTCAACGTCGTCGCGCTGCTGCGATCCATTTTTATTACGTTTCGGCCTCTTGTTACTGTTTAGTCCCCCTACGACCGTTTTTCTGTTTTGATCTGTGCATTTTTTATGCAATCCGTTTAGCTTTTTTCGCCGCCCCCCCAATTTTACTCCGTCTCCCTCCTTGAATTTTTTTTTTTCCCCCTGCCCTCCGGGTTCGTCTCCTTTGTTCCCCCCATTGTTTCCACTGGGGAGGTTTTTTTTCTTTTTTTGTTTTCAACATTTTTACGGACGCTTCGTCCCCGCCTTTTTTCCACTTCCTTTGCGGATTTTTTTCCGTGCCTTTTTTTTCCCCCCCCCTGGCGCAGTTCGGCCAACTTTCTGAGCTTCCCACTCTCTTAGTTTTGGGGCCCCCTGTTCCCCCCCTTGCCTTCCGGGTTTCTTCGACCTATCACTGAGTTTGCGTCTGACAAACGGGTTTCCTGCCCCGTTCCTCCTTCGTCCGGGCTGTTCCGGTGCCCCAGCCCTCTGCCCTTTTTTGTCCTTTAGAGTCACGGCCTTTTTTAACTCTTTTATTGATTTTTTTTTTGATGGTTTCCTCCATTGATTTGCCTTACGCCCCCTTCTCCGCCTTGGCCTCCGTCCGACTTTCCTTTACCGAGTAAAAATTAGCCCTCTGACCTTTTTCTCTTGAGTGGTTTTTGGCACTTCTTTTTTTTTTTTTGACCAGTCAACTGATTTTGACATAGGTACCCCAGGCTTATCCTTCTGGTCCCCCGGTTCGTTTTCCGGCGCCGAAATGGCCGCGAGTGTGACTCCCTCTTTCCTGCTCCTCCCCCCGTCCCTCCCGATGCGACTGTGTGAGGTCCTTCCTTTTTTAAAAGTTATGCATTTTTGGTTGATTCAATGTTCCCACGCTCTCTCCGTTTTTTCCCCTCCTTAACGTCCCCTCTTATACTGTTAATTGTTTGAAGTTTG
>Ga0179593_1680711_pt1 | contig 17348 bp, 28 predicted proteins | sample CZODoug2_1_08_16_FD_185931 | JGI IMG/M metagenome (GOLD analysis project Ga0179593, IMG submission 185931) | Vadose zone soil fungal communities from Angelo Coast Range Reserve, California, USA - CZODoug2_1_08_16fungal (PacBio error correction) | ecosystem: Environmental > Terrestrial > Soil >... | reverse complement strand
CTTCTTTCTTAAGTCTGCTCTTGAATTTCGTTTTCCCCTTTCCGTTTTACTCCTTTTGTCTTTCTTGCAGCTCAAGCATCATTTTCTCTTCTTTCTCCGAGGTGTTCCCCTTTTCAGTCTGTCTTTTTCAATACGTTTTTTTTATGTCCCCCCCTCCTGCCTGTTCCCGGGACCTATCCTTGAACCTTTTAAACAATATTTACCCAGCGGTTTTTTTTTTCCAAACTTTCCCCAAAACTCAAGCTTCCTTTTGCGCTTTTCCTTTTGCCCAGATTTTTTTCTTTTCCGGGTTTCTTCCTCTGCTTTAGGCTTTTTCATTATCGTCTTCGCTTTCCCTCGACTCTCAGACCCAGAAAACTTGCTACTCCTCCCCAACAGCAGTCCTTTCTTTTTTTTCATTTTTCTCCCTTTTCTTTCCCGGAGCCTATTAGGAAGTCCTTTTTTCATTTTGAGGTCCCCCCTTGTTCCTTTTTTTATGCTGGGTATCCCCCCTTTGAGTTCCTCTCTTTAATTCCAGTGTATCTTGTCAGTCCCCTCTGCTTTTCGTCTTCTCGTTTTTTTAGTGACAACCCCACCCCTTATACTTGTCTTTTTTTCCAATGTCAAATGGTTGCTTGGGGGGACCTTCACCCTCCACCCCCTCGTCCTGACCTTTTTTGATTTTCTTTTCATGGGGTTCTTCCTCACGAGCAACCTTTTGGCCCTCCCCTCTCACGTGCTTTCGGCCCACCCCCCCACCCTCCAGACCGTGCACCCCACCCTCCCCCACAATACCCCCCCCCGCCCACCCCTTCCCACCCCCACCCCTCCCCCCCCCCACCCGCCCCCCCCCCCCTCACCCCCCCCCCCCCCCCCCCCCAACCCCCCCCCCCCCACCCCCCCCCCTCCCCCCCCCCACCCCCCCCCCCCCCCCCCCCCCACGCACCCCCCCCCCCCTCACCCCTCAGACCCCCCCCCCCCCACCACCCCCCCCCCCCCCCCCCCCCCCCCACCCCAAGCCCCCCCCCCCCCCCCCCCCACCCCCCCCCCACACGCACTTTCCTTTCCCTCTTCCCCCCCTCTTTTTTTGTTTCTTTTTTCATTTTACTTTGACCACCCCCCACCTCCTCGGAAGTCTCGGGTTTTCCCCTTGAAACTCATTTCTCAAGTCGTTTCCGGTCACTCCTCAACGGCTACCCCTAGTTATTTTGATCTCCTTTCCCCCTGATATCTAATCTTCTTCCCCTTTTGGTTTTAGTCGGCCCCTCCGACCAATTCATTTTAAGATATTAAGTGAGCGTCCGTTTCTCCGTGGTGTGCCGGCTCCCTGACATGGCTTCGCCCCAACCTTCACCTGCCCTTCAGGTGTCTTTCCCTTCCCTCGGGAAGCCTCTCTCCTTCGGGTGTGGCCTTCCACCTCACGTCTTACGTTCTCTTTTTGGCCCCGGCAGGGCCTCCTGCTTCCGGGGTTTTTTTCGTGATCGGCCTCTCGGAGTCCCTGACGTTCTCACGTCAACCGGGCATTCTATTATCCTCCCCATGTTGTCCCCCTTGGACCCCCCTTCATCTTTTTTTTTGTCTTTGACCCTTCCTTCTCCGATCGCGCGGTTCTTCGATTTTTTCTTCTAAGTCCCTATTTCTTTCCCTCCTACTTCTCCAGCTCTTTTCTCCCACTTTTTCTATTCATTATCCGTAGCTTCGCACACCTTTTCTACTCCCAACTTCTTCTTACTCCCCTTTACGGGCAACAATCTTATTTCCTCCTTCCGAAACCGCCGCTTTCAATTTCCCTAGACCCTTTCCCATCTCGATAAAGTGTCATAACTTTTGAGTCTTCCTTTCTCTTTTAGATGCCTCATTCCCTGATGACCCCTTCCCCTATGTAACTATTTCTTTTTTTCCCCTTTTTTCCCGCACTTCAGGATTCCCTTTCCTAGATCCCCCACCCTTTGTGTTTTCATCTCCGGAAGACCCTTAGCGCACCTTTACCTTCCACCACATTTTAATGTCATTTTTTTCCTTTTTTTTTGATGCGGCGATAGGATATTTTTTCCCCCCCCGCGTATTCTGTTCTAGCGTTTGTCGGAGTGGACCACCATGGGTTTTCTTCTCTCGGCTTCCCATGACTTTCACTCCCTTTCTTTAAGTCCTGAGATGTTTTTTTTGGAGAGATCACCTAGTCTTTCCTTTTTCCTCCTTTTTTTCCAGAAATACTTTCCCTTTTTTCCTCTTTTTGTCTTTGAACTCTCCCCCCCACCCCCCCCTCCCCACCCTTTCGACATTCTTTCTTGGCTGCCTTCCTCCCTCCCCCAAAGCCTCGAAATCTTCAAGATTTCTGATGTTCGCCTTCTTGTTTTTTTTCCCTCGGATTCGCTCCCCCCCTTCTGTTTCTTTGGCGGGAGTTTTCAACACTCTTCCCCCCCGTGGGCTGAATACTTTTCAAACCAACCTCCCTCCACCCCGTTCCCTCTCCAGCCCCATCTTGGACCTCCCCCACTTGGAACCATGTTCGCTTCCTTTTCTAGGTCCATTAATCTCCCTGTTCATTAGATGGGTTTTCCGCGGTCTGTTCTTCTTGGTTTCTTTTCACCTCTTTCTAAACCCTTTCTTCGAAGGCAGCTTTTGTTCGAATTCAACTGGACGCCCGTCTCTTTAATCCGGTGCTCGCCTTTTTTCTCGCCCTCAGGGCCTCTTTCCTTGTCGTTTTATCTTCAGATTAGTACCCCACTCTCTTCTCCACGAGACAGGATTTTTTTGACGAGAATTTCATGACACCCCGAATTTGCTCAGGCCTTCTTTTCTCGCATTTTTTTTTTCAGCAGTCAGCGTCTTTTCCGTCCCCCTAACTTCAAACGCCGTCCATTAGTAGTTTACTACCGGGGGTTCCGAGTACCATTTATACTCGACTTTCTTCTCGCGTCAGGATCCACGGCGGAATCGAAAACTTCCTTTTGATTCCCTTTTCGCCTTTTTTTTGCAATCTCCCTTCCAGCCTTGGACGTCTTGGATGCCTTGGTCCCCCAACCCTGTCCCCCGCCTCTTGGCCTTTCCTCCCAATTTGCTCTCCCCATCTTCCCCTTTTTTTTGCCATTCTCTCTTGATCTCACCAGTCCGACCCGATTGCGATTTCTTACCCCCTGTCCTGTTCCCTCCTCCCTCGACCCCCCACCAACACCTACCTAGTCTCCCGCCGATTCTCTCCTTGGCCTCTCCTGGACTTCGGAGACCTTCCCCGTTCTCTACAAACACAGAAGGGACCTGACTCCTTTTCGTTAGTCTGCCTTGGTGATAGGGCGGGTGGTCCGACGTCAAAAAAAACAAAAAGACCAAGTTTCTTTCTTGGCCCCCAACTTCGCCCTCTCTTGCCCGCGTTCTTTTCTCGTCCCGGGATCCCCAGGAAGGGCTTCGTTTCTTGTTTTTTCCAAACATAAAACTTTCCCGCAAGGTTTCTTTTTTATCAGTTTTTTCCAAATGCATTTCCTTCCCCCGAGATTTTTTTTCCATTTTTTGCCAACATTCTCGAAACCCTTGGAAACAGGTTCTTTCTGTTCTGTCTTTTCAGACCCGCGTTTTTTTCCCCTCAAGCCTCCCCTTAAGTTGGCCCTTTCGTATTTCACTTCCTTTCCGTCTTCCTGCGATATTCGAAGGATTTCGGGTTGGCTGCTCTTTTAACATAGCTTTTTACCTTTTCTCAAGGCAATCCCTTCAAATTTTCTTTACCCTTGGAACTAAACCCCTTGTTTTCTTCCTCGCTAGGGCGGCTGACTCCCCTCTATTCTCTTTTTCCCGAGCCCCAAGCGAACTTCCTATTTTTCCTCCCCTCGACCCTCTTATTTCTTTTTGGCCTGGACCCCCCCCTCCGAGGGAGACCAGACTTCGTTTTATTCAATTTTTGTTCATTTCCTACCATGACCCCTCTTCGGGCTTTTAAACATTTTGGACGAGCTTTTTTTTTGCGACAAGAAACCCCAGGCCCGCCGTCTTGAGTGGCCTTTCTTCCTTAACCTTCAGTCCCCACCCCCCCCTGATCCACTTTGGACTTGTTCCCCCAGGGCCCCATCCCTTTATCTCACAAACTTTTAGGGTCTCTCTCTTTTCCCCCGAAATGACGTCTCGTACTTTTATCCCGACCCCTCACCCTTTGAAGTTTTTAAAATTCCCCCTTTGAATTTTTTTCCATGGTTTTTTTCCCCTATTCTATTTTCCTCTCTTTTGTTGTGGTATCTTTTATGAGCCTTCTTTTCAGACTTTCTTTGGTTTCTCCTTTTTCTCCACAGTCTCGGCCCAATGCTCGACTGCCTCCTCATGTTTTCCCCTTTAAACGCTTCCATATGCTTTTTTTTTCTCCTCTGCGTCCCCCCCCACCTTTTGTGGGGCGGTTTGCTTTTTCCTTTCTCCTCACGCACCCTTGGTCAGAACTCAGTGAAATTCTTTCTGGCCTGGACCTGTCGAACCTTTTTTTTTTTTTTTCTTGTCATTCTAGTCCTTTGGCCTCTCTTGCGATAAATAGCTCATCTTTTCCCACCTGTTTTCTCCTTTTTTTCCCTAAGAGCTGGGAGCTTTTCTTCCTCAGCCGTTTTTTTTTTTGCTTTTACCTACCCTTACCCGAATTTTTTCAATATGACCTAACATTTCCCTTCTTTGCCGGAGCGCTCCCCCGTTTCTTTATCTCTTTCCGTCCTTTTTCTCTCTTTTTTCTGTTCTTTCTTCCCACTGGCAATTTGTTGTTGTTTTTTTATCCAGCTGCTCTTATTCCTGGATTTGTTGGTAGCCTTTTTGACGGTGTCTTTTTGGCCAACCTTTTCAGGACTTGAATCGTCCCATTTTTTTTTGCCTCCCCCCCCTTTTTCCTCTTGAGAGTCTGCCTTACCACGTCGTCTCGTTTTTTTTCAGTTCCCCTGGACTTTTAAAACTACCCGCTGTGGTTCTGGCTTCCTATATTCTACTCTTTATAATCCCGATATTGGGATTTTTAAGCCACTTGCAGAGGCTCTTCCCCAGTCCCTTGTTTTCCAAACCCTTCACCATGGGGGTTAAACCCCGCCGTCTGACCTTTTTTTTCCCTACCCTCTACCTGAACTTCTCCATTCATGTGAATCCATACTCCCAATGTTCCCCCGGTTTTTTTAAGTTTTTTTTTTCCCCCAGGTTTTCCTATCCTCCCCCCAATCTGTTACCCTTTTAGCCTTCATTTTCCTTCCCTGTTGGAAAGAATGCATTCACCCTCTCTCTCTGATAGTTTCTTGTTCGTCTTTTGTACCCTTCGTTTTTAGCGGACCATCCCAAACCTTCGTTTGGTATAATTTCGTCGCCTCGCGCCTTCCTTGCCACCCCTATTCTTCCAGGCTCCCCTCTCTTTTCTCTCCCCCTTGTCCCCCCTGGGGCGAAACCGGGTTTGAGGCCGCAAAGACCTTAAGGTCTGATCCTTTACCTACTTCCAATCTCACTATCTGACGTATCTTCCAGATCTCACATCCTGGCCCGTCCCCAACCTCATGTGTTTTTGACTTCTTACTTTATTTTCCAACTCAAGGCCCATCCTTTTATTTCCCCCACCTTTAGATACGTGCTTTTCCCCAATCTGGCTTTTTTATTCACCCCCCCCATGGGGATTAATTTCACTTTCCTACTCCTTCATATTATGTCCCACTCTTCGCCTCTAAGCACTCTGGATATGGTGCCGGCTTCCATCTACTTATTTTCTTTCCTGCTTTTTTACCGAACATTCGCCTCACTGGAACACCTCGCCTTTCCCATCTTTTTCTTTTTTTTTGTTTTTTTTTTTTTTGATTTTTTAACCTCCTCGATTTTTGTTGCTCGTTTCCTTTCGACTTTTTCCCCCCCGGTTTTTGCCTTTCTGTCCCCGTTTTTTTTTCTTGAAATTTTTCACAAACCCTCTCCTCTGGTTTTTTTTCTGCGGATTTTTTTCCACCTCTTCCGTCTCCATTTTTTTTTTTAACGCTGCCCCAAGTCCCCTCCCCCACCCCCATTCTTTAGTCCCCATTTCCCTCGCCCTTTTTTTTTCGCTCTCCCTACTTGATTAGCACTAGGGAGTGCCCCAAGGTGCGTCTTCGATTTTTTTTACGAGTTTTTTTTTTATTTTTTTTTTTTTTTCTTTTTTTTTTCTTTTTTTTTTTTTTCTTTTTTTTTTTTGTTATTTTTTTTTTTTCACACTGTCTGGCCAATGCGTATACCTTAATTCCCCCCCTGGGAGTCACTTCGCATGTCACCTCTCTTCCTCTCCCATTTCTTCTTCCTCTGCCCCACATCCGTTTTTTCTGGCCAGCCCCCAGGCTTGGCAGCCCCTCACTTTTTCTCAGGCTGCCGCAGGGTCCTGGTTACAGCGTCTTTTGCTTTGTCGGTCATCAGTGACTCCCTTTTTCTTTTCTGCCGCTTTTCCATCCCTCCCATAGTCCCTCTTTTTTTTTGAAAAGTATTCTCCCCCACCCCCGTCATTTCGCTCCTGACTCTGACTGGGGTACTTCGTCCCTGGGAGTCAGTTCCAAGGGAACTCCCGAGATCCACTATCATGATCCTGGTGTTTGATGCTTTAAACTTCCTTTTCTTTGTTCCGGCCCGGAATTCCTCTCCGATTTTTTTGATACGTCAATTGGTGCTCCTTTTCTCCGGCCCTCCCCCCTCCGACCTTTTTTATTGAATTCTTCTCTTTCTTCTCAGGGGGTTGAACCTTTTCTTTGGAAGATTGTTTTGAACCAACTCGAGCCCTTCTTAATTTTTCTTTTAAGACGGTTTTTTCCGAGTTCGCCTTTTTAGTTGCTTAACCCTTTGCTTCTCACTTTTAACCCTTTTGGAGCGGTAAACTCAGCCCCGGGCTACTTAGGCGCGGTTTTTTGTTCAGTCCTCCTCTTTTTCTCTTCAACCTTGATTTCGCTGTATAATTTTTCCCCCGCCAACATGAGCATTTAAGGTTTTTTTTTCCCCTTATCGACAGTTTCCCTCCGGTCCGCCTCCCCCAACCTTTTTCTTTTAGTTGTGTTAATTCCCCGTGGATTTTTGTCTTCGTCCCTTTATTAGTGCCAGCTTTTTCCTGAACCATTCAACACCCTCCCCCCCGATGTCTCTTGTGGTTACAAGATCTCACGGCCCCATGTTTATTATCCCCCTCACGACCTTTCCCAGATTTCGTGTTGTTTTTCCCCCCCATCCCGATGCGTCCTCAACGCCCATTGTTCCCTTTCACCCGGAGACCCCCATGTTCAGTCCTTTTTGTTTTCTTTTGGTTTTTTTTTTTTTCCAACCTCTTTTTCGGGACACCCCAAATTCTCCATTGTGCGCGCTTTAAACGTCGATCCTTATACTTTTTTCTTCTCGGCCGCCCCTTCTCTTCCCTCCCGTTTTGTTGGACCTTTGGCCATTGCCTTCCAGGCTTCGACCCTTTTCTCTCTTTTCCTTTTTTTTAAAAACCTTCTGCACTTGTTTATACGCTTGCCCCGAGTGATCCGGGCTTCAAGTTGACTTTCCCCCCCAAGTCCCCTCTTCACGATCGTGGCTCTTCTTCTCTGAGCCGTATCTTTGGCCCCCTTGCTTCCCACGCTCCCCGTTTTTAGGTTTTTTTCTGTCTTTTTCCTAGGTTTCCCACTGTCATTGTTTTCGAAAACTTTTTCCTCAGATGGTCCCCAACCCAACACCGCTTTTAGTCCCCCGTTCTTTTTTATAATCCTTCCCCCGGACTTTGCGCTCCAATGGCCCCATTTTTTCTGCGGCATTCTCTCAAAGGCCGTCCCCCCTTTGTTTTCTCCGAGCCACCATTCTGACACCATTCCACCACCTCCCCTTTGAACTTGATGGCTGTTCTTTTCCTCCCTTCCTTGTGGTTTCTTCTTCTTTGACGTCCTGCTTTTTTTTTTCAAGTTTTTTTTTTGCAACGTCATTTCGATTGTTTCTTCGTCTTACCCGCGTCTTCCTTTTGCCTGATGACGCAAGTCTCCCTTTTTGGACCTTTCTTTTCAGATTTTTTCCTCTTGATTCTTTGTCAGACCCCATCTTGCGGGGGTTTGCGTTGGCCTCTATTTTCCACCTCTTCCTTTCCATTTTCGCCCGCCCCCGGCAGATGAACCGAACTTGCACCTTATCTAATTTCTTTTTCACTTCTCCCTATCTTTTTTTTTGACTTTTTCGAGTGTCTTTGACTTCCTCTGAGGGCTCTCCTCTTTTTCTTCGGAGATCGTGTTCCGGTTTCTTTTTTGCGGTCCCTTCAACTTTTGCTTTCGTTTTTTTTCTTTCGCTTTTTCCCCCTTTTCTTTCTAACCTTGAATGTGTCTTTTAGGCCTCCTAGTCAAGCACCTTTTTCTCTGACTGTGCCCCTGGAAGGCTTTCCCCCCTGCCTTATGCACCCTTACTCATCTGTCCTGAACCCCTGTCTCTTTAACGGTTTCTTCTCTCTTTAGGTTTTTTTCTCCCCCCTCTTCGCCCGTCTCCCATTATGTTGGGTACTTTTGGGTCGAGTATTAGGTCTTCCCATTCCACATGTCCCATCGTCCAATGCTTGTTGGACGGGCCGTTTTTCTTTTAATATACAACAGGCCGGCGGTCTCATCCCCCACGTCTCTCCCCCGATGGTTCTTTTTCTCCTTGGCTACCCAGGTCGTTTTAGACGCCCCCTCCAACCTCTAAAGGCCAAACCCCCTCACCGTTTATTCCCCTGTGGGTATGGGGCCTTTCTTTAATCTTCCTTCCAACTCCCGCGTCACTTGATTCGAATATTGGGAAGACTACCGAGTTTTCCCCAAGGTTCCTCCATTATGGGTCACTCACCACTTTTGTTGTTTCCCCCCTCTTTTTTTAGGGTTATTAAACCGGTCCCAGTCTCCCGTTCTCCCCATAGAGCATCTCCGATTTGTTATGCCTACTGTTTTTTTCGCCCTCTGCTGGAAAGCCCGTGCAGTTTCGCTTTATTTTATTTTTCTTCTTCCCCCGTACCTTTGATCTCTGGCCCTACCCAGTTTCAATTTTGCTTTCCTAAAGGTGGCTTCTTCTTTGTACTTCTTGATCTTTGATCCTCACTCGTTGGTCTATCATTTTTTTTTATGAGCGCTCTCTTGGCTTCCCCTTTCTTGAAACCCGTTTATCTCCCCCCCCTCCTTTCCTTTTTTCTCCTTAGGCGCTTCTAGTCATGGTTCCTCGGCTTGATCCTTGCAATTCCCCCCGGTCCCCCCCACTTCGTCTTATGCGCTGGAACTATGTTCTTCTAGCTCCTATTTCTTCGATTTTTCTCTTTGCCTCCACCCACGTTCGGCATCTTTTGTTGCCTCCGTGTCTCACACACCGAACTAGGCACAATATCTCCCCCTCCCTTATAACGTTTCCTTGGGGCGCATTCCGCGCCTATCCAAAGTTCTTTTTTCCCTTTGCAATTTTTAACTTTCCGCATTCTTTGTCATGTTTCATTATTTTTTCTCCCGTCCTGATATGTATTCTTGCATTCCTGCTCTCCCTTTTTCTTCCTGATGCCGTTTTTCCTACCCCTCGTCAGGAGGAAATTTTCCCTTACGTTACCTTGGTCCCATCTCTACTTTTGACCTTTTCTTTTTTCCCGACCTTTTTTTATGGAGATTCTCTCCTCCCCAAATAAGTTTGCGTGGCTTTTTTGCTCGCACCTGCTTTTCTGATTCTCTTATCGGAAAATTCCAAGATGATTGAGAGTTTTCCTCCTACTCTTTTGGTGTTTTTTCATTTTCTCACTTTCTCCTTTACTCCCTTTTTACGGCCCCCCCAACGGTGGTTTGGGGCAACCCACGCCCCCCACCTACCCCTCTTTTTCTTTTTTTGTTTATCGTCTCTCCCCAACACCGGCTTGTTTTCTTCAACGTCTCTTAGAAGGTCTCCCAAGCCGTTTTATGAACGTGTTTTCTTCATCCCACTATTTTCAAGTCTCCTTATCTGTTAAGGCACGTTTCCTCAAACGATCTGGTGCGGATTTAGAATTCCCTCCCCCATATGACTTTCCGGGTTTTTTCTGGGCTTAGCCCCCCAGTTTCTAGGCGCAAAGGCTTTTTTCAACCTTCTTTTTCCTTTTCCCCTTTTTATTTTGACCCTTTTTATTCTTGTGTTCCAAGAGCTTGGTTCTTTCGGGGTCCCCACATGATGACCAGGTTGGCCCTCCGGACAGGTCCTCCTCTCCCTGTTTCCTTTCCCTTGACCTCTTCTTTTACTATACCAATTTAGTCGCACCCGGGCTCAGTTTTCTTCCTTTGGTCCTTTTTACCTTGGCCAACCTTTCCCTTCCAGGGTAAACCGTTAAAAGCCCTTCTGGCCTTTTTTTCGCCCTTTCCCCGTTGAGGACGGTTCTCCTTCCTCCAGAAGTCTCTCATTTTGATTTGATTACCGTCCAGGTCTTTCTTTTCGATTCACAACAAGAACCTTCCCCAATTGGAGATTCCCCGTCCCTTCTTCCGCGTAAGTAGTTTGAGCTCGCTTTTCCTCCCCCAAGGATTAAGAAAAGACATTACGGCCCTCGCCAGCTACCCCCAGGCCTTTTTTTAGCCGTGGTCATCCTGCCGGGATTCTTCCAATTTGTAAATCAGTCCTTTTGTTTCCACGTCATTTGACCATCCGGCATGGGGATACCTACCGACCCAGGCGCCCCTGGAACACCGCCACAATTTGTTTCTTCTTTTCTTTTTTGTTTGGTTCCTTTTTCAGTTTTGCGTAAATCACGCGTCTTTTGCGATTTCTTTTTAGGGTTGGGAAACAGAGTGCCCGGTTTTCCCCCAGCTCTCAGTCATTAGATGAGGTGCTTCGTCTCCTTCTCTTCAAGTCCCCCTTTTTTTTCAGACTGAAGTTTGGAGATTTTTTTTACATTACCTCCTTGGCTTTTCTCCTTCCCCAGGCTTGTAGACATGCGCTTTACTCCCCCCGATTCTCTCTTTTAGTTCAATTTAGTCTTTCCCATGTGAGATCCCAAGCTCTAACCCGTCCCTAAAGTCGGGCGTCGTTTAATTTTTTTTTTTGACACCTGCCGAACCCCTTTTTTATTCGTTTCCCCCATTTTTTCTCTTCCCCCTTTTTATTCTTTCTTTCTTTGAATGGGGGCTTTGCGCTCCCGCTTTTACCCAACCCCAGATTTTACTTCAACCCCTCTTTTTCCCGGTTTCCTTCTGTCCCTTTGATATTGTTTTTCGGCTTTCTCGAAGGCCCCTTCAGGCTTTTTTTTTTTTTTTCTAGAGCCGCCTTTTTTTCTTCCTTCCCTCCCCTGCTTGACGCTTTGGCCTACCCCATTTGTTTTTCTTTTTTTTTTGCGTATAAGAGTTGCATATTTCTTTTCCTTCGAAAAGTTTTACGCGTCCCAACACAAGCGAACCCCCGATCCCCCAGTATTCGCATAGTCTTTTTGTCTGGAAGGACTTCCCCCACCTTCTAGACGGCCTCCCCTTTTCTTTTTTTCCGTTGGTTTTAGGGCAGACCATTTCTAGGTTTCACGATTCCTCTGCTTGGCGTTTCTTCCAACAAAAATTTTTCCCTATTCTTTCCATCTTTTCCACATCCCCTCCGATTCGTAGTGTTCGCCCCCTATTCCGTCCCGGTCATCTTGGTAACCTTTTCCCTTCCCTGTTCCCCCCCCCAAGGGCTTTATGGCTTTGGCCGTCAACTTCGTCCCCAGGCCGCCGGTTTTTTCTTTTTGGGGTCCGACCTCAACAATTCTTTTTGCGCCCCTAACTCTCTCCTCCCCAACTTTCCTTTTTCCTCCCTTGTTTTTTTTTTTTTGCCTCTCTATTCTTTTGAACTATTCGGGGAGGTTTGTAATTTGCGGCTTCCAGAATTTTTGTCTGGTCCCAGTTCTTGTCATGTTCTTTTGTCCTTTTTTTAAGGCTACCTTTCTTCTCCTCCTTTGTTAGACTGGGCTTGTAAACTCTATTCTCGGAGGTTTTCTACCGATGCTCTCGCTTTACGGTCCTCACCCTCACCTTAGGTTTTTGTTTTCTGAACCCCCTTTTTTTCCAACTTCCGCCCTTCGTTTGGATTTTCTTGCCGCGTTTTCTAAGTGCGATAGTTCGATGTTTTTTCAGGGTTCATTTTTTTGCTCCCCCCGTCTGTGATTCTTTCCCATTACTTTCCCTTCCTGACCAGACCCTTATCTCGGTGGAGTAAATTTCACTCTTTTGTCGGCCTCCTTTCTACTCCCTCTTTTCGTTCCCCCTTTTCCTATGTGCTCGAACACAGTCCTGCTATCGCACAGTTCAATTACCTTCGCCCCTCCGTCTTCTTTCCCCCCCTGATTTTTTTCATACCTTTCAGATCTATTCCTACTCCTCCTACTGTCCCTTCTCCTTGTTCCTTGTTTCCTTTTCTTTTGGAGTCTTTAGTTTTTCTTCCTGCCCAAACCCTTTTTTTGCTGACGGGACTCTAGTACCTAGTCCCATGTCCTTCCTTTCTCCCTTTCAAACCTCTCTGTTTACTAGCTTTGGCGATTTCTAGATGTTTTTTTTCACCCTTCTCACTACTCACCCCTAAAATTTCCCCGCTTTTAATCTCTTTTGTCTTTCTTTTCTTTTTTTGTTTTAGTGAGAAAGCATTCTCTTTTCCCGTAATAGATGCTCTTTTCCCCTGGACCTCCTTCTAGGCCCCCCTGGTGCTGTCTTTTCTCTTCACCCTTCCCACGCCCCCCCTGCCTTTTCGTTCTGTACCCTTTTCTCATCCCAATCGTACTTTAAATGTTGCTCTTCCTTATCTGTCATCCTCGCTTCCTCCCCCACCCCTCGCCCCTTTCATCTCTCAGATCCTCCTTGTTCCCCCCATTACACCCTCTCTCTTCCTTCTGGCCCTTGCCATCCCCTTGCGTCTCTTCTTCTCTCCTCTCCTTTTCCGCCCCCCCCTCCCCTCCTCTTCACCCTCCCTTCTTCTGCCTCCCCTCATCCATTCCCCCCCCTCTTACTCCTATTCCTTTCCTCCCTCTCTTCCCCCCACCTGCGTTCCACCCCCTTTTCTCTCCCCGCTTTTCCCTCTCGTCCTCACCACCCCATATATGCCTTGCCCCACCACAGCATTCCCTCTTTTTTTGCTCCCCAGTCCCTCCACATGATCCTCCCTTTCCCACCCCCCTCTTCTTTCCACTCCCCCACCCCACCTTCGCCTTCTCTCCCACCCCTCCTCTCCTCCCCCCCCCCTCTCGAGTTACCTCATGCTTCCACGCCGTTCGCTCCCCCGCACTACCTCCGCCACACCCCTCCCCTTCCATTCTCCTCCGCTCGTCCCTCCCCTTTTTTTTGCCTTGGTTTGTTCTCGCCCCCCTCTCTATTCACTCCTCCCACCACGATTTCCTCCCTACTTTGCACGCACCTCCCCCTCTTACCCCCTCTTACATCTCTATTCCGCAATCCCCATCCGTAGCCTTTTTCCTCCGCCTTATCTCCCCCCCACCTACCACTTCTATTCCCCGACTCTCCCCCCCTCACTTTCCTATTTTCCCCATTCCTTACCTCTCTCTTTGCTTCACGGTACCACCGTCTCCCCTCACTATCGTCTGCTTTCACCCCTCTTACCTTGCGCCTTTTCCCCCGCTAACCCCCTCTCCCCACACCCCCACCACCAGCTTCCCCCCTTCCCTGCCTGCTCTTTCTTCATCTTACCGTCCTCACCTTCTACCATTTCTACCCCTAACACCAACTCCTGGTACCTTTCCTCCCTCGAGCTCACGCTCCCCCCTCCCTTGTTCACCCCTCTTTCCCCCTCCTCCCCCTCCTTTTTACTCTTTCTATCCTCCCATTGGTTGATTCCTCCCTTCATCGCGTTGTAGCCCTCCCTACCTACTCCCTCACCGAACTCCCTTCTCCCATCCTCTCCCTCCCTCATCCCCTCCAATCCCATCACCCACTCCCCTCCCTGATCGACTCGCTTCCCCACCATTCTTAGCCTCACACCCCATCTTTTCCTCTTCTTCTTCTCCCTTTTCTTGCACCCTCCCGCTCCCTCTTCCTTTTTTCCCATTCAATCACCCTCTTTTTTTTGTCCTCATATTCTCACCTCCCACTCTCCACATTACGCTCCTCAACTCACCCCACCCTTCCGTTGCTTTTCGGCAGGAGCACTGGTTCGTGGGCCCCAAACGGTGGGTCCCCACCTCTCTTCTCGCCTTTTGTTTTGCCCCCCGAGGTACCTACATCGCTATTTCAATCGCTCCTCCCGACTATTCAAACTTTTTCCTCCGGTGTTTTTATTCTTTTTTCCACCACCACATTTGAAGGGGGGTACACAGGAGTGTTTGCAATTCGTCTTCCTCTCCCCCTCCTCATGGCGTCTAATTCCGCCCCCTCAGCTCCTTTCCCCCTTCTTCCCTTCTGTACGGCTTGTTTTTTTAGTGACGCGACCTCCCCTACCCCTTATTCCTTATTCCGCTTTTCCCAGCGCCCTGACTTCTTTTTCTTCCTTCCTTCCCTTTTTTTTCAACCAGTCCGGGCATTTTCCCCGTTTTTTTCGTCGAGATTTCATGGGGGTCCCTTTGTAATCGTGGCCGTTGGCCGCCCCCAATACCCCTTCCGGCTTTCCTTTCTCCTCGTTGCGCTTGAACCCCCATGTGAATTAACTCCTCTTTCTTCGCTTCTTTCGATCCGAACCTACTTCGGGCCAACCCTGTTTTTTTAGGCGACATCGATTCTTTCTAACGCGCAACCCCCTCGTTTTTGTTTACTTTTTTTTTTTTTTTTGAAGAGGCCCACTATCCCGACTTAGATTATTTTCATCCGAGAACCCCATTGATGGAGCTTTTTAATCTCCCAGCAATGTTCTTTACACTCTTCTACTATTTGTCTTTTTCCTATTCCTTTCTTTTTCTATGTTTCCCCATTTGTCCCTGAGTATCCTAAATCTTTTCGATTTTTATTTCTTGACCCACCTTCCTCAATAGCTTCCAATTTTTCTTGGGATGTTCTTTGGTCACCGTAATTTTGAACCCCCCTAGCCCTGCCTAATGTTTTGAACCACCTTCTCGCGGAATAATATCGGGCGGCTGCTTTTCTTTTGATTTGCTTTTTGGATGTGATTTTTTTATCCCCCAAACTTCGTATTTTCTTGGCCTTTTCGCTTCGTGTCCCCACCCCCCAAATTTTATGTCCCGTCTTGCCTCCTTAAACTTCAGATCCACATCTCTTCTATTACCGTGTTTCTCTTTCTTTCTTTCGATGTTCAAATTATCCCCTTTTAAGACCTTCTTAATACTGGCCCATATCTTTCAACTTTGGTTCCCTCTCTGACACCCCCCCATACCCCCCTGGAGACACCTCGGGATTTGAAGTCTTCTCTCACCCCAACCGTGCTTTCTCCCGCCGGAGTCCCGGGAGACCTACTTTTCCTCGAGTACGCAGTTCTTCCCCTTCTAGTACTGATCCCCTGGGGTAGTCCTGCTCTCTTTTTTTTCGCATTCCCCCCCCGTATTTCACAGACTCCTGTAATCTCCAAAGATGTTCCCCTTCGAAGTCCCCCCCCCCCCTCCCCCCAACATATCCAGCTGACTTCCATTACTACATTCAGCCCCAAAACATTTGGATTATATGGCAAGACCTCCCCATGGGCGCCGTCAATTGTATCCCTCTCTATCCGTTCTGAGGACTTGCTGCGTTGGAATTTCCCCCCTCGGTGTCTCCCGGAGGCCCTTCACCTCTGCCTCCACCTGTTTTGGCGAACTTCTCTACAGGGATCGAACAATTCTTTCTTACTGGCTTCTTTTCATCTCCAACATTCTGCATGTAGTCAATACGGCCTCTCCCCAGGCACCTCTTCTAAGGGTCTTTCTTGCTTTTTCCCCCTTTTTCCCCCATTGCCCGAGTTGCCTTAACCCAGTTTAAACTTCGCGACTGTCCTGAAATGCCGTTTGCCCCTAGGGGTTTGCGAAAACTGGCCGTTTGAACCGGCAACCCCAGTTCCTGGATAAGTCCTGTCGATACCCTACGATGTTTTTCGGTTTTTCGCGTCTTTCCCATCTTGGCAGACAACCACACCTTTGGACCTTTGCCCGTGCGATTCCTCGTCGGTGATTTCCGGGCATTCCCGTCCCCTTGATTACGGTTGCCTTTGTTCTCCCAAAAGAGGTCCCCCCGGTCAGAAGGCATATAATTCGGGTGGGTCTTCCCTAGTCGGATTTTTCTTTCCCAACCGGTAGTCGGAAGAACTTCTTGTCTCGTTCTAGCTTTTCCTTCTCTGTCTCCACTGGTGAGACCCCAGCTGTAAGCGTGTTGTTCGGTCTTCAGGAGACTTCCGTCCCCCCTAACCCCATCTCTGTGTTCGCCCCCGTTTGGTGGGGTTCCAAAGACCCCGTGCTCCCCGTTTTTTTGGGAACTAGTTTCTAGTCTTTCCCAGCCGCGTCCCTCTTGAGTGTAGGGATCTAATTTGACTTGCGGTGACCCACAAAACACGCCATCTCACACCGTTTTTCATATGTTTTTCCCTTCCTTTCGGTGGTTTGTTAGGGGCGGCGACTCCCCAATGCGACCGCCCAGCGCCCCTTTTTCCGATTTTTTTTCTTTGTTGTTACAATTGGTTCCTCCTGCCACCTGTGACTTTTTTTTTACTGACGATGAAACCCCCCTCAACTTCCCCCCAGCGGCTGGATTTTGCATTTTCCACCTGCATCCCCTCGCTTCCCCGAAAAACAGCATTTTTCCAAAACAGTGCCCCCCCTTGGGACGGTTCCCTCCCGGAGGGGAAAGACTGACGATGCTTGCGGCTGCCGTTTTTGGGTAGATCCCCCAAAACCACCCGGACGGTGCGTTGGTACCACTCACGTTCCGCTTTCCCCTACCGCGCCCAACTTTTCGGCGAACTTTTCCTTTTATTTCCGACGGCGCAAACCCTCTGATTTTTTAAAGCGGACTTGAGGCAGCACGTCTCCCACGGTTTGCTGAACTTTTTGTTCAGGTCGGAATAACACCCCTCCCCGTTTCTGGTCTTCCTAGTTGAGATTTTGATCGCAGCGAATTCCCCCTCGCCTCAAAAACCTCGACCGTTGGTCCGTCTTCTAGCGGGGCTTTGGCTGTGATCGGGGACTTTGACAAAACGGCGTGGTTTCAAACCAGGCCTTTTTTTCGCGAACGGTACTCCAGCTTTTCCGTAGGCTGCCTTTGGTCCCCCCCTTCCTTCCAGGTCTCTTTTGCTATATGAGGTGCCGAACAAATGCCGAATCTTGCAGGCGGGTCCTCCAAAAAAACCCCTCCGTCGTTTTTCCCGGAAATCTCTCGATTCCCCGCATCCCTGAGGGTTCCCCCGCGGAAGGCACTTGTTTTCTTATCGAAGGTCCCCCCGCCCACATTGATGCCGCGGAACTTTTTCGATCCCTGGACAAGTGAAGCCCCGCGGTTGTTTCGACGCCCAATTCGGGAAGTTGCCGCAAAGGCCCCGCCCGTGAAATAGGCCTTGTCCTC
>Ga0179593_1520301_pt1 | contig 17349 bp, 19 predicted proteins | sample CZODoug2_1_08_16_FD_185931 | JGI IMG/M metagenome (GOLD analysis project Ga0179593, IMG submission 185931) | Vadose zone soil fungal communities from Angelo Coast Range Reserve, California, USA - CZODoug2_1_08_16fungal (PacBio error correction) | ecosystem: Environmental > Terrestrial > Soil >... | reverse complement strand
CTTTCCAAGGGAGGCTCCCTACTCTAACCACTCCTCAAAAGGTAGTTTTTGCTCACTCTGGATGGAACGGAGGTCAAAGATATGATTTGAATTGAAGAAATTCACCCCCCCTCCTTCCCCGGTACCTTCCCTGCGAGGTCCGGTCCTCCTAATTGACTTTGGTTTAAGGAGAAGTTTCACCTCCAGGATCTTTCGACCCACCCGCCCTTTTGTTCCAAGAAGGATGGGGAAATGACTCTTGACTAGTACTTTAATAACTTTCCGGTTTTTCCCCCCAAGGTGAGGCGGTCATCCCCCCTATTTTTTCGGATATCTTTTCTACTCTTTCCGAAGATTTCCCCTCTCTCCTGTCCTTCTCCTTTTCGCCCTACTTCACAGTATTCGTATGGTCATGGGTTAGGAAAAGCCTTACTAAGACCTTGCGCTTCCTCCCCTCGCAACCCCGGGGGCTACTCCTACGAGTCCAACCTCAAGGTCACCTTACCCTCGTCTCAAAGTGGGATCGAACGACGTGGGCCGCTCCGATCCCCTTCTCGACAAGTTCCTTCCCCTCCTTCATCTTCCCTGCGGTACTATCTCATGGCATATCGAACTGCTGTGAAGACTCCTGCTTCAGGAAGTCGTGCATCGATTTTCCGACCTCCCCCCCGGGAGCCTTCCGCAACCCCCCTTTCTCGCTAGTGAGACTTGGGGGTCGCGCGGGGTTTAAGTTCGTATGTGAACGGGCAGTCTCGAATTTAGGAACCCTCTTTCCCCCCCACAGCAGACGTCTCCCTTTTTAAAGGACCCCCTCCCTTTCCTTCGTCATACGACGCTTCCTTTATTCCTTGACTGATCTCCGGTATGCGGGATTAAACCTATGAGGGCGAGTTACAGTCCGGCCCTCCGATAAAAAACCCCTTTGGAATCCTCCCCACTTCCCCGACGATTTTTCCCGGTGTTTCCCTGCCTTTGAGGCAAGTCCGATCTCGGTCCTGACGGGTTTTTTCCTTTTTTTTTGATCGAACGGCAAGTGAAGGTAACCGCATCGTTTCGATCCTCCCTCTCTTCGGTTCCGGATGTCCTCAAAGTACCCGGCAGTTCCCCGATAGATTCCGCGGAAAGGGTCCCTGGAGTCGCTATCCTTTAAGCTAGCCTGTTCGAGGCCGTCGACCTTCCTTACTCTAAGGATTCGCGTCCCCCTTGACGTGTTCGCCCCCTTGCCCGCCCGACTAAAGTCGACCGCTTCTCGCCCCGTTGAAGTCGAAGTGCTAGAAGGGGTAGTGTTTTCTCCTTTTTGTGCGATTCAGTCCCCCCTTTTTTTTGATCTGGAAGGGACTCCTCCCTTCCGAGTCCTCCTTCGCTATTTCCAGATAGGAACTGCGGATCCGACGGCGACCAGACTTTGGAGTTTGCCGTGAACAGAGTCTTTTTCAACGGCCGTCAGCGGCAATTTCAACGCCCGGCGAGTCTCCTCCCCCGAACGGGGAAGAAACTTCGCGTAGAGGTTCTCTTCTTCCCGAAATCTGGGATTTTTACCCCCACTGACTGCGCTTCCCCTCCCTTGCCGACATCAACGATTTTGGTCTTATACGGACTTCCTTTTTTGAAATTACGGTCTCTCCTTCGCGGCTCCAGAAGCGCGTCATCTCTTACCGCGCCGGAAGGAAGAGTGATCCCGCAATATCTATCTTCCTCCTCCTCCGGTGTTGTTTCCTCTTATTTATGATCCCGATAAGCTCTTTTTCTTGTCTCCTTCTTGAGCATGTTCTTCCTCCCTCTTTGTAGAAGAGAGTTCTCCCTTGCTTGTCCCCTTCTCCGTTTTTTCCCAACCTCTAGGTGAGGGATTCCTTCCGGCGCTCTGGGGTCGTGATGGTTCTAATCCACTAGTTCTGGACATACCTGTGAAATCTCGTCACGAGCACATGCCGCCCACGTTCGCGTCTTCCTCCTTTCCTTACTTGGAGGTTGTCCCTTTCTTTCAGACTCCCGTCCCGGCTTAGTCGACGTCACTCCCCTCTTGTTCCGATCGATTCTGTCTGGCATGATATCGTTTAATAGTAAGGACGCAACGACCCTTCTCCTGCACGTGACCCTTCCTTTCAGCCAACGTCTCGAACACCCCCTTTTCCGTCGTAACCCCGGAAAATTATGAGTTCTTTCCGGGAAGAGAGGAGGGAATGTTGCGCTTTTTTCTGTAAAACTTCCTTTTCCTTGGAACTTTTTTTCTCAGAGCCGCGCAGGTAAGCGGAAGCATTTCTCTCCCCCCCTCAAACGGCTGTTGGGATAGGCCCCGTCTGGGACTTGTTTTTCGTTTCCTTCGGGATCTTCTCGTGGCAGAGGTCACCCCGACTTCGGTGGAATCCCCTGTCGATCAAACTTTACTCTGACTGGTCGAGCTTTTTTTTTGCCTGGCTCCTTCTCCTCCCCTCCCGCCTCCCCCCTTTCCAGGCGTTTCTTGGGTCAGAGTTCCCTCCTGTGGTTATTCGTTCGGTCGGCCGACCTCGAAAATACCTCCGTTTTTTTTCCAGTAATCCCGCTGTTTCTGACCTTCACGCTACTCTCCCCCTTTCCTTTCCGAGGAACAGGCGCTCTTCTAGTTTCTGATGGGGGTTCTTTTTTTCCTCGAGGCTGAGCGTCACCTCAAAACGGAACGCCGCGCTCGTCCTTCGTCCTAGCCCGTAGGAAAACATCCTGGAAGCCGGTGTGACGGCTTCTTCCCCTCAGGCGGGAGTTTTTCTTCATAGTTTTCTCCCCCGCCTTAACTTCTCTCTCACAGGAGTTTCCTCTGAGGTAACGATTGATACGCTTTCTTACAGAAGGCTGGCCGTTTTTATGAACTGGATTTTGATCGTTTTCTCGGAGGGTCTCTTTGATCGGCCTCCCCCCTGGGAGAAGAGTCTGCCTTTGAGGTTGGTCTCTTCGTTGCCCCCCCCCCCTGTTGCGATGGCGAACCAGGTTTCTCTTCCTTTCCCTCTCTTTTCGTTGAAGATCCCTGGACCTTGGGCTTCCAGTGACGACAGGGCGCGATGCTTCCCCTAAGGAGGACATCTAAGAGTAAAGTTTCCCCCTCTCATTTAGCCCCTCCCTCGCCTATCGAGGCTTCCCCCTCCCCAAATCCCCTGTCCTCGAGGACTTTTTTGTGACCCCCTTTTCTCTCATCGAGCGGATCAGGGCTAGTTGTTCCTTCAAAGGGTTTTTGTTCCCCATGGGCAGGTTTTTCCTCCTGAGCCAGGCCCTTCCCTTCCCCCTGTGTCACTCGCCCCTCCGTTGACTTTTCCCCCAACGTGTAGCTTATGGCTGTTTCCAGACTTCCCCGATGAGAATTCCCCCCTTTTTTTCGGACGGGGTTCTTCGCGTAGTCTGACAGCCCCTTCTCCTCTTTTCAAATCCTCTTTTTTTTTCTCGAGATGTTTTTTTGTCCTATTCACAGTCTTGAAACAAGGCAAGAAAATTTGTTCAGTCTCATCTGGATTTCCCCCTTCCCCGGGTCCCAGCCCTCTTTCCTGACCCCGGGTTGGAATTGTTTTTCCTTTGCGAATCGTGGTCCCCTCAGCGCTTTCCCGTTCCGTTAAGTTTGTTCGTCCGGCTCAGGAGAACCTCTTCCTCTGAAAACTGGCACCCTTTTTTTCATCCAGCTCGATGAGAAAGATCTTGGGCTACTTCAAGAGCCAGCCCCCTCTTACCTGCGTAGGCCCCCAGGGAGGCGTTAGTACCCGATGGTCGCTTGTTGGAGCCTCTCTGGCCTTTATTGCCTGAGCATTTCCTCAATCGTCCGACTGTTCAGCTACTTCCCCCTGCCTTTTTCTTTCCCCCCCTTTTCTGGCACTTCCCCGAGCACCTGTCGTCGGTCTCTAAAGGTCTTCCCTTTCAGAACCAGCGGGTTCCTCTTACGAGGAAAAATCCTTTTCGTCTCCACCTTCCCCTGTTTGATTCCCGAATAAACCGTGTACCCGCTCCTGCTCGTTCTCTTCCCCCCTTGCGTTGTTTCCGCCCCTCTTTCACAGCACGTCCCTCTGTTAAGAGCGTCATTAGGCTGTCCTTCCGTTAGTCATCGATGACGAACCTTTTTCCTTTGGTGAAACGCCTCCCTCAACCACTTCTTCTTTGATAGCTCTTCTTTTTCGAGTTTCCTTTCGTTGCTGAAGCCTGCGTCCCTCTAAGGCGTCTGCCCTTGACGTTCCAACCACCCAGAAGAATCCTTTTTTCAAGAAACTAAGCCTTTCCCCTTCGACGCGGGATGGGTCTCCTCTCTTTAATAGATCTTTTGGATGCTGGACCCTCTTTTTGAGAGTTCGGCAGGACAGTATTATACAAAAACAATAGTCCAGCGACTCGATTGGATTTCTTTTTCGCGGAGGCATCTCGCAAGTTCCCCTTTTTCCTCCCCAGTACCGCCTTTATCGACCTGCAAGTGAGATTGAAGGTACCCCCCCTCGTGGAGACCAATCTGCCTCCTCGTTATAGATACCATCCAAGATTCCTTCCCCTTCCGGCCGCCCTCTTCGATATTTCCTTAAGGTGATTTTAGGAGACGCTGCCGCTCTCCTTTATCGGAGGACCCCTCCCTCTCCGTAATGACGACCCTTTAGAAGATGATAAAGATAGTGTTCTTCCCATGCCCTCCCCCTTTTATGACGTTGACGACGTGATAGACTTTTTTTCGGCGCGACTCTTTTTTCGTTCAAGTAGTCCGGGATATCTGTTAGTTTCCTTCGGAAGAGTTTCTCCCTTCCTCATCCGATCTTTAATCTTGACGGTTTGCGAACCCGACTCCGTGCAGTTGAAAATAGTCTTTGCCTGGGAAATTTTCAGCGGCAACCGTTTCTTCCCCCGACACGGTTTTTTGATCGAAGCGGGGGACGGCAAGTCGTCCTTTTCCGACGTATGTCCCCTATCCTCCCATCAAGAACAAGAGCGCTCCCTCGGACCGCCCGCACCCGAAGCGGTTTTCTTCTTCTCCGCGTACGACCTTCCCCCGCCAGGTCTACGGGTTTAGGCTCGCGTCGACCACGCAGCTTTTCTCCTCCCTTTCGAGACGAAGCCCAATCTTCTTTTCTTTTTTTTTTGAGAGTATTTCTGATACGATTTTTCTCTTCTTCTCTGTAGATAATGACCTCCTCTCGTCTTTCTCGAGAGATAGGCTTTTTTTTTTTTTCCTTACCGTCGACGTTCCCCCTGACCCCCTCTTCTTTTTCGTAAGGGGCTTTTTCCCGCATGGGTCTTTTCGAAATCCCAGATGACCCCCTCGTGAACTCATTCCCTCCTTTCCCCGTCAACGTTCGCTGATTCCGCGACGGGGTTCCCTTTGAACGGCCTTTCCCCTCTTTCCCTGCACCGAACGGTAAGATTCCCCCCCGGTAGTCTCGGATCCTCTCGTACCAGTGACGAAGATATACCTGCCATCGCATCCGCCCTTTTTTCCCCCCCCTAAGTGCTGTCCCCTTGACCGCGACTTCCCCGTCGAGCACGTTCCCCCTTCCCCCCCCTTTTCAGTAAGAAGTAGATCTGCGTTTGTCATTCTGCTTTTCTAAAACCGTAGAGCGGTGGTACCTTGCTCATCCGTAGGCAGGCCCGGCGTAGCCCGAGATTAGGCGAGTTTTTGCGGAATAATGCGAATTCCTCCCCTTTAAAGGTTTCCCCTCTTTAGACGGCTTTTGGTTTCCTGATTTTTCGAGTTGGCTTTACGGGATAGATACCCTCCTTTCTTTTTCCCGAGGGTCTCCTGAGGTCGGGGACCCTAGGGCGTTATCCCTTCAAACCGTTTTTCCTTCCCCCTCTCTCTCGCATGGCTGTTGCCACGGGGAGTCCAAGGGAGTCGGGTATCGTTCGCGGAATATTTTTATCTTGGTGGTTGGACGACGCCCATACAAGTTTGATTTTTTTGACTCCAGCATCCCGTTTTTTGCCTCAAGAGCGTCGGACGGCGCTTCGAATTTGGTGTTACAAGGAGAAGTGGCCTGACAGTTTTATTTCCCCTCGCGTAAATACCCCTACCTGACCCATCAGCGTACAAGGCGATGAGAGAGCACCCCTGTGTGGTCCCTTTCAATCTTTTTCCTTCCTCTTTAAGAAGCGTTTTGAGGGCGAATTCCCCGACGTATGAAAGCTTGCTTCCCCCAGGCTCGTTCGAACTTTCCGCTAGTGCCGATGACGGCTTTTTTTTTTTTTGGGGCCCTCGATGACCTCCATTGAGCTTTTTTGGAGCCGTTAATCGGCCGTAGGCCCTCCACCCCCTTGGAGATCCCGGGCATTGGTTGCCCTCGTTTTCTCCCCTTTCTCCCATGGTTCAACACCCTTTTTGACGTCTCAATGGTAGTAGTTTCCCCTTGAACCGGGACACACTTTGGGCGACCATCGAAACTTCGCGATTGCCCCCCCCTCCTTTCATTATAAGAGTCCAGACTTCTTCCTTCCCCTAGCTCGGGGTACTGCCTTCTATGTTTGTAGACCCCCCTTTTCCTTCTGAAGGACGCTTTTCCCGTTCTTCCCAATAATCTTTTTCTAAGGGCGAGGTTTTCGCCCCTTTTCTCGCTCTTTTTTCCGGTCGCCCGGCACTTCTCATTCCCTGTTGCGCGGTCTCTTCAATTTCCACTTTCTCTCTGGGCTGGGACCCTCCTTCCCCGAGTCTAATGCACGAGTTTTCGGCCGGGGTTAGGAGACTCGTCGGCCGCCTGGCATCTATTTTCCTTCCCCTCTTGTTGTTGTTGATTCCTTTCTTGCCGACCCCGGCAAGTCAAAGGTCGTTTCTCTTAGAACTTCGGCCCCCTCCCTTCCTCCCTTTTCCCCTTGAAGCAAGGTGCCGGTCCTTAAGGGTCCTTCCCCCTTCCCTTTCGGTCATCTTCCCTCCTCTTTTACGCAAGATACCTTTCTCTCATGAGCCCTCAACGGATTTTTTTGATCACTTTGGAAGAGAATCGTACTCTCCCCTCCCTTTATTCCCCCTTGAGGCGTTTTCCCCCCCCTCTCGGAGTTTCTCCTTTGTCCGAAGACTTGTCAGCATCTCGTTTCGCTACTTAAGTCCTTGCGGTCTGGTAAAGGGCTTTCCCCTTTATAAGCGTTGACGTCGTCGAGACCCTTGTTCAGCCCTCGCAAACAGTTTTTTTCCTTTGATGGACACCTCCTCGATTATAAAAGGTTTGATCACCGCTTCCTGGTTGACGATTCCCGATCCTTTTCCCAGATTTTTATTACACGACGTCCCTCCCTTGCTGTTCATAGAGCCACCTTTCCCCTCTTTAGAATCCTTTTTCAGCTCATTTCGTTGAACTGGGTTAGAAACGATTTTACGAACCAGCCCTAATTTGGTAGAATAGGCAGAACTCGGCCAGGTGCTTGTCTCGAGTCACCCTCCTGGCCCTCTCCCTTTTTTCCTGGTGATGTGGACGCTTTCTTCGGCCCCACCCCGTCAGCTTCGGAAACCAAGCCCAAACTAGCCCCTCTTCCTCTACATCCTCTTTCTCTCTTCGGAAGGACCGCGAGGATGCTGTTTTTTTCCCCCCACCCCGTCATATTGACTTTTTCGCTGAGTCGTCTTTTCCTTCCAAAACCCGGCCGAGTCCACTTCCCCATACTCTTACGAAAGTTTTTGGCGGCTTCCTTCCTTGGAGCCATTCTCTCCGACCAGTCTTTTTTTAAAGCCCCTGAGACTGTAAAAGACGTTCTACCCCTGAAACGCTCTTATCCTTTGATCCACGGATCACTTCAATAACGTTCCACGTAATTCTCGCCGTCTCCCTGATGGAGGAATCTTAATTCTCTAGCTGGAGATAGTCCCCTCTTCTCCTTCTAGTAATGACCTCTTTGGATGATAAAGGACGTCGCCAACGTCAGGCAAGCCTTCGTACTTCCATGTGAAGGTTTTTTTTCCTTCCCGTGGTCTGGCTCACTCTTGGTTCTTGCTCTTGTTTCAATCGTATCGCTGGCAAGTTATTCTTTCTTCATTTAAGAGCGGATCCGCTGAACGACATATCGATCGGACCTCTTACTTTTCCTTTTTTAGTGCGTGGCCTTTCCTTCAGAGAGCAACCGTCCCGTTTCCTCCCGGAGCGGTATAGAATCCCTTTTTCCGGAAGGTAGACGTCGATTCCTCCGTTTATGTCAATTTGACCTATTTAGAACTCCTTTTTATGCGTTCCCCGCCCCACCGACGGGTTTCTGACTGATCGAGTCCCTCCGTGTTCCAAGAAATCTCCGGGGCCGTCTACGAGGAGTCTCCCTCTGTTTCTTCTTTACCTGGAGAGTTCTTTCCATTTTTATCTTTCCAATGTGTTGTTTAGAGAGACTTCGATTAAGTCGTATTGTCTTTTCTCTTTCTCTCCTGTCGGTAGCAGAGCGGATCAGTGAGGTATCTCTTCTCCCATGTAACCCTTTTTTCTTCCGGGCAGCTTTTTGATGGCTACACAGTCTGAACTCCGTTAACTCTTCCCTTGACGTCCACGTTTTCCCTTCTTTTTTTCTTCCGGAGTTGACTGGGCGTGCTTTACGGCCGTTAAGACGTTTTTTCCAACTGCTCATTCGTTTTTTTCTTATAATTGTTCAGCTCGCCTGGATTTTCTGACGAACATATAAATGCCCATAGACTTTTTCCCAGAATCAGAAACGCCCCTTCTCTCCTACCCAGACCCGTCGTAGTAAAAAGGCAATCTTCCCTCAGTCATGAAGTTCCTTCTTTGCCATTTACCGTCGAAATCAGCGGCCGCGGCAGGATTCGCTCGACAGGAGACCAACTTTCTCGAGCACTCAATCCTCCTTTCTCGGGATCGGAGATCAGTGGACGGCCCCCAGAATTTTTTTTTTTGACCTGGGGATCGTGTGTGCAGAGGGTCCTTTTTCCCAGTCGGGACTTGATCCCCCACTCCTTACTGGTCTTTTTCCCTTATCGAATGGAACCCGGATGCCGCCTACTCACTCGTCAAGTTCTCTTTTTTTCTTCCATTGTAGAGTTTTATATCTTTCCCTCAATATCAATCCATTGATCTTGGTTCCCTCCTTCACGAGCTGTTGATCCCCCTCTTTTCTGCCCAGACGCGTCTTGCGCTGTAGTTTCTTGACTCCTTTTTTTTTTTTGTAACATTTTTGCCCTTCGATTTGTGCCTCCACGTTCCGCTCCTACCATTGATGATCAGATCCCAAACGCCTTTTCTTTAGAAATAGTCCGGGGGCTCGGGTAGTAACTCTTCTCACTCCTTCCAGCCTTCCTTCTATTTTTTTCGATTCATTTTTTCCCGCGCGTCAGATACCCGAAGGTTGCAGTCGATCCCCTCTGCATTGAGCTGTTCTCTTCTTTGGAGTAGGATAGGCCTCGGAGGTTCCCCCCTTTGTCTATCTATTTTTTCTTGTTGTTTTCCACCCCACCCACCCCCCAAACCCCCCACAATCACCCCCTCTTCGTATCTTTGCGAATGGCCGGAACCTCTTCTCAAACGGATTGCCTTAGTTCTTTGACACAGAGGAAATTTCCCCATACTAGGAAGTCTGTTCAAGTAGACCCTCCCCTTTTTCGCGACCTGAAGATCGAGTCCTTTGCCCCTCTCCTTCCACCCAGCTACTGATCCTCTTCGGACACGCCTCCTGGGGGCCCTTTTCCTTTTTTTTCTAAGAGGATTTCCCCTACCCCTCATGTTAGAGTGTCGACCCTTGTCGCGCTTTCAGGTGCGAGATGATCCGGAAGCCCTGCCCTCCTTTCCTTCTGGACGGGGAACGCCAGTTCTCTGGTACCAGTAAAACGTGATCTCTTTCCTACCTCTTTTCTTTTCCTCACCCCTGTTTTTTTGTTCGGCTCCGTTTTCCCTCCTCTCTCTTCATCATCGCTGTTTGTGTCTGAGATGGACACTGGTTTGCCTGACGCTACCCTCTGAACCCGCAGACCCAGGTTCTTCTTCTCTGAACGGCTGTTCACCAGCAAGATCCCCCTTGCCGAATCACAGCGACAACGCGCCCGTCCACCTTCCGCGTAGGTATGGCCGTGCCGGTGTTGTCCGGATCCCTTTTCCCAGTACGAGCCTTCAAACGAACCTGATTATTCCCCTAAGGATTCTTTTAGTAACTCTCCAGGGGACCGGTTTATACACCCCCTTTGTTCATACACATCCTCGCTGGTTCGAAGGAGATGTCCTTTCCTCTTTGGTGTTCTTGATTATTTTCGCCCTTCGATAACTTAAGACCGGCTTTTTGGTAACTTTCGGGAAACTTCCTTTCCCCTCCCAGTTCTTCCTTCCGGGTTAGGCAAGTTGGGCTCTTCCCATAAAGGTAAATTCCCCTGATGTCTTTTTCTCCTGACAGACCCCCAGCCCCACCCCCCGTTGCACAGATCCCTCCACCCCGCTACCTACTGAACTCTCGACGTCCTTCCCAGCATAGAGAAATTCCCGTTTCGAAGCTGGAAGAGGCTGAGTGAATTTTTCTCCCCTATGCCGAAACCTTTTTTTGGCAGACTATGGCCCATTTCTGTTGCTCTGGTCCGCTATTTTCGTTAGTTAGTTGTGATCCCCTTCCTCCCCCGACTTGCTTCGGGCCCTTCGGCCTGTGTACAAACAAAAACTTCCTTTTCCCCTGTCCCTTCCCCCAGTAATCCTTCTCTCCGCTAGTGAATTTCTCTTATTAAACCACGATCCTTTGTGCTTTCTCGTTCGGAAGGACCCTTCTTCCCCACCAAGGTAGGCGCCCTTTCCTGACTTTTGGGCGGACACCTATAGGCATTTTTTTCATGTTATCGATTGCCGCTGTCCTTTCCCCCCCGTACCCTCTTGAAACAGATTTGATAGATACCCTTCCCTGAATTCCCACCTGGAAGCCTATCAGCTTTTTTTTGCGATCGAATGCCCTCCCCCTCCGTTCCCCCCCGGCCGTAGCCCTCTACCCTATCGCAAGATTCCCTCTTCGTCCTTTCTCACGTGACCCGCCCTTTTTTCGTTTACTTTTTTTCTGCTGTTTTTGTCGGCTCGACCTCTGCTTTCTATCGGTTTTACTCTTTAAAGGGATATTCCTTGTCGATGTTACGATAGATCGTCTTTCCGGCGACCGTTTTTTTTTCCCAGCCTCGTGACTCCTTCATTCCCCCCTCCACCCCGTAACCTCCTTCCTCTTTCTTGAAGCGAACGGGGACGTGTTTCTGTGTACCCCTCTTTTCCTTTTTTCCCTCCCTAGTCAACCTTACGCCCTTTTCGGCTCGACGTCAGATTTTTCGAACGGTCTCCCTGTGCGAGCTCCTCTCCTCCCTCAGACGGCATCAGATTCTCTAAGGACGAGTCTCTTCTCCCCTTTTTTCTCTATCTTTCCTTTTTATTGAGATTTCTTTCTCCTGAGAGCCGACGAGAACGTAAGTACAGCGAGCTAGGCCCAAGGAGACCGTGCAAAAGTCCTACTCGGACATCCACCTCTTTCTGGGAGGGACTTTTTTTTCTGGGTAGTTCAGAGTGATGGACTCAACGCGCCCCCTCTCCTGGCGGTTCGTAAGGAGGATTGTGACTGAACGGTTCCCTCCTTGGTCCCCCTTACTCCGTTTCGGAGCCTTTCCCTCTCCCCCCATTTGATAGAGGTCTCCTTTTTACAGGTCTCCTCGATCCGAACGTTCACAACCTCAAGCCGACCCGATCCCCCCTTTCCTCCCCCAACGCCAGTTTCCCGTAGCACCTTCTAGAGATCCGGGCTCTCGGGGCCTCCTCCTCTCAATACGTAGGCCCGGCGAGGTCCCTGCCGCGAGCAAGGCGAGGCCCTTCCTTCGAGCGCCTCAACTCTGTGATACTTTTTGGGGGACGTTTAGAAGTATGCTTCAGTTCTTTTCTTGGCCGAGGTAGCCCCGATTTATTTTTCCAGTTACGGGCCGATTTAACAGTCCTTCTCCCTCTCGCCTGCACTTTTTCCCCTTCCTTCCCCCTCAAAGACCGGGGAAGTGGCTCTTAGGGGTCCTCCCCCTTTAAAATTTTTACTACAGACTCTATCATTAACCTCTTCTCGTCAGGAGATGCTATTATTTTCGTTGTTTTTCCAGCTAGGGGTGAAGCCTCTTCCGAGGCCCCCTCCCCTTCCAAATTCCCGGAGAACCCCCCATCCATCTTTCCGAAGGAGGGAGTCGTGAGTGTAACTCAGTATGACTTTTTTCTTCCCTTAGCGGTCTTCACCCTGATGGATCGAGTTCTTTGATTGTTTGATTTTTCTGATAGGGTGAGTCGTAATCGATTCGGTCGATAACAATGGTTCCTTCTCATTGAGGTTTGTTTCTTCTTCAACCTCCCCCTTGTCTCTTCGTGTCTGACGCTGAAAAGTCTACGCGGCCGGGCTGAAATTCCCTCCCATGATCTCGTCCAAAGCTATCTCCGAGTCTCACTTCTTTCGATCGAGGGGGAAATCTCTTTTTCTCCCCGTCGTAATTGAGTTTTAGTACGATTTTTTCGATTCCCCTACTTTTTCTTTTCAGTTCGAGTTTTTTCGACCTTGGTTTTCTTCCCCTCCAGACACTTCTTCCGTCCTCCGTTCGTTGGCTTTTCCGTCCTTATTCTGGTTTGACCGCCAGTTTTCCCTTTTTCAAGAACAATTGTGCTTCCCTCCGCCAGTCTTCTTGTAATCTTTCTCGATGTTTTTTCTCCCCCGCCGACGACCGCCCCCAAAACGGTCTTCATTTCATGGATGAACGTCCATTTCCTGCCAGATTCCCCTTCCAGGCCGGATTCTTTCGGACGTTTCCTTTATCCAGAGAGAACCTTCCAGTCCTTGAGACTTTCACCACCTCGCCCTGATCGCTCGCTTCTCACTCAGGAGGTCCTCTCTTCGGACCCCCCCCATTTCCCTCCCACCTCTCTCGTTGGTGAATGAGCTTTCTTCGCGGTCGTGCAGAGTCCTCCTCGCAGTCTTTCCCCTTTTTTTTTCCCAGCACGTTGGCCTCTTCCGTTGATTTGGCGAGACCGGGTCCCGGCTCACCCCACAGGTGGTTTTCCTCTTCGAGGCCAACTTAAGTTCCTTCCCCTCTTTCCCCGGGTCTTCTGATTCGTTTTCTTACTCCCCCCCCTGAATCAATGTTTTTCCCTCCCTTTTCCCCGATCGAGCCTTCCCGCATGAACTCGCTTGTCAGACGGAGTTCTTCCTTCCCCCCTAGACTTTTTCTCTATGTCAGGGCTGTTTTTCTCGGCGTCCGTTTCTTGATGGACCTCCTCGAATGCTTCGGCCGCCCCAGTAGAAACACTCACCCCCCAGAAACTCTCGAATCTTTCTGAAGGAGGCTTTAGTCAACCACTTTTCTGCAGTGACCCCGACCCAAAACCCGTCGGACTAAATTCCGAATTGGGATTCTGGGAGGCGATAGGTTCCGGGTTAACTTTTTTGACGGTCCCGACTCTGGCACGGAACTTGCTTCGACAGAACGTATTTTCCCCTCCTTCGGCAAATCTTTTTCGCTTCCTGATGGATTGATAGCTTTTTTTTCCGACGGATTCGCCGTGCCGCGCTGACCAGGGTTTTTGCAAACTTTACGTAGATCTGTGCCGGCCCGATTTGTGTTCTTTTTCATCTGGGTTTCTTTTTTTGTCGGTATTCCTTGCTCGGCAGGGATATCTCTAGTAGGATGATCCGTCCCTCGGTAACTGACAGGAGTTTTGCGTGCCTCCTTCTTTCGTTCAGCGGCTACTTTCCGGATCGACTTCGATTCAAGGTCAGTTCTTTTTCCCCCAACGGATGTCTCACGGACCTTCCCGAACCTGGTTTTGGTGCTCGACGGACCTTGACAAATCCGGGGGCAAGAGCTCTTCCTTAGGTATCGTCCCAAGCCTGAGCTTCTTTTCATAATCTTCCTCCCTATTTTGATCTCCCTTTTTAATGACGAGCCGCGCCCTTGTTGACTGCAGTCCCCTGAGAAATTTCCGGCTGAAGAATGGCCCTCCCCGTTTCGGGAGGTCTTTTCGTTGGCGTCCCCCCGGACATAAGCTCCCCCCCCTCCTCCCAGGCTTTTCCTTTCCCTTGGTGACCTTCCTTTACTACGTTAAGACGCTTTTCACGTCAATAGTCGCCGGAAATTCTATACGAGATTTTACTCTCGATATCCCTTTCCCTTTGCCTTTCCGTGACCCAGCGTTCGCCTCCAGTATCTCCACTTCTCGGCAAACTCTAAGGGAAATGAGTCAGCCTCCCCGTCGCTTTTCCTAAGTAGGCAGCCTCTCTGGCCGGCGGTGAGCCAGGCGAGCCCCATCGTGATCCCACCCGGCCTGGACGACTGCCTCTAAGCTTTTAGAGGTCACGATACCCTGGGTTTCCTTTGGCTGTTTTCCCCCGCGGAACCTTACCCCCGGGGACTGATAGCAGGCTGCCGAAGTTTTTAAGGTTGGGACCCGAATGTTCTTCCGAACTCGTCTGTCCGCTCGGGGGGGGTTTTTTAACCTTCACGAGCGCCTGTTCCGTTACCTTTCTCCCTTGGTAGGAAGGTCCCATGCGAATTCCCCTAGGAGGTTCTTCCAAAGCCCTTCCCTGGCAGCCCTATCTCCAAACCCTTCGACTTGTTCTTGGCCATAGTCCTTTCTTTCTAGTAATCCTTCTTCAAGACTGCATGCTCGTTACGTATCTAGATTTCCGATTGGCCGTTTTAACTTTCGTATTGAGCTTTTAGGGCTGATTCTTCCTTTTTCTCTTCCACCCTTTACCCGAATCGTCTTTCTTTTGGACCTGTCCCCAACGGTTCTCCTTACGTCTCCTTAGTTTACAGCGGACGAGTTATTAGATTGACCCCGAAGATTCCCCCCTCCCTCCAGATCCTTCAAAAAGCTCCAGTAGAGGTTATTCCCTCCTGGGGTGTCTTCCTAAGCGTGATCTTCGTTTTTATCAGTTTCAAGTTCCTCTCGGTTTTCTCTGATAGGCCCGGCCCCCTCGTCTCTACAGGACGTGCCTTGATTCCCTATTGGCTTTTTCTAAAGATTATAACTTTACTTCAGCGATTCGCCGGAGTATCATCCCCAAAAGCTTTTCATACTTGGGTTTTCGGTGCCCCATTCCCTCGTGCCCTACCCCTTCAGTGAAACCCACGACCGATGAAAGGCTTCTAGACACTTTTTCAAGAAACTTCAGACCTTTCCCGAGACCCTTTTCTCCTTAATACTGCCTGCTCTCTCCCTTTTTCTATTTCGTCAGTACTAGAAGTAAAACCTCCCTTCATACTTACTTATGGGAGGCTCTATACCTTCTCCCGGTGAGCGTTTATCCCTTAGAGCTCCTTCATTAGTCCTACCTCTTTCAGACCTTTGGGTTCCCCCTACGATTTTGCTTTCTCTTGGCTCCGTGTTCCTTTTTCAGCCCCCCTGCCACATTGACTCGAGGGGCTCCAGACTTTTTCGCCTTCAAACCTCCTTCGAATCTAATTCCTACCCTCACCCCGTGCCATAGTTACGTTGAGTCCCTTCTTTTAACTCATGTTTACTTAAGGGTCCTTTTTTCTCCCCCTACGATTTATTCCTCCCCTGAGGTTCCTCCCCCAATTTATTCTTTCAGCCTTTTCTGGATCTCTCTTTTAGTTTCTTTTTTCACTCCTTCCCTGCCTTTCCCCACCAATCCTTCCCCGATTTCAAACTCATTTCCTTCTGGGATTCCTCTCCTTTTTTTTTCAAAAGCCCCAAAGATCTTTCTTTTTCCCTTTAACTTTCCCTCCACACATTCCTATCCCCTTAACCTCATCATGGACTTGCTCGTGGCTTTTGGTTTTTTTCTCAAAGTCCCTTCCTTTTTATCTAGGAGAACCCCCCTTCCGCAATGTTTCTTTGGATAGAGACCCCCGGAAATCCCCCCCCCAGAGTTTTTCGAGGATTCTTTTCTCTCTACATTTCCTCCTTGCCCCAGTACTATTTTAGGATTATACGCTTTCTGTTCGATTCCATTCCTCCTCTTCGATAATCCTTTTTCTCGTGGTAGTGTTTGAGGTTTTTTTCCTGTTTCCGAGGATCTTACTGTACTATCTAGATTTTTTATTTGAATTTTCCTCCTTGGTGCGGATTGCTCTTATTGATTTTAAAACGTGCCAGTCCTTCGTTTTTCCCAGGTACGACCTTTTCTTTACGAGGGCCAAGAAATTCCTTTTTACTTAAAGGACCCCTTTTCAAGTACGTCTTGTTTTTTTTTCTCAGTAGACTTTGTCAAGGAGCCTTGAGCGATCGGTAGTACCTCTCTCCTCCTAGACCCCCCCTATCCTCCGTTGTTTCGATTTCTTCATCTCCGGTAGAGTCTACTCTCTCTTGCAGATCTGGAGACACTGTCGAGAAGCCCGCGGGCTCCTTTCTTTTCTTTCTTTTAGTTCTTTTCCCTCGATTTTTCCCTCACCCCCCCCCCCCCCCCCCTCCCTTAGTCACCGTTAGAGTCCGGAAATTTTCGGTTTTTAACTTTGCGTTTTTATCGAAAGGATTCCTAATTTTTCCTCTCTCTCCTCTCTCCGGACTCAGATTTCCCCCCTTCCTCTTTCCTTGGAACCCTCCTCTCCCCCTCTGAGAACACTGCCACGTCTCTCCCTCGGAAGCCGTTAGGAGCTTTTTTCAGACGTCTTAATTCCTTCAGATCTGGCCGGCCCCCTCAGGTCTCTCGTTCCATTCGCACCATAAATCACTTTTCCAGGATTTCAAATTGGAAGTTTTTTTAATCTTTAAGAGGGTTCTCCCTTTTCAGTACCCTTCCTTTTATAAACAGAGTCATTACTTTACCAGATAGCCTCGGCCTCCCCCCGGTTGAAGAGACTTTTTCAATCTTATGGACTCCTATAGTAGGGGTCCTTCGACCCTCTTTTTCCCGTTTTTCTATAAGCAGTCCCTGTCACTATCTTCCTGCCCATCTTGAGGAAGGAGATTTCTTTTGATGTGTCGGTGTACCTTTTTTTTTTTTCCTCAATCCCCTCCCCTAACTTACCCGAATTTTCCTTTTCCCTTCGAGATATCACTTAAGAAGGGTGTTGCGTCCCAAGAAGGTGGGCGGTTTTCTTTACCAGCTTAAGACCGCCTTTCCAAGAGCGTTATTTTAGGTCCCCCCTCTCTCCCGGAACCTGCCCTGCAGGCTGCCTCAGAATTATTTTTGGCGTCCCTTTCCGTTTTGCTCGATGACTCGAGGACCTGACATTGCGGTTTGATTCGAGACTGGCCTCCTCGCCTGGCGAGTAGCCCCCGATTCCCGGGACCATTTCCTTTTGCCGGGATTCCCGAAAAGTCTCTGTAGTCCGCTCTCCGTCTTCCCAGATAATTCGTTCACCCTGGCGATCTCTTGTTTTTCCTTCACCTGGGGGCACCTTTTGAGGAAGTACCTCGGAAGTGATACCAATCCTTTTCATTCTATTCAGGGCGACCGTTCTCCCTCTCCCCTGGGAACTTTCCTCCGCCTTGACGACAAGGAACGTCCGTCCTTTTCAGAGGAATTGCT
>Ga0179593_1463378_pt1 | contig 17351 bp, 21 predicted proteins | sample CZODoug2_1_08_16_FD_185931 | JGI IMG/M metagenome (GOLD analysis project Ga0179593, IMG submission 185931) | Vadose zone soil fungal communities from Angelo Coast Range Reserve, California, USA - CZODoug2_1_08_16fungal (PacBio error correction) | ecosystem: Environmental > Terrestrial > Soil >... | reverse complement strand
AAGATTGCCCCGCTAACTGCCCAGCTTTCCCAAACGCGCCCAACTCCCCGCCCCCTGAATTTTTTCCATAGTTTTTCTTGTTTTACTGGCCCTGATTTTTCCTTTGTTGGTTTTTTCCCATACTTGCCCCAGGTACCCGAAGGAAACCTTTCGTGAGATCACCCCACCATTGTGCCCTCGTGTGTAGAGTGTAGTCCTTCTTTGACTTTTTTTACCCCCCACCTCCCCCTTTTACCCCCCGCGGTTGCCTCTGATTTTGGTTACACTCCCCCCACCTTTTGACTTGCTCTCGATATGCTCTGCGCCTTTTTTTTTTGCACAATTTGCGCTTCCTTCCACCCAACCCCCACCCCCCTGCCGCCCTTTCTTACCCATTAGACGCAAGTGTCGAGAGGTAAGCCCCTTTTCCTCTCTCGCTACTCGTTTCACCTGGCCCTTTTTTTGCCATATGGAGTTTCCATCAACGTCTTGTAAACGCCTCCGACCCTGACTTCACCCTCCCCCCCTTGTCTGGCACCAACAAATGCAGAGACGGGCCCTATATATACCTCATCTCTCCCGTTTTTTGTGTTTCTGTTGATCGAAGCTTCCCCCCCGCTGTTAGCATTCCCTGTTTTCCGCGTGATTTTTTTTTTTTTTTTTTTTCTTTTTTTGTCCGATTTCCCCCCGAGGACCTATATGTTGATTGTTCCAACCATGTTTTCGGTCTTAAGCAGCCAGTTTTCCCCCTCTCCCCTCCCAGTTATGAGTCCTATACTCTACCCCCACATGACAGAAATTGCACATTTTTTTAATCTCCTGCCCCCGGACATTTTTTGTACTGTTTTTTACGTTTTCTGGCCAAAGTAGACACCGCTACATGTTTTCAATTCCCCCTTCTTTCTCAAGTTTCGCAATTGATTTGGCCCCCCCTTTTTCTATAACTTTCTTTCTAGAGATTTGTTTTTTTTTTTTGTAGATTCTGATCTCACCACAATGACTGTCCCCCGCAACCCTTTAAACCACTTTTTTTTTTCCCTTGTTTTCGTCTTTGCCCTGTACCCCCAACCCCCCCCCCCCAGACCCCCCCCAATACAAGTGCCATTTTCCACAAGCCCCCCCGTTTTTTTTTTTCGTGCCCTTTCTATGGTTTGAACGTTGTCCCCCCCACGTCCTCCTGCTTTTTTGCCGTTTTTTATTTTACAAGCTGCACGTTCCCTCCCCCCCCCAAACTGCATCGCCTTCCCATATACTCACCCCCCCCTTGTTTCCTCGGTTTTATCCCTCTTGTTCCCAGGATTTTGAATTTCCTTGAAATCAGTTCTTCCCCTTACGCGTTCTCCAGTGTGCTTTCCCCACACTTACGTTTTTGTAGGCGTGAGTCCAAATTCGACTTGTAGAGTCCCCTACCCAACCACCTCACCCCCGCGCCTCCTTTGAAAATTGTTGACCCCCCCCCCCCCCCCCCCCCATTCCCCCACCCGATCTAGGTCTTTAGCCCTCTTCTTTTTGCAATCCCCCTGTACCCCTCCGTTATCTTCCCCCCTTGGCCGTTTTGTTTTCGACTGACTTTTCCCAATTGTAGTGACTGATCCCTCCTGTTGGCATGGTTTTTTCCGACCCCCCCCTGACACACCCGAAGTTTCTTGAAGTTGCTTTGAGTTTCCATGAAGTCTTTCGCACCCCTTCACAGTCCATGCCAGTTCCCCTCTTTTTCGTTCCGCAGTACTACGTTCTGCCCTTTTACATTGGCTAGGAAGTTCCTCTTTTTCCAGTACGCTTTCCCTTTTCTCCGCCTGTTTTTTTTTCTATTCTTGATTCCCCCTCATTTCCCCCTCAGGTGACATTTCAACGTCGACGCCTCTCACCCTTTTCTTCCGAACGGGGATCCTCCCTTTTTTTGCCCCGAATCCATGCCAAGCCTTACCCCCACCCAATTTTTTTGCACTTACCCCCCTTGTTACTCTTCCAAGTTCGACGCTATGCTGCACCAATGGCATGCCAGCACTTTTTTATGGGTTGTAGTTTTTTTTTCCAGTCCCACTCACTTGCAGACCCTTTTTTTGTGAACCCCCCCTGCCATCGCACAAGTCCTTTTTCTTTCCTCCATCTGCCAATTTCCTTGCCCCGTTGACCCCCCCCCCCAATTGTTCGCCGCAGGATTTAATTTATTTCTATGGGATTTGGAAGCCCCCCATTTCCTCTATTTTTGTTCAACCTGACGCACTCCCCGCCTCTCCAGCCTCCTGAAGGACCCTCTCATCAAATGATGACACCAGAACTCCCTTCAGTGCCAACCTCCCATCGTATCCCCTGTCACAAGAAAGTTGAACATGCCTACCTAAAGTCAAAAGCTTCCCCAGCCCTTTTTTTTTATCCGTCAGCGAAACCCCCCCCCCTCTCCCGCTAGTAGTTACCCCACTTACCCCCTCTTTACACCCCTTTCCCCCCGGCAATAGTCTTTCGCCCCATCTCTCCCCCCCCCCCGACCCCCCCGTCTGACTTATTGTTGCCACAGTTCGCTTTTGTCCAATCTTGCTTTTCCCCGCAAAGCCGCAACATTTCCTGCCATTCAACCCCGCATGTCGATTGCGTCCACTACCAAACCTTCCAGACCCGAGGGAGGGGTAACCACCGCCAGTAATTTTCATCCTTTTCCCCCACCTGCGCCCTCCCCTTTCGTACCCCCACAACCAACAATTTCCCCCAAATGTAGGAATACTCCAAGTCTTTACCCCCATGCCTGTTCCGAACCCCCCCCCCCGCCGCGATTTCCCCCTGGACCACTCTTGTTCCATTGCCCCCAATGCCTTTTTTTTTTTTAAGAACAGGACTCTTGCAGTGTCCCCGCCGGACCCTTTTTTTTTGCTTCTTCGCTAATAGCCCCGCAAACTCTGCTCACTCCCCCCCCCCTGCCCAGCGATTGCAGAAACTCCCATTTTATAATTTTCTCCTCGTTTTTTCTCTCACCCCACAATTCCCCCCCCGCCCATCTATCGAGACGTTCCCTTTTTTCCCCCCCCCTTCTTCACATAGGGTCCTATTTCCCCCCTTCTCTACATTTTTTTCCATGCCGTCATTTTCGCACATTATATCAAGACTTTTGACTTCTAAATCTTTCCCTGTCCGGTTCAGTTTTCCTCCTATGTTTGCGTGAAGAGCATCTACTAGCGTACAACTTCCGTCAGTCTTGCCCTGCCGCTTTTTTTTTTTTGAAACAGTCGAATTTCCCCCTGCTCCCCCCCATTAGTACTTTTTTTCTCCACGCCTTGGCCCCCTACCTAATCCCCTAGTGTGCATATTCGAAGATAAGGCCATTTAGTCTTTCCCCCAGTTTTTTTTCTCGCACTTTTTTTGCTCAGTTACGTTTGCGAGAACTTGTGCATTTTCCACTTCACCACCCCGCCTCAAAGTTCTATTAAGCCCCCTTTTTTTCCCCCCCCGTACACAGATGCATGCTCACCTTTTTTACCCCCCGCCCGACACCACTGTTTGGACCCACCAGTTCTGCTGAGGTTTTTCCAATTCTATCTTCTTCCACCTTTTTTTTTGGTCTAAACCCGCGCTTTTCGGCAGAACCATGAGTTCCCGGGTGACCGGGTCAGATGTCCCCGTCAAATCCCCCAAGTGATTCTGTCACAGAAAATTGTTCCACCGCCCCTCCTTTACCCTTCCCTGTTTTCGATTAACCTTCTGTAACACGACCATTTCGTCACCCTCCTGGTGAAAAAAAGTATCTAGTCCCGTTGAGAGCTCCCCTTTCTTTTCGGCCCGCATTTATACGGCCCAATTACTTCCTTTTTAAGATAAGGGTTTATCCTGACCACGTCAGTTTACCCCTTTATCGCAGCCTGTTGAGAAAAGTGACTTAGATCTCTATACTTTTTTTTTCATTATATTCACACATCCGCCGTGTCTACAACTTCCTCCACTGCATACGTTCCGCCAGATTCTCTACTCCTCACTTTCTCCCTCCCCACTTGATTTTTTTCTTGTGACCAATAGAGAAATTTCCTTAACCCTGATGATGGTTTTGACTTCTTCCGCCCTGATTCTGTTCCTTTGTAATTACCCCAAATAACACCCGACACCGGCCAGGATTATAGTCCTTGTTTGCCCCCAGTGACCCTGACATTTTCTGATAACTTATTTTGTGCCCTGTCTGGAATGTCAATCTTGTGTCGTTTACCCCCGGGCCTCCGCACAAATCTTCCCGCCTACCAGCCCCTGCCTGCTTTTACGCCGAAAATTCTGAAGTGCTTTCTTCTTTTTTTTTTTCCCATGGCTTCTTCCCAATTTTCGAGGTTTCAGCTACCCCCCTTTACGAAATCTTTCACACCGAACCACCTCACCCCACCCCACCCTCACTTCATTGAATAGAGCGAAATGTGAATCCCCTTTTGTCCTCTATCGTCTGAGTCCTGTTCTGCCCAGTTTGTGCCCCTCGGACCATGACCCCCCCCCCACAAACCACTCTTTTGTATCGTGGTTGTAGAAACCTCTGGTCCTCTATTTTCCATTAAAGCAAGTCTCGCCTTTTACTTTGCTCAGCTTTATACACGCACGTTGCCAAAAGACGTTGCCGTTCAACCCCCTGAGTGTATTGTTTAGAACGACACTTCTCATAAGTGGCCTCCTAATTTTTCCTAAGGGTGCGAACAATTCATATTTCAAGTCAACCACCTTCACCTATCCCCGTTGTTTATGAGATGTCCCCCTCATTTTTCCCCCTGCCAAACATAAGAATGCCCCCACCCCTTCACATCAATATGACAAAGCTGTCTCTCTGCGTCATACTTTTGCCGGACCCCAACCCTTTGAAATTCCCACCTTCCCAGTTGCCCCTGACCTTTTTTTTTTTTTTTTGTGCCTCAGAGGAAAAGCCGGTCTCTTTTTTTGTCAAACTGCTGTCCACCCCTTGCTGCAATTTCTGCTACCTGACCTGCATACATAGTGCCCCTGTCGGCTGCATTGGTCTCTTTCCGAGCATCCCACAAGTACGATGTACCCGGATAACCAAATTCCTTCTTCCCCATAACCGCTCGCTGTATTGTTCTTTTTTTTACGATGTTCCCATCAGAAATGTGATATTTTCCGAATATTTTTTCCGCCACCTTGATCAGTAGTCCCATCACAAATAATCTGGTTATTGATATTTATGCTTCCGTGAAATAATGCCCCCGCCTGTCCGTTTTGATAGCATCTTTTTTTTTCCTAGTTTAAGCCTAGTTTAGGGTTTACTGCCAGTGCTTCACTTTTTTCCCATTAGACTCCGGTTTTTGACTACCCGGAGCATTTGCCCGATAGAATCACCGTGGGCCCTGCCACACACCCAAGTCCAATTACACTGTTCTATTGTAGTTTTATGCAGATTTCTCAGAATATCTTTAGTGCATTGTTTTTTGCCCCTTAGTTCTTTTTGTGCACAAGGTTCCTGTTGAAGTTCACACTTTTTTTCTACTCGGCCCCCACTTCAGTCCCCTACTTCCTGCTCCCTATTTTTCGTTGTCCCCCAAAGTCTGTTGCGTCCACGTGCTTGACGATGCCCCTCTCCCCTTTTTGGCTTTTGCATGACCTATTCTTCATTTCTTCCTTTTCCCCGATGGCCCGACGCAGCCTCGCTGCAGATCGAGAAACCACCATCTTTTATATAAGGCCAGCGACCCTTTTCTGCGTTCCCCCTGTTGGTTCAACCAGACTACTTGGGCCCTCCTCGGTCCATCCAGACTTTCTGCTTGTCCCCTTGTTTCACTTTCAAGGAAGTTTTCCTGTCACCTAGTGACGGTGCCCGTTTGTTTTTACCCCCCCCATGATTATTTTTATCTTTTTTTTTTTGAACGTCCCGTAAAATGATTTTTTGAGGACTCCATTAATGTCTTCGTGTACCTTTTTCTGTTTTCTATTAAATGTGTCCCCCACCCCCCCATTTAACCCCCTGAAGCCCCCTCCCCTCCTTTTTTGAATACGGCCGTCCCCTTCAATTCTCTTTAAGAGCCTTTCTCCCAAGAATCCAAGTCCCCCCTAATATTTAAGCCCCCAACGGTACCTAACCGTTTTTACTTTTTCCCTTTTGCACTTCCACACGCCAGCATAAGCTAGACTGAACCCATTTTCCCTCCTCCATCCTAACACTTTCTCCCCTACTAAGAGGGTAAATAGACCAGAGTTGATCCTCGCGACGACCCCCAAAATTCTGCGCCCCCCTTTCCAACCAGTCGAGGGACCGTGTGAATGTCTCCTGTGCACCGGCCCGACTTGAGTGTCCAAAAGACCCCTTTACGCCCCCCAGAACCCCACTGTCTTCGTTTGATGCACCACCGCTCACCTTCGTCCTCCCCCCCTCCCCCCTTTGCTCGGCATTGTTGCACCCCACCCGTGTGAAGTTTTGCTCTGGAAATTTTCCCCCCGCGCACCCCCCGATTTTGGTTGTTTTTGGAAACCCCCAATGCTCCGCTTTGGTTCCCCACTTTTTGCCCATTTCAATGTTCAATCCAGTTCCATGGCAACTTTGCTCTCGTCGTTTTTGCCATGACCGTGATGTTCATTTTTTCCCCCTTCAACCGTCTTTACAAGGTCCATCGAAATCCATTTCACCTTCACAAAACATCTCAATGTTTTCCATTTGGAGTGCTAATGCCCCCTGGGTTGTGTGTGCTTTTCGACTTTCTTATGTTTCTTTTTTTTTTTTTGCAATTGCAGGCCAACTGTTTGAAGATTTCTCCAGTCATACCTGTTTTTTTTCCCACCCACTGCCAGTCCACTGCGGCATCGTCATGAGTATCCCACTCAAACCCGCACTTTTGTCTCATATTTTTATGTATTGACTTTCACCATCGTTGCCACATATACGGAGTGGCCGGCCAGAAAATGTTTTTTTTTTTTTTTTTTTTTTTTTCCCCCCCACGCCAGTTTATCCTTCAACTTCCTTTTTGCTTCCTGCTTTTTGGCTCGCTTTTCCTTTTTCACAACCCCCCTTGATTTGTCCCCCCCCCCGCTACCGGTTCTCACCTTGCCTTTACTCCTGTTGCTCACAAGACCACTTTTCCAATCAACCGAGTTCCTATTCTTCTTCTCTGTAAATGCCCCCTTTGATCCAAGAGGCACATTTTTTACACCACAATTTACCCGATAATAATTATTTTCCCCAATAATCCCTGTTGGATAGTTTTTTGCTGTAGAAGATTCTCCCCCTCTTTCGAACTTGAATATACTGCATGTGCCCCCCCCCCTTTCTTTTTTCAATATTTCTTTTCCATCCCTTTCGAGTCAGTTACTGTGTTTTTGCCTGCCTACCGGAAACCGAGTTTTTGTTTTGAGCCAACCCTCCGCTGATACCCCCCGCCTAGTCTTTGACATACCCTGAGATCCTTTTCCTTTCCCCCGCCATTTCCAAATTACGAACACCCAGGAGAAGCATGAGTTATTTCCCCCCTGTTGGTCTCCCCTGACTGTTTGTCTTTCGATCTGAATTTTTTCTCAGTTCCCTCGTTGGCACCTACCACTCTCCCATCTCTTTTCTCTTTTGTTTCTCGTCAACAATTTATATATTGGTGCCAGACATCTATCCACCAGTCTGGCAATCCCCCCCACACCCCCCCCCCCCCCCCACGTCCTTCAAAGAGCAACCTTCCTCCACCCCGCTAACACTTTTCTGCTTGAGCATGTTGCGCCCTGATTCTGACCCATTTGTCCTTTTCTTGCCCCTTTTTTTCCCGTTGCCCCCCTTCCCACCCTCCCCCCTCCGGTCCCAATTGGACTTTTTCACCGCGGATTCTCATCATGATTCTCTTTTTTTCTTTGACGACTCATGTTTTCAACCTGGAGCAGTTTTTTTCAACTGTTTTCCCATGCCTCTGTTTCCCGGCTGTCAAGGTTACTTTGATATTCTCCCTGTTCACCACCTCCCACACCACCAACCAGAAGCACTCACGGAATGGTAACCAAGACTCCCCCCCCACACCCCATCTGACCGCGCAGTGTTTTTTTTTTTTCCTTCTGGCTGCTTTCGCAAGATATAATGACTTTTTTTTACTTCTCTAGGACGACATTTCTTCCCATCAAGTAGGACCTGCCCCATTACCCAGTTGATATAGAACTGCAATTCTGTCCATAGGAGCACCGGCCCCTGCAGCAAAAGATTTTTGGACGTAACGTGCCCGACCCCAGCACACCTTGTGCCCCCCACGAAAGGCGCCCCCCCCCCCCCCCTACGCCGGGATCCTTGCCGGAACTCTGGGAGTTCCCCCAGACGCTCCCTCTGAGGGCCGGGTCCGGTTCACGCCACTGTGCGCGCTGGAGGTCGGCCCTCCTCCCCTAAACAGTTTCCTCGTGCCAACTGCGTTGGTGTTTGTTTTGTTTGTTTTTTTTTTTTTTTTTTTTTTTTTTTTTTTTTTTTTTTTTTTTTTTTTTTTTTTTTTTTTTTTTTTTTTTTTTTTCTTCTTTTTTTTTTTTTCCCTTTCCCTCTCTTTCCCTCTTCCCCCCTATCCCGTTTTGATTTAATTTCCCCTAATCAGTACCCACTGGCCTCTTTTAAGTGAATCGCCCCAAAAGAAAATCTGCGGCCAGATCGCCACCCACCACCAGTCATTCCCCCCGACCTTGAGAGACACTCCTTTTCCTTAACTCCAAGCCCCCTTGTTTTTTATGACCGTGTCCCCCCACTTGCCATAAAGCCCCCCCCACGCTATGTGCCACTTTGGTCCCCCCCCCATTGTCGCCGTCCTTCCACCCTGCCCCCCCCCCCCCCCCCCCCTGTCGCCTGTTACTTCATTCTTAACTCATGTGATTTTGAAGCCCGTTTCTTCTCGCTTGTCAAGCTTTTTCCGGCCCCCCAGCCCGCCTCCCCCGACCTGTGTCCCAAGACTGTTTTTCACCCCAAGTCTGACACCTCCTGTGACTTCGAGTGTCCCCCCTCCAATCGTACTCCCGCCTGCCCCCTCTGTCTCGTCACTGCCTGTGCAACCTTGTTCGTTTGCCCCCTCGCACCCTGTTCTTTTTCCCCGCGTACTACCACCCCCCCCCCCCTCCACAGTCAACCGTGTTTTTTTCAACCTTTTTGCCCCCCTTTCCGGAAACAAGTTTTTAACCTCCGGCTTTTTTGTTTTGACGCCCCCCCCTCCTCCCACTACAATTTTTTAACGGCCCTGTCCTGTATTTTTTTCCTTTCCGTTGCCATGCCCGACCAAATCAACGATGATGCCCGCACCCCTTGTTTTTCCCCCAACATTTCCCCCCTTCCTTTTACCACCTTTTTTTTCCCCTGCCCCTGGAGCCTTATCCCCTCGGACTACTTACAGTCCCTACTGTCTTACCCCAAATCCTCCCCCCTTTCTACAGTTCTTTTTATCCCTTCCTTATTGTCACTGAACCTTCAACCCCCACTCCCTCTCTTTTGTTGAATTCCTTCAAATGGTGGTTTTTGAAGTCCCTCACCCCCCGGGCTTTTTTCCCCTTCCTTACACCATGGGCTGATGCCACCCACCTCGATCTTCAGTGACCCGTCTGCCCCCTTGACAGGCTGACCTCGTTCTGTGCGTTGTCCTACCGTTGAAGTCACCCATCCCCCAGCTTTTCCTCCTTCATTTTACCTCCGCTTGACATCCAATGCAAGTGTTTAACAACCCCCACCGTCTCACACACGCCCCATCGTTTCTGGCCCTTGGTTTACTCCAAACCCATCCAGTGCCCCCCTCTTATTTTTATCGATCTTGTCCTTTTTCTCAGCGTTATCCCGACCCAGATTACTCCAACACGAATAGTTCATATTGAATCCCCCCTTTCGAGGCAATTGTGATAATTTGTCTTTCCAATTGACCCCCGACAATCTACCCAGCCGTTCGAAGTTTCATTCGCAGTGTTTTACTATTTTCTCCAACACTATAGAATTCCCCCTCTTTCCACCTTTATTTTTTTTGAGTGCCCCCCCCCCCCCCCCCCCCCCCCCCCCCCCACGTCCCACGCATTTTTTACTCTAGTACAATTGCATTGCCGACTGATCGCAAGGGCTGATTTTTCTCCCCCGCAAGTTGTGTGTACCCTTTTTCTTTTTGAAGCTCCCAGGTTCTGTCTTATCTGACCCCCTTTTTCTACACGCAAGTTGTCTCCGCGGTACCACTTATCCCCGTGCCCCCTTTTGTTTGTGCACCCCGCGCCGGCAACCCCAACTTGGACTGTATCGTTTTCCTGTGCTGCCACGATTATACTTTCCCCCCATCTCTGTTCCTACCCCCTCCATTGCAATGCTTTTTACGGAGTCACGGTGCGCGTCTTTGCTTTATCAGTGTCTCTTACCACCCATCCCCTTTTTCTTTTAACCTGCCTAATTTTTTTTACTTTCAAGAACTGACAACTGCCAACTATACTCCCCCGACCCAAGGTCTGTGACCCCCCCCCCTCTTTTGTTTTTTTCAGGCCATGCGCAGCCCCTCTTTTACCTTACCCCAAGATTTCCCTCATTCTCCCCCTCTTTTAATGTGTCGACCAGGCATTTACCCCATTTAGGGGCCCTGATGCCCAGTGTTTTTGATATACTTGCTCGCAACCCCCCCCCCCCCCCCCCCCCCCCCCCCCCCCCCCCCCCCCCCCCCCCCCCCCCCCCCCCCCCCCCCCCCCCCCCCCCCCCCCCCCCCCCCCCCCCCCCCCCCCCCCCCCCCCCCCCCCCCCCCCCCCCCCCCCCCCCCCCCCCCCCCCCCCCCCCCCCCCCCCCCCCCCCCCCCCCCCCCCCCCCCCCCCCCCCCCCCCCCCCCCCCCCCCCCCCCCCCCCTCTCCTGAGCGCTTATAATGATTTACTATAAATTTTTTCCTTGAACTGCTCCCACAAAAAGAAACATCGTCCAGAATTAATGTCTATCCTTCTCACTACAGGTTTTTGTCTTGCTGCAGCAGTGTTTTCTCCATATAGCACGGTACCTCATGCGTTGTGCGTTTTTTGCTTCCGACCACGAAACAACGCTTTTCTTTGTGCGTAACTAAACGCCCCCGTTTTTGTTCTTTTATCAGTCCACTTGCAAGTTCCCCACTACCCCCCCATTCGTCACACTATGTACATTATTTACATTATGACCAAATAACGCCTTTATATCTTTTTTATAGACCCCGTCCAAGACTCCAACCCCCCCCCTGTCCCCCGCTCCACCCCCCCCGAATGTTTTCCTCCCGCCGCGCCTCTACTATCTAAGACAGCTTTGTCCTAATGTTTTGCAGTTTTAGAGATTTTCCTTCCACACATTAGTTGCTGTCGTCCCCCCCCCCACGAATTTTTCCCGATCTTCTGCCACACATTTTCCTGAATTAACCAAGACCGCAACTTTCAATTCATGCCGATCCTTTCCTGCCACAACAATTTCTTTACCTCTTAACATTGCATCTCCCACTATGTTTTTTTTTTTTCCCCCCCTTTTTTTTCCTCCGGTGACAACAAAACCCCTCTAAGGTTGATGCATTTTTTTCATCCATGCTTTTTTCTACTTGAACCCCCCCACCGTTGGACCGTTTGCGCTTTATGCCGCCCCCGCTTCTCCTAGTACCTTTGCCAAGAGATCCCACGGCTTTTTGCACCTCAGGTCGTACGTTGCATCTTTTTCCGGCATAGCGGTGATTCGCTTTGCCCACCCGCCTGGAAGCTAAGGCCACTCATCTGTTTTCCCAAGGCATCGCCTCCAATTCGGTTTTTTACCTGCGTCGAACTTGTTACTCTTCCTTCCACCGGCTTGACTTTTCCCCCTTCCTCTTGAGAGTTGTGCCGTTGGTACTGCTTCTTTTTTTCCCGACCATTTCCCCCCCCCCCCCCGGAAACTTTTGCCCCTGATTTTCACCCTAGCCCCCGAATTGTGTGGCCCCCCCCCTCCCCCCCCACTGCTTTCTTTCTTAGCCTATTCTTTTTTAAACGACCCCCCCCCCCCCCCCTCTCATCTGTTCTTGGTGCTTAAATGTGTTAGTCCCCCTTTTGATTCTTTTGAATCTTAACTACTTCACTTTTCGCAATTCCCGTGCTTGTATGCCTTTTTCATTTCTTCCTTTATGAACCTAACACCAACCTCTTTTTTCCCCCGTTGGCTCCCCCATGATCCCCCAACTTTCAACCGTTTCCATGAAGACCCCCCAGCTTAGTTGACCGAGCTATTGTCTGTCCTCCAAGTTCTTGTTTAGTCTTCTTTCAAAACCCTACTGAGTTGTAGAATACAGGACTAGCCCATTTTCCCTGTTTTCTGCCATTTGCCCCCCCCGGCAACATTTCATTTTTCTTCTTTGTAGTATTCGCTCAGGATTCTTTCTTCTGTAGCCTTTTTCGATAGTTGCCCGATTCTAACTCACATGCGTACCCCTTTTTTTTTGTTTCCCACTCCAGAATTCTTTTTGTCCTTGTTGCTCATCAAGTTCTTACGGGAAACCCCCACCCCAGTCATTTATATTCCCAGCTCTCCGCTTTTCTCTCATGCGTTCTTTCTCCCTAGATTCTGAAAATGTTATGACCAGCTGAGACTCCCAGTTTTTGAACCGCTCTCGAAACCCTTTTTTTTCGAATCTCCCTGCCCAACGTGCCCCAGCGTCCTTTCCTTTTTTTTGCTGTCTTTTTGATCTTTATTTTTTCCCTGGTTTTACTCCTCTAATTCGTATTCTTGGCCTGAATCTTATGTCTTATTTCTTTACATTTCATTCTGACCCCGTCTCCCCTCTTCAGCGACTCCTTTAACTTCGACTTGCCCACAAATCAAACTTCCATATCCTTAAATAGCTCACAGCCGATTGACCCTTCCCTGCGAGCATGACTGCTTCCCAAGTCGGGCACCCATATTTGTGCCTCTTTCTTCGCTCATACCCATTTGTGACCATCCCATGTTTGGCCAGAGTGTCAGAAGTATGAGACCTCCTATTATGTCCTCTCCATTTGCTCTTTTCACCCGTAATGCCGCCTTTTTCAATTTACCGTTATTCGAGTCTATTGATCACTCTTGTGTCTTGAATACCTTTTTTTCCCCAACGGATCTTTCCACTACCTTGCCGCCAGTCGGGCTTATCGGCGCGCCCTTTCCCTCGTATTTCTCTCCCTTTTTATGTCAAACTACGTTCCGCCAAGACTGTAAGCCCCACGTTCACCGTGAGAGAGATTTCCCCTCCTTTCATTATAGTCCTCCTGCAGCATGAAGAATCACCTCAGCTTACGGTCCCTTGTGTCCACTTTTGTTCACAATTTTTTGAGTTTTGCTGGTGCCATTTCCCCTTACCGTGCCCGCGCTGCCCCCCCCCCCCACAAATTAACTTTGCCTCCACTCCCAGTTCCCAACTTCCCTATTTTACAGGACCCCCCCCCCCTCATCCGGCCAACCTCTTCCCCCCCCTCCTCTATCCCCCTTCTTTGATTAGGTGTTTCCCCCCCCCTGAGCCCCATACGTTCAGCGCTCATCACGGTGCCTTTTGTGATTCTTTTTCCACAGAGTACACCTTTTATGATTTTTGACAAGTTTTTCCCCCTCCGAATATTCCAAACACGCCTTCCTTTTAATATTTGGAAACCCCATTTTACAATGTATCCAGGACGTATTCCCCCCCTTAAAGGTCCTCCCTTTTAGTATCACTGGCGTAAGTTCTTTTTGTTTTCCCAAAAACCCCCGTTAACCCCCCTTTGACTGTATCTCCCGGCCCCCATCCCGGCCGAAAACGCCGTTTCTTTTTCCCCCTGTGTCATGAGTAGATCCTTTGAGTGTGCGTTTTTGAATTTCCCCCTTCCCCCCAGGTTTGCCACCCCCTCTTTGAACGATGTATAGATCATACTTTTTTTCGTCTAAAACACCTCCCCCTCCACGCTTGCATGGCAAATGGTTCTCCCCACCCGTACTTGAGACTCCATGCGTTTAGTGAACTTCGTTTGGTCGTACTTTTTTTCCCCCCCCCCTAACGCAGTATTTTCGTACCATATTGACTCCCCATTTTTTTCTAGATTAACTCCCTATTCATGGATACCAGAATCCAGTTTCCCACCTGCGCTTTTTGAATAATATGCGTTACCACTGACCCTCCCCACACCCCCCCCCTCCAAACCTTTTCAGATAAGTCTGCCGTACTCCTGTCCCCCCCCCTCTTGAACTACCCTTTCCCCTTCTTTTTCAACAGGAAAAAGACGCCTCTCTCTCCCCTCTCTATTCCCCTTTCATAAGTTTGATTGTGTTTTTAGTTTGAGCCTTTTTTTCGACTTCTCCCCGCAACCAGTAGTCCCTTCCTTTTCCTCCAATTCCATCCCTGTTTATTTTATTGCCCCCCAGAAACCTAGATTGCCCCGATCTTACCTTTTTGATTTGTTTAAAACTTTTCTTTCGAACTGAGCCCACCCCATGCCATGCGAATTGGTCACCTCGTCGCTCCCATTATACACCTGCCCCGTCCTTTTTCCTCGTGCACCCCTGCATCAAGTGATTTTCCCCCTTATTTTTCTTTTTTTTTTTTTTCACCCTGTCGTATTTTTTTATATTCGAACCCGGCGGTCCCCAGGTTTTATTCCCAACTGCAACCCTCGTACCCTCTTCTTCCTCGATATAAAGATTCGACACCTCGCGGGTGTTTTTTCGCCGTGACCCCCCCTCCTCCTTCCCTTATTCTTTCTGTTTTCTTCAAACAATTTTCTTTTCAAGACAACATTTCCTTCCTGGCCCATTCAAACAAAACAACCACCATCACCGTATATTCTCCCGAGCCAACCTCCTCACAATCTTTCCTCTTTTTTACCTGGGTTTGAATTTTTCCAGCCCCTTGTTACGCCGTCTGGTGCCAGCACAGCCACCCCCCCCCCGACTCGTACAAATTTACTCTTCGTGCCGTGCTTCCATCTTTCTTTCGTTTTAAATTGAAAGCCCATGCTTTTCCCCCCCACCGGTCTGACCCACTTCGCGTGAAAACTCAAAGCTACCCCCTTGAATTGTGCTTTCACAGTTGCCCACACAACATTTCTACTTATTTTTGCGTATGGGTGCCCAATCCCTGAACCCTGATCAGCCAGTTTTTCTTAGGCTTTTTCTTTTTTTTGAGCCGATGCTTTATTCCGCACCCCTGTATAATTCTCTTACTTTGATCCTTTCTTCCCCCGTAAGAAGTGCAAACCTTTTTTTTGCCCTTGACCCCTCCCCTTGACCTATAGCCCCCCCCAAGGGTCCCCCCCTCTCCTTTATACCGCACGAGCTTTTATGAGAGGCGGTCCTTTCTGCCGGGCCCTGCTCGCATGACTGTCCCCTCCAGTCCCTCACTTGTCTGGCGTCGTGAGTGCCTCTCTATTCCACTACTGCCCCCTTTCTAAGCATAACCCTCCTTTGACAAGGGTGAGCATTCTCCCCACGTCTGTCAGAGTCTCCCGCTCTGGTTTGCCGTTAATTTTCCCTTTCAGCGACCCACTCGACACCCTCCCCAACCGTCTTGCCCCCCTTTTTCCTGAGACTCCGCCTGCTAACCCATCCACCTTTCGCCATCCTGACCCTCATGCAAGTCCTCTCCGGAGCTGCCGGCCCGCCAAGTGGACTGAGCCACCCGTCCCCCTTTGCCAAGCTTACTTTGACCCTGATGTTGCACCACCCACCCCCCCCAACTTCCTCCCGTTTCGCGACCCCTTCCTATGCGCCTTTTTCTATTCCGAATGTGGAATGGCAATTTCTTCTACCATTTCTTCCTTTCTTACCTGATCCGTCGCCCCCATCAGAAGTCTCTCGACCTCCCCCAGCGAACCCCCCCCTGCCAAATAAGACACAGACCACCTGCTCCTCAACCCGAACCTTACCACCAGTCACCTTCCTTTCCTGTAAACAATAGACCCTCGATTCCTCAAGGTAGTCCCCCCCCCGCTTGATGTGTCCCCGCGACCCCCAAGTTGACGGTTTTTGACCTGTGGCTTTAAGCGCGTCGTGTCCCCCGTGAACTTTTTTCACTGACAGTCCCTTTTTTCCCAATGGCATCCCTTTTTTTTTTTTTTTCCCCGACATTACGTCCTTGTGATCCCCCAATCTCCTCCCCCCGAACGCGAGTTTAGATGCAATTTAGTGTGTCCCCGGACCCCCCCTTTTTTATTTTCTCCAAAAGAGAGCCAACACCCCCTGGCCGGCGTTACCCTGCGACCCCCCCTTTTCGCGACGCGCCCCCATACCAAAGGCCAGTGTTTAATTTCCTCCCCCCCCCTCCATACCAGCGACCCACTCTATTTACCGCCGCTTCAACACCCCGACCCCCCCCCGACGTTTTTTGGCCACCCCCCCCCATACAGATCGTCCAAGATGTTCCCCTCCCCTTCTCCCACCACTGGCACGAAGACACACCCACTCCCCGAGACCGCTTTTTTTTCGCAGTTGCAGAGGGCCCGTTTTTTGCCCCCACCCCCTTTTTTTACTCTTTTTTCTTTAGCTGGTGTTCCGTCCCGTGATTGACAAAACTTTTTCCTCCGCCCAGTCCCATTCCTCTTTCACTATATTTTATGAGAATTGTACAGACGCCCGAAGAGGTACCCAACATTTCTCACACCCTGTCCTCCGTTGGCGTAGACCATTTGGCCAATCTTTTTCCCAAAACCGACAGTCATTTTTATTAAGTTGCCCGTTCGTTCTGCCCCTATTCGCAACCAGTGATTTGCTTATCACCTCCGCTTCGTGTTGGACTCCGGTGCTGGAGGCTTGACTTACTCGCTAAGGTATGGAAAGTTTTTTTTTTGTAATATTCCCCCCCCCCGATGTTTCTTCTTTGTTTTTTTTCCTAAAAGGCTCCCCCCTCACTTAATACGATGACGATGGCCCCGACTTAAGCCTGGCTGCAATTTGCCCCTTTTGCTCCTCCCTTAAGGACAGTGTCATCCCTCTCTTGGAGCAGCCTGAACCCGTCATAAGAGAACCTGATGTTTTCATAGCACAGGGTCTGCGGTTCCCCCCTGTGATGCTCAATTTTCACGCCGACTCAACAACCTGTATTTTGGATAGTTAGTTGTTTTCCTCGATTCTAGCCATCCAAGTTTGTCTCCCACACTAAGGTATTGATGTTTTGAGATATAGTTTTGTTTTGCGTGTTGTGTCAGTTGCCGGTTGAATCCTTTCGTCCCCCTTTTTTTTACCCCGCTAATTGGGACTTCGACTTAAGGTCCAAACCACCTTTGTCTCCCCCCTCTGATGTTTTTGAAGCTGGGTCCCCCGTTTGTACCGGAGTCCCTTTACTCCCCCCCCCTCCCTTTAAAGGACCAAGGACTTGCCTCCTGTTTCAACTGATCTTTCTCGAGAAGGCCCCAACCTTCGCCACTGTATGCACCGGTGTTGTAAACTGGAAGTTCGCCCGTTTTGCAGCGTTTGATTTACCACTTACATCTTTTTCCGTGTTGACCCGCGACCCCCCCACACACAGCATCGTCCCCCCCGGTA
>Ga0179593_1794307_pt1 | contig 17353 bp, 12 predicted proteins | sample CZODoug2_1_08_16_FD_185931 | JGI IMG/M metagenome (GOLD analysis project Ga0179593, IMG submission 185931) | Vadose zone soil fungal communities from Angelo Coast Range Reserve, California, USA - CZODoug2_1_08_16fungal (PacBio error correction) | ecosystem: Environmental > Terrestrial > Soil >... | reverse complement strand
ACGCGTTCGTGATTCGCCTTTATTTTTTGCAAGCGGAAGCAGTGATGGGTTGGGGTGGATCCTGAGATCGAAGAGCTGCTCTTTTTCACTTTTTCGAGAGCGGCAGCCTTCCGGTACTCTTCCTCTCTTTTTTCTCCGACCCGGCTGCCGGCGCCTGTCCTATACTCTTTCAAGCGTTCGCTCGTGTTTCTTCTCCCTAGACGGAGAGCCTAAGTTCGTCCCTCTTCCCCCTAGTCTTTCACGCCGGGCACCCCACACGGTTTTTCTCGCTGCAGCCGTCCCCCCATCGCGTTTCTTTCCCCTCGTCAGGTACTACATAGGAAACGATTCGGCCGGCCTTGTTCTTTTGTCAGCGATCTTCATCGGATCCTCCCTCTCCTTTTTTTTTTACTCCTTCTATGCTACACGGCATGTGCCTTTCATTGTCGCTTTCCGCCCGTCCTGCAGCACAAATGAACGCCCTTCTCGGCTTTGTGATGCGGACAGATAGTCTTCGCCAACTCGCCAGACCACCTTTCCTTTTTCCCCGTCCACGCCTGATGCTCTGGTTCCCTGTGTTTTCTAATCGCGGTCATGCCCAATCTTTTTTCCCCCGGGTTGATGCTCTGCCTGCTTTCCTCCCTGCTTGAGTTCGCTGTTTCCACTTACCGGACGGAGGTTGTCTTCCCCCCGCGGATGTCTAAGTTCTCTTTCCCCTCTCATAGGAGGTAAGCTATGCGCTCTTTTTTTCCTTCCCTGCTGTTCTCCTAAAAGGAACTTCTCTTTTCGCATCCCGTTCGTAATCGTGCCATTCCTCTTATGAGAGAAGCATGAACGAGGGACGGCTTTCCCGCCCTCACAAGCGCGACACGCTCCCTTTTTTTCTTTCAGGTATCCGGTTTTTTTTCATGGACTCAGGCAGTCGAAGGCGCTTATCCCTTCCCTGCCGTTACTGAAAGTGTTCCCCTCCCCTTCCCTCAACCAGACGGACGATGGTTTTCCTTCGCTCGTCTTTTTTCTTCCCTCCTATCTACGGAGCCTTTTCCCACAAGCCTCTGGTTCGGCCTGATGGGATTCTTTCCGCGGACATTAGGGATCGTCAAATTCGTTAGTGGTGATCGCGGCGTCCTTTTCTAGTCGCCTTTCCCCATGGTGAAAAAGAAGCTGTTTCCCAAAAGGAGTCAGTCCCCCTCCGGCGATAGTCTTTTTTTCTCCCTCGCGTTGTGGTTCAAGTCGCAAGAGTTTGTCCCCCCCCCCCTTTTGCCGTCATCGTCTCGATTCTACTACGCAATAAAGAATCATGATGCCGTATTCTTCACTTCCCGTAGAAATTAAAGTTGGGGCTTCCCCTTCTTTTTTTTCCCCCCCCCAGGAACTAGTCACCCATCCTTCTCCCGGTACTCCGAGATTCCTCCGGCTCATTATGAGCCCTTCTTTCTTTTTTCCCCCAAGAGCATCGACGCCGCTTCTTTTTTCCCGGCGTGAAGGCGATTATGTTGCCTTTAAAGGATCAGGTCAATGATCCCTGCCAACCACAAGGAGAGAATTCCTCCTTCCTAGTAAGGCGAACAGGTTCTTTCCCTCCTCCTAACGACGGCTGTAGAAGCGATGACTGTACCCCAGATTCAGTGGGGAACCGATGCCTGGTCGAGTAGATGATGAAAGGTTCCCCCCCCCCCCATTTTTTTCTGGTTCACGTCTGATACGCCCTTCAACCTCAGGCCCTTCTTTCAGACCTGAAATGGACGGAAGCCGAGGTCGTCTCCTGCTGGGCAAGGACACCTCCCTGCGGAAATAGAGGACTGCCCTTCCCTTTTCTGATAATTTTCCCCCCTTCTTTTCCCCCTAAAACCAGACAAATCAGTGCCTCCCTTTTCCCCCCTCTACGGCCTCTTTTCCCCTTTCGACCCAAAGCTTCGTGCCTTCGAGCGAGAAGTTTGTTCCAATCAGCGCTCTTTTTTTCCTTTCCTGAAGCAAGGGGACGGTGTTGGTCTTGGACTTTCTGAAGACGGCAGCCCCCTTTTTTCTTGAGAGAAAGAATTGGCGGAGCGCTTCTATGAAGGTCGGGTTCCCCCCTTTTCCCCTCGCTCGACATGTTCCTTGTCCTTTTCCTCGGGCGGCGACGGCAACCTTTCTGTTTAAGCCCGAGGCGATCTCTTTTCCCCCGAGATTCACCCTTCCTTCGCAAGTCACTTTGAGTAGCTGAGCCGGTGATAGCCAATGGCTTTCTCGATCCTTCTAGAGCCCTTTTTTCAATGCGCGCGGGCAAGTTCCTTGCGAAAGCTAGTTCTGGCGTATTAAGACCCCTTTCTTTCCCAAAGAGGCGCTCGCCATCTTTTCAAGGGGGATGAACTTTATAATACTCCGTTGTGTTTTTTTCCCCTCAAACTGAAAACATCGTCCTAGCGCTCTCAACCCCGGTAGAACAGCGCTTTCTTTCAGAGAACCTTTTCTTCCATTTCGCATGATTTTTTTTTCGTCTTATCGATTCAAGAGATGGCTCCCTAATTGGACACTATCCCTGCCTAAATCATTTTTTCTTCCGCCCAGGATTTCCGTTGTTCATAGAGGTCACCGTTTCATCGGATGAAACCACTTCTCCCTCCCGCTGTCCCTGAGGCTTTTTCGCGCACGGACCGTACGGCTTTTGAAAATGTCGAGAGCTTTTTCAACCAGACCTTAATTCGACCTTCTTCCCTTTTCTCGAGCCCGCCAAGGCCGTTAATCAGCCCCTGTACACTGGCTTGCCCCTTTCGTGAACGACACCGTCCACTTTCTTAGCCGACCCTCTCCTTTCCCACGACGTTTTCTACGTCCTATTGCCCACACCACGAAATGACGGGTCTTTTTCAGGAACAGCTTTCCCTTCCGCCATCGACGTGCGATCTCTCTTCCCCCTTTCTGTGTTCTGGACGTCACACATTCGCTATCTTTTTCCTGAAGCCGGCCTCGATGTAGCCTCCGGTTTGTACTTGAAAATTCCTTCTTCCTTTCTCGACCTCGCGTCCGTCCATTTCCTTCTCCCCTTTTCCTTTCTGGCCCGGCGTTGAGCTCGTCCCCTAAAAAACGGGGATTATCGCCTCTCCCTCGACAGGATTCCCTTCCTTGTTCCCAATGAATCTAGGATTGGCTATCGCCGTCAGTTCGTCGATGGCTCTCCTGATAGAGGGGCTCGTTGGTTACATCGCCTTTCTTTGATGACCCTTGGCAGTCCTTTTCCCCGTTTTGGGACCAGGGACCTAGTCGTTCCCTTTTTCCTCGGGGATTTTGGCGTTTTTCCCCCTCGCGAGTGCGGGTAAATTTCTCATGAAGGAAGCGCGCGAACAGATACACCGGCCCTCCCTTAGTTACTTCCTTTTGGGGAGATTCTGGTTTTTTCCCAACCAGCTTCCGTTCAGACTCTCTTTGACTAACGTGAATTTCTACGCATTTTTTCTCTCGTGAAGTATACGGTCATCAGGATGTCTTTTTCTTCGCATCGAGATCGAGCCTTTTTCCCCCTCCCTCTCACCAGACGAGAGGCCCTGGCAACTCCGACTTGAACCCCCTTTGCAGCAGAATTATCGTTCCTAAAAGGGCAGACCGACTCTTTTTCTTCCTTTTGTGGGAACACAGCTCCTTTTTCACCCTGGCCTTTCTCCTATCACAACTCCACGAAAGCACAGACGGCGATCTTTCTTCTTCTTCCCCGCAGAGAGAATCGTGACAAACCCCCCTTTCCCTTCCAGTACGCCTCTCTGTCTTAAAGAGCGCGATTTGCAGGACAAAAACAGAGACTTTCCTCTCCTCGTGAAATAGTCGTCTGGTTTTCTTCCCCCTTCTTTCCCTGAACATTCTGCATGTAGGTGGAGGGTGATTTCCTCTTTGCAGTGAGTCAATGACGATCACTCCCCCTAAAAGCGTCTTTCGACTTTCGCGCTGTGTGTCTCTTTTTCTTCCTCTCACGCTCCGTCCGTTAATGCTGATCAGCATAATAACGGACCTTTCCACGATGACGAACGGGATTCTTCCTCTCCGGCATATGTTCAGCTGTGGCAACATCCTTTTTTCCTTTCTCCTCGCGCAGCTGACCTCCCATTTAAAGATAACGAGAAGCCCTTTCGTAGGACACCTCTTCTGTTACGTGGCCTGATTCGTACTTCTTCTAATCAAGCCCTGGGACCGGAAGGCATCCTCCACAGATAGAATCATCTTTTCCTTGACGCGATGATCCCTGACTCACCGAGAGCATCAGGGCGTTTCTGAGGGTGTAGAACATTTTTCTCCTTCACAAAAGCCGATCCTGGCTCTTCCGGCCGTTCAGTCTGAGGACGGGCCTTTTGGATACGTCTTTCTTTTTCCTGCAAATGCGTGTTGTATTCTTTTCTTATGGATAACTATGTTGACCTCCTCGTCGGGGGAAGTCGGCCAGGCGGCTCTCCCTTTTCCCTCTTTCTGTCTAATGGGGTGAGTACCCCTCAGCACAGCTTTTTTCCCTTGCAGCGGCGACCGCCAGGGCGCGGCCGGAGCCTGTGTGTTTCTTTTTCGGTGAAATCACGTCACTGCTTTTTTTTTTTTTCCGCCTCTTCGTTCTGATGCGACACGCCTAAGCTTTTCTATGGCAAGCTGCGCCGGCCTTTCGTTGGGAGAGCGAAACCTGATGCTCCTGCAGAGCCGCTGATGGCGATCCTCCTTCTTCCCTCCCCCATCAACTGCTGTCCCTTCACGTCTTGTGACGCGCTGGCGGAGAAAATCACGTCCTTCCCTCCTAAGTTGTTGTTGCTTTTCTCTCTTCACGCGTTGACGAAGTGATTTTCTTCCGTCCCCCTTTCCTTTCTCCTTCTTTCGTGAAGAGGCAGAAGTTTTATGGTTGAGGATTTTTTTCTATCGCCAGCAGCGGAACTACTATCGATCCCTTCAGAATAGGTTCCCTTTCCCTTCACTACAAAAAGGCTGGACGGCGCCTTCTTCTCCCTCCCCCTGGCGTTCGCCGCGTGTCGCCTACTTGAACTCCTCTTCAGTTCGTCAATCATTTTCCAAAACGAAAAACCTTTGCTCTCCCTGAGGTCGCAGCTGCAGCCTGCTTTTTTTTCCTGCGCGAGGATACGAACCGAGATGTTTCCCTCCCCCCCCTTTCTCTTCCCCCCCGCGCTTGAACTATTAATAGGATTCCACTTTCCTTCTATGAATAAAAGAGAATTGTCTCTTTCTTTTGGCAGGGACTGCTCACCTTCTTTCGATCGTCTTTGTGATGCGGCCGACTAGGAGGAGGCTGTCTCCCCGAAAATAAAGGAAGACTTCCCTCTATCTCTCGTTGGCTCTGGGCTGTTTATGCTTTTTCAACAACATATGCTTCGATCGGCTGCGGCCCCTCATGGCTGATTTTTTTCTGCGGGGAGTCTTTCTCTCCCCCTCCCTTCGTTGGCGAAGAGCCACAATGTTTTCTTCTTTTTCCCTTCCGTGAAGCTCAGCGATTTTTCTCGTCGATGGTGCTGAAGAAGCTTTGATGAGGGCGTGGGGTGGAGGATTTGCCTTGCACTAGTCGCCTTATCTGCTCCTCCCACGAGACGAGGAGTTCATCCCTCCTCCCCCCAAGGCGCGAAAAGCTAGATTCGCTGTTAAGGTATCCTCCCTTTTTTTTCTTTCTGACGGCGTTCTATACCTCTTCTTTAAGCTGTCGGTGGGGCTCAGAGACCCTTCCTCGCAGACGCCCTTCTCTTCCTCCTATCTACGGAGCTCTTTCACCCGAGGGCCCCCTTTTTCCTTATGGGAACGGTTTGAACGATTCCGCTTTCGGGGAAGGGCGGCTCCCTTTTTGCGACGGAGGAGTTTTTTCTTCTTGGTTCAGTCGAAAATTCAGTGCTAAGCTATTTCCCCTTCCACCGGCTGTCTTCCCCGGAAGGAGATATTAAGCGTTTTCGGTTGTGGTTCACTCTTCCTTTTTGTGGTTCTCTATACTCTTTTGATCGTTTTCCTATGCGCACACAGGCGATACTCCGCCCTCCCTTCCACGCATAAGGAAGTAGTGCTTCCTTTTTGGGGGGTGGAGGCCGAGATTGCTTAATTTCCTCCCCACCCCTGATCTCACGCCAATTTTATCTTTCCCCTTTTATGCTGTCGCGCGGCTTCCTTCTGTCTCTCAGGAGAATAGAAGCAAGCGCTTCTTTTTCCTTCTTCAGGAGATTCTGACGGCCAGACTTTCCTGGATCAGTCCCCCTTCCCAAAGGCCAACCCCCCCATGAAGGCGATGAACAAAGTAGCACCCCTTTTCTGTCTTGTTGGGACATCGACAGAAACTGACGGCTTTTCCTCCAGGACCAACCCAATTTCCCCTTTCCTTTGGACCTTAAGGTGAGATGAATCCCCGTTTCCTTTCTCCTGCCAGAGCTCAACGCCTTTTTTCCTCCCTCTCCGGAGGTTTTAACTTTTTTAACCCTTTTTAGGTCGAGGATCTTTTTCAGTACTGAACGACTTTTCTTCTTCCAACGATGCGCAATTTCTTTCTTCCCCCTCGAGGTTGCTCAGCCTTTTTCTACGAAAATTTGTGACGCCGAACCCCTTCTTTCGAGTAGAAGTCGAGGGCGTCCCTGGAAGAACTTCCTTTCGAACCAAAGTTTTGCCCTCCTCCTTTGGTGCGCTGGTTGGCCCCCCCCTTTCTCAGACGAGTATGAGTGCTTTTTCCTTACAATAATCCCCGCGATTCAGCCCATTTCTCCCCGTGCAGATTCTCATTGTTGTTCCCTCTTTTGGAGAGTCCCGTTCAAGGTTCTTCCTTCACCAAAGGAAGGCAGAGGAAAGCTTTCCACGTGGTAATTGCTTTTTTTTTTTTCCCGGCAACACCTTTCCTGATGAATCCCTTTTTCCCTATGAGCTGGCGCGGCCTTTCCCTCCGAATAGAGAGAGACATGAGGGAATAGTAATGATTTTCCTTTCTATTCTCCTTCTTTTATAGATAAGTCCTTTCCGATTTTTTCTTTAGGAACAGGGAGTCCTTCTCTTCCTTTATTCGACCAGTTGCTCTTCAGGGCTTCCTTTAATTTTAAAGTGGGGCTTTATTAATATCAGTTTTTTTTCTCCAATTGAAAATATGCGCTCTCTGCGCATATTTGACTCACTTTCCCTTTCCTTCGCCCCGCGCGTTCGGCAGGGACTCCAGGAGACATTGAATTTTTTTCTTTTTTCTCCCCTTCGTGGCGTGCCCGCGGGCTCAATAAGGACTCCCGCCATGGAGATCCTTTTGGGCGCGAGCGGTCCTTGTTGGACCCTTTCGCATTCGCCTCGGTGAAAAATTCAGAGACTTTCGGTGTTGCCGTCGCCTTCCCTTTCCCGCCGTGCCCCTTTGAGCGCGGGTGACGCTTCCTTGCCTTAGACAGTGGCAAAGCGGTGCTTGATATAATCAACTGCCCCTCCTTGCACTGGGGCTCGCGCGGGGATGATGGTCCGTGCTTTCTTCTTAGTAGAAGAAGCGCTACTAGCTTTTTCCCCTTCCGGCTAGAGGCTCACCCCGCTCCCTACGGTCTGCACGACGATTCCTTCTCCATGAACCGATTGTCCCCAGTAAGAACATCGCTTTTCGGCAATGATTGGTGTTTTAGTCACAAAAGTTTCGGCGAGTCTCCCCCTTCATGATGTCGAAGTACGCCTGCATCGGTGTCTTTGGTACCTTTTCGTCTTGTACTCCTCGCTTCGCTCTTCTTTCCTCCGGAAGCGGCGGAGTTTTTATCCAGAGTTAAAAGAAAAACGGTTTTGAAGCCTCCTCTGTCTTACTCCCCCGGCAGAGGGTCCCCCTTCGATTAGATTCTACCCCCTCTTGGCAGCAACATCCTTTCCCTGATAGAGGGGCTCGTTTTCGCTTTCTTTTTTGATGGACCTGGGCCAGGCGTCTACTTGGGAAAAGGACTTTCTCTTCCTTCCCTTCTTCCCCCTTTCTCGCTGGCGTCTATTTTAACTTTTTTGGTAAGGGCTCAGAAGGAGCTTTCCCTTCGAGAAATCTTCGGAGTACCTTCCCGGGTGACCTTGGCGTGGAGATCAGGTTTTTTTTTCCCAGTTCCGTTCAGCCTATCGGGCCCACCCAGTGAATTCTACCTTCTTTTTTTTTTTTTCACGTTACGTCATCAGGATGTTGAGGGTCTTGACCTTTTCTCATCGAGATCGAGGACGAGTTTCACCGGCGAGAGGAGTAGGAGAAACCTTTTTTCTCTTCGTCCCTCAACACCCCCCTTTTTGCCCGACGAATATCGATCTCCCCAGGAGAAGACAGAACGCAGGGTTTGTTCTGGTGGGAAAACAGCTCGGCCTTCCTTTCCTGCGAAGACCACCAACGTTCTTCCCCCCGACGGCGCTCCTGTGGATGAAGCGCCTCTCCTCCTCGTGAAAACAGTGCCCCTCAGGGACTCCCCTTCCCCTTTCCTTCGCAAGATTTCCCCTTCTTTCTCGGTTGCAGGCAAACCGCTTTCGAGCTCTTTTTTCCTTTTTTTCGCTGAGCCCCCACCGACAGCTTCCTGTTTCTAGAAACGAATCCTTTTTGAGTCCAATGACGACTTTTTTTGCTTCCCTCCTTAGATTCTTTTCTTGCTTCGAGAAAGCATCCGTTAGTTTTCCTTCTAACGGCGACGAGGTCCTTCCCCCGATGACGAAGCTTTCCGCCCGGCATCTGTTCAGATGTGAGAACAGCCTTCTTCTCGGACATCCGATGAGACGTCAGTTTCGTGTCCTTTTCCCCTTCTCCTCCGCGGTTTATTCCGGCCCCTTTTGTAGTGGCGATGATGCCATACTCCCCCTTGACCATCTCGACAGGCGAGCCCCTTTCTCTCACCGATCGAAGTCACTTTTTTTCTTCCCCTCTATGATCGGTATCCCTTTTTTTTTCTTTTTTAGCACCAGAGCATCAGGGTTCTTTTGTACGGCGAGTTGTTTTCCCTGATCGGCCCGCCTTCCCTTCCCCTCCCCCAAGGAACGCTTTTTGCTTTTTCCCAAGCCTTTCTGGGGGAAGAACGAAGGCGCGACCGACAGTGTAGGCATAGAAGTTCTTCCCCCCCCCCCCCCCTCTTTTTGAAGATCGCTTTCAAGCGGAGGTTCCTTTTTTCTCCTGACCCCTTTTCCGATGGAGACCTGCCCGTGACCCTCTTTTTAGCGGATGCAGCGGCGCGACCGCCCTTTTCCCGAGAGTGTGTTCGGGTTGAATCTGTTCCTTTCCTACATGAGGCGCGCGGCGGTCTGCCATTTTCTTTTTCCCACTCGGCGAACAGCGTTTTGTAATGGCAAGCTGACGCCGGTAGCTCTGTTCCGGGCGCAGACGAAACTGATTTTTTCCCTCGATAAGGAGCGAGCTTTTCCTCTTTTTCTCATATTCCGGACGACTACTCCAGCCATCCTACATCTATCGTCCGGTGACGCGCATTTTTGCCCCAAGAGATATCTCTCTTTGAATCCTCCCTTATCCTCCGTTTGCCGCCGTGATTTTCTCCGCCCTTCTTCCTTTTTTTTCTTTCCTCTTAAGCAGTTGATGGGTGTGGTGTTTATTTGTGTTTTTTCAGCGGCCTCCTGATAGAGTAAGTTCTGCAGCATAAGGTGAGATGTACGAAAGGCCCTTCTCCGAAACCACGTCTTCTCTTCCTTCTCCCGCGGCGGCGATCCCCTTCCCCTTTCCCCCCCCTGACGCCGGCGCGGCGCAGTTTCTTCCCCCTTCCCCCCGAAGGGCAAACACGAAAAAACCCCCTTCCCTGCGGTAGCGCCTGCCGCCTTCTCCCTTTCTTCTTCCCTCTTGATTACGCACCCCATGAGTAAGGTCTCCCATTCAACCCGATCTTTTCCTTCTGAAAGCGATTCACGGATCCATTCTTCTTTCCCGAATTCTATGCATAAACGGTCATTTTGTTTCTTTCCTTTTCCCGGGAAGGGATCCGTTTCCTCCCTTCCTTTGTCTTGTTTGCGATCGGCTGATGCGGTTTCTTCCACCTCGCCGACCATCAAGGCCTCCCTGTGAGACTGATGTGTATATGGATTCTTCCCCTTTCCCACCTATGCTTCTCTTCGTCCTCCTTCATGGCGAGGGATGTTTTTTCGTATGGCATCAGAGCACACTTCCGAAGAGAAGCACCGATTCTTTCTCTCCCCCTTGACCTCAATCGGAGGTTTCTCCTCCGCACTTTTCCCTCGGTTCCTCACAGTTGATGGCGAATCGGTAGTAATAGGTGACATTTCCCTCTTCGTTAGAACGACTGAACGTATTCTTTTCCCCCCCCTAGCAAGCACGCCTTACGCTTCTCCTTCTGGACGCTGTTAGGTATACCCCCCCCCTTCTTTGTCATAAATGCAGGGGGGTGTTTTTTTGGTTCCGACGGTCTCCCTCAGAAGTAATGAAAGCTGTCTTTCCAAACAGACGTCCTTTTTCTCCTTCCTTCGTCGCTCGTCTTCGCGTGTTTCCGGATATCCTTTCTCGGGCGAAAGACGATTTCTTTTTTTCTTCCTTATGGTGAAACGGTGTACCCTCTCTGCGGCTCTAAATCCACCCTGGAGTTATGTTCTTCGTGAGTGGTTGACCTTTTCCCCCGTCGATAAATTAGTTGTGGACATGCGTTCGAGCAAAAGGAGGATTAACTTTCTGAAAGGAAGATTCCCTTTTTCCCCGGCAAGAGTGTGGTTCTCCAATCCAGTTCACCTCTCTCCTTCTCGATGCGCGACACACAGGCGTCTCTTCTTTTCTACGTATAATTCAAAAGGATAGACGCGTCTTCCCTTTGACTTCCTCGTTTTTGAAAGGAGCTGGTTTCACTAAAATCCGCCGGTACCGGTAGAGACGGTAATCTTTTTTGGGAGATGGTTGAGAGGATCTTTTTCGCGAAGTAAAGATCCCCTCCTTCCTCTGCAATGCCGGTCTTTTTGGTTATTTCCCCGGCCCTGGTCACAAGGACTAATGTCCTTTCCCCCCCTTCCTCAAAGCAAAACCCCCTTTTCCCTCCTCTTTCCCAACGAGCCCCTAGGTTACTCTCTTCTTTCACGAAAAAAAAAAAAAACACGGACGGTCAGAAGCGACCTTCAGTGGGAAACGCTGCTCTTTGTATCCGTTTATCTGTTCTTTCTCCACGTGTGGAGGGGAACGTCCCCGCTCAACGCAGGGCCTTCCGGAGGTTCAGTCCTTTCCTTCCTCTGTCGAGGAGTAATTTTCCGGACACCGATGCGCCATTTTCGAAATCGAGGCCGGCTTTCCCCTCCTCTGACTAACCCCTTTTTTCCTCCTGAAACACCAGCCCAGTTTTTCCTATGGACCAAAGGAAAAGCCCTTGCCCAAAAGAGTAGTGTCCTTACCTTTTTTCTTGTGGTTGAGCCTGAAATCCTCAGCGCTTCCTTGGAGACGGAAGAACGGGGACTCCCCCCCAAGGCTCCTTTCCCCCTCTTTCCTTTTTCCTTCCCCCCGTGCAGATGCGGATATGTGTGACTTTTTTTTCCTCTTCCCGCGTTGCAAGGGCGTCCCCTTAAGGAGAGTACAAAGCGCTCTTTTTCAGTTAAGGCCAGGCTTCACTCCCCCCAACACCGCCGGCCGTATTCTGATCTTTTTTCTGGCGCGGCGTGACACCGCTCTCTCGCCGAGAGCAGAGTAAGGCATGTCCTTTCTTTTTCCTGAGGGAGCAGGTGACTCCGTCGGGCCCAATATCTTTGCTCAGGTCGAGATCCTTTTTCCCCCCCCCCCCCCTCCGCCTGCGGGAAAAGCTTTTTCCCCCGCGCGGGGAGAAAGTTTCGTCCCCCCCTTGCTTCTTCAAAGCTTAGCAGACTTTCTCTTTTTCCAAGTGGGATGCACGACCCCTCCTAGGTGTGTGGTTGAGAGCTCCTTCCCATCTGCGATACTACTCTTCCCTCAGCAACTTTTTCGACTCTTTCCCCGCGAGTTCGCATTTTCTGAGCATTGAGTTTTTTCCCTATCTTTCCTTCTGGCGTGACGCCCCCCCCCCCCCTTAACGGATAAATAAACCCCCCCCACCCCACAACCCCCCCCCCCCCCCCCCCCACAACCCCCCCACCCCCCCCAAACACCCCCCCCCCCCTGAATGAAGCAAGGATGTCCTTCGAGGAGGCGTTTTTCTTGGTCACGCATCCAACCCCCTTCCCCTCGCGATTCGAAGCGGCTTCCCCTTTAGCACGACAGGGATTCCGTCGAACAACAGGTTCCCTTTTTTTCGACCCTCGGCCCCCCCCCTTGTTGCCCTTCAACGCGGGAAGCGCGCCGACCACGACTTATAAGAATCTGAACTTTCCTTTGAGAGAGGGGGTTTTCTCCCCCCCTGACCCCGTCCCCTTGCTTTGCCGACCTTTTTTTTCGACTGATGACATCTCAACAAGCGCAACCACTCTCCATTTTCTTTTATCGACAGGTGATCTTTTATGGCTCCCCCCTCCTAAGTGAGAATCCCTCTTCCCTTGGCTGGTGTTCGGCTTCCTTCCCTGATAGCGACTCCTCCCCGATGTAGCAGTACGGTCCCTTTTTTTCCCTCCAGAGGCCACTTTACATTATCTTTCCATTTCAGGTCATGAACCCCTTCGTGAGGATAGGGCTTTCTCCACCCCGGGGATTAATAGAACAGGGACCTTTCCCGGATCTCCCAGCGGTGCCCACTGAATCTCTGCTTAGACATCCCCTCGTAGATGGAAGAAACACATGAAACCGTTTTCAGCTTTTCCTTGGTCAGAGCCTTCCACTTGGTTTTTTTCTTTTCGTCATTGACCTGATCATTGAGTCTTAGTAGGACGTAAGAATAGCATTCCCCTTCCCCAGCGACGAGATGGAGTCATGCTCTTCTTTGATGGTTAAGGGCTCCCCTTGAGCTTTCCCTCCGGCAGTTCGGAAATCTTGGGCAGTACGTCTCTCTTCCTTGCGTGGAGATCATTTTAGTCTGTGCCAACCAGCTTAAGTTCCTTCCCCACACGTGAATTCTAAGCCTCTTTTTTTAATGATACGTCAAAGGATTGTCTTTTTTTTATCTCCTTCTCGAGGACGAGGAGCGACACCGCGATCCCTTCTCCACAAAAAATAGTGGCCTCCCCCAACGCGATGGGAATCGGCCGTTTCTTCCCTTTTCTTCTCGCAACCCACGGCTCCTCCCTTTTCTCGAAACGCTGGTGGGCCCTTCCCCCCCCTGAATTATCGACGTGTAGCCCGGCTCCTTCACCACGCCGCCGCCTTCTCCCCACCGTCCCTCACCGACGGCTTCCTTGTGCTTTCCCCCCTCTCGCGGAAAAGGGACAAAACCGTTAAACACAGTGCCCTTCTCCCTCAGCGGATTTCAGCCAGGTCCTTTCTCTCGGATGAGGCAAACCTTCAGACCCCCTTGCCTTCTTTCGGTTTCGATGAGCCCACGACCCCCTTTTATGAAAGAAGTAGTGAAAAATGAAGTGATTCCCCCCGTGAACAGAGTCCGGCTTCCTCTCTTGTGGAGGAGTGCTGGTTCTTTGTTAGATGATCCGCATAATCCACTTCTTTCCCTTCCTCTGAAGAAATGGCACTTTCCCCCTTTTTCAGCTGTGAGGGAACAGCTGTCCTTTTCCGAAGAGAATCGCGCAGAGCGGACCTCCCTCTCCCCTCTCACGTAGAAGCATTTCTTTCACTCCCGTACAGTTAATGGCGTTTCCCATCTCACCGTTTTTTTGACCATCCTCGCCAGGAGTTTCCTTGAAAGAAAAGATTTTTTCCTCAAAGAGATGACTTTTAAATTCTTCCCGAGCGAGAGCACATTGGAAGTGATGGTACGGGGTGTAGACCCCTTCCTTTCAAAGCGATCCGTAACACGACCCCTTTTCCCCTTTTTTCCGGGATCCTCTTTTTCTAAAAAGAGGAAAATGCGTGATTCATTCCCCCCTGAGGAGTCCGATGAATTCCTCTTTTGAAGTTCGGCCCTTGGCGACTTTTCCCCTGGGTGCGATCCTCGCGGCACCCCCCTTTTAGAAGGATGAAGAGGAGACCTTTCCCCCTCCCACTTGGGGTTCGGGTTGACGCGTTCTCCCTTCTCTTGGACGAACTGCTTTTCCGGCTTCCCTTTCCTTCTTGCGACGCTTTCGACGCCGAGGTTCTCCTCCGGTTGTAGTGATGACGAAGATCGGTCCGTTTGCCCTCTTCTCCAAGCTTACTCGATCAGGAGCCCGTTTGATCTACCTCCACCCCATCAACTGCGCGCTTACGTACGCTGGAGAAACATTTCTCTTTTAAAAATAAGAAGTTGTTGTTGTGATCTCCTTTTCCTCTTCTGCGTCAACACGGACGCTTTTTGACAGTTCCTCTTTTTCTTATAGTCGTCCGGAATCTTGAAGCCGAGCCATTCTCTAGAGGTAAAGCGTTCTCTTTTGCTGCGACACGGAACGAGCGTCGTCCTTTCTTTTCCCTTTGCCATAGGACGCGGCGGCTTAAGCCCTTTTCTTACGCAAATCGACGATCCTTTATCGTAGGATTTAACAGAAGGAAAACCACCTCCCCGATACACGATCGGCCAGTTTTTTCCGCTTCAGCAGTCTCACCCATCGTCTCATGAGCGAGTCCCTCTATAATTTCCCGATTCGCTAAGACTGCAGACGTACAGCCGTTCCAATTAGGAATATGGGAGAGTGGTATCCTTCATTTGAGACTGTAATTAGCGCATCGTTCCCCTTCTCCCCCTGAACGCCGCGGTCTGTACAGTCGGTGTTTTCTCGGCGGCTGGATGTTAGGACACCTAGTCCCTCCTTTTCCCCCGAATGTGAGATATAGGTGCTCTTCCTACAGAGAGTAAGGGCCTTTCTTGCGGCAGCGCCTATTTCTTCCTTGAGGTCAAGTGGAGTGAGTATAGGCTTGCGAAAATTAACTGACGGAGGTTTTCCCTCTGGCTTCTTTTTAGTGCTTCCCCCCCTTAGGTCCGCTATGCGCGATTCTAGTTCTTTTTTTTTCCTAACAGCTGAACAAGATGCTTTTTTCATAACCGTTCGGAATACGGTTCCCTTTTCTCTCTTATCAGAATGCACGATTTCTTCCTAAGGCCAGCAGCAATCACACTTTCTTCCCCCCCTTTAAGGGAAGATTGTTCATTCCCTATAGTAAGTGCGACTCATTTTTTTTTTTATATACATACACCACAGAATGTTTCCCTTTTTTTCACACCAGAAGAAGATGTTCTCCTCTAGTATTAGATGTTTCTACGGGCCCCCCTCCTTTTTCTCCATAGCCGCATTCTGCTTTCCTTCTCTTTGTTTTGCACGATGACGATGCTTAGGCTCGCGGGGAGTTAGTTTTTTTTCTAGTGCCGTTCCTTTCCCCTTGGTGAAGCCGAGCTTTCCATCTCTCTTTTTCTTCCCTTTGCGATTCACGAAGCTCGTCCATGAGTTGTGGTTTCCCCTCCCCCCTAGGTGTGGTTCTACCCCCTTTTCTTCGCGGTTATCGTTAGATTTCCTCCTCCTCTCCCCAGCCCTCAAGACATCCTTTTCAGACGCGATTCAATGCGTAGATCCTTTCTGACGGAAGTGGTTGGCCAGACTTTCTCCCCAGTCAGTCCTTTACTCGAAGATTTCCGAAACGACGGTTTTTTTTTTTTCGCGCGGCTCCTGTTCTGAGCCCTCCAAGAGAACTAGACGCTTTCCTTTTCCTCTCGGAGTGACTGATCTTCCTCCGTCCATGTTTTTTTTCCCAATGACGCTGGCCAGTTCCTCTTAGAGGAGCTGACACAAAGAGCCCCCCTTTTTTCCCCTGTTCTGGCTGTTTTTACGACTGATTTCGCAGCGATTATTAAGTGGGAAAAATCAGCGTGGATCCTTGGTGAGATGAATCCCAGTGTTCTGGATAAGAACGAGATCACTTCCCCCCTCTAAGGATTACCTGTCATGGACGGAATGCTTTCTTTCCCCTAGGAAGGGCCGTCTGCCCTTCTTCCCAAGGACAACGATGAGCTCTCGGACGAAATCGAGGCCTTTTTTTTTCTCCTCCCCCGTTTGTGACGAATCCCCCCCCATGCATAGAGTTTTCGATGGGCCCCTTCCAGCTGTTCATGGTGACCCCCTTTGTCTTTTGTTTGCGCTGGTTTTTTTTTCCGTCGTGGAATCAGCGATTCCCGGAAGCAAAGGGTATTTTCTTTACATCATCCCCTTTCCCCCTTTCCCCTGGCACGCCAGTGCCCTTTTCCTTTTGAGGAAGAGCCTTTTTGCGAGATCACCGCGTTCTCCCTTTAATGATTAGCTACCCATTTCTTCTCTCCCCTCGCTCGACATTTCATTTCTTGCGGGGACGTAAGTCAGCAGGAAGATTAGCAATCTCTTTTTTCTTCCTCTGCGCTGGCTTTCTATTTTTCCCAAATCCCCTTTCGCAGAGTCAGCCTCATGCAGGTTTTTTTTTCTTTCTAGAATTCCCCATCAGGGGATTCTCTAAGGAAGATCTACCATTCTTTCCTTAACATTTTCCCCTCCTTACCGGGAGTATTCGTCCCCTCGTGCAAGAGGAGATCAGCTTTAGATTTTACAAGGTGGTCTGCCCTCCGACTCCTGGGTTGCAATTTTCATCCAATGAAAAGATGCCCTTTTCGTTAGGCCTTCGAGGCCCCCCCCCCGGTCGGCCCCCTCTTTTTGCCGAACCTTCTCTCGCATTGATTCTTCGGATCTCGCCTCTACTCTTTACTTGGATATCAATCCGATTTTTGCAATGCATGCCTTATGAATATGCGCTTTTTTTTGTTTCGCCCCAATCCGCCTTTCCCCTCTAGCGATGAGAAGCGGCAGTTTCTCCAGACAGCGGACGTACGTCCTCCCCCCTACACACTAAATTCTTCTGGTGTACCTCGGCCCGGTTCCCCCCCCCGGCACGCGGGACGCTAAGAAGTGCTCTTCTCCTTGCACTGTTTGAGCCCCTTCAGCTCGTTGCTGATGTAAGTGACAGACCCCTTTCCGTAGACGAAGACGTTTTCCCTCTGATTGACAAGTCCCTTTCCTCTTTCAACCCTCGCACCACCTCCCCTTTATGCACGAAGATTTGTCTTCCCGCTTTGCCGCCGTTTTTCCCTCCGCACATCTTCGAGGCAATGAGGTTTTGAGTAACAAACTTAGCGCAGCCGTTTCCTGCACTGCTCTTCTCTTCCCTGGGTTGGTGGAAAGAAGGCCCCTCCTCCATAGATTTCTTGTCTGAAATTACTTCCCGGAGTTGAGAGAGGGTGCCAAGGGGATTCATCTCTTTTAGCAGCTCGCGACCGGATACCCTCTTCCTTCTCGGTTCCACTGAATTTTTTTTTTTTAATCCGCTTCGACTGAGTTTCTCGCAACAGCAAGAACCTTTTTTCTAAGAGGGGACGTGGTAAGTCTTCCCTGCCCTTTTTACTGGCCATTTGTCATGACCCCTTTCCCTTTCCCCCCTTTTTTCGTAGGCCGTAAGAATCTTTCATGGAAAGAAGGAAGTCCT
>Ga0179593_1648417_pt1 | contig 17354 bp, 27 predicted proteins | sample CZODoug2_1_08_16_FD_185931 | JGI IMG/M metagenome (GOLD analysis project Ga0179593, IMG submission 185931) | Vadose zone soil fungal communities from Angelo Coast Range Reserve, California, USA - CZODoug2_1_08_16fungal (PacBio error correction) | ecosystem: Environmental > Terrestrial > Soil >... | reverse complement strand
AGAGCAGGTGACCTCCAAGCCTGAAAACCAACAGAAACCCCCCCCCCCCTTTCTTTTTCCCCCTCGAGAGGGGTTATGCGCCCTTTTTTGCTAAGCAATCTTTGTTTCTCCCCCCCCTTTTGTACCGACGGTCGCGTGCGATTGCTGGACGGGGGCCTCCTTTATTTCCTCTTTTGGTGGTAGGGTAAGCTGTCTCCCAGTCATTCTTTCGGTAAAACTCCTCTTCCTCTTCCTGGCCCTCTATTACCCCTCTCCTCCCTCCCCTCCATGATGTTAGGCGGGATTGCGCAACCTTCGTCTGCTGCACCCCTCCTTTTTTTCACAAAGATGCAGCTGCGCTTTCAATAAAGACAGGCTCTTCCCCTTTTTTTGTTTTAGTCTTCTGGACTTTTTTTGCCGAATACACGCATCAGCTTCGCGGAATTGTTTCGTCCTTTTTTTTTTCCCATGGTTGTTACCCCTGACTGAAAACGGTATCGAAGGAACCTCCCTTTCTTTCTCCATGGGAGGATACTGCCCGTCCCTCCCCCCAGCAGGCGTATCCTAGGATGTGCCTCTCTTCTCCCTTTTTTCTCCGTGATGAAGTGACTTCCCCCACGAATGATTTTCCTCTCCTGAGGGCGCGCACGCACTCTACAATCCTCCCCCCTTTTCTCCGAGGACAGGAATGATAAATGTCCTTCTCCTTAATTATTTTTTTTGATTCCTTTTGTGGGCGACTCTGAAAGGGCGATACCTTCACAGACTCCCTTTTCATTTCAGGCGGAAAGGCTGCGAGTTCGATTCCTTCGGTCCACTCGCACGGGAAGGCGCAACGCTTCTTGCCTTTTCCTTTTTCCCTCTTGCGTCATAAATACAGTCCCTACTCCCGATTGATTTTCTCTTTCTTTCGCCGCGGCGCCCTCAGAATTAGCGCCGAGCCCCTTTTCCCCTCTTTCAGTGAAGAAAGAGATGTTTTTTTGAACTACGATTTTTTCTGGCTTTTAGTCTTGGTGGCAAATCTCGCCCTCCGGGCCGAGATTATGAATCCCTGCTTCTCTCCCCCCTTCGCGGCACCTCCTCGATCTAGCGCCCGATGTGGGTTTTCTTCGGCAATGAACAATCTCTAAATATCGGACAGCCTTCTTTTTCTCTCCGAGAATTCGCGGGCGTTTTCCGTCCCATTCATGTTTATTGCCCAGACCCTTTTCTCCTTCTTTTTTGCGTTCCCAGAGTACGCCCCAGGTGTATCGCGGCTTAGCCTGTTTTTTTCCTCCTTTGGATAGAAGGAAAGGCGACCACGTCTGCTCTTCACCTTTTTTTTTTTTTTTCAGAAAGAGGAGTACGTACGCCCCCCTCTTTCTCCCCTGCTAGAAATTCTGCAAATGTGTAAACTGGGACTTTTTCCCCCCCTTCGCGCGGCTTCGCTCTGAGGTGCAAACAGTCATATCTACCTCCCCACGAGGTAGGCACCATCTCCACGAAAACCGGGCTGCCATTCTCCCCCCCCCTTCTTTTTCCTCCCGAAGCATTTTAAAAGGCGACCCCCTCGATTTTTTTTCCGTTCCTCCCCCCCTCCCCCCGAATGGAAGGAAAAGTCTTTTACCATCCATGAGACCCCTTCGCCTCCCCTTCTTTTCCATCTCCGAAGGAAGGACGGAGATTCATCCCCTTTTCTTATGAAATTAGTGTTTTGCCCAAACCGCACGTCCCCAATTTTCTTCGGAAGCACTCCTGTTTTTTCGCCCTCAATGCGCAGTTTGCCTTTTTCTTTATTCGAAACGCCCCCCGTTCACCCCCTTCTATGACGGGTTAGGTTTCCCGAGGTCTTTTTTCTCTTCCCCTTTTCCTGAGATGTAGTCGACGTTCCAATTTCTTCCAGCGTAGACAGCGTGATGAAGCGGGATTCTTCGCAAAGAAGAGAGTCCCTCCTTTTCCCTTTCCTTATCTACGCAAGAAGAAGGGGCATTCCATTTTTTTTCTTATTCATAGGGGTTTTTTAAAGTTTCCCCTTTCAAGTGAGTAGGAAGACCCTCGCCTCCTACCGTCCTTCGCCCCAGCATCTACACCCCACTTGCCGCCTACCCCCACCCCCCCAAACAGCCATAGCCCCATTCCACCCCACAATCACCACCCCACTTCCGCGCCCCTCCACTCCCTCTCATCACTCCCTTGCGACCTTCTCTTCTCGTCCCTCCCTCTGGTTTCCATGCAACCACTTCTCCCCCTTCATTTTAACACCCCCATCTTGCTCTGAGAACCACTTTTTCACCCGGTCCTCTCTGTCCACCCATATCTCACTCTCCCGCACTCCCTCCATTACCATCGCACACCCCACTTTCCCTCAATGCCTTCCCTTCGACCTCCCAGTACCATCCCACTATCCCACCGCCCCTCATGCCCGTCCATCCATTTTTACCCTCTCACCCCGTCTTCTCCCCAACCGATCTTTTCCTCCCCGTCACTCCCTTCACCACACCCTCCACCACATACTTGCTTCTTTGACCTCAGCCACTTCCCACTACACCGTCCGCTGATTCGCCGCCCCCTCCACTCACCCTCCTACCCCGCCCCCTTCCCCTCCAGCCCACTCCTTCCCCCACATCTGCAACACCACCCCTCCCACCCCCCCCCTCCTGACCTCTTCTTCACACTCCCTCCCCACCCCTACACCCCCGCCCACCACCGCTCCCCCATCATTCCCGACCCCCCCCACTCACCTCCCTCCCATCCCCCACTGTCGCACCCACTATTTCCCTCTCCTTCCCCCCCCCTCCCTTATACGACCCCCCCCTACTCCCCCTCTCCCTTGTACGGCCTCCCCCACTTAACCCACAATACTACCCCTCTTCACACTCTCCTTATAATCACCCCCTCCCCCAACAGACACCATCCCTCTATCTCTCCACTCCGTCTTTCCTCCCCATCCACAATACCCACCTCATCTCGACGTTCCCTCAACGCATACCCATCCAACTTCCACCCAGCTATCTTCCTTCTACCACAACCCCCCCGTACCACACTCCCCCCACCCCACCGCACCCTCTCCTTCATACTTCCTCTTCCCCGATCACACCATACTCCCCTCTCCCCCAATCATTCTCCCCTCCAAGCCCCCCCCCTCCACTCCCCAATCCCCCCTCCGTTTACAGCATGACCCCCCTTCTCACCTACTACCCTAACCCACATTCCCTTACCCCCTTCGATTGATTCCCCCCTCACCTCTTATAACTTTCCTTCACAAACCCACCCCCCACCACACCCCCACTCCTCGCCCCCTGAACCCCCCTCATAGTTCCTTTACTCCTCCCCCTAACCTAGCATCCCTACATACACCCCCCCCCCCGTTAGAAGTCCCCTCCCCCCCGCCCTTCCCCCCCCTTCTTTCTAACCCCACTTCCCACCACCCCCTTTCCCCTCCCTCTTCCATACGAATCTCACACGTTGACCATCCAATCCCTCCACCACTATACCTACAGACACCTTTCCCAACACTCGCAAACACCCTCTCCCCCACTCGCCAAATACCACTCCTTCCTCCACCCCCAACCTGCTCCTACACCCCCCTCCCCCCCCCTCACTTCCCATCCTCTCCGATTTTCTACCCCACCCCTCCCCTCCCTCCTGTCGCCCCCATCCCTCCAGCCCCCTTTCCTCCATGCCCCTCTTTACCTTCCCTGCCCACGATGCACAACAAACCCCATACCTGCAGCCCTCCCAACTCAATTTCACACCCCATCCCCACCGTTTTTCTACGGTCCGCCCCCCCCTCCCTCCCTCCCTTTCTACCTACCGAACCTCTCTCACTTCCTCGAGTCCCTCCTCCCCACGCGAACCCTTGCCCCCCCCCCACATTTGCCCTCACTTCCTCTTCCAACCCCATTCTATTTCTCTCACCACCCTCTCTTGCTACCAATCACCACATCCTTCCCCATCATTCATACCCACTTCTATTTCCCCTCTCCGCCTCCGCTCTCTTCTCCCCTCATCATAAATCTCTCGCTTCCACTCTCCCCCTCTAGCCACCCCCTCCGCCACCTCTCCCCTTCCTCCAGTCCAAATCCTATGACCTACACCTCAATACCTACCCCCACCCTCTAATTCCCCCCATTTCCTAACTCTTCCTCCTAACCGCTTCCCTCTCCCTCTAATCCCTCGCTTACCCCCCCACCCTACCATCCAACAACCTTTCCCAATCCCTCTTCAATTTAACCCCCTCCCTCCGTCCCCACCCTCTTCCCGCTCACTATGCCCCTCCCTTCCTTCCCATATCCCATTCCACGTTCCCCTCGTCCGCTTCACCACTGCTCAGTCATTACTCCCTCCCCACCCCCTCTCCCTTTCTCCTCCGCCCCCACGCCTCCCCCCCATCCCCAAACACACCTCTTACGGAGCCCCCAACCTTTTCCCTTTTTTTTCCCAGTCGTCTCCCTCACCTCCCATCCCCCTCCCCCACACGCCCCTCTCAACCCCCAATTCCCCTCCCATCCTCACCCCACAGGCCCTCACGCCTTCCTATATCCCTTAACTTCCCTCTCTCCCACCACTTCTCTTAATCACTCCTCCCCATACCTGCTCCACCAATCCCATTCTCTCTCCAACTAAACCCACTCTAACTTCTTTCCCCTAAACTCACATTCCCCCCCCCCTACTTGACATCCCACTTTCATCCTTCTCTCCTTCTCGATCCTTCTTCCCGCTTTACCATACTATTCCCCCTACCCACCCCCTTACATTCTTCTGCGCGCCCACCCCTCCCTCCCCGCTACCCACTTCCCCCCCCTGCCCACGATCCCCACCTGTTTCCACAACCCTTTACCCCCCCATCTCCCTTTTCCTCCTCGCATCACTCCGACTTTTCGACTTGTTCCTTCCTCCATCATACTTCCGTCCCACTCCCCCAAATCCCCACCTCGTCTACCATTCCTCTCTAACGACTCCTCCACCTACTACACACTATTCCACGCCCTCCTCACCCTTCCACCCCAACTAGCCCCAACAGTCCTCTTCACCCCTCCAACTTTTTACCCCTTCCCGCCTCCTCCTCTACCTCTCAATCCCCCCCCCATCAGCCACTGCCCCCAACACACCTTCCCCTCCCCCATGTTCCCCTACCACACCATACCCCTAGTCGCACCTCCTCCCTTCTCCTCCACCTCCCCAATCCCCCCCCCCCCCCATCCCCGCACCCATACCATACACCCCTACAGACCGCATCCACCCCCTCGACCCCCATCCACACTCATAATCCCACACTCCCCCCCCATTCCCCCATTCTCTACCCCTCTACCATACAGCACCCATCACCACCCCCACCTCCCTCCCCCCAGATTCTCCCCCCCCCTCACTCTCCCCTATCACACCCATCCCACCCCACCCAATCTAAAAACCCCCCAAGCAAACTTCTTGGGGCGCCCAAAATCCACCCCCCCACAAAAAGTTTAAACCGTGGAAAACTTGGGGGTTGGGGGTGGGGTTTTTTTTTTGGGGTGGGCAAGCGGTACCAGAACGCCCTATTTCTTTTCGGACACTTAGTTTTTTTTCCTCCCGCCCGGTGCCAATCGGTTACCCGTTCGGTTTTTTTCTTCCCCCCTAAAGTTAATGTAAGATGGTCAAGAATCCCCAACTTCCCTTCCCCGCCAATACTTAGTATCGCTTTCTCAAAGGATTCGTGAGAATCGCGCCCCTTCGAGAAGATTTGATTTCCCTTTGGCCGAAGGTCTTCAGACCGTCCCCTCCAAAATGAAGTCAACTTTCCTTCCTTCATGGCGGACGGCTGCATTAATCTGTAGTTTAGAGACGCCTTCCTTATTCCCCCCCTTTGCCTTCCTGAATGATGCCCGCCCCCTCAAAAGCGGTTCCTTAGGCTTTGATCTCCCCCCTCTGAACGCTCAAGGTTTTTTGCCATACTGGGCTGGAGCCCTTCGCAGGCGTCGCGTGGTCTTTTCTCCCCGACCCCCTCTGTGCGGCATATACGCTTCGGCCCAGATGCACCTTCCTCTTTTAACGAAAATCGAGTAGTACCCTTTCCCCCCCCCCCGTTTGCTGCCATGAGTGGCATACGCCGACCTCCATAAAATGACCAACTCCTGATTTTTTTTCCTTTATTGCCTTCTTCAAGGATTTTTTTCTTTGTCCTAAAGCAATGTGTTCCGGCTCCCTGACAAAAGATGGACTAAAATCTCTTTCCCTCTTTTTTTTGAGAGAGATTTATTCATAGTCCATCCTCTCCGTGAAAAAATTGCTTTCTACACAACATCACTTTCTCCCCCCGATAATTGAAGAATTATCACTGTGAAGCCGGTCTCGGTCCTTATTTATAGGAGTATTCCACTAATGTCCTACCCCACCTCCTTTCATTTAATAATAGATGTTCGGTTCCCCTCCCTGATTTCATATGCGGCCTCTCTCTGTGGAAGTACGGCCGACGTTGACTCTTTCCCGTACCACGATCTCGGCCGAAGGGCCACGGTTTTCTGATGGCAAAATTTTCTCCGGTTCCGAAAATCAAATCTCCAGAGGTTTTCTTATTACTTCCTCCTTCAGGACGGAATTTCGCTTTATGCCTGCGAAACCGTCTTCCTTCCCCCCCCGTCAGGAAGGCGCCGGCCTCCTTCCCTTAGATGTAAGGATTTTTGCGGGGATTTGTCCCCACGGGAAAGGCAAAAGCTGCGCTCTTTTTTTTCCTCTGCGCGCTCTCGCTTTGCGAGGCGCATGACCCTCTTGGCTGACGATGTGTTGAGCGTTTAACCCCTTCCCCCTTAGTGATCGGAATTGGAGACCTTTTTTCCCCCGAATTGCAAAGGGGACCCCTTGCCAACGTCAATAAGTGCCTCCGGAACGCTATGGTTTTTTTTCCCGCTTCCGACTATTGACTCCCCCCCCCCATGGAGTGCCACGGCGGCTTTTCTCTGATTAGGAAGCCCCTCTTTCCTTTCTGGACGAGCTTACTTTGCGCTCCCCCCCTCTTCTGAACTCCGCTTAATAAAGCTGGCTACTCTTCCTTCTACGGGAAAGTGCGCCGCTCGTTCTCCCAAGAACTTCGGCATCACCTCCCCCCCTCCCCCCTCGTAGTGCGGTATCAGAACTTGATTCGTTGGAGAACACTTCCCCCCGGAAGAGTACCCTTTTGCTTCCTGCCATGGGATCGCGTTTTTTTCATCGGTCAAATCAACTATCCTTCTATGGAATCAACGTCCTGACTCTTTTTAATGCTATGGTAGGATCTCGGGTTTCCCAGCTTATTTCTAACTTGGACTATCCCTCCTTTTTCAGGTGAGTTTTTATTTGTATCGTTTTCTTCTTCCGTCGCTGGTGAAACGGCTTCGAGTGGTGATCATGGAATCCCTTTTTTTTTTTCCTTACCGCGTCTTTTCTGCCTTTAATATGACTGTTTTGCACCTCTGTTCTCCTTCTACGAAAGCCTCTCGCCTTGGTACCCTTGGTGAACTTCTCTGTGGCAGAACCATTTTCCTTATCGGACGATACTCCTCTTTTCCTTCAAGAGGAAGACGTTGTAGCCTTCATTCTTCTTTTCCCCCATATTAAAGCGCACCCCGCTCTACACCTTTGATTGAAAGCGGCGTTCTTTATGCTCGAACGCACTAAATCTGCCAATGTCTCCTTTGCATAAACAATGAATTTTCCATCCACGAATCGCGGAGAAGCCCCCTGCCAAACAAAACGCCGCTGCGCTTCCTTTTTCCTCTCATGGTCAATTGGCATCCCCCCCATCGTTGCGCTAACGGGGAGATTTTGGAAGTTTAAATAGCTTTCGTTTCTTCACAACCCCGTCCGTGATTTTTAAGGGTGGACTCCCCCTTTCTGCCAGAGAAGAAAGACCCCCCCAGCTCTTTCGGCAAGGAAACATACAATCTTTCAAAATTTTCTGATTCCGCGATCGCCGAGGAGACTCTTTATCTCAGCTCCCCTCTTTTTCTTTATCCCGCACGAGGCCCCCTCTCATCGTTGCGCAAGTTCCTACTTCAATTAACGTGTTTCCTCACTCGGCGATCCCCTTTCTCCTGGAAAGGACAATTTCGCGGTGGAAAGGAGAGAAATTCCGGCGTCCTGGCAAGAGCAGGCGGTCGCGCGCTCAAGACATGCCGCGACGACCGTTCGCTCTGCATGCGTGGAATAGTACGCGCGATCCCCCTTTCGGAAATAACTCTCTTCGGCCCAGCTGGTTCATCACCTTTTGAACCCGTTTATGTTTCGCCCCTTCCCATTCCAGGCCGCAACTTATACGCCTTTTGGTTTTTTTTTCCGCCCAGGCGTTCCCCCTCTCCCTTTTGGAGGGGCGCGAACCTGTCTTTTTTTCGGGAACAACCCATTCAGACACTTTTTTCCCCCCCATTCCGCGGACCCAAGGTTTTTCCTGCCATGCTAACAATAGACACCCTATAGTATGTATTTCACGATCTTATTCCCTTTCCTGAATTATTTTAACCAATGCTCTTCCCCGCAATCCCTGCCTAACAAGCGAATTTCCTTTCCGCGGGTTAAGAGAAAGGACGGGAAGGGTTTCGAGTTCGCTCCCAGTCTCTTGCTTGTACAGGCCACTTCCCCCAACGTCTGCTTCCTAGCAAACGTGCACAGCAATCGCCCAGTTCGGTTTTTGCCCTCGAAGTCTCCCCGCCACCCAAAGAGTGACTTCGCGCCAATGGCTCAAGACGAGGTGCGCTCGGCTCCAGCGAACCCAACGCTTTCTTTTTCCCCCTTGTTGTGTTTTCAGGCTACCTTCTCCTTTCCTGTTCCCCTGCTCTCAAGCAATCTCTCCCTTGTTGTTGTTGTTGGAGAGAGATTGCTTTGAGAGCGGTGAAACCTCCGTTCTTTTGGTAGCCATGAAAACACAACCGAAAAACCCCCCCCCTTTTCCCGCGCGCAACCTCGATTTTCCTTTCTTTCGAAGAATCTTTGTTGGCCGGGATTACCGAAGTAGCGTCCCCCCTCTCCCTCCTTTTGGAGATTGCTGGCCCTTTTTTTAAATTCTGCGACTGAAGCCGACACGGTTTTGTTTTTCTGGTCGCTTGCCGTACACCCCTTCTTCCCCCCTCGAGCAAACCTTCCCTTTTCCTTTTTCCCCCTCGCTGATATCGAAACAGACCTTCGCTTGTTAGTCTGGATCCCCTAGCGGATGTGAAGACTTCCAAGTATTGCGATGCGCGTTCGCCATCTCCCCCCCTAGGCGATGAAAAGAAGATTGTGTTATTGTGAGGACTTTTTCCACGGCATAAAGTTCCCGCCTTTTTGGTAGCATGCTGTGGCGGATTTCTTTTTTCCCCGACGGAGAGTTTCCCCTCTGCGCAGGTATCGCAGTCCCTGATAGGTATCGACGGTGCGGGAGACGTCTCTCTCCCCCAAGCAGGGCGTATTTCCCTCTTTCAGTGATGTGCCGCGATTTCCTCAAAGTTTTCGTTGATCTTTCCTTGACTGAACACCCCCTTCTCGAGGGCGGCGCACCGCACTCCCCCCGAATGCCTGAGCGAGGTCTAACTGTAGTCTCTTCCTCGCTCCGGGAGACTCCTGACTGCCCTTCGATAATTCCCCGCTGAAATGGGCAATCTTTTCCCCGGTCGAGAAGCTCCGGTCGATTCCCTCGAAAGGGAATTGCATTTTTTCGAAAAGATGCTTGAAGGGAGTCGCTACCCTGTGAGTAACCCCTCTGCGAATCTATCTTGGGATCCCCCTCCTCCGGAGATCGCCTTCGAATTATCGACCGCTACCCCTTATGTATGGAATTGCCGACCTTTTGGAACTCCTCTCCGCCCATTTTAGGCTTGTTTCCCCCCCCCGCAAAAACGGAAACCACACTTTTTTTTTCGATCTTGAAGGAAAGATAGCATCCCCCACATTCGAGGAACTCTTCCCCTATGTGGGAGGTGGCGGATTGCCTCCCCAATGAGAATGAGCAGCTTCCTTCCACCCTAGGAAGAGGGCTTTGTTTCTCTCTTTTGCGTTTTCTGATCCCTCCCCACAAGTATAGCCCTTGGGCTTCTCCTTGTCTCCCGAGACGACGCTTTTCAATACCTGTCCTCCTCCTGTTGTGCGCGTTGAATCCCTAAGAAGGCGACACCCCCCCCCCCACTTTATTGCACTAGAAATTTTTCCCCGATCCCGAATCGCTCTTTTCCCCTGACATTCTGCAACTACCCTTTCCAAGGTTACAAAGGCCGAGCGCTTCGGAATGCATAACCTCTTCTGGCTTTTAAACAGTCCTCCCCCCCCCAGCGGTAAGTCCAAAACTCGACCCCTGAACAAAGAGGGCTCCCCCTTCCCCTAGCCGTCGGCTGAATCGGAAGCCTTTTTTTACCACCAGCGCTCCTGACCCCCCGACACCGAATGGTCCTTCCTCGTTCCAAGGAGACCCTCCGGAGTCCACTCAATGAGCCCTCGAGAAGAATTCCCCCTCTCCCGAACGCACGTCAGGAAGGTTGATTTTCCCCCTCCTTTGTTTGAAGATGAGAACTTTTTCTTCAGGAAGCAAGCCAGGGTCGTAGGTAACCTGGAGAGTATTCTAAACTCCTTTTTTCCCCCCCCCTTTCCCTCCCTACGAGATTTTTTTTTCGCGGTTAGGTTTATGGGGTTGATGCCGTTTCCTTTGCCCCCCTAGAACCGAGCGTTCTTTTTTCCCTCCAAGTTCATGCAGCGTAGAGCGGGAGTCGACTCCTGAAGAAATAGTGCACTCAGCGAGGCCCTCCCTCTTCGCAAGCCATTTTTCCCCGACCCAGCCGCCGTTTACCTTATTGGGCAATTTTTCTTCCTTCCTCGTCGGACCAGCCCGCTTTTTTGTCCGAGAGGCACTAGTGCAGTAATTTTTTTTTTCGGGTGTCCACGGTGACACGTTCGGTTTTTCCCTCTTCCAGTTCCATGTAGATGGTCAAGCCTCACCCATTTCGCCACGACAGACCTTTCCTTTCCCTTCGCCTCGCAAAAGCGTCGTTGCTTTTCCTTACAAAAATTTGCTTCTCCCTTTGGCCGCAGGCTCCTTTCACATCCAGGCTCCCCCTTTAAAGCTCTGGCATGGCGTCTCCTCCTTATTTCCCCAGAGGAGGGAACTGGTATCACATTTCGACTAGGAGTCACATTTTTTTTTTTCCCCCCGAGCCCCCCAAGGCGGCTCAGCGCCACAACTCGACGAATAGAAGACGACTTTTCGTCTCGCCACCACCCCCATCCTCCACGCCCCCCCCCACCTGCTCAGCAACAAACCACCCGAAAACCCCCCATCCACCCTCCCACACACCTTTCTATACGTCCCCCCCCTAACCAGAACTTACACCCTCTCCCCACCCTTTTCCACCACCCTCCTCCATACCCCCCTTTACTCCCGTTCCCTTGTTGCCCCTGCCCCCCTCCAAGTCCCCCCCAGCCCCCCCCTTCCCCCCCCGACCACCCCTTTCTCCTTTTTCAGAATGACTCCTTCTTCAATTTTCAAAGCCACTCTGTAGGCTTTTTTTAACCTCTTCAGTGATGGCTGTTGCAATCCCTTTTTTTTTTTTTTCCCCCCCTTTCCTCCGGAGAGCGTTCTGTGACCGCCGAGCATGACAGCTCCATATCCGCTTTTTCCCATCCGAGATGCGCTCCCATCGAGTACGTAAATCCAATTGAGCCATGAGTGCCCTTCCCCCCTCCCTCTTCTCCCCACGAGACGGGCTTAGTCCCTGATTCTGGCTTCCCTTCTTCTTTTTTTTTTAAAGCAATGTGTCACTCTTCGGACCAACGCTGGAATAAAATCTCTCCCTCCTCCTTTTTAGGAGAGATTTTCCCCCTTCTCCTATGAACCCGTCGACTTCGTGACCCCAACCCCCCAGCGAAGGAACTTCTCCTTTTTTCCTCCGGCATCACTGAAGTTCCATTTATGGAAAGCGGGATTCCAATCATTTCTCCCCCTCCCCTTTTCATTTTAATATCGTTTTTCCATCGAGGATTTAATTTGGAATTTTCCAGCCTGAGAAGATTTCTCCCTCCTGCTCTCAAATAGGGGAACATCTTCTCCGGCGAATTTCTTTTTCCCACCAGCCGGGCACAACAGCCAAGCAAGTGATCCTTTCTTAGGTCCGACACCAGCATACCTCCCTCCCTTTTTGCTTATGAACGGTCATCACCTCAGGCATTTTTCTTCTTCCTTCAGGATTCTTATAATACATACCCCTTTAATGAGGCCATCTCCCTTTCCCCCCCTCTTCCCTTTAGAGGTAAAGCTCGGATTCTTTTCTCGGCCAACGGGAACCTCCCCCTCTCTCCAAAGGGTTTGGACCTCGCGATTTCAACGTCGCTTTTGGAGCGCAGGCACTTTTCTTCTCTCTTCCTTTAAGTATGGCGTGGCTCTTGTGACCAGCTAAAAGGAACTTAGTACCCCCGGTGGAACCCCGGGAGCGAAAAACCCTTTCGACGTCACTACGTTTCTTTCCTCCCGGCGGGAGGAGGAGCTTTCCTGAAGAACGGGAACAAGAGAGACCTAACATGTGCTCCCCCCGGAGGATGGCCCCCCGGCAATGAGGCAGGACCACCCATCTTGGCCGTCTTTTCTTTGCGAGCTTTTTTTTCCTTTTGAATAAAGATTTTTTCTACGAGCATGAACTTTTAGTCACGTTTTTGAAAGTTTTCTCGATTAAAGCCACTCCCTCCTTCTTTCCCCCACCCCGAGAACAACATACCAGTTTTTCCCGGTCAGAACGATTCGTTTTCCCCCCCCCTTTCTTTCCCCTTCGCTTCTCGACCCTGGCTTGCTTCCCGTTTTTTTTTTTTTTTGCGGTATGTTTTTTCTTTTTCCCCCCCCCCCTTTCCTGGATGGATATGAACTAAACCGTCCCCTAAGTGCCGTTTTTTTCGCTTCTCGATGGCTCATGCGGGCCCCTTTTTTTCTTCCTTCCATCGTGCGTTTCGTAGCGATTGGTTGTCTCGCTTTGAAACGGCTTCGATTCAAGCACTTCTTCCCTTTCCCCCTCTGGTCAGTTTTTTTTCTTTCTTTGGGGGCGCATTTAGATATGACTGTTGCCTCTGCATTCCTCTCGAAGCCGCTCTCCCTTTTTTCCTCCAGAATAGTTGTTTTAATCGCTATTCGGGATCGGACTCTCCTGGGGGGAGAGCAGACTTGTCTCCTCCCCCCCCGGCGAAATATCAACGCCTCCTCTACACCGTTGATGTGAAAGCGTTATTCATGCTCGACCTCCTAATCGCCAATTTTTTTCCCTGTGCAAGAAAACAATGACTGTTTTTTTCCCCAGCGAAGAGAGGAGCCGAAACTCGCGGACGCTCTTCTTTTTTTCTCAGGGGTGCATTGCCTTTCCACATCGTGGCGCTGAAGAAGTGGCGCTACCTGTGGTTTTTCTCTTTTTCAAGAATGCTCGCCTCTTTTCCGGGTGGCTTTAGTGCCCCCCTACCATGGTGCGGCCCCAGAAAACTTTCTCTTTTCCTTTCCCCTACAAGCCGGGGAAAATGCGTATTCCGCGATAGAAGCGGCGCCCCCTTTACCTCTATAGAGAGTCTGATGTCCCCGCGGCCAAGATCCCCCTCTTTTTTTGCTCCGAGTGCCAGATGCCCCCGAGTGCGACCTCCGGATTTCCGCCGGGAAATTCCCATTTCATCGGTTTTCCTTTTTCCCGATTCAGGAGTCGCCGGTTTCTTCATGCCGCGTACGAAAGTTATAATGCCTGTTCCGCAGCACCCCTAGTTGAGAGTGCGTGCGCGCCCTCCGATTTCTCCTTCGTGTGCAGAAATCTTTCCCCCTTTTTTCTTTCTCATCGCTGGCACATTCCCCCGCAACTTTATCCTGCCTTCTTTTTTCTTCCGTAGACGCCAAGGCTTTTTTTTTTCTGGCCCTCTTACCTTTCTCGCCGGCGGGAACCCCATTTCCCCCTTCTCTTCCACCAATTCCGCGACAAATTTTTTCGTGGATTCGGCCAGGCCGGAAAAATATCTCCACGCTTCCTTTCGCTCTGCGCGGGCACGTTTTTTTTTTTTTTCCACAAGATGACTTTTTTTCGTTCGCCCCTCCCGCCTAACAACGCGTTGTCTTCCGTCGGGTTCATAGACCAGAAGGTCCATTTTCCTTTCTCTTGCTTGTAAGGAACGGACCCCTCCCCCATTTCTTTTTTTTATTTAAAACTAATGCAGTTCAATCTCCAAGATTCGGGAAGTTTGCAGTTCTTTTTTCCCGTCCAAACACCAGAGTGCTTCTCTCCCCCCTCGGTTGCGCTCGAGCCAGCCTCCCCTTTTTTTCCCCCGTTTTTTTAATGGATTAAACCGGATTCCTATCAGTTTTTGCCCCCTTTCTCTTTTCCTCCTCCTCCGTTTGTTTTTGTTTCTCTCTCCCCTTCCCGAGTCGATATCTCTTTTTTTTTCCCCCCCCCCCCTGCTGATTGTTTCGCTGGCGCGAGCGTCGCTCTTTTTTCCCCCCTCACCTTCTTTGTTGGCGGACCAAATGGTGTTCCCCCTTTCCCCCCATCACGAAGATGGCGCTGTTTTTTTTTTTTTTTTTCCCTTCTCTCCTGAAGCCGACGTTGGTGGTTCAGGCTCCCGCCTTCGGTAAATCCTCGCTCCCTCCTGGCTATGAACCCGCGGACAACTTTCCTTTCTCTTTTTTCTCTGCTTTCATTGCGCAACGAGTCATGCTGCTATGCGCTGCTCGTTCGCGCATATCGCCTCCTTTTCCCCCGAGAAAAGAAGCGGTTTTTCTTTCTGCCTGGCCGAATACACGAATCATTACCCTTTTTTTGCCTTTTTAGCATCTGTGTTTGTTCGCTTTTTTTTTTTTTTTTTTTCCAATCACCGATTGAGCCGGTCCCCCCCTGCCCGACGTGAATCGTCTCGCCTTCCTTGATAGAAGGCAGCCCCCCCCGGCGTATACATTCAGGATGTGCCAGCTCCACAGAAACCTTTTTTTTCCCTTGAGAATTGTTCATTTTCCTCTGTCGAGGGCTCTCTTTCAAAAGATTCTAATTCCCCCTCCCTCTGTCCAGTGCCGCTAAATGTAGTCGCCTCCTCACCGGCGACTCCTGTTTTTCTCCGGAAGGGCGAACTTTTTTTCCTTTGCATTTCCCGGAGGTCTTTCTTCGGGAATCGTTCCTTCTCCCGCAAGGGGAATTGGACGGCCTTCTAAGGGAGTTGAGATTGGACGTCTTTCTTTTAAATAACATAACCCTCCTTCTAGATGCTCAGTTATCCTAAGTTTTTTCTCCCCTATCCGGGACTCATATTAGAGAATCTCCCCCCAGGATGGAGAGGGGACTTTAAAGCGTCTCACGAAGATGCTTTTTCTCCCTCTTAGGATTCTTTCCTAGAGCCCCCCCCCCCCTTCAAAAATCACTTTTTTCTTATTGAATCCATTTTTTTTAAACCTCCCTTTTCTTCACTTCGTTAGTCGGTTTGGAGTGGCGAGGCCTTAAAAAGGACCGCACCCAGGATAAAGGGCAAGATCTTTTGGGGGGGGCGGAGACTCTGCACTTCTTGCCTGATAAATTTGAGTTTCTCAAGGAGATTTGGCGATGAGGTTGCCTTCTTCCGCTGTGTCTCAAGAGTACGCCGCTCCTTTTTATCGAGGAGCTTATCTTTTTTTTTTTGATCTTTGCGAAGTGGGATCCTTTTCGAAACAGTTTTCTCTTCCCTCTTGCCCTAGAAAGAGGAGTTCTCGTCTCCCCCTCCATTCGCTGATTAAAGCTATTGCCTTTGTAACTTGGCCAAAGGTTCCCCCCTTTCCCTCTCGGCTTCGAGACGCTTCCCCCCCTCTGACCGGAGGTGCAAAACCTCAACTGCTCCCCCCCCCTGCCCCTTCCCCCCCTGACCAAGATCTTTCTAGAACCACAATAGCGTCTTCTCCTCAGCATTTCACCCCCGAGCCCCCCCTTCTCCCCTCGAAAGAGCCCACTCCGATTTACGTCCCTCGTCCAAAGGGTTTTAGCTGTGCCCTCCAGAGCCCTCTCTCTCTGCGTTACTCCTCCTCCCCCTTCCTTTTTGCTCATATACAATACGTTTTTACCGATGAGAAACACCCCCTCCCTCCCCTTCTCCCATGCAGGACGCCCTCTGGTTCTTTTACTTTCCCTCCTTTTTTGAGCTTTCTAAACGAATCAGTTCTGACCCCTCCTCGGAGGTATTTTTTTCTCTTTTTCTCCGAGGTCTTTGAACCCGTTCTTCCTTCCCTCTTTTAGAATTTCCGTCGTTTTCCTGCAGCGAGACATCTTTCTTTGGGTTCGACATGAAGTCTCTCCCCTTCTTTCCCCCTTTTCTCAGCAAGCAGTGACGAGCGCCTTCTTTCCGATCATATTGGGCAAGGTATTCACTTTTCTATTCTTGCCTCCCTCTCCCTTCTCCTTCCTGAGAGGTCCTTAGTTCGTTTCTTTTCCCTCTTTCCCCTTAAAGTTACAAAGTTCGTTCCCCCCCCCTTCCAGTTCCTGGTAGGATGGTAACGCTCCACCCTTCTTTCTCTCTGAGAATTTACTGCTCGCAGCTTTCCTTCTCTCCCCATTGCGAGAGAAGCTTTTCTCAGGTCGGAAGAGGTAAATTCCCGCGTCCCCTCTCCCCTCAAATCTCTTCATTGCTGCCTGTCTCCTGTAGAAGGAAGGCAAGGGGACTTTCCTTGCCTCTTCTTCGAAGGAAGGATAAGGGAGAATGCTTATTGTTGCCCATTTGAAGTTGATTGTAGGCGTTACATGCACTGCTTTTTACATAATGGTGATGGTTTTTTTTCAGAGCGTGGTACTTCCTGTCCTAGCCCCTCTTTGGCCAAGATGCACCTTTCGCTTGGAAACAGAACATCGAGTCTTACATTCCTATGCCTGCTTTCACTTTCCGATCCCGCTGCACTCACTTCTCCCTTTTCTCCCTGCTTAAGGATGAATTCTTCCCTTTTTTCTCCTTTTTTGTAATAAGAAAGTGTTACACTCCCCACTTTCTTAACAGCTGGAATAAACCCTCCGTTGTTGTTGTTGAGAGTTTTGTTGTTCAGAAGTATAATTCCCTTTTTCCTTTTTTTCTATTGACAAAGACTTTTTCCTTTTTTCATCTCCTTGAAGAAGGCACTCTTCCTCTTTTCATTATTGCATCGTTTTCCGCATAAACACTCTCCCCCCCTCTTTTTTCTTTTTCCAGCGCATAGCGGATTTCATCTGGGCCTCTGTTCTTCCCTTGAGCTTTTTCCCCTTTCGTACAAACGATCTCCAGTTCTCCCCCTTCTACACACGCCAGAGGGTTTCCGAAAATTCCCCCTCCTCCTCCCGCGTTTTGCTTCTTCTTTCTTCAGGCCTTTTCTCACGTTTCCTTCCCCTTCCCCTCTCTCCATAATAAAAGGAATGGACCCCTCCTAAGTTTTGAACAGGAGATGTACTTCGGGATGCTACGCTTCCCCCCCCCCCCCCTTCCCCCCCCCCCCGTTG
>Ga0179593_1472278_pt1 | contig 17354 bp, 20 predicted proteins | sample CZODoug2_1_08_16_FD_185931 | JGI IMG/M metagenome (GOLD analysis project Ga0179593, IMG submission 185931) | Vadose zone soil fungal communities from Angelo Coast Range Reserve, California, USA - CZODoug2_1_08_16fungal (PacBio error correction) | ecosystem: Environmental > Terrestrial > Soil >... | reverse complement strand
CGAGGGCCGGGTGCCACTTTAGGGCACAACTTATTCTCTCCCTTCTACCTCCTTCGTTTTTTTGTTTAGAGGGGCTGCTTGGGGGGGGGGAAGAAAGGCCGTTTGTTGACCTTAACCTTTTTTTCCCCCCTTCCGCGGTTGGTTTAAACTTTTCCCAGGGGGAAGGAAAAAGGGGAAACGGCCAGGATTTTGTTTGGTGACCCTTTTATTTCCCCCACAGGCATCCAAAACAAGTCCCACACCACGCTTTCAAAACGAAAACCTTCTCCCCCAAAAGGGGACGGTTATTAAATTCTCCGGGTCCCCCCTGCGGTTTCACCCTTTGGGGGTTTTTTGGGCCCAACTTCCCTTTGTCCGCCAGAAACTCGGGATTTTGCCTGTTTTCCCCTTTGGGTCTTCCAAAAGTGGCTTCATTTCCTTTTCCCCCTTGCGGCCCCCCCCCCGGTTTTCCTCAACAAGGGGTGGGTTCTTGTCCTCGGACGCAATTGGCGACAAAACACTTTCGTGGGTTTTTTGCCATTTTAACACGTTGCCCCTCTGGCTGCTTTTCTTTTTTAGACCCAAGTCCTATAACTGATTTGTACTCTGTCAGCCCAACTCATCCGTTTTTTTCTTGACCCCCAAACAGGATGGTTGGGACCTTTTGTTGGCTGGACTGTCCTCGTGTATTGTTAGTCCCCCCCGGTGGGTTCCCGTGCCAAAAACCGGGGGGGGCCCATTCTTTCTGTGGCACCGGCAGGGGACTTGGTTCTTTTCTCGGTCCCTCCGGCCTTTTTGTCATGAGGTTGGATGTTTTTTTTTCTTTTTTTATTTCATTTCTTGGAGGGTCCTTTACAAATTTCCTTCGGTGGCTTCTGACTTTTTTTTTGACACGGCTTGGCGCCCTTTTCGCGTCGTGTGTGGCTGCCGGGGCATTGGTCTTTCGGGGACATACTTTTTCGTGTCCATTTCCCCGGGTGGGCTTTTTCACCCCCTTTGTCCCCTCCAAAACACTTTCTGAGGTTTTCTACGATGTGGGCTGGTTTACCCAAGTTGGATTGCATGGTTTGCATAAGGCCAACTTTTTTTGGTTTTTCTTCTGCCACACCTTTTGACCCATCATGACTGGCCTTTTTTTCAGGGGTTCCCCCCATGGGCGGGGCGTTTCGGGGTTCCATTCCTTGGACCCCGGCCCGGTCCCTTTGGGTAACCCTTGGCACTGGGTCTTCCAAAAATTAAAACCAACAACAAATAGGTTGTACGTTCCTTTTCCCCCCTGGGACACCTTACGGTGGAAACCCCACCCCTTTTTGTTCCCCCCAAAACACCCTTGCCACTCCACCCCACCTTTTTTTTTTGGGCCCGCCCTTTCTTTTGGGGGGGGGGAAACCCTCCCGGGGGCCCCCGTTCTTTGGTGGAACCTTTTTAAGCAACTTTCGTTGAAGGGTTACCGGTTTGGTTTAAAAAAATCCTCCCTTTTTTTTTTCCCCCCCGGTCATGTTTTGCAAAGTTGAAAAGACCCGGGCTTTCGGCTGTAGGGGGCCCCAACCGCCCCTTTCCTTTACGTTGCGTGGTCTGCGGGACGAACCCTCCCTTTTGGCTCCAAAAAATTTGTGGCCCCTTTTATCGGGCGGGCAGGTGTGGTTTGACAGCGTTGAAGGTCGGCAGATTCGGGGTAATTGTCTTGCTTTTCACCAGGGTTTGTTCCACTTTCATTGCTATCAACAGAGCGTTCGATGGGGACCTTGCCCCTGGGGCGTTTGTTCTTTTGGACAGCGCAGGCTTTTCAACATTTTCAACCACACGGGTGAGTGCGCGGGACTAGGGTTGCACAGGGCCTCCCATAGGGCCCCCCCCCACCGTAGAAAAACCAAGGAAAAACCCCGATTGCTACTTCTCCTTTTCCACCCACTGGCCCCTGATTTTCCCCCCCAAAAAACAGTGTCCCCGGGTTCACTGTGATTTTTTTGGCCCGGGGTAGTCGCGGCCAGACACCCAGATGGGCGTATGAGTGTTCCACAGAGGGTGGTCTATAATTCTGCTTTCCCGATTGGTTGGATTCAAATGCTCTCCCCTCCTCCCAAAACAACCCCTGCACGGTCCGAGGGAAAAATTGACGGGACCCCCGAAAAAATAGGCCACCTAATAACCGGTTTCTGGTTTCTTGCAATTCAGGGAGCTCCAACTTCCCTTTTTCTTTCGCTTGCGGATCAATTTCATTTCTTGTGCACCAACTACACGGAAGCTGGTTTGTGGCACGTGTGGCCCCCACTAAACAGGGGCCCAGTCATCAAATTAAAAAAATGCGCTTTTTGTTTGCCCCCCGGGCCCCCCCCCATCCCCCGGGTGGTCCTTCCTAACACTTATGTTTTTGCTGGGACCCACCATTTGGCGATTGCGGGGGACGGTCCAAGTAAAAGTTGGGGGGTGGCTTTTCTCAAAAGGTATTGTTAAAACCAAAGGTTTTGGTTGTTTTTTTTTTGGTTAATCGGGCTCTGGGGTTTTTTTTGCCTTGTTGACTTTACGCAGTCCCTGATTTCGTTCAAAACACCCCCACTGTGGGTATTTGAAAAACGGTTTTTGCGATCCAGGCACTGGTGTTTTTGTTTAAACCCCCCGTGTTGCCCCCCCCCCACACCCTGACGGCAGGCCGTCGGGTGAGGGGGCTTGGTTCAAACTTGATACAATAGTTTTTTTTTGTTCCGGCCCAATTTGGGTGTTGGTGCAAACGGTTTGTGGCCTTGGTTTTTGTGCTGGTTTGGGCCACGCCCTAAAACCCCACATGCTTTTCTTGCAGTTGGGCCTCACCCCCAACAACGAGCGCGGAACTTTGATTCCCTGCCCCCCTTTCCCCTGTGGCTTGGTGCCCCACTTTGGGTTTTTTTTTTTTGGTCTTCATGCTCTTGTTGTGGGGTGGTACAGAAATTTGGGGGTTTTTTTTCTTTCCCCTCAGGACAAAATCTCGAAACCATTCCCCGTTGTGCCCACAGTTTGACATTAGTTTTTTGGCTCTCCCCTACTGGGTGACTTGCCTGTCTCTTGTGTTGGGATGGTTTTTTATCCCCTTTTCCCCACCAAAAAGGAGTAAGGGGACCGGCATTGGCTTTTTTAGTTTTTGAAAAACCCGGACCCGCACCTGGGTTCCCATTTTGTTTTGGGGAGGCTGGGGAGTCCTGTCCAAAAAATGGGTTTGGACCAAACCCCCCTTCACCACATTTTTTTTCCGTGGTCTTTGGGTCAGAGGCCGGATTGTTTTCAATTTTTTCCCGCTTTCCCACTCGTTGGATTCCCACCTGAATTTCCAAGACCCATTCACCCTTCCACCAAAAAAGTTCCCAAAAGCACCGTTCTTTCCGGGCCTGGGGACCCCCGTCCAACCCCTGTTTTCCCCCCCGTGCAACATGGAATGTCCCTCCTTGTGGGTGTTCGACAACCCAAACAGTAAACTTTTTGTCATTTCACGGTTTTTTACGGTTGCGGAGTGACCGTGTTAAACCCTTTGCTATAAAAGTTGTTTTGGTTGGGTGGACAAAGTTTTTTTAAGCACTGTTCTGCCCCACATCCAAACAACGCGGCCAAACCGGAGGCCTGCCTTTTCCCCTTCAACCCCCCCCCCCTTACAGGTCCGGCTTCCTTTGTGGGTCTTTTCCCCCGCGACAAGGGCGCCCGCGTCTTCGCTTCTTTTCCCCAGTGCGTTTTTTTTTTGTCCCCCCGCTCCACACCCATTTTCAAATTCTGTTTTTTCCCCGTTCAGGGGGCGTGGATCTTTTAAAGGCCGCACGTGCTGTTGGCCATGCCCCCCTCAGGGTACCCCCCCACTGTTTTAAACATAATTGCCTTTTCAAGTGTTTGTCTCACCCCAAGACACTATTGCTTGACATTGTATCATCACACCCCCCTTTACGGTGAGTTGAATTGATTACATACGAGGGTTGATTTTGTTTTAAGTTAAACCACCGACCCCCCCAATTTTGTTTTTTGGACTGTTTCCCATTTGTTTCTTTTTTTGGTCAACGTTTCCTTGATTGGTTTCTCCTACAACAGGTTGAAACACACATTGGTTAGGTATGGCGGGTTTTGTAAAAAAGGTAATTTGGAAACCCATCTCCTCTCTTCTTTAATCGTTTCTTTTGGTCGAGAAATACCACCTTTTTTCCCCCCTTCCAATGTTACCCGTTTAGCTTTCTCTTTCTAATAGGTTTAGCGGAAATTTTTTCACTTTTCCGGTGGGCAACTTCCCCTTACAAAAGCAACCCTACCGGCCCTTTCAAACCCAAGGGGATTGACAAACCCTGGTTTTTTTAGGCACATTTTATTCCCCCATTTTTCATCCCCCACATTCCAACCTTGAGCATTTTGTCCGCAGGGTGGTTTGAATGGTACCTGGGGGACTTTCCGGGAACCTTGCCCAGCCAGGGGCCCCTTTTTTTTTCCGTGAATAACTTTTTCCAGGCCACTCCTCCCCACTCCATTTGTTTGTGATGCAAAGCCGGTGTTGAAATGACCATAAGTGGATGTTTTTTATTATGTTTCCAACAACACAACCCCAAATTGCTGGTTTGAAGTTTTACCTCCTCCCACGGGGGGGTGGGGACGGGCAAGTTTGCCCCTCGGGCTTTTTTCTTCCATTTGGGCACTTTTTCCAAGGGGCCTCCCCCTGGTCCGACAATCTGAAAGGCGGGACCCGGTTTTCTTGGTTGGGGCCAGAGCACCAAGGCCGCACCCAGGTTTTTTGTCCAATTTTTTTTAAATTTGGAGTGTCATTAATTAACCCCCTTTTACCCAAGCGGGCATAATGGAATCGGCGGGGTTCCACACAACTCAGGAAAGTTTTTGGGAATCAGAAGAGTATTGGTGTTTTACGAACTGGGGGGGCACTCTTGACCGGGTGGTGCGGTTTGGGTTCATATTGTTTAGGCCGTTTCGGCGCCCTGTTGGGGGTGTCTTCTGGTGGGCGTTTTCCTCGGGTTTGTCCAAAAAGTTGGGCAATTTTTGGTGGAACAACTCCGTCGTTTTGTTGTAAAGGGGGAGGTGGGTCAGTTTTTGTTACCTAAATTGGGGACAATTTTGTGAACAAAGGTTTTTTGGGGGACCCAACATTGGCACACCAATTCATGTTTTTACGTTGGCACTTGTGTTCGAGGGTGGTTCCGTCCAGTTCTTCCTGGTGTGCCAGCTTTTTCATATGGGGCTGTTTAAAAACTTAGCCGGGGCGTGTTTTTTTTTTCTTGTTTTTGCTTTATTTGCACTTCTCTTATTCTCCCACCTCTGGGCGGATGGAACCCTTTCCCTGCTTCTAAGGGAACCCCCCCAACCCCCGGTGTCCCCTGGTCATTGTAACGCAAGGGCATTTTTTTTTTTAACTCGCAGTTTTTACAAGGGGTGCTCTTGGTCTAATTTTTTGTCATTTTGGCGGCAACCGGCGTACCTGGCGGCCCGACACCCCCCTGAAAAAAATTTTAGTGGAGGGGGGGTTGGACCCCGCAGCCGTATGCGTGGGGACACATTTCCCTTGGCCTTTTTTTTTGGTCCCCATTTGGCTCCCCCCCCCCCCCACAGTCTCCCACTCAGGTCCATTTGTTCCCGCCAACCAGGGAACTGTTTGTGGACAGGGGGGGGGAACACGATAAAAAAGGGCCCAAAACCCAAACCTGTGCTCACAAAACTGGCGAAGTGAAGGGAGGTTTCCATTTTTTTTTAGTGGCCCCCGGGATTTTTTTTTTTTGGCCCGCAAACCCCTCTTTCCAACCCCCATCCGCCCCCCCAGTTTTTTGGGCGGCATACAGTACGGGGTTTTGGGCCCCCAATTCTGGCCGGTCTTTTTTTTGTTTTGTTGGACTTCTCACCCGTTCCCCCACCAAACACCCCACACATTTACTACCCACTTTTTAGTGGGCCCCCCCCCCGTTCAAAACCCTTTTCAAACCAATAACGGACCCCCAAACACCCCTTGCTGTATTGGTTAAACCCCGTACGGGCATTTGCATATTGCACGTAGGGTTTTGTCTTTTTCCCTTTTTTTTTTGGTTGCCCCTGCCCCCGAATCGCCCCCAACAATTCCCAGGTCCCCCACCCCCTTGTTTCCCTCCACTTACGCACTTGCATTTTTCCCCTTTTCTTAATTCCACGCGCGGGTGTGGGACCCCCCACCCCGCACCTGGGTCTGTTGACCACGGTTACCCTGGTCCCTTCTTGGTGGGGGGGGGCCATTCCCCTTCCTGCACAAGTTTTACGGGGTAAACACCGATACTGTGTTTGGAGGTGGGGGGTAAGTTCCGGCTTCCCTTCGGGGTTGGAAAATCGCTTTCCCTCTGGTGAAAAACACATTTGTTGGAATTGTTGACGTTTTGCCGATTTCCTTTTTTTCTTTGTGTATTCGGGGCCACGGTCTTTTTACGCGCCTAATGTAGGTGGGCCCACACATGAAATTTTTCCCTTACTTGGATCCATAAACAAACACATTTCCTTTTGATCTGGCAATCCTGATTTTTAATTGCAATGGGGGAATGGGACCGCGCACTCGCGAAAAAAAAAACTACAACCTCGTTCACTTCGCCCTTAATTTTGTTTTGGGGCTGCTTTTCAAGTTTATGGGCTCAATTTTTTTAGTTTTGTATTTGATCGTGGACTTTTTTTTTTTGTTGACTTTTGGGGTGGGGGGTTTTTCGTTTTTTTAACCCCCACTCGGCCCCCACCAGGAGGAAAACCTGGTGGGATGCACTAATATTCCACCCCCTATTGTTATGTCTTCCGAAACCTCACCCGTACACGCTTTGAACTACCCCTCCAAAGATTTCCCGGGCATTTCGGCACTTTTCCATTCTTCCCCTGTTGCCCGGTAGTAATTATGTTCGTTAATATTTCACGGGGGGGCAAGGTCTTTTTCTTGCGCGTTTGGGGAATCTGAAGGGGATTTTGTAACCTCCTTAAAGAAGGACACCCCCCCCCCCAACGTTTGAGATCCGGGTGAACGGTTTCAATCCCCGCTCGCTGAAGTCCACCTAAAGCACCCGAAAAGTTGTCGTAAAGGGTGGTTTTTTCCCTAATTACCCTTCGTTTTTTTTTGTTTTGTGCTCCGAAAGTTCCCCACCTTTTTTTAAACCAACGTTACCCCCCCCTTTAAGGGGACAGAGTTTTTGGGAATCCCCCCCTGCTCTTGTTAAAATTATCCCCTGCAACTATGTCTGCTTTTTTTTGTTTTGCCCCCGGGCCACCTACATTGTTCTCTTTTTCGTTTCACCCCCCCTTTTTCACACACCTTTTCCCTTTTGGTGGCGGGCACCACCTATGTTTTTTTCTTTTAACATAAAGTGGCGACCCGGAGGTTGGATTTTTACCACAATTACCACTTTTGTTGCAAGTACAAAAGGGATGGGGAATTTTTTGTTGAATTTATCCACTGTGGAGTATTTTCACACTCAAAATCCTATTTCTTAGCTGGTGTCAGGTTTTTTTGGGAAAGTACCGAAATTCTTTTAAAGGTGGGGGGTTGTGGGTTCTTTTGAAACCCCTTGTGTTCTGTTTTTGGCATTACACGACACCGGGGGTGCCCCACCTCCTTTCGTTTTTTTCCTTTTTTCACTTTTAAAACAGGGGGCCGGCTAGGTTTTGAGTTTGGTTTTCGGGGCATCCAAAAAAAACCTTCCATATAATGCCATCGTTTGGGGGGCGATTGGTTCAACTCCCCCCCCAACGTGGCACTTGGGGGATTTTGGTTCTTTCCACAAAATTCAAGCCTCGCCTCTCCCCCCCCGTTTGGCCCCAGCACGCCCCCCTTGCATGGGGTAAAACAACCAAGGAAGACCTTTTTTCCACAATTTTTGGTACTTTCCCCCCTTTTCCCGCAAACCCCCCTCGTAACCGAAATCCCAATTGGGGCTTTCCTTTGGGCCTTTTTCCCAAAAAAAAACAAAAAGCAAGGTTTTTACCCCCTGCAAGTGATTCTTGCCCGGCGGGACCAAAGGAAGACAAACCCAAAACCCCCCCCCCTTCCCCGGCTGACGGGGTTTTTGATCCCACGTTAGTGTTGGGGTGAAATTACTGATCCGGGTTGAGGTCGCGGGGGGGGGAATTTTTCCCTTTTTGCTTTTTGGACCTAATTACACACCCAAAAGTCCGGCGGGCATTGAAACCCCCTCCCCCCCCTCCCCGCGGTACACCTCGGGTTTCCACTCCTTCCGTGGCCTCGGGACCAAATCCCCTTTTGGGACAGCCCACTGGGGTGGGGGCCGGCCTAATCTTTCCCCATTGAATCATCCCAACCTGTTTTACGGTGGGGAAAGAAAAACAAACCCGTGGGGCCCAGCTTTTCCCCTATGCTTACCCATTGGGGCTTTTCGGCCCCCCCTTTAGGCTATGTACATATTCAAACAAAGGGACGTTTCTTCAAACTTGTCCCTGCCACTTTTTTTGTTTAGTTTGGACTACCCCCACTCCCCCCCCCCCTCTTCTTCCCACTGTTCCTTCCGATTTTTTTGAAATTCCCCCCAACACAGTTTTACATTTCCGGGTCATCTTTGTTTTCCAAAAGGGGGAACCCCTTTGCGAGGCAAGTTTACGCACCCTGTTTTGGGGGTGAAAACCTTCTAGGTTTTTCTCGCCTTGACATGGACCCCTTTCCGGTTTTTTTGCCCACTTTTGACAGCGGTGTCCCCCCGAGGTTCTGTATCTTCCCCGTTTCCCCTTTTTTTATGGGAAGGGGGGGCCAGTTCGTCCTCGGTGTGTGTTTTCATTTCTTGAAGGAGTTTACCACTGTTCTTTTGTGGGGTCCACATTTTTCCCCCAGGGGTAACCGGGTTTTTGGACCAACTTTTGTCCCTTATTTTCTTTCAAACGGGTTGCATTTGTGGACAACGTTCTCCCTCACCCCCCCCTGGCACAACCCCCCCCCCTGTTTCCCCCCGGGTCCCTCCCCCCTTCGGCCAATAAGCCTCATATGGTTTACTAACCCCCCCCCACTCTGCCCCAATTTTTATGGTTTTTCCCCCCCCCACCCACCTCTTTTGTTTTTTGTTTCAGTCTTCTCTTTTTTCTGTGTCCAACTTGTCGGGGACGTTTCCCTTGCGGGTAAAAAAGGGGTTTCAGATGAGTTTTTTTTTCCCCAAAAACCCCCTACGTTATAGGATACTCTACGGGTGACGTGGGCCAGATGGGTAAGCGGTCCCTGTTCCCAAGCATTTTTTCCCCCAGTTTTTTCCAAAACCCCCCCCCACCCCCCCCTCAAACCAGTTATCCAAACTAAACCCCAAGTGGTGCCGACCTTCATTCATTCCCGACCCAATGTGTTGAAAAAAGGTTCCCTGAAGTGCCGAGGGAACATCACGGCTTGGGTTCTTTGACCTCCCCCCTTGAGGGGCTCGTTCACAAAAAATGGTTCTCCCAGCTCTGAGCCCCCCCCCCCCCCAGATGTCTCAACATTATTTTTGGTTGTTTTGGTATAACACCCTTTGGATGAAAGTTCCACCTTCGGGTTTCCTTTTTTGCAAACCGAGGGACAGACATGAGGATGTCCCCATTTTGTCCTCTGTATAAGTTAGTGTTAACTTAGTGACCTTTGTTGGGAGAACAACATATTCCCCCTTGGTTTTATTTTTCCCGTTTTAACCTCTTTTTGTTACGGTTGGAATGAGTTCATCCTACGTCGGGGGAACAAGATTTTTTACCTGTGGGTGGGGGACCCAATTTCTCTTAGGGCAAAATTTTTGATGTACGAAGTTTAATGGTCTGTTTGGGACCAAGGGGGGATGGTTCGGTTCAGTCCCTCCCCTAGCTGACCCATTTTTCCTTTGATGTATTGGAACCCAGTCTCCTACTAACAAATTCATCTGCATTTGGGGGGTGGGGTGCCCCACAAACACCCAAAAGGCCAGGACCTTTGTCCCTATTTCGGGTTTTTTTAGTGTTTTTTTTTTGTCCTTGGTGCAAGTTGTTTTGTTCTTTCCCACACACTGCCTTTCACAACACCTGGTCCATACCTTGGGAAGGTTTTTTTTCGTAAAACGGGTTGACCAACTTTCCATCTTCTTTCCTACGGTGTTTGCACCCGGAAGCTGTGGTCTCCCAACTTCCCCAAGGACGGTTTTACCACTTGACCACAAATCGGTTTACACAGGAACCTTTCGTGGTGGCCAAATGGAAAGGGTTTTCCCCCCCCCACCTCGTTGGTCGTGGGACCCCCCAAAGAACAGGTTGGACAGACCATAGTTTCGTTCGTCTTTTTTCTTTGAAAACGACCCGTGTAACAGTCTGGGACACTGTTTTGGTTGTTTGCCCCCCCAAAAAAAACAACAACTGTTACAACTAACAAGAAACACGGGGGGTGCCCCGCAAGGACAATTTGTCCAAAAAATGGTTTCCCAAAACAGTTTGGGTCATCCCCCCAATAACTTTTTGTTAATTTTCCAATACTGGCGGGGGTTGGGAATCGGTTTTCCTGCAGACGATTAAAAATAATGGAAAAACCACCTAGATCAGTGAAGATGTAGTTTCCGGGCGCCGGTTCACCACGGCTGCCACAACACCCCACAAACACCACACCCCAACCACACCCCCAAAGAGGGAAAAACCCTCAAATAACCCACGGTGCCCACACCCCCACCGTTTTCTTCGTCCCCCCCGTGTCTTTTTTTTTCATTTACTTTTCCAACCACCCTCTTCCAATGTCCTGCCGACCCACAAGGTACTTTGAAGGTTGGGCTCCCGTTGTCTTCGACCCCCAACCGTAAAATGGGCGTCCCCCGCAAAAACAAAAAATTGCACACAATTGCGGGAGTGGTGTTGTTCACCCGCTGGGAAATGTTTTTGATGGACGAGTGGAGTTTGGTTTGAAGGGTGTTTTTTGTTGATTATTTTCGCAAATTTCTATTTTTGCCAAGGGGGGATGAAGTTTTCAATGCTTCCTTTTGTTCCCCCTGTTTTGGGGCCAGTTGTATTTTGTGTACGTTCCTCTCTCAACCCAGGTCTATTCCACCCCCGGTTTGACGTGGGGGAAGTTAAGAGTGTGTGGTGGCTACCCAAACCTCGGGGGGAATTGTCGTAGTACAACACCTAAAGATTTCTTCACCCAAAAAAAACTTGTGCAAATTTTGGTCTTAAGCACGGCACTGTTTGCCGTTGCACACCCCCCCCCACCAGTGTTGGCCCTGGAAAAGCCCTTGCTTCTTTGTTTTGGCCATTATTGGGATTCAGGGATGTTTTCCTGAGTTACAACCTAGGGTGGTTTCTTCCTTTTCTTGTAAAGCTTCAACACGCCTTTGTCGGGCCTGTCAACCGACTTTCCCCCTACAAACACCCTGGGACCCTGCGGTCTCCGTCCTCACCAACAAACAAAGTTCGGACCACGCATTTTCCACCCCCACACCGAGGCAATTCCCCCATTTTGTAGAGTGACATTGTGGCCGTCCTGGTTATGCTCCCCCGGCATTTCCCCCCTTCCTTCTTGCATCTTTCTTTTTTTTCCCAAATCCCAGAAAAGCGGGGAAGGCCAAATTTACCCCCCAGGCAGGGAAAAATCTGCCTGACCCCTTTTAATCCCCCAAATTAGATGTAATCCCACTCGGGGGCCGTCTTCCCTTTTTTTTCTCCAACCAAACTTTCCCCCGTGTTTGTTTTTTTCGTTTTGAAAACCCATTTTTTCGTAGCTTCGGTCCGGGGGGGGCACAGCAATTTACCCTTTTAAACGTTTGTATTACCCAACCCCACCTGTTTTTCTTTTGTTTGGGCTATCCGGGTTGCGCCCCCTTCCAGTTCAGTCGGTCGGAAAAAACACTTTTTTTCTTGATCCTGTTGTTTTTTCTTTGAGATGGGGTGGGAATGGAACCCACGTGCACAAATCCCAACGAGCATGCCTTTTGCCTTTTTCGTTGGGGTTTCGGGCCCTTTTTACCTTGGGTGCTTTTTTTTTTCTCCATTTGTGTGTTTGGATGGGTTGTTGTTTCATGTTGGAAAACCCCACTCGTTTTTAGGCGGTGGGGCAGGTCTTGCACTTCCCTAAAATCTTGGTGCATTTTCTTTTTTTTTTACCGCGTCACCCCCACCCAACAGACCTCCCGCTCCCCTTCTTATTGGCCAGGGGGTGCCCTTTCTTTGGGGTCAGTGGAAATTGGGTGTTTTGGGGTGTTGGCGTTTTCTTTCTTCCTCTGTTGGGCCCTTCCCCCGGTTCCGGGGTTTCCGGGCATACCCCTACCAATTCCATTTTAAAGTTAGGGGGAATTATTTGTTTGGCGTTTTTTTTTGTTTCGGGTTTTTTTTTTTTTTATCTGTTTCCTTTGGGATTGGGGTTGGGTATTATCTTCTGTTTTTGATTGTGTCTTTTCTTCTTTGTTTTTTTTTTTTTTCCCATTTTTCCCCAACCCCCACCAACTCTTTTCAGGGGTGTTCGGGCCCCTTTCCTTGCGGTTGTTTTTTCAATCCCGGGAACCGTTTTTCCGAGGCCTGGTTCTCAAGGGGGGAAATCCTTTGGTCCCCCCCCCCCACCCCAAATGGTACCACCCCCCCCCCCCACCCCCTATTTTTTTTTCCAACTTTTCTCGTCTTGACCTTTTTGTGGGATTTTGGGCATTCCCCCCGTATTGTTTTCAAAGTCCCTCCTTTCAACCCCAAATCATCACCTTTGGGACCCCCCTCCCCCTTTCGCAGAGACTGTCAAAACACCCCGGACAACTTACAGGAAGGGCATTGACACCCCCCCCGGTTCACTTTTCCGACAGGTTTGTGCCAATTTTTTAAAAAAAGCCGTGGGTGGCCCCCCCCCTCAGGGGCCCTAGAACCCGCTTTACCCTCAAGTCCCCCTTGCCCGTTGGTGCGGGGTTCCAGGTTCACAAATCTTTCTTTTTTCGTAATGTACATTTCCTTATTTTTTGTGCCCGAACTACACTTGCCCCGTTGCCGGGGAAGGGGGGGGCCCTTTTTTTTGCAATTTTTGCCCTTTTTCCTCCTTCGACCTTACTCAAACCCCCACAATAGGCCTTGTCCCTTATTGCAAGTTTTGTTTCCACTTCCCCCTTTAAACAGTGTGTTCAGGGCCGGGGGGTACTTTCTCAACGTCTCTGCAAGGGGGCAACTTTTTTCGATGTGTCCCCCAACCAGTGTTTCCGTCCCTCGGATTCCCCGTGGGGGGGAACACCCGTTTTTCCCTGTTGCCCTTTTTTTCTTCAAGATTGACCAGTGGGCTTTCCTTGTGGTGGGGCCAAGGGGGGTGTGTTGTGCAAAATGGCCCCGTGTGGGGACCCATGGGTTTTTAATTAAACCTAAGGTGAAGGTTTTCCGTTCCCCGTGTTGACCCTGGTAAAAAAACAAATAGGGGGGGGGGCTTTTGTGGTTTTTTTTTTTTTTGGATGTGACCTTCGTGGCTTCCCCCCCTTTTCCCACGGAGGGGCAGACGCCTGTGGGGAGGGGGTTTTGAGCGAATCCCCTGTGGGCGGGGCTTTTGGAAAAAGGTTTTTAACCTGCTCGTTTCAAAGTTTCCTCCTTGTTTTACGTATTCCCCCGGGAATTTTGCCCTCGCACCCTGTTTTTGGAAAGGACTAAGGGTCCCGTGTTTTTTTCCCCTTTGCTGTGACGATGGGTTTAAAACCAAAAATTCTCTTCCCTTTTTGGCAGTTTTCCCGGACCCGGTTTTTGGGTGGGTTTTTGGGGAGGTCTCAGGATTCCCCCCCATCTTCCCCCAAGGGGGGTAAATCCCCCGGGCCGGTGCCTTTCCCCGGTGCCGCTTTATTCCCCACTCCCGGGCACCCAAGAAAGCCTCCAAAAAAAAACCCCCCCAGGGTTTTTCAGGTTTGTCCCCCCCCAATGAGGGAGTTCCCCCCCCATTGGACGGTTTCAACCCCCGCCTAACAAAACAATATGACCTACTTTTGCGACCCCTTGTTTCCCTATGTCACCTTTTTTTCTTGGCTTTCCAAGGCATTCAGCCCGAAGTTGATTTGAGTTGATAAAAAACCTTGTGTTGATCACAAAGGAGGGTTCATGTTGGTGTTCCCCCCAACCGGAGGGGGCTCCTTTTTTGTTTGGTTTTTTGAAAGTGAAGGGTTTTGACAGGAAGCGACTTTTACTTTAATTTCGTTCCAAAAAGGTTCCTGGCCTGGGGTGTTCTTGGTGCCCCAGCCGAAGGCTTTTTTTTTTGGTTTGAGCGTGTTCGAACCCCTTCCCTGGACCAGTGGAACCAGGGGTTACCTTTCCCCCTCTTTTGAGGGGGGGGGCACTGCGTAATCCCATTTTCCCCTTTGAAACAACCAGTGACCGGACGTCAAACTTTTTCCCCACAATTGGCTGTATGCCTGTGTCCACACACCCCAATTTTGTGAACTTCAACCAAAGATTATTTTTGTTGTTTTTTTCCTCCCCCGTAAACGGGGGCTCAGAGGGGCGGATTCGGGCCCGGGCCCACCCCATTTTGGCAGGGTGTCGTTTTTTTCTTTCCTTTACAGGGGGTAATCCACTTTTTCCCAACTATTTGTTCGGACCCACACCCTTTAGCCATGAAAAAGGGGGGGGGTTGTGGGAGGCATTCTTCCCCCCAACAACGCATTGTTGCACTACCACTTTCCGACACCCCTTTTTTTTTCTTTTTTGGTTTTAGGAAACACAGCACGGGGTGTCCTCAGTTTCTTTCTGAGTGGGTGAAAATTGGTTAACCCTCTTGGCTTTTTTTCGGTTTTAAGTTTGCAAATTCTTGGGATTTTATCTATTTCCCTCCCCTCTTTTTTTGGAATGGCGGTTGGCAGTGTGTATGACCCCCCCCTCCCGTCTTGCCAACATGGTTAATGTGGGTGTTGGCCTGTCTTGTGTTTAACCCAAATGGCCGCGGGTGTTATTTTGATTTTGTTTCTTTGGTAATGGGTTTTGCTTGTTTTTCACCCCTCTTTTTCTCCCAGAGCCTAACAACGTATGGCTTTTTTTGGGCCCCCGTCCGGCCTGTTGGGTTGTTTTTTTTATGGGGCCCCCCGTGGTGTGTTTGGTTTTTGGGCCCTCCCCTCTCGGGGTGGGTGGGGCCACTTTGATTTAACCAACAACCAAGCAAAAGATTAACTTTAGTGGTCGTGCATCCCGGCCACTGGCCCAGACTGGGCACGGATGATCAAATTTTTCGCCACCAAAACAGGTCACACACCTTCCCTTTTATTCACTTTATGGTACGGTATGGTTGTTTTTTTCATGATTTGTCCGTCGCGACAAAGCCTTGCCCCGGCCCACTTTTCCCCCAAAAGACGGCCCCAGGGTCCCTCCCCCACCCACCCCACGGGTTCCTGCCCCCCTGACTTGTGTCGTGTCCCGAATTTCCCCCCCCAATTCCCCTCCAAAATCTTTTTTTGGGCGTTTTTTTTTGTTTACCCGGTTTTTCTCACCCACATGCCAATAGTTGGGTGCAAACCCCTTTTTCGCCCCCCCGTCCACCACCCGTTTCCCCCCCAACATTAGATTCCAAAAACAAAACCCCCGTTTCGTTTCTTAAAAAACACCCCCCCCCCCCCTGGGTTCGGATTTCATGGTGGGGGCCTCTGACACTCGTTTTTTTGTGTTTTTTTTGCGGTGTTCCCCCGTTTTTTGGGTCCCTCTTCCCCCCGGGATTTCCCCAAACCCCGTGCTCTAAAACGCCCACCCCCAACCCTTCTGGTTCTTTAAACTTCCACAACCACCACCACCTTTGGGGGAGGCTGCGAACTTTTTTTTTTTCGTAACACCTTCCCACTCCCCTTTTGTTCCTCCCCCCAAAAGAAATTCGTCTTCCCCTCCCGGTCTCCGTTCCCAAACTTTTTTTTTTTTCCCTCCCCTCTCCAAGGGAAACAACAAAAACACTATCTTGTTTTTGTAGGGTTCCCAGCCTCGTAGGGGCCCATGCCTTTTTCGGTCCCCTTTTGGGTCTTCGTTCCGCTTTCCTTTTTCTTTGTTATTGGGACGGGTGTGTCCGGGGTCCAACCCATTTTAAACCGTAAGTTTGCCCCGTAACCATTCCCCTTTTTTCCATCCCCGGGCGTCCCCACAATTTTTCCTTTTTTTTTTCTTCCTTTTCTTAGTGGCTCCGGGGTAATTTTGTTTTCTCTTATGTTGGCTTGGGATTGACGAGTCGCCATTGCGCTGTTGTTGTGGAGGATTTTTTTTTTTCATCCCTTTTTTGGGGGGGGTGTTGACACCCTTTTGTCACTCAAAAAACCGCGGTAAACCATTTGGTTTTCGGTTGATGGGGTTTCCAACCCAAATTCAATAACCAAACCTTGGTTGCAAAACTCCAAGACTCATTGGATATCCCGGCAACAACATTTTCTTCACACTGTTTTTTTTTTTTGGACCAACAACTGTTTGGGTCTAATTACAAATGTTTTTACAAAAGTTTTTTCATGTCCGGTTCAATCAAACCTTTGTTTTCCCTTGTTAAAGGTTTATGGGAAAGGCAATACCCTCTCTCCTTCAACAGTTCCGGGAGCAAGTTTGATATAACAATTTGTGGCCCGTGATACCCCATTTTTTAATGTTGAACTTTGGGGGCTTCCTACGGTTGGATACGGTCATTGTGTTGTGTTCCCTTGGGTGTGGGGCACCACACAAAACCGTGGCACCTTCCCAGGTCTTTCCCTTTTTTTAAAGTTTTTGGGGATGTGGAACCTCACCCTTCCAAGGAGCTTTGGCTCACTTCAAAGTCACTCTTTACTCCCCCAAATTTACCCCTCCCCCGGCTTGTTTCTAGGGGGCTTAACAATCTCTGGTTTCCAAATGTCCTCGAGGTTAGTGGTTCGACTCCCTTTTTTGCGTTTTGGTTACCCTCCCGTTGGGGGACCCCACCCGGACCCTGTTTTTTTTTTGGGCCAAGAGGGTTCTATTCCCCTCCCCCGCTCGGGAGGGTTTCATTCTTTTCCCCACCAGGTGCCCTGGGTGGGTTTCCAATTACAGGGGGTTGTGGGGTTTTTCTTGACCCGTCCCTGAGTTAGGGGGGGAACTCTTTCCCATTATTTTAGATTGTCCAGGAACTCTTTTAAAGGCCGCAGGGTATTTCCCTGGGGTTTTTCATCGTTTTGGATTTTTGTTGTGGGGGCTGGGGTGGATGTTTTCTTTTTTTTTGGGCCCTTTTTGGTTCTTTCTGGAGCCGGGACGTTGGTGGTTTTGGCTTGGCAAAAGTTATTTTTCTTTACCATTTCCACGGGTTTAAAAGCTTTTGTTCCAAACTTATTGTCGTTCGGCTTTGTTTTTGCCCTGTGCAAAACCATGAACAACCGGGGTGTTGGGCCCTTGGGACGTTTGGTGCTGCCTTTTTTTTTTTGTAACACTCCCCCCCCAGGGACTTGGCACCCCATGTGTTTCCCCAAACTTTTCTAAGATTCGGCCCACCCATAGACGACTTGAACCCTTCCCCTCCCCAATTCGCGCCCAACCACCCACCACCA
>Ga0179593_1416131_pt1 | contig 17354 bp, 20 predicted proteins | sample CZODoug2_1_08_16_FD_185931 | JGI IMG/M metagenome (GOLD analysis project Ga0179593, IMG submission 185931) | Vadose zone soil fungal communities from Angelo Coast Range Reserve, California, USA - CZODoug2_1_08_16fungal (PacBio error correction) | ecosystem: Environmental > Terrestrial > Soil >... | reverse complement strand
TCGGAATTTCAAGAAGTTGGGCCCGCTCCTGCTCCGCGCTCGTTCTCCTGGCTTGTGTGATTTCTTGGGATTCTGTCCCCCATATCGCTGCTGGAGTTATTAGGACCTGCTTTCCCACTGATCAGGCATCTTTTCAAACCTCCCTTAGCCTTCCCAGTTTCTTCCTCCCGGGAACGCTGTTTTTGACCATACATCCCCGTTGGCCTCTTCACGAGCGGCGATTTTTGGAGCTTTTTTCTTCGTTCCCCTTGTTAAAAGCGCATGCTCCTCCTCCCTCACAATGTTTCTTTGTCACCTCCCTCTTCTCTCTCTTCTAACTGAGCTGGGAGTTGTGGTTGTTTCTGGTTTGTGGAAACATTTTACATGCCTTTTCTTCGCCTCTTCCTTTCCACACAGCGTCCCCTTTTTTTCCTGCTTCTTTTCGGCTTTTGTCTTCCGGTCACTCTGTCCCCAATGTCAATCTACCCTTCGTCTAGGGTGACTGAATGCTCACACCCAACTTGGTGAATTAAGGAGAGAATCCTTTTTGAACTGGAACTTGCTCTTCCTGTGGAGTTTGCGGGTTGCATTTCCCCTTGCCTTCTTCAGCCGTCCCCCCCCCCATGCCCCAGTGAGAAATCGCCTGCCTCCCTGTGGTGTGAGTACTCCCCTCTCCCCTAGTTTTTTTTTTTTTTCTTTTTTTCTTTTTGATGACATGGCGGTCGGGGCGGTTCTTCTGAGCGGAGAAACATCCACAACTGCCTAATTCTTCCCCCCTCACTTCTTTTTTTCCTATCCCTTCTCTTCCTGAGGCGATTTTCCTTCCTTCAGCGTCCTTGGCCGGCTCCCGTTCCGGAGAAACCAGTACTGTCCCGCGCGGCGGAGATCGTCCGCTCTAAACTGGGTCTTCTGCCCCCGCGCGTTCGCTTGCCGTCGGTGCACCTGTCCCGGGTCCGTTTTAGTTTCGTCTAAAGATTTTTCTTGGCGCCTTTTTGCAATTTCCTTCTTATGCGTCACACCTCCTCCGCCTGCCGAGTTTTTCTTTTCCTCGTCCTGTCTCTAGCCCCCCGAGGAACAAAACCCCTTATAGACTCCGTTTTTCCGCGTAACACTTGCCCTCTCCCCTTTCTTCCATGATTTCCGTTTCGTCCGCTATCGGCTCAAGCCCTGCCGTCCCTTCCCGCCATCCTGCAGCCGATGCTTAATTCAGTAAGCGCCCCAAAAAACCGTCTTCCGATTTTCTCCCGTTCCCTCTACGTCTGCTCCTCCCTGCCGAAAGCTGGGAACAGAGACTTCACCCCTCTCTCTTTTCATCCTTTTGAGACTTTTTCGAGGTTCCATCTTCGGACGCCTTCGCCCCTTTTCGTCTGTATGTTTCCCCCTTTTAGAGATCCCCAGGACCTTTGTGTTGGACTTGACCCTCTGTACTTTTCTTTCTAATTGATCTTCTGTGCGTGCGAACTTTTGGCGCGGTGTTTACCTTTTCTAGCAGCTTCTTTTTGCTGCTTCTTCTCTCAATTGAACTCATTGTTGTTGGGCGTGTACGTTTTTTCCTTAGCCTCCCGGGTATCGCTGATTTTTCCCTCTTCTTCTCGATGTATCGACCCCCTTGCGAGTACCCCCAATTTTTTTTTCTCAGTTCATTTTTTGCTTTTCCTCTAATCCCGTCCTAAAAGTGTTTATTTATTCTGAGCGTATTTCCCCTTCACAGATATGCACTTGATTTCCCACAGCCCACTCCGAAGGCTCGTTTCTCCCTCCCCAGTGTGTAGTTGCGGGGACGCCCTACGCTATTACCCCACTTCGACGGTGAATCTGTGTCTCCGTCCCATTCTTTCATAAGGCCTTTCCCCCCTCCCTACGGCTCGACCGGCTCGAACTCCATTGATTTTTACGCTTTCGGCATTTCATTTGCGTTCTGGTTGTTCTCCTGATTCATTTTTAGGTTTTGCGAAGATTCAGAACGCCTCCCATTTCCCTTTCCCTGGCCTGATTAGTTTACATCCCCCCCTCCCTTTTGGATCAAGGCTTTTTTCAGCCCCGTCCTTGAGGTGCAGGAGTTTTAGGGCCCTTCTTCCGGTTTGTGACTGACCCTCTTTCACAGCCATCTTGCGCATCGCCCTGTAGTAAAGCTACTGGTCTTCTGCCTGACCCGTCTCAACTGCCCGATCAGTGTGTCCACCGAAACGTGTTTCCGAGAAGCCTGCTTTGGATGATGAATTGTCCTTACCTTGGAACTGCCCGAAGCAACACCTTTTTTATAACATCCTCTTTGGTCGTCCCGAGTTTCCTTTCGGACTCGTGAGGTTCCGCAACACCCCGATTCTGCCCTTCAGTGTACAACCCCCCTCCGCTTTAGAAGATGCGCTTCAGTCGTGTGGTGACCCGTCTTTTTGTCGGGGTGACGACCTGAGTAACTTTTTTCTTTCCCAAGAGACAGCTGGAAGACGCCCCCTCTTTAATTGTCCAGCTTTTCTTTTTTTGAAAATGTCCCCTCGTTAAAACCACCTTTTGCATTGTCCCCAAACTTTAGGACTTCTTTTTCTTCGAAAGGTTTAGCGTTTACTCTATGATTCCTTCTTCGACGGGGCGTTCCACGCCCCTGCGCAGCCGAGCATATTTACCATCTACGACCCTCCCCCTATCCACGGCAGCGCTGTTCTTATCCTCAGTACCTTATTTTTTGACCCGCCCTTTTGGTAACATTCCCCTTTAAGCACCCCCCCCCCCTTTTTCAAGTTTCGCGGTATTTTCCCTTGTACCCAATCTTGACGCTCTGACAGACGAGTGCTGAGTGTTTATGTCTCTCCTTCTGCATTCCTATTGGCCGTTCGCAGTTCATTATCCGTCAGACAAGCATAACGACTAATCTCGAGGCTTGTTCAGTCGAAGCGTTCTTCTTAAGTATTTGCCCTCATTTTCTATCTCGCAGTCAGGCAACGTGTTTCCTTCTTGCTCACGTTCCTGAAGGTTCCTAACCCTGTGGCCCGATCTTTTGTAAAGAACCCCCCTCGCAACGCCCCCACTCCTCCCTTCACTCGAGTGCTTACCCCTCTATCTTCTGATAGCTTGCTCCTTTTTTTTTTCTGTCCCAGCAGTAGTTGTCGGTTAGTTTTCTCTTTACATTCTCTCCTTTCTCCGCCTAACATTGCCATTCTCGAGTTTCCAGTCTTTTCCCGATCCCTTCGAACAGATTGATGTCCCCTCCAGTTGTTCGTGCTCCCCCCTTTCCCTCCCGGACTCCTTCCCACCGGACCATCGAACTTACTTGGGGCGATCCCCGGCCCATCCTTTCCAGTCCCCTCTCCCTCCTCCCCGGTTTTGTTTTCCAGCTTACTGATCCCCTCGTCGAGAATTCCCTCAATCAGTTCTTTTTGAGGAGGAGGTTCGTTTTCATCACGCGGGTTTTTTCCCTTCCTGCCATGAGACTTTTTATCCTTCTAGTATCTTGCCCCTTTTTCTACCTCCGCCCTCCATACTGTGTGTTGTCCGAAGTTTTTCCCCTCGTCGCCATGGTCGCTCGATAGGGGTTCCCTTTAGAGTTGCCCCCCCCCATTTTCTTTCCCCAGAGGCCTCCCATCCTCGGCCATTCAGGTTCCTTCTGTGACGCCACTGGGTTCCATTTTCGCGCTCCCCGTTCAAGTCTACATGTTTTCTCTAATTGTGAGCAGAGATAGACACCACACTGACTTGCTCCCCTTCCTTCTCCCCCAGTTTTGCTATTTCCTTAAGGACTCCCATCCCGGAAACTCATCTCGCGGGCACCTGTTCCCCTTTCCTGCTCTCATTATAGAGGAATGCGTCGATAGTTTCTTTCTACTGATGCCGTACTCCCCCCACATTCCAAAAACTTTGCGTTGTCTTCCTGTCCCCTGATAGCTCCCACGCGCTTCACCCCCCTTTCATTTCATCTTTGACGAAACCTCTTTGCATGATCAAGGTTCCCCTGAAATTTCGCCTTGATTATCGGACAGATCTCCTTCCGCCTCCCCCCCCCATTATTCGACTCTCTTTCTTCTGATTCGTCCCCCTGTCCTCTTTTGGGTGAGCTGGTGGCGCATCATTACTTCCCTTGGAAATGTGGCGCCTCCCCACATTTTTTTTACCTGGTACCCTGTGCTTCGGGTGCGTGCAGTCGGCAGCCCTCGCTGCGATCCTGTTGAGGGGTCCTAACATTTTTTAGAAATTCGGTTTTTTCAACCACTACGTCCTCTTTTGCTCCGGCGTGCGTAGCGCCTTTTTTTTCACTATCCTGACCCTTGTTTCTCGAATTCCCATCACCCCCGTATTGTGCGGTACGATGTGACGTTTTCCCACCGATCCGTTTCAATTCCCCCGTCATGACCTTGTTATTGCCCCAGCGTTGGAAGCACCCAAAACTTTTGACGTGCGTTCTACCTGCGTTCCCGTACCCTTTCGACGTCCCGGCTCATTCGCTTATTTGCCCGCGCTTATGGAGCTTCCACTCTCTCGGTTCTTCTTCTTACCCATGGCTGCCCTTGGGAGTCCCTCACTACAGCCCCTCTCCGTCGTTTCCGGGAGGCTTTCATCTCGCTTCGTTTTTGCATCCTTCCCTCTGGACATGTGTTGTGTCTTTCCTTTAAACAGGCGGAATTTTGCCTCCTTCTTTTTTTTTTTGCGCTCCGGCTGTGCGGTTGATCTTTCTTGCTTTTCGTCTCGTATCTCCGTCATTCTTTTCTTTCGAACCCCGATTCTTTTTTCCCATTTTCATAGAGCGCCCCTTTTCCATTCCTCGTCCCTTCCCCTTTGGTTTGCAAGGAGCCCTTTTTCTTCCCCTTTTTCTTTGAACCCCCGTGTCAGAGGACCGCTTTTGCTTCCTGGCTGCATTGCGCTGACTGGAACGCTTTAGGAGAGTTGTTCGCTCCGCCGACAAGGCCTCGTTTAGTTCCAACTTCCCCTCATGAGCCTTCCTTTCTCACGCGAGTTGATTTTTCGGGGCATCCCCCTGCTTTTTTGGCCCCCTATCAAATCCGTGTATCCTGCCTAAGCGCAGTCCGCTCCTTGTTTATCCCTGTTCCTTTTTTTTCGGTTTCGTGCTGTGGAATGTCCTGTTATGTACATCTACTGCGGGCTGTTTAGGACCAGCGTGCGGGAACTTTGATCGACGGCCTTGAGCCTCTTTCTCTCACGTAAAGGCCCCGCTTCTCTTTTTCTTTTTCGGGTGCATTTAACCGGCCGCGGCCTCCTTCCGGTAATGAAATCCATGAATTTTTTTTCTTGCCACGCCTGAGTGGTGTCCCTCTCCTCATTGACCAGCTCTTTCCCCCCTAACCTTTCCCCTTCGTTGAGTTCCTCTTTCCACTCTCGATCTGAACTCCGCGAATCCTTTGCGCCCAAGCAATGATTTCGATGGTTCGCCTGTACGAGTTGCAGGCCATTTCCTTCACCGGATTCCCTATTTCCTTCTCCAAGACTTTCCGGCCCCGTCCCCCTGACTTGCCCTGAAAGCCTACACCGAGGTTTTGCAACTGATCTTTGCGTGGCCAGCTGGGTCACTACTTCGATTCTTCCCAGCCCTTTAACGGCGTTTTTAATCGGCACCCCATTTCGGGGTACCCTTTTTAGCCCTGGACCTCTGAGTGTGTAAGAGACTTTCTCCCCCCCCCCCTCTTAAGCTTCCCCCCTCCCTCCACATTTTTTGTTTGCAATGGTCTATGTTTTTGAGTACGGAAAATATCTTCAAAGATTTTTTTTTTCCTAGTTCCGCCACTTTCTCCACTTTCCCCTCCCCTCCCCCTCTGACTTCACCTCCTTCCCTCCTCAAGGAAGTTACGTTTCATCCACCCCCCCCTGTCTGGTTTCTATCTACGTACCCTCTACTTTTTTTTTCCCAGCATGGACCCAACTCTTAATGATATTTCTCTTTTCCTTCCTCCTACTTTTTTTTTTTTCGTTGGCTCGCGGTTTTCCTTGCTTCGTCGGTAGAATTGTCTTTCCCTTCTTCTCCTTCTTTGTGTTGATGAAGTCAGCGTATCCCTTTCGGCCCGGATCATTTGTATTTTCCCCTCGAATTTGTTGCGTTTCCCTCTAGCAGGCCTTTTGCGTGTGCTCTAATAGCTGGTGATTGACTTGTAATGGTAATCTTCTCCCTGATCCAATAGTCCTAGCTTCTTCCTTGTGTGTTGTTGTATCCCCTGTTGTTTTTTTAAAATTTGAGGTCCCGCTCTGAGGTCGTGAGCTAGAATTTCTCTCCCCGCTCCAATGTTTTCTTTTTATCAGGTCTGTAGGTCTGGATTTCCGAAGAAGCGTTTTTGGAGTTCCCAGCTTTCCCCTGCAATGCGCGTTCCCTACCAGGTTCTTAGAGTCGGACTCCCCCTCAGATGAGACCCGGACAATAACCGTTTTGGAGAATTGACAGCGTTTCGACGGAAAGGCGCCTCATTCCACCATCCTCCGGCCTGTCTGGGATTGAACCTGTGTGGTTTCTCGCGCGCCAGGTCTTTGAGTATCCTCTTTTATCAGGAGACGACGGGTTCTGTAGCCAGTCCCCTCCTCAGTATTCCCCTTTTTTCCTTCCCTTCCCATTGCGAGTTTTTACTCCCCAGACGTTGGATTCAGGCTGGTATCCTGTCGAATCCCCTGAGATGCTTTCCTGGACCAATCTCGCTTTCCGCCGGAATTTGGTGTTTTCCTGCACTCTTTGTACACTCAAAAGCTCCGCTTCTTGACGAGCTTCTCTTTTGCCGGACCTTTCCTCCCAACGTTCCTCTTATTTCCACCCATTCCCTGTATTTTTTCCCGCTCAGACCCGGCTTGATGTCCCAGTGTCAGTTCGCCCTTCCTGTTTCCCCAATCCCCCACGGAGAAACTTTTCTCTTTTCACATTTCTTCCTTTAGTTAGTCCCCGGCGAGGTTGCTTTTTTTTTCAGGCACCAACTGCCCCATGACCTCGCGTCGACGTCTTGAGATCGATTCGGTGACAGTTTTGACTTTGTCGTTGGATCGCCCTCCATTCGTACTGACCGCGTTCAAGTCTTCATTTCTAGGCCCTCCCACCTAGAGCTGTCCTTTTATTTATTTAGGATCTCCCCCATGTCATTGACACCCCCAGTTTCCGGCGATCTGTCCCCTTTTTCGCGGCTTCTGCTTATTTTTTTTCGAAGTGTCGCCCTCTTTTTCAGTTTTGCATGAGAATGTTCCCTCCGCACGAAAAAGTCTACCCCCCAGTTCCCCCCCTTCCTCTTTCCTTATAAGTTCCGCGGCTTTCCCCCATCTTCGCATTAGCCAATTAGGCCTCACCAACAACCCCCATGTTTCCTCCTCCTCTACGTTCTGTACCCTCGCCTCGTTTCACGCTCTCCCCTCCGCACTGGATGAGGTGTTTATTTAAATGGCCGCTCCCGGTTCCCCTATGCCTTATTCAATCTTGTCCAGCGCGAGACCTGGCCTAATCTGTTTGGAAGCTCCTGCAGTCGCAGTTGGACTTCTGTCCCCCTTCTTGTTGACCTCGTTCGATTTGTTGGTATTCTTCTTCCCCCTACGTAAGCTGGATGCCCCTCTCTTACCTTTGAACACGCTACACGGTTTTTCCCGACCCATTTGTGGCCCTTTTTTTATCTTGTTGTCCCCTCGTTCCCAACAAAATACAACTGTACTTTTTTTACTGCGCGACCTAACTTCCTTCCTCGCTTGATCCCTCCCCACTCGTCGCCGTGGTTCTCCTGGTTATGTGTTTGTCGGAAGTTCATCAGCCAACAGACCCCCACGGCAATCCGCGGGAATTTTAAATCCGATTTATGAACCCCAGACAACGACTCTTGAGTTTTCACTTTTCTTAGTAGCATAGCCTTCCCCGACAGATTTCCCCCCCCCGTGATGCCCCCCTACCTTGGGTTTCCCGTTTTATCTATTAACATTTCCCGCCCCCCCCCCGTATATTCTGTGGTTGAAGAGTTTTTTTATCGCGACGCTGCCGGCTCCTTTTCTGTTTTTACCCGGTTCGTGGTATCCTATTTTCGTTGCAATCTGTAGAAGCCTTGCATTGCACGCCGCCCCAGACCTTTTTTGTTTGACGTACTTCCCCTGCCCATCTTCTCATTTTTTTCCATCGACATCTCCTCCTCCTTCCCTTTACGTCCAATGCGGTCTTTGAGATTGGTTCTTAACTCTTCTTGTCATCGCAATTCCTGAAGTTCAAGTCGAATGGGGTAGATATCTCTTTTCCTCCTCCTCAGTTTTGTTTTTCTTTCCTCCACCCCCCTCTACCTTTGCCCCCCTTGCCTTCGTTTCGTAAAACTTTGTCTCGGAATGAGCTTTTTTGCATGCCCTCGCCACTCTGGAAGTGCCTTTAATTCTTCTTTCCTTTAGTTTCTGGTCCCGGCGCTATGGTGGATGCGCTTTCTTCCCCCCTTCCACCATTGCCTTCTTTCCCTTATCAGCTCCCCTTTTCCCCTTCTCCTGTCCCATCGCTTGACAGCCGTATAGTCTATAATTCATGCACAATCTTCGCCTGGAACCTTTCGAGCTCGACTCCGTTTCACCACAACCCCTCTCCGATTACTGACTTTCTCTTAAGTTTCTCCCCCCCTTTCTCCCCCTGTCGAGTTCCTTGGTGCGATCGATATGTTGACATTTGCAACATATAATCAGTTTTAATGCGTGAAACTTTCCTTTTTCCGACTGAGCTCGTTCCGTTCGCTCACGGAGTCTTTCAAGGTACTTTCCTCCCCTCCCCCGAAGAGACCCTATTGCGACCTGAGTGGACTGATGCTATGAATCCTCTGCGCTCCTTTAAATTTTTCCGTTACGAGGGGATTCCCCCCCCCTCTCATTCCCTCCCTTTTCCATGACCCTCTGTATTGCACACCTCTTGCATCTCCGTTGTTGAAGTCTTTTTCTCCAACCCCCTAATTGACCCGGCTTTCCACGGGCGACTTAGGCTCTTCCCCTTGACTCACTATTCTTTTAACGATTCTCTCGCTTTAGCTTATCAAATGTTTTTCCCCCCTCTTCTCCCTTTCTTCCCACAGCTCCCCTTTTACGCTTGAATTTACTATTTTCATCTCCTCGGGTGTTTTGAAGCATTTGTTGGTACCGAGTTGTTTTGTTGTTTTCCTTCTTCCCACCCCTTTCCTCCCCCTTCTTTTGAAGATTTTGTTCTTTGGATACTTTCGATTTTGTTAACCTTTTCTTTTCGTCATTGTCCGATCGCCTTGGCTTCTTGAGGCCGGCTGCACTTCGATCCTTACTTCTATTACTCTCCTAACATGTCTTCTCTCTGCACATTGGGTTCCCGAGAACCCCCCCCCAACCTTTGTTGTTCCTTTTAAATTTCTGCTTGACTTTTTTTCTTTTGTGCCTCTTTATGAGCTTCCTTTGGCCCCAGCTTATAGAGCCTATGTCTTGCTCTCCTCCTCCCTGTCCCCCTCGGGTTAACTTTCGTCCCCCGACCCTCTTTGAGTTTCCCTTCCTTTTTCCGAGTGGGACGAGCTCAACGTAGCTGATTTACAGCCTTCCTTACACCGTGACCCCATTGGGCCGGTTCTTCTCGTTTTGAGTTATTCCCCTGTTGACCTTCCCCTTTCAGACAGCCCACGGACCTCCCTGTCCAGTCTACCTGATTTTATCATAGTTTTGCCGTCCATTGACCTTGGAAAGACAGTCCGCTTCTTTTTGCTTTCTATCTTTTGACCGGCCGCGGAGATGCCCTTCCCCTTAGACTTTCCTCAATTGCCCGCCACGTTGCGGGTTTGAGTACTCCTCGCCCCATGAATACATTTCGTTTTTCTAGCCGGTCTTCTTCCTGCTTCCTCCCCTGAGAACACCAGCTGATCCTGAGCGTTCTGACAAGACTCTGTCCCCCTATCAGTTGCTTTTATGGCGATTTTTTCATGCACTCTTCCCCTTTTCTAATGCCCCTTACCCCTATTAACTGCCGCCAAAGACTTTTTTATACGTCTTATAAGTCGTCCGCCGCGACCTACAACCTGGTTTGCTTGTCACTCTCGTCTCCTTTTCTCTTGGAACTCCCCTCTTTCCTCTTGATTTTTCTCAGACCCTTGACAGGGGCGCTAAGTTCACCATTTCGTTTGCGCCAAATTTATAATCTATGGAGGCTTTGCGATCCAAGAGGACATCGGAACAACCCCTTCCCCTTCTTCCCCCCCGATATCTCCCCTAATCCCTTGCTCCTCCCCTAGTACCTTCCCTGCCAAGTCCACCGAGCTTCCTTAATGCGATACGACAAACAGTGCTCTGCACTCACGGATCTACCATTTTTCGAAAGGCCGAAGAGGATCATCCACCCCCCCCCCCCCCTGTCGGAATCTCCCTTTCCCAGACATTGCCGACCCCCGACACTTTCAAATGTCCGCCGATCTCTCTCTTCATACTCCTCTTTAGTAGATTCTGGTTCTTTTACCGAATTTTTCCAGTGGCGACTTTCTTCTTCAAAGGGTATCGCTGCTCCTCCCCCTTTTGTGGTTCTTCAGGAGTAGTCCCATTGTCAGCGGGATTTTTTCCTCGTCTCCGATAAACTGATTTTGTGATTTTGATACCCTCTCTCCCATATCGGTGAACAGTGGGATGGCTGGTTACCTCTCTTCGAACTTCCTTTTTTTTCTACTAGGTGTATTTTTTGTCCATTAATAGTTGGCTACGCCCCCGCGCTTTCTCCACTGTAAAGGCCCCAGGAGCCCTACCTCCCCCTTTGGCTTTGTTAGTGAGGCTCCCTTATTGTATCCCCTCCCCCCCCCGAAGATTTTACCTATTTTCTTTGTACAGGCGGACGAGACCGTGCCACATTCCAGGCACAGTTTTTTCTAGCCGCTGTTCATCTCCTTTGCCTCCTGAGTTAGGATTGGGCGTTCCCTCAGAGTTAATCGTTGCGCATTACTCCTGTCCCCCCAGAACCTGTTCTCGTTAACAGAGTGCGGTTTCGCCCCGTAGTTGTCTTTTTTTTTTTTTTCTTTATGTTATTTCCTGCTTCTTCTCCCAGATCTCCCGCCCCCATTGTATTCGCTCCCCGTCCCAATGTTTTCTGCGTACGCGGTTTGGGCCTGTCGAATCCTTGCCGATGAGGGCCTTTCCCTTATCTCTTTCCCCCCCCTTAAGTCCAGTTTGTCCTCAGGCCCCTGATCGACAAGCACGTCTTTAGGACGTCTTCAAATAGAGACGATGTCCACTGATACTTGTCCACTTTTAACTTTCTCCTATTTCCCCTGATTCCGCTTTTGTAACCCCCATCGTGCAGTTAGACCAGAAGACCTAACCATTTCCAAAGTTTTGGGTCAGTCTTCGCTTGGGACTTCGTCATTCTCCCTTTCCGAGTTTTTATGCCGCAGGCAAAAACTCGTTTCCCCCCACTACGTTCCCCCCCAGCTCCCCCGTTCGACCTCTCTGATTCCCACCTAGTTGAATATGACCCTTGCCTTCTATTGCCATACCTCCCCCGGACGCCTCCTTTCCCCCATTCCTCGAAGTAGCCCAATAGAGTTCCAGTGTTTCTGGACAAAGTTTACTAAATGTTCTCCCTTTCCCCCCCCCCCTAGTCGTCGCTCTTTCACATGGTGTATAGCTAATTAGTGAGTGTCTCTCTGCTGCAAGTTACTACGACAGGGTTGCTTGTCTATTGATCAACAAGCTCCGAATCCCCTCCCCCCCCGCTCCCATCCCTCCTCATAGAGTCGTTTCTCTTCCCCCCATGCCGCGCCCGTCAAACTTTTGTAACCAGGGCCCCCTACCACCCCCCCCTTTTTGTCCTCCTCGGCAGGGATTTTCTTCCCCTCTCGCCCTTTTGAACTCCGCGCGTGCACTTATGCTTTTTGCTTCTCTCATGTCTCCGAAGGCATTTCCGTGTATTTGGCACCTTTTCCCCAGATAAGCTCTACCCTCCCCTCTTAACAAATCCCCACTCCTATAATGGCGCGCCTGGTCATCAGCTGCTTCTTACCTACTTTGAAACGCAGGTATATTGCCCCATTCAGTCCCCCTCAACGTTTATGCGATGTCTCCGAACCCCCCCCCCCCTTTTCCCCTCAACGGTGTTCATTTTTACCACATCGTTGTGAACCGGATTTTGTTTCCAATCACCATAGTCACCCCGCCCACGCTTACTTCCCCCCCTCCGAGTGCGTCATACTCGTCTCCGGCTCATCTCCAGCCCCCTTTCGGGTTTGTGTTCGTTAAGGACCTTGTCTCTCCCCTTGGAGTCCCGTTACCGCAAATCTTCCCCACAGGGCTCATACCCCCCAAGACCTAGCTCCCTCAGTGTTTTTTTCCCCCCCAGTCCCTTTCGCGTGAAATGACGCCGCTTTTCGACCGCCATTGGTCTCCCTGTCCCCCTGCATCCAGTTCGCTTTTTTCCTCTTTTTTTGTGGTTGAGCGTTATATACATCGCGATATTAGTTCATGGTGAGTCTTGACCGTATAATTTACCGGATTGTTTCCGCCGATTGACCATGATACTTTTTTTACTCTCTCTTGATTGATCCCCTTCCCTTCCCGAAGTCCCCTCCATGGTTGACGTACACGTTGACCATTCGTCCTCTGAGTCATATCATCGCGTTTGCTGGCTCCTCTTATCCCGGAAATTGCTTCCCAGCTTGGCGCGAGATCCTTTTCCTTCCCTTTCGGTTATTCACTTTGACCTCTCCCCCTGGGGGCATGCGCGTACACAATGGTTTGGTTGTTAGGTGCCCTCCTCCTGTTTTTTTTCTCTCTCTCTCTTCAACACTTCTCCTTCCCCTTCCCCGCTCCTCCAGCAGCCTTGAGAGTCCACGTAAATTTCCTTCACCCCATGATCTCGCTCCCTCTGGCCGTCACTCTAGTTCCGGATGACGCCTCTGTTCTCTTCCCTTTTGGGCCGCTTGTTTTCTGTTTTACGTTCCCCCCCCCCTTTCCCCCCTGGATTCCCCCGGCCCACTCTAAGCAATTATAAATCTTAGGTTGGTTTTTTGGACTTGGGTTGTTTCCCAGCCTTCTTTTCCCAACCCTCATGGATCCGCACCATCGTAGCCTCGTTACTCGTACGGTGCATCTTGGTCACACCAGCCTTTTCTCGGAAGTCTTCCTTCGGGTCTCCTCCCCCCCCTGGAAGCCTGTCTCTTCCCTGCTTTTTCGCCTGCAGTTAATGGACTTTAGACTGACATTTTTGCCCATGTCGTTTCTTTTTCAGATCCTCTTATTTCCCCTCGAGTGACTTGCCTTTTGGCGGTCTCCCAGGATGCCTTTTCGAACCTCCCATCGAGCACCCCCGCCCACTATCTGGTTCTTATCCCTCGAGGCCCCCCCCCTCCTATATAGACTTTCTCTTAAAGAATTCCATTCGAGTTTTTAGGCGATGTTTAGGTCCCCCCCAACCCGCCTCCTTTTTGCCGACATGGTCCTTGTACCATCCCCTTTTTTTGCCGGGTTATGGAGCTTATCAATGTCCTCTCGGTAATGTAGTTCCCCCCTTCACCGCCTCTCCCCCTTATTCTTCGAGGCCAATTCGTGGACTTTCGAGTATGATTTGCCCCGGCTCAATGACTTCTTTTCCCCTCCCCCCCCGCATCCCTTCGCTCCCCCTTTTTTTCATGAGCTTGCCTTCTCTGTGCTCATCCACTTAGCCGGTTTTGGTTGTCGTTCTTGCCCTTTCCCAGCATTCGGCCCAGGTTCCTTCCCCTTGCGTCGCTTTGATCGCGCCCTCTGGTGCCGTTATTGATCGTTTCCCGCTTTCTTCTCTTTTCCAAACCAGCGCAGTCTTGAGTGGCCCCCCCCCGTCACGTTTTCTATACCGGACTCTTCTTGTGATTTTCGCTACAAAATGTCCCCTTTTGCTTAACCTTTTTTTCTGGTTACTTTATCCCCCCTTTTGTAATAACACGCTGTCAGCTGGACGCTGAGCCTTCCTAGGGTATTCTCTGACTTTTTTGAACTCCGGCTCGAGCCGCATGTCTGGTCTCCATACCTCCCCAGATTCACGGCATGCCTTCCTAGCGACCATCTTCTTTCCTCAGCGTCTTTTGTTCATTTTTCACGGGCATCCCCACCTCGACTCTTTCTTCAGACCTCCCTGCATAAAACAAGCGACCGGAGTCGGTATTACCTTTCTCCGGGAATTCTCACAGTTCTTAAATTCTACTCCTTGCCCGGCCGAGGTCTCCCCCCCCTCTTTAAGTTTTCCCTTTAGAGATTTGGTCTACGGGAAGTTCCCGCATTTCTTCGGCGACCTAGCGATTGTATGTTCTCTTTTGGTTATTGAACCTTCCTTGCTGAGCAGCTTAGGGCCAAGTCTTTTTAGACCCCCCCACCCACCCTCCCCCCACCCACCCCCCCCCCCCCACCCCCCCCCCCCCCCCCCCCCCCCCCCCCCCCCCCCCCACCCCCCCCCCCCCCCCCCCCCCCCCCCCCCCCCCCCCCCCCCCCCCCCCCCCCCCCCCCCCCCCCCCCCCCCCCCCCCCCCCCCCCCCCCCCCCCCCCCCCCCCCCCTCCCCCCCCCCCCCCCCCCCCCCCCCCCCCCCACCCCCCCGCTTCATTGAAATGAATGCTCCAGGTGGTGTGATTACCTCCCTAGCACTTCCGCCACTAATCCACCTTGCGGCGGTGCGGGCTGATCGTCCTTCCTTTCACTTACCCCTCCCTCGCCCATACGGAGACCCCCTCCCCTGCTTCTGACGGCGCCAAGGCTTTCTTCATAGTACTTTCGCTGGCCGTCCTTTCCTTCCCCGACCCCCCTCCTGGAGAGTCCGCCTGCTCTGAGCTAATGCCCCCAAATGGAACCCTGCGTAGAGTTTCCATGCTTTTTTTGACCGTACATCTTCCCTCCGGACTGGTTCTCCCCCTCCCCTTGACCGCCACAATTGGGTTTCTGCTGCAATCCGTGACCCGTGGATGTCCCCCGCCATTTTTCTCTTGCCCCCTCTTTCCTTTGACCCAACGCTTTGAGAAAAGTATTCCGAGGCTTGCAGCGGATCCAGGCCAGTTTTTCCCCAATTGAGATGCCTAGATACCGCCCCTCTCTAGAAACTTTACCGCGCCCACCCCCTTTCCCCCCCCCCTCTCCCACAGCTTTTCCTTCTCCCCTTACTTACGCAAAAAAACCCCTTTTAAGCCTCCCCTTTCACATCGACCGAAGTTGCGCCGCTCCCTCCTGGACCCGAGAACAACCCTCTTTCTCCCTTCTCTTTTCCTCCCCTCCCTTTTTGTTTTTTCTTCGATTTCGTCTGTCCCCATTGCTGTATTAAGGGCTGGCGCCCACTTATCTTGGTTCCGTAGCTTCTTGCAGACCGTTTTTGGGTTTTGAGTATTGAAGCCGCGCCGTTGGCTCCGGATCCTCTTCTTTTCCGAGTATTTGCGCTGTAAAAATCAGGTGCTGCTCTCCTACCTTCCTCTTCCCCCATATATGGTTCAGCTTGGCGCTTGCTGTCTCAGTTAGCTGCGCATTCCCTCCTTCTAGTAGATTTATAGGAGGTATCTTTCAGGTGTCTCTTCGTTGCCCTGTAGTCGGACTCCCCCCCCCCTCTAGGTCCTTCGGAGACGTTCTAATAACCCAGCCCTCCCCCCCTGGTGTCTCGTAGAAGGTGTCTTCTGCCCCCCAAGGCACCTCTTTTTCTGTTTATGCGGCCACCTCCCCCTCTCGTGCCTAAGGTGGTTCATTTTACAGATCGATCTCGGTTATCTCCCCCTCTTGTCTTCCATGGGTCATCTTCGACGGCCCCTTTTCGGACGGCTTTCCCATATCCTTCAAGAGAGTTCAATCTTGTTGCGTTTTCTCCTAATGATTTCTCCACTGGGCTGATATCCTCACGCTACAATTTCTCCTACTCTTTCCCATGCTTTTTATCCCACCACTCTTTTTGTGCATTTCTTTCCGAAGAGTTCGGGATGTGCCCTGCCCTTCTTTTGGTTCCCTGACCCCGTCTGATCAAAAGGACTCTGATGCCCCCTTCCCCCCTCATGAGCGCTAGTCCCACCTCCGTAATGTGCCCCGGAACGGCTTTCCTCCCCGCGTCGAATTTGTCTTCCCGCAAGAAGTTTTCCATTGACGCAATACTCGACCATCCAGGACCACGTTCTTGTGGGACCCCTTTCCCTCGATTGATATTGACTTAACTTCTAGGTTGCCTTTTTTTCCCCCCCACCCTCAACCTAATTGCACCCCTCTCTTTGCATCCCTTTTTTCTCAGAGTGCCGGTTTACCCTTTATTCCTCTAAGCCATTCATGGATTTTTTTTTGCTCGTGCCCATAAGCTCCTCCCTATTCAGCCCCCCATCTCTCGAGTTTCCTTTCCCCTCTTGCCGTTTATTCCATTCCCAGCTTTAATAATTGTCCCCCAACTTCGGTTCGGTCCCCCAAGGTTTTAGATGATGCGATCGATTTTCGCCCCGCTTCCTGCCTCCAGCCGTCCCCGATCGGGCATTTGTAAACCCTTCCCCCCCCCAAGTCCTCCCCCCTCTCCCCTGAAATCCCGGAGAGTGTCTCCACATCAACGGCGCATTTTAATGGTCCTGGACGTTACTCCCCCCCACCCCTAGTTCCCCCTTTCCCCGCGAATGGCTGCGTTCCCTTATCAGAGAGTCCCTCCTACCCGGATGCCTATGGATGAGGATTTATCTTTCATTTTTTTCTCCGTCCCTCCCCCTGTCATCGCTGTATCAGCTTCAACCTCCCCCCCCCGACTCTGTCCCCAGCCCGGGCGGCCGTTTCCCCCCTTTTCCTTTTTCTTGGTTATATTCTTAACGTAGGTGAACCTTCTTGCTTCGACCTTCTCATCCAAGAATGATCCTTATCGACACCCGCCCGTTTGCAAGAAAAGTATGTGTCCGCCCCTTTTTCGGATCCTTTTGTCAGTCCCGCCTCACACGCACCCAGCCTAGTGCCGTTTTCCCCCATTCTACCCCCCCTTTCTTGCCAATAGCTTATCTTCCAAGAGCGAACTTGATAGCGTTCTTTCCGTTCACCTTCGCCTGACGCAACACTTAATCTCTCGTGGAATCCCCTTTTTTCTCTTTTCTGACCCCACTCAGATTTTTCTTGTTGTTCGTCTCAAGTTCCCTCTCTTTGTAATCAACGATCACCCTATTACACGCGACCTTGACCCTGGGTGCATACAAGGTCAGTACTCCTTCTATTAGCCTCCCCTTTTGGTTGAAAGGTGATGGAATCTCTTTCACGATCTTTTTTTTTTGCTTTATTTTGTGGGTATCCCCTTGGCCCCCTTCTTTCCTCGTCAGAATTGACATGATATCCTTTTTCCCTCCTGAGATGACTCCCTCCCTTTTAAATTTTTTGAGTTATTCGGTATACTCCGCCATATTCGCTTCGTCCCCCGAACTTTCCTTTAATGCTCTTCCTTCCTTTCTGAGATTTTTAATCTCTGGTCCAAGTCAGGGAGTTATCCTTCCCGCCCGCGCGTCCTGTTTTTTCCTTCCTT
>Ga0179593_1312553_pt1 | contig 17354 bp, 22 predicted proteins | sample CZODoug2_1_08_16_FD_185931 | JGI IMG/M metagenome (GOLD analysis project Ga0179593, IMG submission 185931) | Vadose zone soil fungal communities from Angelo Coast Range Reserve, California, USA - CZODoug2_1_08_16fungal (PacBio error correction) | ecosystem: Environmental > Terrestrial > Soil >... | reverse complement strand
TCCCCCCCCTCCGTTTCCCTCTTCTGCTTTGTATTCTCCAATAAATGATTGACCCCCTTGTACGCATCGGAATAACCCCCCAAAGAAGGGTCTTTGGTCGAACTCCAGCTGTATGTCGAAGAATCTTCTGTTCGAATTTCTTTTCGCCTTCTTAGCCTGTCCCCCCCGGCTGATGGCACCATATTTTTGGCACCTGTAGATTGTACCGTGTTCCAACCTTTTCTTCGCGCCGCCTCACAGCTTTCCCCCCTAATTTACTTCCCCTTTGCATCTTCTAAAAAAAAGTCGAACCAGGTTACTCTGAATTGGTCCCAGGGGGAACATCCGGTTTTGGCCTTCTTTTTTTTGGAGAATTTTAAATGCTTCCTCTGGGTTTCCTCCCTCCCTTCTGAGTTCCCATTTTTCCCCTTCAGCTGAGGAAATGATTGCTTTCATCTTTGTTCCCTCCACACAATTAACCCCTATTCAAATGCTTCCGTTGCGATATTTTTCCTTCCGGAGTCCAATGGTGAGGGTTTAGCTCTCGTAAGGCCTCACCATATTGGTACGGGCGGTGAAGGTTTCTTGTTCCTCCAATGCGTTCCGAGAGATCTTTAGAGTTGCCTAACTTTCTGCCTGGGTATGTTCCCTCCATTTTTCCGTCGCGGAGGTCAGATTCTAGGTCGGCTATGGCACCCCCCAATAGACCTGCACCTTCCGTGGCTTATTTTCTATTCCAGAACTCTTTCTCGTCTTTTTCCCCCCTCTCCTCCCCCCCCGTGAAACAGACCTTTTCTCTCTCCCCACGCCAAGACGATAGTCCTGAAATCTTTTCAGCTCCAGGAAGAGGTGTGAGCGAATTCTCCCTCGACTCGTCGCCCTTATTCCCCCCCTGCCTGTGTTCACACTTTCCTCCCCCAGACTTCCGAAAACAGCTCATGATCTTTTGTAAGTTTTGACTTCGCCCCATGGCGTTTCTCCCCCGGTGGGAGAGGTCCCCACGGTTATTTCGAAATGCCTCGTCTACCGCTCAAACCAAGTTTGGATAAGTGCCCCCCCCCTTCCATTTTCCCCAATCTGAGTAGCTTCCCTTGCCGCCCATGCGTTCCCCTTTATTTATGTCCTCCTTTTTTCCACTCCCTTCTTTTTTTTTTCCTCCCTTTCTAAATTGCCAATTGTCCAGTGCTTTCATTCATAGAATTCGTCGGAGTTTTTAACAGATTCTTCCCCCCTTTCAAGGTCTATCCATTATTTTTGGATGGTTCAACCGCGACATCCGCCCCCTTGAGAGTTCTCGTCAGGCGGAAGGCAATCCATTTCAAACTGTCCCCTGAAGTCCATGAGACAGTAACTCTCCCCAAGCGAGACTTTCCCTGCGCAACTTCCTTCAAAGTCTTGAAATCCACAACCCTATGTTCATTTTTCCCCCCCCCTACCTACTTTTAATTTGGTTTCCGTCGAAACCTTCAATGTCGATCCTCCATGTTAATTTCCATTTACCCATTGGACATCCCCCGCCCCCTTTTCCCTTTTGTTCCGTTTTCCCCCCACATTTGGTCGAATCAATCGGGAATTTTTCTCATTCCTCGCTTTTCCCGTGATTATGCGGGGCCCTCCATTGTGTACGAAAGTCCCCTTCATGGCCTTTGACGCGTATCCCTCTCACTATTCTGGGGGCTTTTACCCAGATATTTCTGTTTCCCTAGGATGACACCCCCACATTTGCAATCGTACATTCACCTGCTTTTCTTGGCCTAGGTTTTTGACCTTTCCATCCTCGCCTTCCAACTGAACTTTTCTATCCTGATCCTATCTCCTTTTAGGCTCTTTTTTTTCGTTCGTATTTACCACCCAACAGGTTTTCCTGTTGATTCCCTCCTTCTCCCCTTTTCCCGATTCCTGAAAAAGCGTTGTTCCAAAGCCTTTCGGATTAGGTCAGGAATACACCTCCAAGTTTCTCTGTTCTCCTTTTGGCAGTGAAGCCGGAGGTTCCTTCCCCTTTGACCCGGCTTCTTGAGATTGAGGAGTTCTGGACTTTTTGTTGACGAAGTCAGAATTCCTAGCTCGGACTTTCTTTATCGCAGACTGTCTTCTTCCGTGAATGTTTCCTAAGGTTTCCCACGTCTTTTTTCCACCCTTTTCACTCTTCTTCCTAAACATCCCACTTCGCTGCCTCCCCCGACCTCTCCTACCTTGCACAAAGCTTCCCTGTCGGTTGCCCCAATGAAAGGAGTTTTCGTTTGAGGGCCCGCGCTAGATCCCTCTACAGACTATTCCGTCTTTTAGAGGCCCCATCCCGCTGTAACTCTTCCCATTTCTTTTCTCCTTTTTAACTTCCTCAAGAAGCCTCTTTCGGTTTCGTTCCCATTTGCCTCTTTGGATTCCCCCGCTCTCCCCTTCCTGGCCCGCCGGATCTTTTGGTTCCCTTTGATGATATTTTTTTCTCCCTTATTTTTCCTCTTTCCCTCTTTTTTTTTTTGATTTTTTTTGCCGAGCAGTCATATGAACCCACTGCCCTCTCATCTTTTCCCACCCCCCTTTAATGGCTGAAGTCTGGAGTACCTCCCGCTTCGTGCCTTTTTTTTCAGATTCTTCTTCTTGTGCATTCGGTCGGTCCACTCCATGCGGATCCTCCCATTTCCTAAGGTTCTGGTCCCGCGCCCACCCTTTCTTCCCTCGCCTTCTCTAATGATGACAGATTCCCTCCTCAAACACGTCCCTGGTGGACCGAAGGTTTTCTCGGTTGTCACGATTCATCGGCGACCAGGCATTTTCCATTTTCTTAGCTATGGGAGTCTACCACCTTCTCTTTTAAAGTGATCCCTTTTTTCTTTGCTCGTTACCCTTTATTTTTTTCCCCCCCCCCCCCCCCCACCTCCTTCCCTTACCACATCCCGTCCCTCTCCTCTGATTTCGACCACGGCCCTTTCCCTTCGACCCTCCTCCTTCAGACGATTTACTCTCTCACTTCGCCCACCGCTCCCTCTGGGGTAGTCCTCCCTAAGTCTTTTTGCACACCCACCCCCCCCCTTTTTTTTCCCCCAACACCTCCAGGCGCTTTTTTTTCCCTTTAGAGTCACACAATATGTAGGGTTCATCCCTCCTCATTGCCCCCGCTTCTGTTTCGTCTTCAATCCCTTTGATTCGCAGTTTCTCCCCCTCCCCTTGGTTTGTTCAAGTTGCTTTTCTTTCATACATGAAACGACATTCTCCTCTCCTTTGTTTCTCTTTTTTTTTTCCCACCCGCCGGCGGATCTCCTCTCTCCACCCTCTATCTTCAGACTTGCTTTCAGGTCCCTAAAACTTTCTCCCCATTTCCCTGGTGCAAATCGCCTCCCCCGTCCCCGAGAACGGGGATTCCCATCCCTTCCCCTTCTTTTGATCCCCCATTTTTTTTGGTTTTAAAAGGTGCCACGTGCGGCGAATCTTCCCTTGTTTCGATGTTCCTGCTTCATTTTCCGCATCCATTTATTCCAGGTTTTTTTCAACTTTTTCCCCCGTTACTTCTTTCTTTTTTTTCCCCCCTCATTTTTTTTCTCAAAGGTGACCGGTATCTCAATTTTTGAAAAGGGAATTACGCGGGCTTCTCAGTTTGTAGTTTCGTTTAACGGTTTGTCATGTTTGGTCCTTTATTTTTACTCTGAGCCAGATTTAACGAGGACCAGTTTTCTTGTTTTTCCACCCTCCCCGACCCCATCCTCCTGGCTTCCTTTCTGCTTTGGCCTTCATCTCATCCCCTCACTTTTGCCTCCTTATTTCAAGTGCAGACCACCTCCCCCCTTTTTTTTTCCAACTATAAAGGCACGGCCTTTATTTTCCGCTTCACCCTATTCCCCCGTTCCGCTACTGGTCCCCCCTTGGAGTGAAGGCCTCTTTTTTTTTACCAGGTTTCGTTTCCCCCAAAATTTTTGTCTCCTTTAGAATCATCCGAGTTTTTTCTTCCTCTCCCTTTTCTCCCTACAATTGACTTCGTTCCACGAGTCACCTCCCCTCTCTCATCTATTTTTTTTTCCTTTTTTCTCCTTCTTGAGTCCAATGTGGTCCACCGGCGTTCCGCATAGGTACCAAAATCATCTTTATTCTGATACCTCGTCCTTTTCGCTAGCCCAGAGTCTTGCTTTTTCATTTTTCCCTTCTAATTTAGGTGTTTATTTTTTCCTAAGATTTTTCTAATTCGTGTCTGTCATGCCGGTCTCCGCGGTCCTGCCTCCATGACCCCCCCTCTGATCACCGTACTATGAGGTCCTTTTTTCCATTTTCGCCTTCCACCTCCCTTTTCTTCAAGTCCTCAGACCAGTTCTCTTTTAAATGACCCATCTCATGGTTTCTCTCTTTGGTATTCCCCCCCGGCAACGGTTCTTTCCCTTCCCGCTTACCTTTCCTCCCAAGCATGAAAAGACTGATTAAGATTTTTCTCAGTTCTGTCTTTTCCATCAGAAATTTGACATTCCCTTTCCCCACTCCCCCTCCGCTTTGCCCGCCGAGGTTAACTTTTTACGAGACCCCCTTGATCATTCATCTCCATCATTTGCCTCTTTGAGATTCTTTCACCCGTAAGACTTGTAGAGATGCCACCACCTCGACTACCTTTACCATGCTCAATCCCCTTTCTCATCATAGCCAAACCATGATTTTTTCCCTCTCAGTGACCAAATTCCTAGAAATTTTTCTCCGGTGTTTGACTTTTCTGCGACATTGTCCTTTCTTTTTCTCTTTCTGTGCGGCTGTGAGCGTAATTGTTTTTTATATATCAATCTTGGCAATATACGTCAAAGTTTACGCCTCTGCTTAAAAGGCCTTCTGGTTATTCCTGAGAGAGTATCGACCCTAACCTTACCCTAATGTTTAGAATCCAATCCTCCCTTCTTTTTCGTAATCCTCGTCATCAGTTTCACAGGCTTCCTCCGACCGCGCATTCGCTCTATTCCCTCCCCCCGCGCTTCTCTTTCCCCCTAAGATCCCTCCCTCGAAATGATTCCCCGGATTCTCCTTACTGATCCACCTGTCCTCCCTCTCCCGAATTCTATCTTCAACCGGAACCCAAGAGTACCTTTCCCGTTTGTTAAGATTGTCAAAACACTCCGAACTTTTTCTGCGAGCACTTAGAGGACGCTTTTGAATCGGCCTCAATTTTTTTCCCCCCTGATTGAACTTTTTCCCAATTTGTAGCTCCTCACGGCTCCGTTCCTCCCTTAAAGAAGCCAGTACTGTTGGACTTCCTTTTCCTCTATGAGCCGATCTTTTGATTCTGAAAACCTTCTCCTTTTTTAATATGAGGCTATTATTCCCCTCTAGGGTCAATCACACAACTCGGAGCCTTTCCTCCCAGTGAGGGCCTGCTGCTGATCATCAAATGTCGGTGGGACTCCATGTCTCTCTTAGCTCCCGGTTTTTTTGATTCCTTTTTTTTTCCTTGACTAGCCCACTCCTCCCTCAAGATACTTCATTTAAGTGCTTTTTCGCACTCAGAGGACCCTACTTTTTACTCCCCCCACTGCCCTTAATTTTTAAGTTTCCTCCCCCTTTCTACCCCCCTCCCCTTTGTTGTTGTTAGATCTCTCCTCCTAACCTTTCCCTGGTGAATTGTCTTATCCGTCCCGATATTCCCATCTCTTTAGGACCTTCCTCAGTCGTCCTTTCCTGTCGTCGTCTTTTGATATCACTGCAATTTCCTGAATATTTTCATGTAACAGATCCGGACCATTTTGTTATCTCAGATTCATTAATCTCCTCTCAACCTGATTCTCTCCTCATTTATTATTTCCCAGGAATCCATCAGATATCTCATTCCTGTCTTCCAGCCACACCTTTGAACATTAAATTATGGTCTGATTTACATCCCTTCCCTATGTCTGCTGGCTGCTGTCGCGCCGCCTCACTGCTTCTTTCTTCTTTTTCCATTCTGACAGGTCTCATAGCGGGCTACTTCCGGGCCCGACCTCTTCATTGGCCTTTCGCAAAGGGCCTGCGATATGATTACTGTCCATCCTTTTCCCTTTCCCCTCCTTTTCAGAAGTTTGATGTGACTCCCCCCTTTCCCCCCAGAAGTCTCTAGGCGGTGTGAGAGACTCTCTAGGCTGACGAGGGGGTTTGTTCTACTGCCTCCGGGGAGTTGAAAATTTTTCTCGGCCCCCGGCGGGTTCCGTCGTGGAACCCCAGTCTACATCGCGTGTTCCTGAGACTTCATTTCCCTGCGCCTTTCGTCCTGCCCTTCCTTTCCTTGCACCTCTTCCGACTTTCTCAAAAGAGGGTCGGTTTTCTCCCTGTTCTGTCCTTTCCCCGAGCCGTTTTTTTTGAATTTGTAGGATTTTCCCTCTAGAACCTTACGCTTGGCTCACCCCGTCCTACATGGAGTGGAACCCGTGGTCCTCTGCCTTTTGATATTACCCATGCGCTTTCGAATAAAAGATAGCAAGGTTCATTTCCATTGTCGAAAATACGTCTAAACACCCCCCCCAGTCCAGCGACCTACACAGGTCTCCCTCCTTCCTTTGTGCTCACCCCCCCTCCCCTCTCCATCACCCCCCCTCTTTTATACATTATAGAAACTTTTCATCCGGACCCAGGCACATCCCGGTGGGGTCGTGTTGTAGCTGAGGCGTCAGTTTCTGAATGGTAAATCTCGATTGTTTTCCCGAACTTCAGTCGGTCGAGCAAAAATCCTTCAATTTCTTTTTCTATCTTATGTCTTGTTTAATTATAATGTTCCCTCCTTCTGGAACCCCCTCGGCAGGGGATTGAGCGGTTTACCTTTCCTGTGCTCAATTGAGCTGACTCTCGATGCTGTCACACTCTCCCAATATTTAAGGGACTTGTGTGGGTCTTGTCTGCAATTCTCCTTTTCCCGTGACCTTTTCTCTTGGCCCCCCCTCTGTTTTTTCCTGCTTTCTGGCTCCTCCTCTCCCTTTCGTTCTTTTCTTCGCCTTTCATTCGATATGGAAAAATGCGACTCATTCCACCACTTGCCTCATTCCTTTCCACCCACTTCCTTTAGGAAAGACCAGTAACCCCCCCCAGCCGAGAGACCCCCTCCTCTTCTTTCACCTTTCCCCCCCACCGAAAGATTTTTCCGGCCCTGGACATTAAGAATCGCCCTCTCTTCTTCCGATTTGTCTCCCCCTAAACCCTCTTTCCGATGTAGAATAGGATGACCCTGCCTTTTCCCCTTCATTTTTCCGTAAACACCCCGTCCTCGCCCCTTCTGTTTGGCTAGTTTTAGACGTAGCCCCTTTGTTTTATCACCTTTCGATGATTTTACCCCATGGTTACTACCTCCCCGAGTTTCTACCCCTCGTCTAAAAATTGTGTTTTGAAAGGTTCCCCCCAACGACTTTTTTTCCCCAACATTTTACTTCTAGCGGCCCCTCCACCTCCATTCGACGGACTTTCTTTTATTTTTATTTTCCTCTTTATCAATCTGATTATTTTTTTCCTGAATGAACCTTGGCCATTGGATGAGTAGGAAGGTCTTTTACTGTTCCACTTACCTCTCTTTGCAGGACCGAGTTCCCCTGCGCGCCTTTCTGTTTTTCTGTTGATGAGTTTCCCCCCCCTAAAGCCCCATTTATTTTTCGTGCCCCGAGGTCAATAAGCCTTTCACCTGACTACCCGTATTCACTGCTTACTACCGCCCACCCTAGAAGACTCATCTAGCTTTGCCCCTTTTCAATTTCTAACCTTGCCCTTTCTCCCCCCCCATTGCGAGGTTTTTTCCCCCCTAGAAAGTCTTCCAAGCTAGCCCTCCCCGGCCACCTTCCTCCTCCTTGCGCACCATTTTTCCCCCCATGTCCCCCTTTCATTCCCCCTCCTTAAGCTTTTTTTCCCCCATCCCCCCAAACTTGCGTACAATGGTTAGGAGGATGTGGAATTTTATAGTGACGGGATACCGCGGTTGGTTAAAGAAGTGTTCTACTATCCAGGGGCAAGACTTTTGTAACTCACGATTATCGACTAGCTGGTACTTGGTTTTTTCGAGCTTCTTTTCCGCTTTCTACCGTGGTAAGCCCTGACTGCACCATATTGACTCGTTCTCCCCTTTTTACCACGGCATATTAAATGGGCTTGAATAGTTTGTGCCCTGAATTGAAAAGAGGTCCTCCCCCTGTCTATATCCTTTCTCGTATAAACAATCCTCTATCTTTATTTCCTTGAGGGCTTATTCCCAACCATAAGATTTTTTTCATTAGTTTCTTCCCATCCCCATGTGAAATGATCAATGTTCCCCTCTTTTTTTTCCCTGTAATTTTCCTCTTTTTTTTCCTACCCCGCAAGGTTTTCTTCCCCCCGGTTTGAGCCTTCGTCGCGATGTAGAAATAGATCCTTCTTGGCGTTTTCCGTGTTTGGAAGTTTTTTCAGCGCTCCAATTTCGGACTGTATTTTCCGTTGCGTGACGTGGTCCTCCCCTTTTCCAAGTACGCCACGGCCGGTTTTTATTCTCACTCATGTCCTTTAGAGATCCTCATAGAAGTACATTTAACCAATGCCTTTCCCGCCGGTAGTTTCCTTCCCGACCCTTTTTCCTTTACCCCGGTTTGTTTCTCTTTCTTTGCCAGATCTCTCTGATCCTGCCTCTTTTCGGTGTTCCGTTCCCCCTCTAGCTCCCTTACTTCATCTACTGTGCAGGGTATTCCCCTACCCCTTCCCCTCCACGGTAAGACTCCCATTTTTCTTGAGTACAAAAACTTCCTCTTTTTTCGGAATTTATAGATGAGGTCTCCCTCTCTCCCTCCCTTTGTTTGTCCATTCTTCTCTGTTGAGTGAATCTTTTCTTTCTTTTCATCTCACGTTGTTGGGTTTGTGAGTCATTTCGATTTTTTCTTCCTACATCCCATTTCCCCCCAATTACTGGGTGCCCATCGTTTCTTTTTTTCGGCCCAGAAAAGTCTTCGGGCCCCTTTTTTCATCCGCCATGGACTTTCTTTCTTTGCGCTTCGGGCAAATACCTTCTCTCATCCCCGGTCATCAACTTCTTCTCTATTTTCTTACTCCCAAGAGATCGTTCCCCCATTTCAATATTCTAGCTCCAAGCCCTGGTACCCTCTTATCTTTCCCACGGAAAGATCCTCTCGGCAAAGGCATTTTTGTTCCTTTCTTTCTCTAGTTTTTCTAAGTCCGGACTTGCTGTTCTCACCAAGTCAGCCCCCCTTTTTCGGTGCCCTTCCAATCACGTTTAAACGTCTTGGTTTTCCCTTTTTTCCCCCGCCCCGAGTCCTCCCGCGGATCTTCCCCCCGAGATTTCCCCTCCCCCCCTACGTTCAGAGAAAGAAGCCGGCTGTTCCATCCTTCTGAACGGTTCGAACCTAATGGAGGGTGTCGTCCTTCCTACTCCTTCACTTCTTTTCCCCGCAACCCCCCCTAGTTTCCAACTTTCCTTCCTGTCAACCCTTTGCGATTAGGGAATCAAAGATCACCCCTTTTGTCTCCCCCTCCCCCTACCAGAAGACCTAATCGGAGTCTTTCCATTCTAACTTCTCTTCCCGGCTGCCTTCTCCTGTTTCTTCCGCGGCTGCCAGTTACCTAAAAAAAGCTCTTCCCCTCCCATGAACCTCGCGTGTCAGTCATTCTTGCTTTTCCAATCGTGTTCCCCTCTTGCCCCCCAGTATTTTCTACCTGATAGACCCCGCCTCCCTAAGTCAATAGGAGTAAAGCACTTCCAATGGGTCCATTAGCTGGTGTCACCTCCCTCCCCATTTTTAAACCTCCGTAATTGGGAATATCCCCTCCCTTGCCTTTTTCCTTTTTGCTTTTAAAAGGTTGACTCTTGGGCATTAATGGTCAGATGGGTTGCGCCCTTTGCAATCCAGGGTAGGAAGTCGGTACTCCGTCTGTCTATTTGGAACCTTTTGGTGCTCAAGGTTCACCATTGATCCTCCCATTTTCACTGTTTTACTTTAGATTTAAGCTTCTTTTTTTTTTTTTTGTGAATTGTCCCTCTTTCCTTATGGTTCCTTTCTGAATTTCACTCTTTCTTTGCTTTACTTCCGCGGACTCGCCCTCCTGCTTAGTATCCCCCCTTTTGCACACCCACCCGAACTATAACGGCGCCTTTTCTTTTGCCTTAATGCAGAGGTTAAGAAGCCCGACTTCTCGAGTCACCTCCTTGGCCTCACCCAGTTTTCTTCAATTGGACAATGGTCCCTCAGCGGCCAACCCACCCTCCTTGAGTGCCATCCTTCCCCTCCATAAATCCCTTTCCCTCTGTCAATGGATGCATCCGCTACGAATTTGTTTTTTCACCGTATTTTTCCCCTTTATCACATTTCTCTTTTGAGAAGCCGTCGAGTACCCCTGTGGGGTCCCTCTAGAAGTGACACCTTCCTTGACTTCTTTTGTCATGAAGAAACTCTCTAGATATCTTTTGTTAGATTCCTTTGTAGACCTTGCAGGACGTTATATGGCCCCCTAGATATCTTTATGTCCTTTTTAACCCTTTTTCGCCATCTCCCTCTCGCGGGTTGAATTCCGTCCCCCCCCTGCTCCCTGGAGGTTTGTACTGACGACTTTTCTCATTTTCGTGTTTTCCTCGATTTAAGATTTGCTTGGCCCTCACTTCATTTCTTTTCCCTGCTTTTATGGGAAAAGTTCCTTCTCTCGCCTTTTTTGACCATATTATTATTACTCCACCCTCCCCCCGAACAGAGAGTGTCATACCCCCCCCTAGCGGTTTTATGGGGTCTCTGCCCTTTTTAAGTCTTTCTTCAAGAACCCTTGACGTCCGCAACCTGACCCCTATTCCATATGGTTGCTGACATTCCCTGCCTCATAATAAGAGTCCCCCTTTACAATTCTCCCGATTTGGAACTCCCCTTTTTCTGATTCCCCCACTCCGTTTACCAAGCATTTCAGAGCGATTGAGATTTCGTTCCCCCCCCTTCCCGCCTTGTCGAGGCCCAATTATCCCCAATGCCTGCCCCCTGTATCCATACCCCCCTGATTTCCCCTCAATCTCTTCTATTTCCGACTTTTCTACGGGTTTGGATACTTTCGAAAATAGGGTCCTTAAGGGTTCGCCCCTCTTCATGGATTGAGAGATCTGTGTAGAGATCCCCCCCCCGTATTGAATCCTTTCCTGATCCCCCCCAGTTTTCTGCCTCCAATTTGGAACTTCCTCTTTCACTGCAGAGTCTTCCAGAAACCCTTTAGCCTTCATGCATTCATCCTCCATCATATTTCTTAATTCCTCCGAGCGCGTTTAAAGGATATCGTCCCCTTCCCTCATTAGCTTGGAATGTGCAGAGCCTTGACCCCCCTCCCCCCCGCGCGCGCAAGGGAGGCCATCGACCCCCCTTTTTTGGGTTTGCCTCCCCTCGAATTCAGCGACCTCATTTCTATCCTTCAACCCAACTGAGAAATTTCCTTTTTCCATTGATCAAAAATAGGTCGGCTGTTGCCCGTTGACCGGGCTGAGCTCTCCTTCGTTCCCGACCGGCGTTCCCTCTTATATACCTGTCCCCTTGCGTACTATCTTTTTCCCCCTTCCCCCTCGATTTCTAATCCCCATCCTTTCACCTCTTTTTCACGGCTGCTTCCCTTGCAAGATGTTTTAGTTGGTCACTTTTTTCTTTTGGAATCCCCCTTAGGCGACTCGCCGAGACCTCCGTAGAGAAAGATATGTCCCCATCCCCCCCCAAATGATTTGCGTCGAACTCCTTGCTCGTCCCCAATGCAGGCCTCTTATCTGTACCAAATTTGGTACTTGCCCCCCTTTTTTCACTTTCCTATGTATACTTACCAGTCACTCCCAGTTTGCGTCTTTGTCATATACACCCTCCCTTCAGGGAAAGTCCTTTGTCATCTCTAGAGAGTCTACTCTCTTTCCTTAGCTCCAAACCCCTTCTTAACGTTTAGTAGGATATCTCTATAATCATCCCTCCTTTTTTTTTTTAGCTCTACGAAACACAGTCCTTTGAGGGAGGGGTTGTCATTTTTCCCCTTTTGATTGCATCGAGCTCCCTTTCCACGAGTGACGTCCCGGACATTCTTTTTTGTCATGTTTTACCCCCCCCCCTTCTACGGAAAAATCTCTCTACGAGCCCCTAGTCTAAGCCTGGACATGGTGCCGGCTCGATCTATGGAAGTCTCCTTCATTAGAAGACCGCTCCCTTTGTGATGCTTTCCCTCCCGCTTGCCGTCCTCTCTAGCTTTGCTATCCGGACGTTTTTCCGCAGTTCACAAAGGGACATTGGCTCGCGCCCCCCGTTCCCCCCGATGTTTCTTTTCTTTTCGTTTTCCTCTGCGGGTAAGGATGATCTTGGGTCCCCCCCCTTCCATTTTCCTCCTGAGGCTACTGGCTGCATTCTCCATTGCGCAACCTTTCCCCTTTTCATGCACGCGACCTCCTCCCCTTGCTAAATCACCACCGCCCCCCCCCGGCGTTCTTTCGGGTTCCCCTCTTCTTGCTTCTTTTTTTACCGAGGTGATCGCATGTTTTATCCCCCCCTGGGCTTTTAATCACCTCGGACGGGTCCCCTGCGCGTCCCGCATGAGTTTCGCTCTTTCTAGAGATTGAGGTGTCTTCGCACTCCTCCTTTCAAAGTTCTGTTCCCCTCCATGAAACTAGATTAGGCTTTTATTGTCACGCCCTCCAATTAGTCCCTCTTTTCTACTGAGAGAATTCGTTCGCCCCTTCCTATTAGGGTTTCTCTCACTTTTCCCCCTTTTTCCGAAAACTTTTTTCCCCTTTAGATGTAATAGTTGTCTACCACCCATTTGTTTTTTGCAGAAGAAAACGCGCCTTTCCATTTACTTTCGTCCTACACCCCCTCCGAAACTGTCTTAGGCCCAATCTTGCAATAATCTGAAAACGAACGGGCTTTTCTTTTCCCTTTTCTGGCGGAGGATCTCTTTTTACATTTGAGTAAGTTTTTCCCGCGACATGCTTGATGTATGTGCGAAACATTAGCGCTCGGCCCATTTTGGAGATCCCTGTTGATTCCTCTCCAACGCCCATCTTAGTGAAAATCGTCAGTATTTCCTTGTCAGACCTTTTGAGAAGTACTCTGCGACGAGGGGATTCTTTTTGCCCATATGACAGGGATGTTGGCTCCAGGATTGTAATGGTCCCTGACTTCCCGCTGGCGGCTCCCTTTTCGCGTCCTCCGAGAATGACTGTGTTTTTCTTTTTACCCACTCCTCTTCTTTTCGCTATTTAAGTCCCCCCGTCTGTTTTCAACTCGACCCTACTCAATGTCCCTTCTTTCTTGATTTCATCTCACCCAGGGTTTTTTTTCAATCCTCTCAATAAGGCAGCGCAGCCCCCCCCTTTTGAATTTCCTCTTTTCTGTTAATCTTACCCCCCGCCAAGGACGTTTCGGCTGGAAATTAGAAACCCACGACTTTCTCTTCTTTCTCCTCGTTCTCTATAAATCTAGCTGATGGCCTCCTCTTCTTTCAACGCCAGGGGGTTTCCACCCCTTTAAGCCCATCCTTTTTGACACACATCCCCCCGGCTCGATTCCTTAGTTGGAGTACGCTCTTAAACGACTTCCCATGATTTATACATGTCCTCTCCCCCAAAATGTTATTGACCTTTCCCCGCGTTTCTCTCCGCTACCCCCCTTGTGTATAAAAGTTTTCAAAACAGCAACAGTTGAACTTTTACAACCCCTTTCTTCCATTCGGAGGACCGTGTCCGCCCTCTCGTCCCGGGGGACACCTTTTCCGCACTCCCCTTTGTTCGTGGTCCCCCTGATTAAATTGTCCCCCTTGTGTGTAGGATGTCCATTGTCTTACTTGCGTTTCGGCGGAGACAATTCCCTTTCTGCCCGGCCCCCCCGCAAGGTCTCCTCTGTTTGTTTTTTTGCCCCCCCCCCGCCCCAGCAATACTATCTTTGCGTCTTTGTCCACTCCTCTCAATCAAGTTAATCATTGACTTCCCCCTTGGCAAATGGGTTCCCCTTCACGCCCTCCCACCCTCCCCCGAGTTCCCGTATAAGCTGGTTTAAGTCACCATTCTCATCCCCGTTCCATTTGAGCAACGAGGCGCTGTCCCCCCCCTCGCTTTCCTTTTCCGTAGCCAATTATTCTCTTTCCGAAAGGCCCATTTGATTCTCCCCTCCACGTCGGCCCTGAAATCTTGACCCTTTTTGCCTTCAATCGTCCGTTCCACAAGCCCCAATGGACTCTCCCCTCAGTTCTTCGCTGATGAATCGTACTTGTGCCTTTATCGCTGCTGCAAAGATCCTTGTTTATACTCCGCCTTTCCATTTTTCCCTTGACCCCTAGTATCTTATGGACCGGTGTCTCTCATCCCTCTACCGGCTTTGGTCGCCTTCTTTGCCCCCCAAAGATTTTTTTCGTGCCCCTTCAACAGGAGATGTTAATGGGTTTCCTGATCTCGTGCTTTCCTGCGCACGCCTGTCCCAATGTTTTAATCCTTGAGATTCTTTAACTTACATCATTCCAGCTTTTGGTGCTTCCTGTTCTTTGGTCCAAAACCAAGTTGTTTTTTCCTACCTTTTATTAAAGAAATAGCCCTTTGAATTCCCCCGTTGCCCACCTCTTTTTGGCCGGACAACAAGTGTAGATGATTAACTTTCCCCACCTCCAGCTTAGGTTTGAGTCGAGACCGTCTTGGACTAGAAGCGTTCCTTTATGGATCTTGATTCCCGGTTGCTGCCTTGGGTTCGGTGAAAGACTTCTTTTCGCTCGCTGTCGTATACCTAAAACTTTTCTGCATCATGAATCCGGTTCCTCTTTCACTTTGCCTCCGTCCAAAAAGTCCTTTTCTTCTTTAGCGACCTCCCTGACTCCCTTCCCTCAAAGACTCCCCCCCCGGATCTTTTTCTTTCTGTACCTCCCTGGTTACCCGTCGTGGTTTCGCTGTTCTTAAAAGCGATCTTACTGCTTTTAAATGCGAGTAGGCTCTCTTTTGTCCCCCCTTATCCCCCCCCCTCTATCTCGACCCCATGAAGGAATGGCTTCTCGCATTTTCATTTCCGAAAGTTCCTGCCCCAAGCCGTTACTCCAGACCCTTTTCCCTGGTTCAACCCCCCCTTTCATCCTCTTGGAGGTGACCCAAACGAGTAGGACACCTAAGCCTGGGCACGCAGCTCTGAGGTTTGGTTCGTCTCTTTAGTGCGTTCCTACTCCTTCTCTCTCTTTACTAATAAGTTGGGGCTTTGCTCTCTTTCTTTTTGCCCCCCTCCCCTCCTCTCTTTCACCCTAGACATTGCAGGCGGGCGTGGCGCTCAGGCTTCCCCCGCACGAGGATTTCCCGTTTTTGACCTCCCTCATGGATAGTAACTGTGTTCTGGGTCCATTTTTTCCCCTGCGGCGCGTGTATTTCAATTCGCTTCGCTGGTTGTCTCCGTTCAACATAGCCCGACCTCGTCATGCAACCACCCCCCCCCAGACTTATCAGCTCTGCCTCGAGCCCACACTCCTTGTTCAAGATTTCTAGGCACCCTATCCCCTTTCTAAATATTTGTGCATTGGTCGAGCTTTTTCCTTTCGCGCAGGCGCGGTGTGATTCGTTACGGCTTCATTGCTATGTTGAACCGTATTACACCACCCCGTCTTTCCCCCTAAAGTCTATTAAGATAAACCAGTACAGCCCACCGCCTTTTCCCCCAGAGACCTTCAGCTTCTCGTGACAATCCTTTCTTCTTCTGAACCCTCTCAACTCATGGCGGTGTCGACGTACTAACGGCACTGCTTGCCCATTTCTCCACCCCCCCCTCAGCCCCCCCTTGACTAAGTCCTTTAGGTTTTCCCCTTTCGATTTCCCCCTCTGGAGCCTCTAAAGCAGAATAATCCCGGCTGTCTGTCCTAATCTAGGATTGTTCGAGGTTTATTGACGGCGAAGTAAGTCACCCGAGCTTTTTGAAGCAAACATACTTTTTCCCCCTCTGCCGGCTACTTTTGGCAGCGCGGAAACAAGACGACTATCCCCTTCAGACCAAGCTACGATAATATTCGGCGTAACCGGCCCCTTCCCAATGGCGGCTATAAAAATTATCCCTTTTCCCAGATCTCCCCGTCAATGAGAAGGAATGTCAAGCTTTCACGACTTTTTGTCGCCAATTTGTGAGTTGGTGGACAACGAGTGATCAGCCGTGGGAATGTAAGCCTCTAGTCCCTGGGTGGCCCCCCCCCCCAACACACAACCCCCACCCCCCCCCCAACAACTTGGATTCGAATCCTTCTTAGGCCTAGCTTCCCCTGTCTTTTTAGAGTTTTGGTACCACCCGGAATAGTGGTGCATTGTCTAAAGGGATTCTCCTCTGTTCCCGTTAGCCGGACTTCGGTTCGCTTTTTTTAGAGTGACGTGTCATTTGACACTTTCCGTCTTCGTCCTGAATTTCCGATGACTTCTTTCACGCTTCCTCTCAGTATTGCTAGGTTTTGACACCCAAATAAAAACCAATTAACAAAAAAAGGAGCATTTTCGGTGGTCCCCTCCGCCGAGTCATACAAGACTCCGAATTCGGAAACTCATTGTTCGACCAGTTACCGACCTTTGCCCAGGTAATCAGGCGGCCCCCCATCTTTTGTGATCCTTTTCCATCTTAATAAAGTTACCGCGAATGTCGTCCCTGCCTTTACTTCTCTTTGTTTGCCCCACTTCTTTTTCAAGTTCACCCATTCCCTCCTGCTTAGAAAACCCTGTGTTTTCCCCTTTTTCATCTCCAGGTGATAAACCCCCTTTTGCGACCTCGGTAACGGCTCCCAGTCCACACCTTCCGCTTTCTAGTGATTGTCCGGCCTTTTGCGAATGTGTCCAACGGCGTTTAAGACGCGACCATTAGATGTTATTCGCTATCCCTCAAGAGTAGGCGGTAGATGAATTACCGTGTGAGGTTTATTCGCACGACTTAATTTCTGTGGGGCTGTCTGTCGGTTTCCCTCTTGCTCTTTTTCCTACTTCCCCTTAAATAGAGCCACGTTGACTTCTTTCCTTCTGCAGGCCCAATAAAGACCATGTCGGCCGTTTTACTACGCCCTACTAGGCGTCCAACCCCCCCCCCCCAAGATTAGGCTGGCTTTAGTTCCCGCGCGGTCAACTCCCTGTCTGCTCGGCCAGATTAGTTTCCCAACCCCCTACTGACACTACTTAACTTTGGGTTGAACGCACCTCCGCTCTCTCCGCCCCTTTCGTAACGTTTCTGCCCTCCTCCTGATATTTTTGTAACACTTTTTGAGAACCCCCTTCCTTGAAATGCCCTTTACTTCTCGCTCCTGTCGCTTTTTTTTCGCCCCGACGGTCGGCATTTTCTCACCCGGCACTTAGATAGAAGCCAATTATCTGCCCAACCATCTCTTCCCTCCTGGACGTGACATTTCCCGATACAACTGTTTTCGTTCTGCCCTCATATGTCCCTTTACCGTTCCCTGCGATCCCAACAGCTGGTTTGCCACCCACTTTGTACCTCTTT
>Ga0179593_1809444_pt1 | contig 17355 bp, 25 predicted proteins | sample CZODoug2_1_08_16_FD_185931 | JGI IMG/M metagenome (GOLD analysis project Ga0179593, IMG submission 185931) | Vadose zone soil fungal communities from Angelo Coast Range Reserve, California, USA - CZODoug2_1_08_16fungal (PacBio error correction) | ecosystem: Environmental > Terrestrial > Soil >... | reverse complement strand
TTAAAACCTTTCTGCGACCAGTCGCGGGCAGCGCTGCTTTTTTTGCTTGCTGCTCAAACGACCGTCCTGAGCCGTAGTTTTTTCGCTCCTTACACCTTCCAACGGCGCTGGCGACCGAGATTCAAGAGCCCCCTTAGTGATTTTTTTTTTGACCAGTCAGCCAAAGGGCAACAGTTGAATTTTTCACCTTTCTCAGCAGCCCCCCGCACTCTTTTGTCTCAACAGCTGCCCGCCCCAGCAGCGCTTGTTGTCCCCGAGGGACACAGACACATTCCTCGATTTCCTGTGTGTTTCCGGAATCTGGTTGCCTTTTTTTCGTGTCCGCCTGGGAGGGTCGGGCAGCCGTCTGCCCATTCAGTACGCGCCTGGTAATGACGGTGGGCGCGGGTGTTTCCCTAGAGGACTCAAGAGAGGCCACCTTTTTCCCCTCTCTTTTTTAACTGCGCGAAAGATACCCCCAAACCTGTTTCCCCGTTTTTCCTTCGAGCAAAGCCACCACTAAGATTTCTCGCATCTTCTTTCTGTCCGAGGTCTTTAGTGGCAGGGTTTGGTTTCCTCTGTAGTGTTTTTGGGTGGTTGTTTTTTTTGTTTTTTTTTGGGCCATGTGAGAGTATGCTCGTTTTATGCGCGCTGGAGGACATTCCCCCCAGTTTCTTCCACCCGTCCTCCGCCCAGTCCTGCCCCCCGAAACGTGCAGTTTCCCGCCTACCCTCTCCGCCGACTCAGACTTTTTGTGCAAGCGATGGAAACGCTGAGGCACGGTCTTTTTTTTGAGGAAGCCCCCCCATTCCGTAGCCGCGCAAATTTTCAACGTCGCCGCTGAGCCTCGCATTTCTTCCCGCATTAGTACATCGAATTTTTTGTAGAGAGAAAGGCGCCTTTTCGTAAGAGTTTAGTGCTTACGGGAGCATTGCCTTTCTAGGCGCGGGCTTGGCTCGGCCTACCTGGCCCCGAATGGTTCCCCTTCCTTTTGGCTGCAGTGCACCCTCCTCTTTGGAGATGGCGATATCCTTTTCCCCTCCCTCTTTTCCCCATGCCCCACCAATAGTCGTTTCCCCTCGGCTCAACTGGCTGAGGGTGGCTTCGGCTTCCCAATGAAGGTTACGCGGACCGGATGTCTTCCCGTGCACTTTTGGCAAAGCATCTGAGCTAAAACGGATCGAGTCTTGAGAGTTCCTGCGAGAACCTTTTTTTATTTTTCCCCTTTTTTTTTCATCATCTAATAGTGATTGTGTCTGATTTTTTCGCAAGCGGCATCTTCTCCAGAGACAATCCTTTCCACAACAACTGTTCTCGATCTGCTACAGTGTCCTTGTCCGATAACCTTCCTTTGTCTTCCACCTTTTTTTTCCGAGGCTTTTTTATCAGCCCCAATCAAAGGGTCATAGACTTATTTTGAAATGTGTCTCTGCGGAACGGGAGATCTTCTCTCCAGTTCCATCAGCCCCTTTTAGAAAGCTTGGCCTTCCTACCTTTGCCCAGTTTCAGGCTTCGCACATGTTCCCCGCAGGACCCGCCTGTCCCCACAGTGTCCTTAGCGGCATCACTGACCCCCATAAGCCCCGTGCTTGCAAAGAAATTCATTGTCCTCCCCTTCTTCTCTCACGTTTGCCCGGAACTACGGGTTCCTTTCATTCTTCCTTAGTATCGCTGCTATTCCTCCCCGTTCCCCAATTATTCCCCTGAAATCCCTCTTTCGAGCTCCCCGATCGGATTTTACGTTCCACTGTATGACGTTTTTCGAATTAGTGTAACTTCCACCCAGGCTTTTCTGCGCGAATAGCCCACGACTCTTGCCACTAACTCCGAGCCTACCCCCCGGACAGACCCAACCCAAGGCTTTTCCCCTTAACTCTTTTTTGTCTAGGTGCGCTCGTGTCACTATTCCTCCAGGTTTCCTTTTTTTTCCCACTGCTCAAGTTTGGTTTGTTACGAACCCAGGTTATTCGCTATACCCCTTTTAAAGATAAGATAACCCCCTAATTTCCCCCCCTTTCCTTTCCCCCATTCGTGACCTTTTTTTGAGAGGACTCTACCCCCCCCCACTCCCAGGGCAAACCCATTTTTCACCTCCTCCCCCAAGTTCTCCCTAAGCTTGAGACGATTTTTAAGATGATAGAAGTCTCAGGCTGGGACCAAAGCAAGAAGAGTAAAATGACCCCTCCCCCCCCAAAATCCGTACATTTTTTGCTGAGAAATGTGCTTTCCGGGAGGCCGGACGTTTCGTCCTTTCCCTTTTCAGTGCGGCTGTCCCGCGCTTCCCCCATCCTTCTCCCTTTCTAGGGATTCCTTAGCCGTTTTTATGTTAAGAGGCAGATGACTTATTCTTTTTTCTCTGCAGCGCAGAAAAGCTTTTCTTCTCCCTCCCTTAGGTAGTAATGCTTTTTTCTTTTTTGTTTCTGCTATTTTTCCCACCTGCTAGGAAAGCCGATGCGCTTTTTTTTGCAGTTTTCTCCCGGCAGCGGTCCCTTGCCGCTCCTTTTGCGCGGCATTTTTTGTCGTTTTTTAGGAAAGATTTTTGCCCTTTGAGTTGATTGGTCAGCGACGAGCGGGCTACCTCGTTCCTTTTTTTCTTGCCTGACGTTTTTTGTTGCGTCAGTCATCCCCGGGTTTCCCCCCTCGGGTCCCCCCGGTTTCCTACGTCCGCACCCGTGCTGATTCCCCCTCCCGTCGCCGACTCGTCCAGGCAAATTTCACTGGATTTCGTTTTCGGCTTCAGCCCCAGGCAGCGTCTCTTCGCCCCTTTATTTCGCCTTTTCTCAGCCGGTCACTTCTGACAATTAGACTTTTATTTTTTTTTTTTGTTTGGGCTTTTCTTTGTTTTTTTTTTTGTTTTTTTTTTTTTTTTGTGGTGGATTGGTTGATTCTAACCTTTGCGTTTTTTGGTGGTTTTTGTTTGGAAAACGGCCGTTCCTTTTTTTTTTCTTTTTCCCGCGTCGCGCCGCAGGAGCACTGTCTAGTGCCTTTGCGGGCGCCGTTGGTCCGCGATCCCCTCATTCCTCCTTTCTCCCTAAGTGCCGTCGTCCCGGTGCTCGGGAGTTCGAAGTTCGCGGATCTTATCCGTCCACCAGTCTCGCACCGTGCGCCGCGAAGGCGGCAGACGTACAGTTAAGGACGCATTCTTTTCCCCCGCGCCGACTTCTTACCTCATCCCGTTTTTTTTGTTTTTCGATCACATCGCTCGCAGCCTGCTAACCCCCTAATAACCGCTTCTCGCAGCTTCGGCGCGGCTCGTCGAGGCCCTTTCGGCAACCGGTTAGAGTCATCATCCTTTGCCTCCTTCCCCCGACCCCAGGCCTTTTGTTCGGCGACCTAGCCTGACTGGCCCCGGCCCTCTTCTCCCCCCGCGCAAGATAGTATTCCTGTCGACTTGTGATCTAGTTCCCTTCCATTCGATGCAGAGGTGACGAGGCGTTTTTAACTCTTTTTTATGTATTTTTATCGACAGCTTTGCCCCACGTCACGACCACCCCCCCTCCCACCCCCCCCGAATTCCTTATTTGCCGGCTCATCGCCGCTCGCGCTGATTTCATTTTTTGGTCCCAGCCCCCCCAGCATCCCCAGCACTTGAGCCTTATACCTCGGTGGCCGAGACTCACGGAGGTCTATTTAGGACCTTTTTTGCGTGATCCCCCGGCCCGACCCGGATTGACTTTTGCCGTCCCCCCTATCGTCCCCTTTCACGTCGACCCCGTAGATCCTTGTACCCCCCCAGTTTTCGCCGCTGCAACACGTTGTTTTCGGGCCGCCGCCACAGACAAAGCTCGCACCCCCTCCCCCCCCGTAGATTCTGCGCCCTCCCGTTTTAAGGTCCCACACGTCCTTTTTTTCCTATTCAGCATCATAACCCCGCGCCCCTAACAATTCTGACTCCGAGACTCGTCTTTGCAGCCTTGTCGCTCTCCACACCGGTTTTTCAGGTCACCCTCCCTTTGTAGCGCTCATGTTTTTTTTTTGTCCCCAGGGCACGCGAGCAACAAGCCAAGCAACACGGTTTTTCTCCTGAGCTGAAATGGGACACTCAGTCTGGACTGAGAGCAGACCCATGATAGCGAAAAAGTTTTCCCCCTTTTGCTTTTGTCACCGGCATTGGTCGCGTATTTCTTCTTCCTCGTATCCCCTGCTTCGACTGAAGGACTGGAAAAATGTAAGTTTGAGAATCGCGGGAGTTTTTTCTCGAATCTCACCCCACGTTCAGTCTTTTTCCTAGGATGCCGCCAGCGGGTCGTAGCGCTATGATTTAAGGTATACCGCTACCCGCTGATCCCCACGTCCTTTTTTTTGCGGCCCCGATACACCACCATTTGGCCCAAATTTTTTTTTTTTTTTTTTTTTTTTTTTTTTTTTTTTTTTTTCGTACCGTTGCCAGGCTGGAGGTTGCGAAACCCGGACCCTGCCTGTGCTATTCCCTTTCCGTTTTTTTTTTAGTGGTGGCACCCCCCTGTAGTATGTTTGAGGCCGTGAATGTCTGCTTGCTTTTAAACCGTTGGCGCCTGCCGCCCATGGGTTGTTCGTTTTTTTGTTTTTGACACTACTCGTCGACATTTAATTTCTCTCGAGCACCTCTCCCCCTCCTTCCAGCGCGGTACTGTTCTATTCGTCCTTCTCCCCCCTTTTTCTTCTAACGTCCTTCTTTTCCTGGCATTCTCCCGATCTCCCCTCTAACCAACTTGTGCAACTATAACGCTCTTGTTCCACGCCCCCGGTTTCTCTGTGCTTACCTCTGCCTAGTGAGTGTGTCTATGTTTGTTAATTTTTCTTAACGATAATTTCTACCCCCGGGACCACCCACCCCCCCCCCCCCCCCCCCCCCCCCCCCCCCCCCCCCCCCCCCCCCCCCCGATCCATTCCCTTTTTCCCTCCTGCGCGCCTTCAGCCTTTTTCGTACCTCTTTTCGGGGGCGCATCTCGACGATCCTCTGCGCTTTTCCCCGCACAGAGAAGCCGCTCAGTCTTTTCGTTTTTTTTTGCGATTGGGAAGGGCGTACCTCGCCGTTCCTTTTCTGGTAGGTAATGCCCCGAGAGACGATCTACCCCCCCGCCGGGCTTTGCGTCCACTGACCTGGCTGCGACTTTAGTTTTTCCCTGATCCTTATTAGGCAGAGCCACCTTGCCACCTTTGGATTAAGATTCCTCCCTGACGCACCGCAGTGACCCTAAAATTTCCGTCTATGAAGGCCGCTCTTGATGCGTTTTGTGGCTGAAGTCCCAATTCCCTCACAGGTTCCTTTCCTGTGGACAAGGCCCCGCCGTGTCTCATCGAGAACAGTGTTTGGTGCTTCCTGGAACCTCTAAGGAAAGGCATTTTTTTTAGTTTCGTCTCCCCCCTACTTGTTGCTGTATTGATTAGGCCTCAGCTTCCGATCTTCCATTCAAACACTGCCCACCCCCCTTTCTTTCGTCTCTATGCTCCAGTGCCCCGGTCGATCCCCTGAGTAGATTTCCCGCGTTCTCCTCCTCCCACAAGCGCCTATCCATTCTTTTTTCTAGTTTCCGACTGGTTGAACAGCGTACTTGCAGTCATTTGCATTATCCGTACAGCGGTAGTTCTCTTTTTTCCTCCGCAGTACCTTTCGCTCCCTGTCACGCCCCCCGCCCCCCCCGGCTCCGCAACCAGTTGCCGGGTGTTTTCCCTCGATTCCTTTCACATCGCCATGAAACTGCACACGATTTATTACACAGCCCCTATTCCCACCCCTCGCATCGAGTTTCCGTGCCGGCGCCCCCGCCTGCGTCGGATGTAATTCGCGCCTCTCATACAACCCCCCCTCCCCTGGACGAACATCACGTTTTGAGTTGTGACTTTCGCAGTCTGCTGCCAACAGACTGTTCGGTTTACACTTAAGGTTAGGACACGGCATATGAACCCTTTGCGCGTCTACACGGTTACCTTTTTCCCATTCCACCTAGGCATATAACCACCCTTTGACCCCCCCCAACCCAACACCGGACCCAAGTTATGAGGAGGCTTTGGGATTAGCAATACCCGCACTTCAAATTTTTGGTATTCTAAATAGTAGGCCCTCCCCCTTTTCTAGAGTATAAATTTCCTTTTCATTGCCCCCCCCCCCGAAGTCACCCGGCACAGTCACAAGAGACACCCGTGACTTGTTGAACTTTTGATTTTGCTGATCCCACCCCCTCCTTTTTCCCTCCCCACCCCTTCCTTCCCCCTCATACACACGCCGCTGCAGACTTCCTTCTTGATGACTGTCTACCCAACGCCAACCAGCGCACGAAAGGGCAGCACTTTGGGGCTTTTAACACGCGGTAAGGTGCTCTTTTCATGATCACCCACCCCTACCCTTCCAGGCCTGATCCCCCTCAGGAAAGCAGATGGAGCGTTTTTATTTCCCGCTCATTTTTACAGCGGCTAGGCTGACATTTCCTTTGCGCTGTCTCCACTGGGAGTCTCCCGTGGCCGCCACCTGCAGTGCAAGGGCCCGGAACTGTAGTGAGCCGAGGTCAGTTTCAGAACGCTTTGAATGATCATAGAGACTTGTTTTCCCTTTTAGCGGTCGTTTTTGCCGCTAAGGTTTTTCCCGTTCCCTTCTTTTTTGGAACCGTCTCGGGCGAGCTTGGACGAATGGTGTCTTCTCCCAAGCGCTGCGCGGCGGAGAATTCGGCGTGTTCTCCGTGGAAGGTTATCTCCGGACTCTTTTTCTCCTCCAATTCCATATCCACGGGACCCGGTCCTTTTTTTACAGGCCTACGTTCTCACGAAGTGCGACGAATTGAACTGAAGCAGCTCGTCCCTATAGTCAGATTTTTTCTCTGTTTCAGGATAGAGAGGAGAATCGTCCTTTTCTTGAAGTCTTCTCATCGCCTATTCAAGGCCCTGAGTTGTTTTTATCACTTTTTTTTTCCTAGAATCTTTCTGCCGTCCGTCAGAGCTCTGAAAGCCCACCCTCTCCCCGCTGTCAACTGCAGTTGTAAACTTCAGGAGACCCCGCTGGCAGGCAAGATCTTCAGATTTTCCTTTCCCTGGCTCAGAACGTTCGAACCAGTACATAGCCGTTTTTCGTGTCCTGTTTTTTTTTGTATCTCTGTTTTACTTTTGATTGCGAACCCGTGCCCGCCGGTACAGACCGCCTCCCTTTTTTCCGATCAGACGAGAGCCCGGCTTGCTCAGTTTCTCCTTCCCCTACTAAGTTTCTCTCTATTTTACTCCTATTTTTTTTAGTTTTCTTCTACCGCTCGTTTTTGATCGCTCTAGACATTTCGCGAAGACAGCCAGTGACTCTTCTCTGCGGCGACCTAGAGCGACGTTCTCCAGCAATCCGCCGGCACCCCTCCACGAAAAAGACACGGAGCCGGCCCTTTTTTTCCCTTACGACTTAGCATGTAGCCTTTTCCCACCCCGCGACCCCTTTTCCCCGTTCCCCGGAAAGCTGTTTTTGATCCGAACTGACCGCATCCTCGCCGGCTTTCCTGACGCACGGTTTGCTCTCTTTCGGTCTTTCCTACCGCCCAGCCACATTTAGGACCTGCCCTTTCTCAATTTTTCCCCTTTTTCTAATGACAGGAAGAGGCCTGCGAATTTTTTTGTGACATATCGCCTCTAGTTCCTCACCGAGCAGCCCGGCTGAACCCCCCCCATCCCTCCTAAGATGAGATCTCTTTATGATTTCTTTTCGCCTTCGCGCGAGGGCCCGAATTTTTTCCGTTCTTTTTTTGGCCGAGTGACTAGCGTACGCCCCATAGTTTCCTAACCCCATTTCTTCCACGTTCGACCAGCAGTAATAGGAAACACATCTCCTCCCTTCTGCTTGCACCCCAGCGCGGGAGCGTTCTCAGCTCATTGAAAAGTCACCTCCCTCCAGGCCCTCGCGAATCCCTCGCACGCCGATTTTTGCCCTTTTAAGAAGGCACCGCCCCCCTGAGTGCAGATAATCATACAACCCGCGCTTTTTCTTCTGAGGTTCTTGCTTCATGATCCGCCCCCTTTTGCCCTCCCTGCCTTGTAAAGAATCTGCCTTTCCTTTTTCCTTGGAGCCTGAAATTCCCCTTTTTTTGCTTTTTGCTTTGGGATCTTCCCGCCGGACGTCCAATGCAGGTTCGGACCCTGCGGCAAGCGTGAAAGTTGCGACCCGTAGTCCTCTTGCTGTTTTCAACTGATTTTCCGGTGTTTTCGTCACCGTCGGGCGCCCAGCGCTCTTTCTTTGCTGCCACTCAAGGATCCTTCCGCGGCCGTTGGACCTCCATCGACAAAACTTGCCCTCTTTCCGGTTTTGGTGCACCTGACGTTACGGTTCTATGCAACCGGTCTTTTTTATCCTGGCGCCCCTCAAACCTTTGTTCCGAGTTTCTTGAAAGTCTGCGCCCTGCCCCATTCAGGTTGCGTCTCTTGGATCTCCCAGGGTTTTTGGTAGGCTGTCGTGAGTTCCCTGGTCCGTCAGCCGAGTACGTACCCCAGTTTTTTTTCCCCCCTTCATAGGGGCAGATGCTGTGGTTGCCCTTCCCGCGACGCACCAGTGAACGTTGCTCCCCTCCATTTGCGTTCCGCTGATTCCGCCTGGGACGCGGTGACGGAGCGGACTTCGATTTTTCCCTCCCCCCCTTCTCATTTCGGGCGGAGCGCCGTATTACTCCGTTTCTTTTTTGAGCTTCGCTGGAACTGAAGCGAATGGGCGCAGCGTTTTGCTATGTCATTGGAGGGAGCAATGTTTTTTTTTACCTGCAGACGCGCTTTGGGGGTGAGTTGAAGTCGGGTGGGGGCGGCGGGGTCCCCCCCCTCCCCCCCTGGGGGGGGGGGGTGCTTTTGGTGGGGGTGGGGCGTGGCGTCTGTGCGGGGGGTTTTTGGGGGGGGGGTGCGACGTTGGCGTGGGGATAGGGAACGTCCCGTTCCTGCTCTCCGTCGGGCGATTTTACTGTTTTCCGCTTTTCCTCACTTTCTCCGCGAACGCCGAGCACCAGCTCTTTTGCGAATTCCCCCTCCATTTTTCCCTTTGCCCCTTTTTTCAAACCTCGATCTATTCCCTGCCTGTTGCATTCGTGGCTGGTCGTTTCAAAGCACAATTGTCACAGGGCCGTTCTCCCTGACAAGGCCCCCGGTGGCCCTTCCCGCCCTAACCTCTAATTAACCCCCCCTTTAGTAGTGTTCCTGCCGAAGTGGCATCAGGGATTGCTTTACCCACAATTTTCCTCCCGCCTCTTAGTTTGGATTGACAAGCCCCCTCTTCCTTTCCCCAAGGAACCTCCCGCACCCTCTCTATTTGGCAACGTATGGAACCTTTCAGATTCCCCGGACTCCGAGTCCCGGCTTTTTTGATCTTTGATCCGCAACAGCTTCCGCAAACTCCCTTGTATATAGCAATTTTTAACAGGTCACCAGTGGGAGGCTTTTGATCTCTTCTCAATCCTGTGACAGATTGTTGAACTAACCTTGCCCATTCTAGCATACTTGACCGCACAGAAAAGGAAGCTTTCTTCTCTCTTAGCGGCATCCCAAGTCTCAAAAATCCCCTTCCCTCCCTTGCCCTTTCCCCCATGTTCCGGATCTCACCGCTTACGGCTCCCTACGGCGGCTCCGAAACCGCCTCGCTTCCCCCTTATTTTTTTGTTTCATAGCTCCTCTTTTACGAAGGAACCCCCCCCGTTTAAAGGCCGCGGTCCAGACGCGCCCAGGAAAGCGTTTTTTACGGTTCCACGCTTCTGTTGCGTCTCCTGGTGCAAAAAACGCTCCTCTCCCCCCTTAGACTCGCCAGCTTACCGAGAGACTATTCACTGGTTATCTACCCACCAACCAACGGAAAAGAAGTTCCCCCCCCCCTCTGAAGGAGCGTCCGAGTTTTGCCATCGTCCCTAATCCCCCGGGTTTTGCGGTGTGCGCCATAGCCCTTTTTTGACAACATTCCGCCCTCGCTATAACTTTCCCCTCCGTCCTCTTTCCCCCCTTTTTTGCCATAACGGCACTGATCATAAGCTCAGTAATTTTTTTGACCCTTTTTTCCCGCATTTTTCGCACCCCCAAAACAGCCCCTCTTCAACATCAGGACCTAAAATCTTCCTCCCTCGGTCCGTAGTCTTCGCTTTCTGTCCCCTTCCCACCGGCATAGACCACCCCCCCCCCTTGGCCCTGGTGCAGGGGCCGCGTCCGGCGTGGTCTACAGTCAGGCCTGCGACCCCCGTCCAGCTGACAGGCTCGCCCCCCTCTTTTCCCCCTCCCTTGCAGCATGAAGTGACGCCGGATTTTTTTTTTCCTATTTTTTTTGAACTTTTGTCCCCTCTCCTTCTGGATTTCGGCTTGGATTTTTTCTCTTTTTTTGCTTTGAGAAGGTGTTTTAGCCAGTTCAAGAATTGCCAGAACCGAAGCGTAATGAAGAGAGACTTTTTTTTGTATTACCCCTTCTTAACTAAACTGAAGAGAAATTTTTCGGCCCCTGTCCGCAGACAATCAGCCCAGTTCGACGGCAGTTTGGTTCATCTGGAAACTGCGGCTGCCGACTTTTTATCCGACTCCCGAGAGACCTGATGATTTCCCCGCGAACGAAAAATCTTTACAAGTCATTTTAGATAGGGGGCGTCTAGATAGTTCGGTTCAGAACGTGGAATAATTGGACAGTCGAGTTCGATAAACGCGGTGGAAAGAATGTAAATTCCTACCTTTCCTTCTCCTTCGAAGTCCTTTTTTAAGAAGAAGCTCGTAAACTGCTCAGGATGAAACCCTTTGATATGGTGGGACTGGGCACGAGCAGAGAAACATAGAAGGCTTGGCACCCCAATACAAACCACAACCCCCCCTCCCGATCTCACTAAGAGTAGTTCCTTTACTCCTTTTCAAGTTGTAGATGGTCAAAGATAAAGCACCCCCAACCCCCCGTTCGTATCCGGTTCGGTACCCTTGAAGTGAACCTACTCGAGCCGACGCAGCGAGCCGGCTTTCCCCCCCCTTTTAACTTTTCCTCCTGACAACTTCACTTTTCCTCCGAGCCAGGACGTCCCCAGTCTTTCTCAGTCTCGGGTAGTGAGACCCCGCATCGCGCGTAGTTTCAGGGCGCGGCGTTCCCTTTAAGCTTCTATCCTGCCAAAAGAGTATATCCGCTCACTCTCCAAGGCCCCCCTTTGCTCTCTAATTTTCAGGATCTTATCGTGAACAATCCCCGCCTTATCATAATTTTCTTTTCAGTTGTTGTTGGTAGATGTCGTCTATTTTTTTCCCTCCAGGCCTTAGACCTTTTTCGGACGGACGACCGCATTTCAGCAGGCGGCATACCTGTAATTAAATGAGGTAGCCCTGAGCCCCGTTCAGCCCCATGCCCCTTTCCTTCCCCATCTACCCTTGGTCTGTTGTGCTTCCCGACCGGCCTGACCGGCCCCGCGTCATTCAGCCCTTAATTTTGGGCGGAGAAACTGCACCGAGTGCCCCCTTTTTTCGTTGCTTTTTTTTTCCGCACGACTCCTACCCGAGGTTGCGCTGGAGCACACTGGACTCATCCCCGAAGAGATAACTGCCCCCCGCAGATGGCTTTTTCCCTTACCCCTCACATAGCGACGATGAACAGAAGCAGAATATACCGAACTAGTCTTCCGTCTAATGAACGCAGTGACCCCCAGTATCCATATGAAAATATAGCTTTCGAATGTTTCTCCTACCTGCGCCAGATAAGGACCCCACTTTACGTCAAGACCGGAGCCTTGTACAGACCCCTGAAAAGAGGGATTCCCAATTCCACATCCCGTCAGCACAGATCACTGGACCCAAGATAAATGGTCCCAAAATTCCACCCTCCCCCTCCATCGGCGCGTCCGCCTCCCCTCCTGCCCAACCCAGAAAGCGTTCCCCCCAAGCCCTGAGAGCCTCATCCTCCGCGGCCCCTCAGAGCAGATGTCCTTTTCCCGAAAATTCGGGCTCCTCATAAACCCGCCACTGCTGTCGTAGGCGCAGAGATCTGGCCTCTTTTTCATTCCCCCCCTCTTTTTCCCCCGAGTACCCCCCAGCGTCGCGATAAGTCTGCCTTTTGCTAGGAACAACTTTTTTTTTCCCGATTGAAAATACTTTGACCCCCTGTCGGCCCGCGCTTTGCAAGAAGAAATTGTTACACCCCTTTTCCAGAGCACTTTTCCCCTTCAGCGTGACCTCCTCCCCTTCTCACCCGAGATCCGCTGGTTGTCAACCGCCTGACAGAGGAGTTGCTTCACCTTCCACTCATAGTTCCGTATAGCGGCGTGGTGAAGCTTTTCCAGAGACATGATCCCCTTTGTCGTTCCTTTTGGTCTACAGAAATAAGACAAATTCCAGTAGCTTCTACTTCCCCAACCGAGGGAAGCACGGCGGGTGGCTGCGGCGAAGGTACCTCTCGGAACGTGATCCCTCTCCCTCTGGCTCATCCTCCCCACCCCCACCCGATTTCCTGAAAAGTTTTCATTGCAGTCGACCGCACCAATCCCCCCCTTATGACTGCAGTCGAGTTTTTTGCGATTTCCCCCGGCGGCATCTCTTGAGCGTCTGTCTTTTTTACCCTTTTTTTTTTACCTCAGAGGGCAATGCATTCTCCAAAATTCCCTCCCCTCACAGTTGAAGTGAGTGTCCCCAACTTCTCGAGTTATTACGCAAGAAGTTTCTTAAAGTCGTGGACTGAGGACCGACCGGCCCTATATAGCCCCCACTTTCACGACTTATGTAGTGTGGTTTATTTTCATAGAGAGAGAGGGTGTCTTTTTTTCCCTCTCTTAGGGAAGGAGAGTCCAGGGTTTCCTCGGGATGAGCTGTAATTCCGAAGATCTCGTTCTAGCCTCCCGGCCTTGAGGGAAATTCTTCTTGTCTACGAATGGTCACCTTTTCCGGTTGGATTTAAGTGCCCCCATGCCCACCTCAGGGTGCTGAGCCGATTACCTCCCGTTTTCCTTTTGACCAACGTGCTCACTCTATTCCCCCGTGTCCCCATAGACTTTGGTGTCGTTTCAAAAGAACCCAGCCCTACCCCCCCGCACCACCCCCCCCCCCCACGTTTCCCAGTGTGGCGAAACAGAGGGTGATCCTTCCTCCTTTTATGGTCCCCCCCGAAATAGAGCATTTTTTCTCGTTTTGCCCTTTCTTTGTCTTTCCAAATCCTGTCGCTTGACTTTGACTCTCTCTTTCTTTGTTTCATCCCCGTTGGTTTGTTGCCTATCTCTCCTACAAGAACAGTTAGGTCAGCATCCCTTTTATCCTTATAGATGCTTTTTTTGACATGGCCCCTCTTGCCTTGTCGATAACCCAACGGCCTTTTCCCGCTACCAGGCTGTTGGTGACTTTAACGCGCCCCACGCCCTCCTCCAGGGCACCATCTGGTCATTTAGAATTCTTAGTGGAAGTCCACGCGCCTGGCGTAATCTTCTTCCATCCCCGCCCCCGGTGCACGTTGGTCCCCCGATCCTTTTCCAAGGCGCGCCAGTGTTCATCCTTCCATGCCGCCTGCCTCGGGATTCCCCCCCCTGTTTTTTTCCCGTGTCATTCCCACCCCTCTTTCAATTCCTCCTCTGAAAGAAACCATGTCTGTCGCTGTGCCTACCGAACGCCCGTAGATAATAAGCGCGACCTCCCCTCCCCCTCCTTAATTTTAGGCTGTTTTTTTTCCTCCCTCCAGAATACCTCCACCCAGTCCCCAGAAGGGTTACCTCAAGCGGTCGGGGATACCGCAGCTGCGAGTTCCAAACGTTCCCTGTTGCCGTTTTTCCCCCCCTCTCCGAGACCCCGGACGTTTTCTTCGATAATTCCTTTTGGCTGCGCCCCTCACCCTGAGCCGCCCGTTTACCCCCAACGGAAAACCAACCCTTTTGCCACTCCTTTCGCCAGACATTATAGGCGGCCTAGTTTTTTACGCAGAAATACCCAGGCCGCTATCAAAAGGGTTGAGATTGGTCTCGCCAAGAGGACCAAGTCCTTGTATCTCGCGTATAAATTCCCTTGATCCCCCCCCCCTTCTTCCCAAGTTTTAGATACCCCTCAGACGTAATTTGTCTTGTAGCATAGTCCATCCATCACACAGTGAACCCCGATCCCTTCATCCTCCAAGACTACCCCTACTATGATCGCCCCCTTCCTGTTACTTTTTTTTTTTTGTCTTTTGTGTGTGTTTTTTTCTTTTTTTCTTCTTTTTTTTTTTTTTTTTTTTTTTTTGTTTTTTTTGTCTTTTTTGTCTTTTTTTTTTTTTCTTTGTTTTTTTGTGTGTGTGTGGTTTTTTTTTTTTTTTTTTTTTTTTTTTTTTGTTGTTGGTTTTTGTTTTTTTTTTTTTTCTTTTTGTGGTGGTTTTTGTTTTTTTTTTTTTTTTTTTTTCCTCTTTTTTGTTTTTTTTTTTTCTTTCTTTGTTTTGGTTTTTCCCCCTCTTGTTTTTGTTTTTGTTTTGGTTTGTGTTTTTTTTTTTTTTTTTTTTTTTGGGAGCATGACCTCATTTCTTGCCCAGGATTTTTTCACAACAGTTCCCCGTTTTTTCCCGTTAGTTAGGCCTTCGGAAGGTTGTTCATGAAATATGACCATTTTTTGTGAACCTTTTTACCACGAGTAAGAGTACCGACTCGAACCCTTTCTTAGTTTTTTTTGCGCAGGGCCCCCAGGATGCCGTTCAGCAAGTAGCCCCCGAAACGAAAGAACTTCCCTTCTCTTGCCGCACGCGTCCCTGATATAAACAGCCAAGTTTGCCACCCCTTCCCCTCCCCAGAGACCCTGTTCAAAATCACCATGGCATTTCCTGACGCTGTGATGATGATATTATACGCACCTTTAGCTGAAAAAGAGAACTTTTCCTACTCTCTCCCCCCCTTCCAGAGATTAGTAGAATCGCTTAAGTTCCCCCTTATTGGAAGCGAGAGAGCCTTCTTTTTAGACAATCTCATGACACTCGCTTCTGCATCGATTATTTTTTTAAAAGGACGGCATTTATGTGTACTTTTTCGTGTTTCACTATTGTTTTTTTGAGTATCCGTTATTTACTCCCTCTTTCCTGATCTATGAACATTCTGGCTAGGATACCCCCTTTCCCTCCTTGGGCCCCTGCTTCAGATAAAGAAGCCCCGTTGACATCTGTTCTAGTCTTTATTTCTCTCCTCCTTTCGGCAGAACACATGATTCTTGTCCCCTCCTTCATTCCCAGGAGACAAGTCCTTTTTCAACTCTCCAATACCTTTCCAGGTAATATGTCCAGTAAAGCTTACCCTCCCACTGCATAAGATGGTCCAGACCTTCAGGACGGCGCCCCCCTTTGAAGTGAACCCCCGAATTGAAAGAGATTCATCCCCCTTTTGAGCTTCCAAGTCTTCATTTCTAAGGCTTTGTAGAAACCCATTCATGTTCGAGTATGGTCGTGAGAAAGAAGCGTACAGGCATCTTTTCTGACCCTCTTGTCTTTTCCTCCTTTTCAAGATCCTCGAAGTCCCTTTCCCCCCCTCAGATTATCTGTTTTCTGCCCTGACAGAAAGATCCCCTACATATAAATTTTCTCTTTGAAGTTTTTGTTAAAGCTGATAGTCCCATGCTCCGGATTGATTCCTTTTTTCTTGAAGCCGCGTCGCCCTCTTTTCATTCTTTAGGATGATTAGTCGATCTCTTCCCCTTCCCCCCAGGCCGCCACCTCCCCTAACCTTCGATGAAAGTAGTTTCCTTTTTCCTTGGAGTCCTTCTGGTAAGGACCTTCCCCCCCCTTCCCCTTCAAGATAGGGAGCAGGTCTTTCCCCCCCCCCTCTTAGCCCCCTTTTTCAGCGAAGAGGTTGAATTACTATTTACGGTTTCAAGAAGGTCACCTGCCCTTTTTCCCTTGCTGGTTATCCCAGACAGTTTCCAAACCCCTCCTGAAAATGAAGTCTCCCTCTCGCCTTTCTTCCATTAGAGCAGGAGACCTTCTCCCCGGATCCTCCCCATCCCACCCCCGCTAAAGCTGCCCCTCTTTGCCTGGACTTCCTTGCCCGCGGGGATGACCTCTGATCGCGAACTCTGCAGCATTTTTCAGATGCGTAACACCGTAGGTGCCCCTTTTTTTTTGTGTACTAACACCATTTTAAAAGTAATTACCCGACCCACGTCTCACCAGTCAAATGAACAGATTCATCATTCCTCATTTAGAGGAGGCTTCTTCCCCTGGTCCTATACCTCAGAGGAACCCTTCCAGCGCGACAAGTCTTTTTTGTTCCCTCCTCCTTTAGAAACGAAGAAGAAGTCTAGCGGTCTCCCCCCGAGAGAGTCTAACTGCTGTCGGTCCTTTCCTCTGTCCCTAATAGGTGAAGACAAAGTTATTTTCGCCAACTTAACCGGCTGTCTGTTCCATCATGGATAACGGGAACCACCCCCTTCGTCCGGACAAGCTCCTACTTTTTCCTCCCCCTTAGACTTCAAAGGATAGAGCCCCCCTATCGTCCCCCTGTTTTCCATGTTTACCTCTGCCCCCAGTCGGCCCTCTCCAGACAGACACCCCCTTTTTCTCCCCCTAGCTTTTTTTTCAAAAGGCAATGATATGGACTACTTTAAACTTAACTCTCGTTCGTCAAGAGAAGCCGGGTGTTTTTTTGGAAGACCTTTAGAGACGCGTTTTTTTCTCCCTTTACTGAGTTTGGCGAGAATAAGCACACCCTCTTGCATCACTTCCTCTTGGAGAATGTGACGTTTTTTTTTTTTGTCTGACTCGGAAGGTATAACGTCTGAACCCCTTTGACTCCTCCTAGTGCTCTAGGTCTCCATGTCCCGGACTTGTACGTTCTATGCGCGTCGCACCTCAAATCATTTAAATTTCTTTCATTGTCCTAATGTGCCGCTTTTTTTGTTTGCTATGGAAGAGTGAAGGGTCATTCCCGACAGTAACCGTTTGGAATCTTCATTGACCCCAGAGGACGCTTATCCTCACAACTTTCGAAAACGTCCCCATTTTTTCCTTGAAACTCGGCCACCAGCGTACGCCGCGTCAGTCCCGATCCAGTTCGTCACTTTGCGGCGGCGCCTCCTGAAAGAAAGCACGTACGGACTCTTTTTTCCGGTCTCCGCCGTAGCTTCCTTTCCCGGTCTCTGATCTTCCTACCGCTCTAATTTGAAGGCGGAAGCGTGTTTCCCCCGTCCCTCCTTTATTAGTATTTCACGGAGAAGACGCCCTCGGTTAAAGGCGCTTCCTTTACCACGCGCCGAATGCCCTGCGTTCTCCTTTTCGCCTTAAGGTGTCTGTCAGAGAAGAACTTAAACAGTTTCGCCGTAGAGATTCCTCCGCGTTGCCTTCAGAAGATACACTGTCCTACTGTCCCTGGAATTCTGGAATGTACTTCTGAGTGCTCTTCTTCCTCCCAAGACCTTTAAGTATTGGAGAATCGGTCTTACCACCAGTCAGTTTTTTTTGATAACCCCCTCTCACCGATCTTTACGGACGGTGTTTTCTTTTCTCAGCCCCCTCGTTCTTGATGC
>Ga0179593_1228763_pt1 | contig 17355 bp, 24 predicted proteins | sample CZODoug2_1_08_16_FD_185931 | JGI IMG/M metagenome (GOLD analysis project Ga0179593, IMG submission 185931) | Vadose zone soil fungal communities from Angelo Coast Range Reserve, California, USA - CZODoug2_1_08_16fungal (PacBio error correction) | ecosystem: Environmental > Terrestrial > Soil >... | reverse complement strand
TTTTTATTCAACAAAGTCAACGCGCCCAAGGCGTCACCACTGTCTTGTCCTAGCTGCGTTCCCCCCTCCTTTTTCCCCAGCAAGCTTTTCCTCTTTCACGTTCCTGGACTTTTCCCCAAATTCCGATTCCCATCCATCTATATGTCGTCGCCTGCCATCGACTCCTTCGTGTTCAGATACACCTCTTTTCCCCTGAACGGTATTGGATTACCCGATTCGTTTTCTTGGTTGTTGGAATGCCACTTATTCCCCTCTGCCCTCTTAGCTAATTCTTGTTCAGAACTTCTACTTTTTTCCCCCCCCTTTGCTTTCTGACCACCAATGGAAAGCCCCCTTCTGTCTTCCCTTTGGAGGACACATTCTTTTTCTCCCAAGGATGCGACAAAGGTCCCTACCCCAAATTGAAAGAGGTTTCCGTTCTTTTTTAAACCGCCGATCATCCCCTTTCCCCCCCACTGCACCTTTTTGTGAATGTTTGTCTTCCAGCCTTCCACCTTCCCCACCTCCTCCTCGAATCATTATCCCCTTGTCGCTAAAATTTCCCTCCGGTCACTGAGCATTTGAACGACCCATGGAAAGCGGGTCACCACTCGTTCGTTCCTAAGCACCCCCCCTTTCCTCGCCCATCCAGTTGCCTTACCCCCCACCGCCGAGGTCGAACCCTCTTTTTTCGCAGCTGAATTTGTTTTGGTCAGGATCCTTTGCTGAACCTATAATCTCTTCACCGTCCGCGGTTTTCTCCGCGCTCCATTCGGATCCGCTCCGCGGTCGGCCTTTGAAAAAAACCTTTTTTTTTTTTTTCCTTACACGCTTTCAAATTAGCCCTCATTCTGTTTGTCGACCTTCCCGCAGAAAGCCTCCCCCCCGGCGCCACTCTCATACACGCAAACCAAAGTATATTCTAGTTTGTTGGTCAATTGCTCTCTTCACTGACCTCCTCTTTTCCCGACCAAAATTCCTTCCCTTTCGGTACTCGTACCCGTCTTTCACTTTTTGACCAAGCCCCACAATTCCTTATTTTTTCACAAACACCACATTGAGCCCTCCTCCTGCTTATGGATTTTCGGGCTTCCTACCTCGGGAGTCTTGACCCTTTTTTCTTTTTTTGGTCCAGTGTGTGGTTCCTGTTGTCAACAACCTCCTCTTAAATTGTTTTAGATCATGAGGTTTAAGCCCAACTTTTCTCAAGTTTGGGATAATGATTTCCCACCTTTCCCTGTTTTCTGTGAGAACCTTCGCCCGCGTGTCATCAAGGCTTCCCTCGGGACCTTCTCCCCCTATCCTTTCCCGACGTAAAAGTGTTGTTTTTTTTTCTCTTCTTTCCCCGGGTCCAAGATTTTCTATCTCCTCTCTTTTTTTTGCCCCTTTTGTTTTTTTTTTTCGAGAGATAGAAAGTCTTTGTAAAGGAGGGACAGCTAGACTGCCCAACGTTTTCCCGTCTTTACCAGGAGCGGGTAATCTCTTCTGGTCCCCCGAAGGGACGCTGCTCCTCCTGTTGATCTTCTCATACTTTTAGATCATGGACGAGTTGGACCGTACCATATCCACCCCCCCTGTAACCCTTGACCTCTCCCCTCGGATAAAAAATTGTAACCGCTTTTTTTCTTTTGGACACAACAGTTTCCCCCCCACATTCCCCCCCCCACCCACCCGGTCCTCTCCGAGGGATAGTTAGATCGAAGAACCATCCCCCTCCCGGCTCGGGTATGTTGTTTTTCCTTCCTCATGAATTTTTTTGGGGGATCATGGTCTCATTGCCCATTAAAGGAATTGGACGGAGCGTTTAGGCGTTTCCGGTAAGTTCACCCATTGTTCTCATCCCATTTTAGTCGCGCTGCTTTTTCTCCCGAGCACTTATACAGCTCTTGTTTCTTTTGTCCTTTCTTTTTGGGCCCTGTGTTTTCTGCGGGCTTTTCGTGGAAGTTCCGACCTCCTTTAATGCTCAATTTTCATTCAGGTTCCCAGATTCATCCTCCGTTCTCTCCGAGATTCGCGCGGCGCCCCGCTTTGGGAGGTCCGCTCATTATTGGTTCCAAATTATCTCTCTACCCCACCCAAACACCCTTGTCTAACCACTCGGGGTTCGACTCTTAAATTCCTGAAATGGCTTTCTTTTCGCCTTGTGGGTGAGAGTCTCAGTCTCCACGATTGTGGTTTTTCCTTTTTTTTTCTTTTTTTTTGGATCCCTTCTGTTTTTCAAGTTATACAACTTTCTCTCCAGGATCTTCTGGCTTTTTCTTTTTATGGGTTATGTTCATCCTTCCACCCATTTGATGGAGGGAAGTGGCGGACCCGGTTTACCCGTTGTTCCAACATGGCCATTTCGCGGGAATTGTTTCTGGAGGACCTTTTTAATCTCTTGTGAGAAAATCCCTTTTTTCGCTCCCCCTTAAGACCCCTTCCTTCCAGTTCAATTCGCCCACCTGTTCCCAAAGGCAGGGCGACACCTCATCTCTTCCTAAGTGACTTCATTTACCGTCGTCCCCCCCCTAAACTTCCACTGTCATCACCCCCTACCGTTTTCCCTCCTCTTGGTTTTGGTAGTTTCCCGTTATCCGTTTTCGCTTCGGCGCATCCTCTTCCTTGGGATTGGACATCGCCTTTGCAAATTCCAGGTTGAAAGCTCCATCTTTTTGTCAGGCTGCAGTGCGCAGTATTCATCTTTTCCTAGCTGTCCGTTTCCCTTTTTTCCTCCAATAGACATTTTATGTTTCCTGGTCCTTATTTTTTTAGGGTATGGAAGAAATTTCGTCTCTCTTCCCAAGGGCGGGCCGCTACTTGGTCTGTTCTTTTTTTCTTATATTTTCTCCCGACCGGCTCGCGGGTTTTCACGTTCTCCGAAAACCAACTTCAGTTACTTCCCCTTTGGAATGTGATGAAAGACTATCCCCCAGTCCAATAATGTCAGCTTGTCCCTCTTGTCTAGTGGTTCCAGGTTCCCAAATAGTTTTTGTAAAGCAACTTTGTCAGGGCTTCCACGACGTACCTTGGTTTTTTGAATTAGATCGCTAGGTCTGTCCTTTTAGAATGTTTTTTTTTGCGATGTTTTTTCCGAAGTTTCCCGTGGACGACATCCCTTCTTTCTCGCTGAATGCCTTTTTGTCGATTTTCCTAATTATTTCCCTCTTGAAGTCTTATGTTTCTTGGTTTTTGCTGATTGCGTTCTTATCCTGGTTCTGTTTGCACTTCACTTACTACTCTTTGCCTGCGTTCACCTGGAGCTTGATTTTCCCCTCTTAGAGTCTTTCTGTTTTCTCGTTGGCTGCCCCCCCCTACATGAAACGTAATAGTCTTACGCTCCCCTTTTTTCAGCGCCTTGGGATACGTGCTAGATAAACCCGGGGGTGTTTCTTTCACTGGCTTCCCCCTCTTCCTACCCAGGGCCTTATGAAGGGACAATTTTCTACCTTCTTGGTGTTGAAACACAACCGTTTTTTTCCCCCCTCATGTAAGACCTTTCCCCTGGCTGGTGACCTGATTGACCCCCTCTCTCACTGGCCTTATCTGAGGTTTCTTTGTGAATTTCCCTGCGCTATAAAAGGTGCCCCCCCCCCCCGTCCAGTTTTCTACTCGACGAGCCTTTTTATTCCAGACCAGCGTCTCCCTTCCTTTCGGTCGCTCCAGGAATTCACGCTTCGTTCGTGTAAGATGACCCGTCTCTTTTTCTTTTTTCCTCAAAAAGGTCACCTCACCATTTTTCCCATGCCAAGCCTTCGTTCTTTTTTTCAATCGACCACAGAGTTTTCCTTACAATGTGGTAGGGAGGTCTTCCTCCTGGTTACCGACAACTTCCTACCTTTGACTTGTCTCTTGGCTGCTCCCCCAAGGACTGATAGTTGTAGAGTCTTTCTCTCCTTCCGTTGGGCCCCTCTTGAATGAAGAGTGCCCTGAGAAGTATTTTTTTTTTTTTAGTGATTGGCGGTGAGCATGCCAATGCTTTTATTTCAGCCAGACCACCCGTCAAAAGACTGCGCGTCCTATACAGAATCCCAATCCCCCACCAGCTTAAGTAAACTGCAAACAGATTACCTCCCCCCAACAAACGCTTTTTGCATCCTTACTTTATCGAGATACTTTCCCCCCCCCTTTGTTTTGTTTTTGCAGAGAGATCCTTATGTTGCTGAAGAGGTTCTTTTTACCGCTTTTTATAAGATGTAGGAGTTGGCTGCTAAGAGAGCTCTTCTTTTTTTTTTGGTGGATTTTCGCACCCTTTTTTCTTCTCCTGCGATCTCCCAAAACTGAGCGGTTTGGGGAATCTTGGTCAAATTTCCCTCGTCACCATAAGTTTCTCGAAAGCATGACCTCCTCTCTCCCCTGGAGCCTCCGCGCTTCGCCGTAATTGAATTCCCTTACCGTTTGTCTGGTCTTTACGGAAGGATTTTTAGGTACGCCGACCACCTCCGACCTTAAGATGTCACTTGTTTCACAAAAAACCCTTTCTGGGGCATGACACTGGTATTTTACCTTATGAAAAAAGTCCCCCTCAGCTTAGTCACTCCACCCATATTTGGACCTCTTCGGCTAGACACCCTTTTTTAAGATGGTCTGGCAACAATCTATGCTCGCTCCTTATAAGCGGCTGTGGGGGGCGTATGGGGGGGTGTCTTTCTTTTGGCTTTGTTTTTTTGGGGTAGTGGGTGGGGTTTCTTGGGGTGTTGTGTGGGGGGTGTGGTGGTAGTTTTGTTTTTGTTGTTGGGGTTGGGTGGGGTTTGGGGGGGGGCTTGGTGATGGTACTCCCCAGAGGGCAACGTTCTAATTGAAAGGCCTCCTGTCCTCACCCCCCCCCCTTCCTCGCCGGAAAGTTCTTCTTCACTCCTGTCCCCGCCATTCCTGTTCCTTAACTTTTGCACGGAGTTTTTGGTTCTCAAACATAGTAGCCAATGTCCGGTTAACTCTTCTTTGTTCTCGAGCAGTATTGCCTCCCTTTCCCATCCACCAAACAGTTTTATCCCGAGTTCCACCCTTTCCCCCCATGGCTTTGAACCCCGATCCTTCAACGGAATCGTCTTCTTTTGGAAGACCCTTCTTTTGCCCGCCTAGCAAGTACACCCCTCATTTTTTGTCATCTCCCCCGTTGACAGGAAGTCGGTCCTTCCTTTCCCTTGGAATTGACCGACCGGCCCCTATACCTTCCAAGTACCTTCCCCTTTTTCCCCCCCCACGACATCCTACTCGCCCTAAAGATTCACCTCACCTCGACCCATCCAGTTCCTCCCCCGAGATTAAAGATTTTCTTTCACTCTGACCTCCTAAACCCCTCCCCTTCGACTGCAATTGTGGGCCTTGCTAGAAGACTTTGACCCTTAGTCTCCAGCTCGCGAAGTTTCCACCATGGACTTCTTTTTTTTCATGCCCAAGTTCGAACACACCTTGTTTTCTTTACCTCGCTCTTTTTGCCAACAGCTCCCCGTCTCCATTTATTGTCGGGTTTTTGTCCTTTTCTTTAATCATTCCCCTCTTTCCACTGCAAAGTTGGGTGCGGTCCGGACCCACCCTCTCTCCTTTCTTTTGTGCCATTAAGATTAACCCACCCTTTCATACCGCACGCTCGTGCCCGCCCTGGTTCTCATGCTTATTTTTCCTCCCCCTTAAAAACTCCGTTTCCCCCCCTTGCCCTTAATGGCCTTTGATCAACCAACAAGTCCCTTACGTCAACCTCTTTCGAGTCTGACATCCCGTACTCCCTCTGCCAAAGCCCGTGGCTTGTCCCCTTCCTGCATTTTGCCCCACCCTGGCCTCTTCCTCAGCCGCCTCCTTTTTCTTCCCCTGAAAGAGGAGCGCGGGGTACTGATAACCCCCTCCTTTCTTTCCCGTTCTTGGATTACCTTTTTCTGTTTTTTCGTCCTGCCTATTTCCCTCCTGACTAGGCGCTAATCTTGTCGCCTTCCTGTAGAAACCCCTTTTCCCGCATGTCTTTCCAGCGACCCCCCCGGTGGGAGATGCGATTTTCACTTTTTTGAGCCGACAAAGTCCTTGGCCCCCACTGCTCGACCACGGTCCTCCAGAAACTTTGTTATGGCCGTCTTACAACAGATCCTGACCTTTTAACCCTCACCTTTTTAATGGTGGTCCCACTCCTTTACCCCCTTGAAACTAATCCTCCTCTATGAGTCCATTGTTTTTTCTTCACCTTATAAGCCCCCTTCCCTGGAGCCTGTCAGACCCTCGGCCAGCTCAATCGTGAGTCCTTCTATGCACCCACACATTTAATTCTCAAGACCGTGCCAGTAACCCAAACTTCTCTCCCCTTCTTTTCGCCGATAATTTGTTTTGTCGTCTCTTCCTTTTCACCCATAATTTTCTTTTCACCCGTACGCTTGTCCTCCCGGCTCAATCCTAGCTCTTCCTGATGAGGAATTCTGAATCTTACCGATTACCCACTTTATAAGACTTGATGATTGTTCTCCACCCTCTCCCGCAGCCCGCCCTTCTCTCCACATCCGCCAGCCCTCCAATCTTGTATCTGTCATTGTGGACCCTCAGCGCAGTCCGTCTTACGCCGATTTGTATAGCCCCCCTCCCTGCCCTTCCTAACTCCCCTGGTTTCGTCTCCTTCCCCAGTCCTGGATTCTTATGCACCCTGACATAGTAACCTTCCTGATTAAGGGGTGAACCTTCGCCAAAAAACCCCTTTTTTTCCCGACGCGGATTTCTTGTTCTTGCGATTCTCCTTCCCTCTGTCGATTCCGGTGTTTGGCAAACTTTTTCGGGGGTCCCCTGTGACACTTTCTAGCAGCCCCGGTGTTCTAGAAGGAGTTTCTGTCCTCACTCATTTGTATTCTAAGGGATTTTCCCCCCTTTTCGTTCGCGAGCGAAGCGCGCCTGCTGGTGCCATCATAAGTAAATTTCGGTCCCCCTCCTCTTCCCTGCTCTTTTTCCCGACGTTAAAAACCGTTGTGATTTCCGGTGTTCCACTGGCCCACATCTTTCGATCACTCTCTTTTTTTGTTGTGGTGAGAGAGATAGCAAAGTACTGTCCGTCTGGTCCAGCCGAGAATAGCCCCCCCCCCCCCCACGTTTTAACCGTCTTCCTTTTGGTCCAATGCGAGTATTATTTTCCCCCTCATTTCCGGTTTTTTCTTCTGACTTCGAGCTTCGTCTCGATCAGGAACGCTTTTGTCACTCCTCATCCAACCTTGAAAAGTTTTGCGCCACGGCCAATTCATCCACCTCTCCTCCTTTGTTGAAAACTGCCCCCAAAAAGTTTCCCTCACCCGTTCCTCTCCCGAGGTTCTAGTTAGAAGCGCCCGCCACTCATCCGCGGATTGGCCTCAGGGTTTTACGGAATCAGGTCACATTGGGCTTATGTTAGTTCCATCCCTCCCTTCCTTTTTCCCTTTAGAAGAGGCGTATAGTGAATTTGATTGTTTCTACTCCTGCGGCGTCGCTCTTCTCGGATCTCACTTTACATCCTTCCGTGCTTGCGTTTGCGTTTCTCTTGTTTCTGTGATTTTTTTCCGGTTCGAAAAGCAGCTTTTGAATGAGAATTTTTCTCTCGGTTTCCTCTTTCCCTCTTGCGTGAAGCGCAATCTCTTCTCTCTTCCTGTTCCGAGATTATTTTTCAATTTTTCCTGACACCCCCACATTCTTGCTCCCCATCGTTTCTGCCCCTTATAAATGTTTTAAGGAACACTGGTGGCGATTATCCGGTGGTTGGAGGATCCGGACCCCCTCCTTTTATGCCGCTGGTCCGATGTGTCTTTCCTGGCTACATTTCTTTTTCTTTCATATTGTGCGAACACTTTGATAACTTCTCTCTTCTTCTTTTGCATTCTCTGTAATCATTGGGAAGCCCACCATTCCCCCAGTTGCTTTTCGGACTTTGTTTCGGTTAAGGAAACGAGGCTTCCGCTTTCCGTTATTAGACCCTTGTCTTTGTCGCCAATTTTTGTCGCCCACCCTTTCCGCTCTTCCCTTTGTCGTCTGTCCCAATTCATACCACGGGTTGCGTCCACCCAGTTCATGGCCGACAAGTCCTCTCTCCTTTTCCCGGAAGGGGAATTTCAGTCCACAACCCAACTCATAGTTAACCCCCAGAAGTTTCAGCCCCCCTGCTTTGGCTTTCCCTCTCCGTTCGTTTTGCTTTTCGGAAGACCAGTGCGTGAGTTCCTTCCTTTTACCAAATTCCGGACGTGCCATGCCATCGTTTCTTTGCCTCTTGTAGTCGCGATTCGTTTTTCCCCAAGTTCTGGACGCATACTTGGAAGTGCCCGTTTTGTTGCTCTTTCTTCCTTATGGTCCTGTCCGCATTCTTCAGGGCTTTCCTCTTTGCGATGGCCTTTCCAGGGCGTTGCTCCCCTTTTTCGGTTCTTCGTGTTATTTCGTAACCCTCAACCTAAAAAAGGAGAGCTTGTCCCCATGTCCTTCCCCTTTGCAGGTAAGATCGGTGCGTTTTACAAGACGCTCCACGATCCCTCATTGGCTCTCTTTTCTATGATGGGTCCTTGACCCCACTCTTTGTTTTAATTAGTACCTTGGTAAGCGATCCAACGCCGTAAATGTTTTCACTTAGAGAGAGATTTTTTTTTCCCTTCGCCTCTTAACAATTGCGATTGCCTTTTTCGAGTTCTGGTTACCCCTTTGCCCTCCTTTTCTGCTGTAATGCCCCTGGATTGATTGTCGAAGCTTTCGTAGGATAATGCTTTTTGTTAGCTTTCGGTTCCGTTATCAGGCCCCGGTTTTGAAAGTAAATGACCCGATACCCTCCGTTTCCAATTTGAGATGTTCCCCATTGATTTTTCGGGATTTCTCCTGTCGTCCTACCCAAATAAATGAAATGCCTGTTTTGAGTCAGTTTTTTGGTAATTCCCCTTCCTCTCTGGTCGAATGGGCTAGATTCTTCCCACCGTGGGTGTCCTTGTACCGTCTTCCCCCATACTTGTTGCGGCCCCCTTCCTGATTGACTCTCATTTCTACTATTGTTGAACCAACCGGTCGCTTTCCTTTCCTGTAAATTCTTCGAGGTGGTACTCTCCCTTCGTCAACTGTTCTTAGAGGAAGTTTTTATTGGGTTGCAATTCAGTGCCTGTATTTTATAACGGTTGCCTCTCCTATTTAGAATTTGTGTATTCCCTCCTCATAGGCTGAGTTTGACTATCTTACATCTTCTCTTCTTTTATGTTTTATTCAGAAGTTCCCCTCTTTTTCCTTTCTGAGCTCTCTTTTTTCGTGGTAGCAATCAGTTCAACCCCCACCCCTCTCCCCCCATTGTCGGCCGTTCTTGACTCTACCACAGCGCGGTAGGACCCCTGTGGTCGGACTTGTTTTCATAATTCAGTCCCCCAAGCACAACGTTGTCCGTCCCTTCTGAATGAGGCGGTCTTGCTGCTCACCGAGGATTATTATACGTAATTGACTTGCCGCCCGACCGACCTTCGATGGTGACTTGTCCTTTCCCAAGAGGCCGCTCCTCTACTTTGTGTGAGGGGTGATGGGAGAGTGCTTCTCTCCAAAAAGCGTGATTACGAATTCCCCACACTACCAGAAGGAGAGCGTTCGCTCCCCACCTCCCCAGCTCCAAGCTTGAACACGCCCCCCCGTTCCAAAGCACCCCCCAACCCAAACTCTGCTAAAGCCGGACAGGGATTCCCCTCACTCCCCCCAGTTTTTTTTTTGTCGGAACACCGGATGCGCAAGCTTTTTTTTTCTAAAGCTGGGTTTGCTTTCTTCCTCTGTAGAGTGTCTTTTTTTCTCTTCCGTCGCGCCCTTCTTTTTTTTTGTGTATTTAGTAATCACTGTTTTTTCCCCCCTTCCATACCCCTCCAACCACAACTTGAGCGGCCTTTGGGTCCTTCAAGAGTCCCCCCGACCCGTTCTCGCGTAATCATATAATCCCTTTCTCCATCTTTGAGACTGACAGCTTTTTTTTACTTCAGGTCTGCGTTTTCGGTGACCATGCCGTCTTGACGCCCCTTCCCGACCCCCCCATTGGAAGACCCCATCACATGGTGTTTACCCCACAAAAAAAACTGCCCGCTTTGGTAGGGCCCTTTGAGGTTGACTTTATGCCTACCCCCCCTCACCATAGCGTTTACTCCCCTTCGGAAGAGGACTTATTGCCTTACCTCAATCCTGCTACTTTCTATCGGCAACAAGCTTTTCTGCTCCACCATTCTACGGCGGAGTTGAGGTCTTTTGTAGAACCCTCTCTACTTACCAATACACCTTCTCTCCCTTGCCAGTTCTCTTGCTCCTTCATATTGTCCCCCGGTCCTCTGTTGAAATGAATTCTTGAAGGTTGGGGCTCCCCCTCTTATGCCCCTTTTTTGCGTCATCCTTTTTGCCTGTGAAGGATCTTTCTCACCCTCAACCTCCACCCCCCCACCGGGTTTATTCAGCTGCCTCTCCCCCAGTTGATGCGTTGACCCCAAGGAGCGTACAAGGATCGGTCCACAGGTTATTTTGGAAGCTTTCGAGTATGCCCGCACTGTCTCTATTTCTCAAGATCCCCGGTGACCGCTCGTCGTCCTTTCGTCTTTTCTTCCGTTGACCGCCTTACAATGCTAACTCCTAACCAACCCCCCTTTCCTCATGCGCCTGAAACCCGACTTTCGAAATCCCTTGTCTATCCCGCGCATTCCCCGCCTTCATTTCCACTTGCCCCCTAGAACCCCGCCCCTCTATTCCAGTTGTGGCCGAATTTCCAACTCCCAGCTCTGTTCTCCTACAAGGACCCCCCACAACCTGGCAGTGTTTTCTTCTACTCTTCCCACCTCTCTTTCCCCACCCCCTTTCCCTTACGCCAGCCTTCTTCTTGACCAAGAGTCCCCAGCTCCCTTCTTTTCGTTTTTGGCTCGTATTTTCAAGCCCTGTCACCGATGATTCACCTGCAAAGGTGTGGTTGTCTGATGGCACCCCCTTCTTCTGGAAGTTTCGTTTTGACCCTATAACAACGTCATCCCCGCCCAAGGTCGCCTGCCCTCCTGGTTCATTCTTTCTATAATTGTATGGCCATACCCTCTGACACCCCCATCGTCCCGGACCAGAAATGCTTTGTGATCAACAACAAAGTTCCCTCCCCGAGGCACCCCCCTCTTCAAGTTTTCTTCAGAGACAGCCAACTCGCTTGGTCTCAAATTCCTTCATTTGTAAAAGGATATTTCATCGCATCGTCAGGTCCCGCCTTCCTCCGTCCCGAGGATCTGGAAACTTTTTCCCCCCGCGTTCTGAAACCTTTGGGATTCCACCTCCCTTTTATGTTTGGGTACTGACTTATTCACCGCTGTCCCTTCTCCTCCCTGTTTGTCTCCCCCCTCATTTTGTTAGAACTTTGTCGAATCCGGTGAAGCGAAAACTTTCTCTCCTCTAAAGTGGAGCCTACCGCTTTCGCCCACCTGCTGCCCTCCATCCCGTCAGAACCCCCCTCGGCAGGGAAGTTCATCCCCGTTCCTCCCCACCCAAAGCAATCTTGTAATGGTGTCTTCCATTCCCGTCACCCGTCCCTCTATTCATTCTATCCCTTGTTAGCTGCCCTTTATCTCCAAGGTCCCTTAGCCGGACAGCACTCCTTCCCCCCTCGGCACCCCAACTTAGTCCTCCGAACCCCACCCTTCTAATTTCCCCTTCAGTTCCCCCCCCGTTTAAAAAAAGTTCTTCTCCCGGTTCGAAAACATTTACTGTGAGATCCTGTTGTTTTTCTAGGATTTCCTTGAACCATTCATCGCGGCCCTTCGCTTCGCAATCTCTCTCCTTTTCCTATCCCTCTCTCCCATGAACTTAACCGATGCGAAACCTTTCTTTTTCTTGATAATTTTCGCCCCGCGAAGCTACCTTAAATCCGCCCCTCAACCAGAGTTCTATATTTAGTTAGTCGTGCACTGCTTTCCCCCTCCTTCTGCGAGACGCCTGCTTTTTCTCCCTGCCAGCAAAACATTAACTTTATCGTCGTACCTCCGTCCCAGCTGCAGGATGCTTCATCGCCACCCTTCGATTCCGTGACACCCTTGTTGCCGAGAAGCGTCTGGATTACCCCTTTTCCCTCCTTTCACTCTTCGAAATCTGGTCTTCTTTTTTTTATTTTTTAATTGGGTCACCTGTTTTAACCCCCCCTCTCGCTTCCAAGGTGGGAGCTCCTGTTCGTTCTGATCCAACTGTTTAGTGGATAAGGCTTTTCCCTTCTTCTTTTATTATAAGCGCGACGCTGTTTCTGGCTATCCTATCACGCTTTTCCCCCGTCCTAAACTTTGGGCTATTCTTCTGCTCACTACTGGACAGACTTTTCGAGATCATATAGTTTCCTCCTCTTTTTTTTTGTCGTTCTCTTAGCCCCTTTACTTTTCCGCTCTCTGAACAACTTCACTTTCCTCTGTTTCTCGTTGTCGTCAGAGGGGTTTTTTGATCCCAGCTTGCGCGCTCGCTCGGACCCCCCATTAGGGAAATATTATCCCCTTGTCCTTTTCTCCTCCCCTTTTGCCTCCACTCTGTTGCTTTTTGTTCAAACCGGGACCCCCAACTTTCCCTCACCCGGTCCTCTCCCTCTTTCTCTTGTCTCCTGATCCTAAAATACATCCCTTTTTCCCTTTTCCCCTTTTTTTGTTTTTCCAAGGAACCTTCCTTTTTCTATTTGTCAGCATCCTTCCAATGGACTTGTGCTGCTTCCTCTGCTATTTTTCCGTTTTTTTCTCCTCAAAGAGGCGTCCGGCTTGCTTGCCGCCGTGCCGTTACTCCTTATGTGTAGCTCCTTTCTGTTCTTTGGCGCTGGGGCGGCGGGCCTTTGGACGTCCCGACAAGCCTACTTCTTCTTCATTTCGCATGGTTACCGATCATCCGCATTTGTTTCTCGCGCTATTTAGAGTCGTTGAAATGGACGTGTTCCTGCTCTGGGCCCAGTGTTCCTTCCACCAAAACAAAACCCCAAGTCAGATGCTCACAAAGAGGGTTCTTTCCCTTTCGAACTTTTTATTCCCTTTATGGTCGCGGGAACGGTGTTTTGCGCTCAGGCCTCACATTTTGCCGCTTGGCCTTATTTTTTTCGTTCTTACTCCAGTGTTCCCCTGATTATAATTCTTGAGAGACCCTGGCTAACTTCCCCTTGATTAGTTCGGTGCCTTTTTCCGGCATTGGTTTTGTTAAAGCCACCCCTTCCCCCCTTTGAGGACGTGGCGGATCGTTTTACTTTGTTTCACGGCCAGTGACTCACGTCACCTTTTTTTTATACCCCTGTCGCATCCCCCTGTCCGCCAATCCCTTTGTCGCTCCACTGCTCTCTTATCTTCCTTTTCCGTGTTCACTTCGTTCTGTTCCCCCCAGGAAGGGCGACCCTCCTTTAGCTGCCTACAGTCATTTCGTTGAATGTCGTCCCCAAAACCTAAACTCATCAGGTACTCAATACCGTTTCCTGAACGGCTTGGTCTTCATACGTTTTTGGGGCGACGAAGCCTCTTCTGTTCATGCCTTTACACCATTCCCGGTTTGAAAGCCGCCAGCGGGATTTGTCCTTTTTCGCTCCATCCTCGGGTCAAGCGTTTTTTTTACCTTGGCCGTTGTTCTTGTTTCATTCACAGATCACCACATTCTGTTTACCGATTGTGTAAAGGGGATTTCCTGCCCTCTTGCGAGAGCTGCCAAGTCGCCGATTTTTCTTTTATTCTTTGTTATAGCATTTCAAACTCAACCCTTCGCGTGAGGCGTTCCAGTCCCACCTCCCCCCAAATGTGAAGGTAAGAAGATTGACTGCTCAACCTCCCCTCTCCTCCCCCCATAATTGTTAGTCTTTGTCATCTCTTGAGTCAGGGAACCACGATCTTGGTCACGAATTTTGCAGGAGTATTACCCATACGTCCATGTTTTTGCCTTTCGAGCCTCTCTTTTATTCCCACTACGTAATGGCCCACTTCGCCTTGCGTTAGGTTTTAGATTTCACTTTCCAGTCTTGGTCCTTCCGTTCTGCTTTTCGAGTTCCCTCTTTCAGTTCTCCTTTCGGATGTCGTGGTTTTTGCGAAGTGTCCGTTATAAGGTAGTTCTTTGCCCTTTTTGCCATGACGACGCCGCTGGTGAGTAACTGTTGTTTGTCTGTCTCCCCAGATCTCCGTTGTAGGGCCTGTCTTGCCTTGCTGCACAAAGAAATTCACATAGCGAGTCAGTTGGTTACCTCTCCTTTTTTACGGCTGTGTCTCCGTTGCTCCTCCAACCCATTTTTGTGTGGCCAGTCTGCAATTGCGTCCCCTCGCGCGCATTATGACTTTTTCCATTGTTCTTCCCTATGGTTCTCCCCACGGCGCCTTGCCTCCGTCACCCTTTCGAGGGGTGAACCTCTCCTCCGGATCCCCCTCCCTTAGCGGAATTTGTGTTCCTTTCTTGCATCTTTTGTCTTTCTCCTTTCCCCGTCTTTTTGAATTTTCTTCGTCCCTCGGTGGGTTTGCCTCTCAGCGTTCGCCGGTCTTGAGGTTCTGCGAAGTCGATTGTTATGGTTCCGGGAAGCTTATCCCTCGGTTTTTTAGGTTTTTTCCGCCATACAGTTCCCCCCCCCCCCCTCGGTCCATGCCGCGATGCTTTTGCAAGTAGCACCATCCTTGCTGTAGGAACATTTGGTTTTCAGTGAAATCTTGCAGGTCAACTACCCCCGGTGGCACGAACTTCTTATTGCCTCTGTCTTTTCTGTATCAAAGGTCTCGCGTCGTACTGTGCGCTTTTTCCCTTAGATGGTCCTTCTGGACCTGTCCAAGAAACCACAGGCTCGCGTTCTTGGAGGATTGCTGGATTCCCCATCTTTTTGATCCGAAACAAAAAGCAAAACTACGTTTCGTTCGTAAGCGCCCCCCTTCCAGCTCCAATCATTAAGACCGACCATCTTCACGCACCAAACACACACGCTGTCTATCTGACGGGACTTATCTATATTACCAATCCCCCCATACGTTGTTGTCTGTTTTAGATATCACCGATCGCCTGTTTTTGTTTCTGCTTTTGTGCTTTTCGCTTTGGAGCTGGAGTTTTTCTTTACAGCGCTCCTGTCTTTGCTGTTTTTAATCACCTCTTTTTCTGCTATGAGTCCATCCTTCCCCCCCCCCAGTAGGCGAGTTCTTGGAACCCCCCTGCCATACTCCTCGCCTGAACAGCATAAGTATCCCTCTTTGAGCATCCCTCCCTCTTCAGAATTCATGAAGGGTGGAAAAAGTTGTCAGGTTGAACCTGACGTGATGACCCCCTTCAAGTCCCCTCCCACCTGGCTTAAAGACAATCTTTTTGTTTTTTTCCAACTTCCTGGGCAGGACAGGGGAGTGAACATTTCTTCCCACTCCCACTCCGCGCTTATCAGTCACGTTCCACTTTTCCCCCCCCTCGCGTGCCCTTCGTGACCTAAAGCAGGACGACCCTGTCTCGCTGAAAACCCGCCCACTCGGGTTTTTTGCTCAATTCTACGCCTGTCTATCTTGCCCACTGGAGATCGCCATTTCTCCTTTCACCATTCCCCCCCTTCAACCCCCTCCTAAGTCCTGTAGGTCGATCAAGTAAATTTTCCGTCCCAGCGGAAGAGCCGTTCTTTCCCTCAATTGCGTTTTTTTTCTCAACCCATTCGTCTAACATGGCCGAGTAATAGTACGGTGCTAGAGAAGGATTCGTCAACTCCCTCCCACCAACACCTTTTAGTCTTATTCTAACTTCTCTTCCCAAAAAAAAAACAGGCGCCCGGAATCGGTAGTTACATTCCTTTTGCCTCTTCGAGAATCACTGCAGTAACGTTCTCGATTCTCCTCTCAACTTTCCCCCTTGGGTCGTCGTTTGACGTTCGAGGCCTGCCCCCCTTCCCCTGCAAGTCATCAACCCCACCCCCTCACATCCTCCATGCGAATTACTTTTTCCCCTCCGCTCCCCTGGCGATCAAAGCGATCCCGATTTCGGCCCTTGAACATCGAAAACCTTTTCCTCCCTGGTCAAGTGGTGCCACGTCGTCCGACGTTTAAAATCCAGATAGCGCGAGATTCCCCCCATGGGATTTTCTGTTATCGATTTCCCCACCCGTTCTATTCCCCCCCCCAATCTTTGGTCCCGAGTTTTTGTCTCCCAAGAGCCAGTACTCTTCTTGTTTCTCTTCCTTAAGCCCTTCCCGATTAAGTGCCCTCTTTTTTGTTTTGCCCTTTTCAAAACCCGCGCCGCCGTTGGTTTTAATTTCCCTTGAAAACCCTCATACCGTTCCAAGCTCCTTCCCCCGCCTGGTCCATGATCTCGCTTGCCCGACACACACTTCACCCCGGCCCCCGGACACAGACTTGTGATACGTTGAACTTCCCACCTCTACCCCTTTCCCCCCATCGATTCCCGTTGCGAGTCTGCGCGAACTCCCCTCTCCCCCCAAACGCCGCTGGCTTTTCCTTTTGGAATTTTTTTCCCTCCTATCCCCCCGAGCATCGTCTTTTTAGCCCAAGCGGCGACGTGATTTCTCCTTTCCTCCCTACCAACCCCTTTTTGTCAAACCCACTCGGTAGGGATCATTCGTCTTTTTCTTTTTGGTACTGGACGATGCCCCTCTGAACTTATTCTGCTCCATTTCCTTTTTTCCCCTCTCCTTTGCTTTCTCCCTCGATAAATACATGCGGACAAAGTTTATTTGATATTAAAGTGTAGCTCCACCCCCCCCCCTATGTCGACACCTTGATTTCGCCAAAGGTATCCAGTTCATCCCTTCTCCCTTTGTACGTTCACTAAACCTCCCTCCCTTCCCTTCAGGCACCCTTTTTTTTTCCTGGTGTCTCCATTCCGGACCATGCCCTCCTCCTCGAAGCACGTTTCTTTTCCTTTCGTTGCAATTATTAAAGACCCAGGCATGTTAGCTGCCCTCCCGTCCCCGCGTCCCCCTTCTCTCTTGCTAGCACACCCCCAACGGGCTACTCCATCCCCATCCATTATTGAAGTACCAAAAAGTTCCTAGGTCAGAACCAGTTCTCCTATTTCCTTTTGTTTTTTTTCGGATCCCTTTGAAACCCCTCGCGGACCAGTTCTTGTCGTCTTCGCTTTCATCTAGATCCCATAGCTTCTTTCCTAACCCCGTTTACTTCGCCCACTTATAAGACTTTTTTTCCCTTCCCCGAATCCCGCCGCACACCCTCAACCGACCGCAGCAAGACCCATTTTTCTCTAGTTCCTTCTGCAAGCGCAGCGTCCTTGATTTTTAGAACCGCCCCTCCCTTCCCTCGAGGCCCGTCTTAAGTAACCGTCTGGAAGATGCCTTCTTGCCCAACATTTCCTGATTCCCTTTCCCCCCCAGAGCCGATCCGATCGTCTTTTTATGGGCGGGCTTCTGAAATATACCCTGTTTCTTTCCGGGGTTCGTTTCCCCTTTGTTCACCTTTTTTTTTCCCCCAAACTTCCCAGTGGGAGTACAGGTTTGTTTTTCTTGGCTGCGCAACTTTTCAAGTT